>TARA_B100000674_G_scaffold124799_2_pt1 | contig 106002 bp, 99 predicted proteins | sample TARA_B100000674 | Tara Oceans TARA_B100000674 (sample SAMEA2622759) | marine metagenome | biome: marine biome (ENVO:00000447); feature: surface water layer (ENVO:00002042); material: "saline water (ENVO:00002010), including plankton (ENVO:xxxxxxxx)" | depth 5 m | reverse complement strand
TTACTCAAATAGGTTTGTACTTAAATACCGATCTCCACGATCGCAAGTAATACATACAATTGTTCCTGACTTTAGGTTATTTGCTACTTTAATCGCCGCGGTCAATGCTCCTCCGGAGCTCATCCCTGCTAAAATACCTTCTTCCTTAGCCATTCTTCTCGCCATATTGGTAGCTTCTTCTTGAGAAACATCCAAAACTGTATCTACACGAGATGCATCAAATATGTCAGGAACCATTTCTGGTGACCACCTTCTAATTCCAGGTATTTTTGAACCGTCTGTCGGTTGGGTACCTACGATTTCAATTTTAGGGTTTCGTTCTTTTAAATATTTGGATACACCCATAATCGTTCCAGTTGTTCCCATGGCTGAGACAAAATGGGTGATTTTTCCATCTGTATCCTTAAAAATTTCAGGACCTGTAGTTTTGTAATGGGCTTTGTAGTTGTCAGCATTGCCAAATTGGTTTAACATAAAGTACTCACCAGATTCCGCCATTTCTTCGGCAACTTTCCTGGAGTATTCAATAGTTTGCTCTGCAGGGGTTAAAATAACTTTAGCGCCATAGGCTTCCATTGATTTCACCCTTTCAGCTGTTGCACTATCGGGCATAATTAGGTTCATTTCCAAGCCAAGTAATCGTGAAATCATAGCTAATGCGATTCCTGTATTTCCAGAAGTAGCTTCAACCAATTTATCTCCTTTATTTATATCTCCACGTTTGAGAGCTTCGCTTATCATTCCGTATGCTGCTCGATCTTTAACTGACCCACCTGGGTTTTGGCCTTCAAGCTTGCAATATATTTTGACGTTGGGATTCTTATTTATATGTCTTATTTCGACAAGCGGTGTGTTCCCAATTAGGTCTTCTACAAACATCTTAATAATTTTGATTTTCTGCTTTGTAATAAATTTTTGATTCAGCAGGTACGCTTTTCGTAATCCATACATTTCCACCGATTACACTGTTTTTACCAACTGTTGTCCTTCCTCCCAGAATAGTAGCTCCAGCGTAAATGACAACATTATCTTCAATGGTTGGATGACGTTTCTTTTTTGCGTCTTGTTTGGCTATACTTAAGGCACCAAGAGTTACTCCTTGATAAATTTTAACACGGTCTCCTATCCTGGAGGTTTCTCCTATTACAACTCCTGTTCCGTGATCAATGCAAAAATATTGTCCAATTTTTGCACCGGGATGAATATCAATACCTGTTTTTGACTTTGAAAGTTCACTAATCATTCTTGGGACAACTGCAACATTTAATCCGTAAAGGACATGCGCAATTCTATGCGACGCTATCGCGTAGAATCCAGGATACGAACGAGTAATTTCTGCATAGCTTTTTGCAGCAGGATCTCCCACATATATTCCCTCTACATCTTTATCTAAAAGATTTTTAATTTTCCGTAACTCCGAAAAAAAATCAGAAACAATTTTATCTTTTGAAATATTTATTTCCAATGTTTCCGGAGAGAGAAATTTTGATAAATCAGATTTTAAACTTGTCAGAAAATCAGCTATTTCAGATTCAGATTTAAAGTTTAATTCGCATGCTCCAGGAAACAGAACCGACAATAAATTATCAACCCATCTCGATAATTGAACCGGTGAGGGGTATTTGGGAGTCTCTTGATGCTCTTTAAACAAGCTGGCTATAAAATCCTTATCCATAATGTAAAGTTAAATAAACAAGATTGTAAGTGGTCTAACAATATTTAAATTAACGAAAAAATCCTTCAGTAGAACCGAAGGATTTTTTAGAATTTTATAAATCATATCAGATTTATGCTGTTACAGGTGTTGCAAAAAGTGGCTTACCTGCCATCATTGACTTTACTTTTTCACCAATAGCATTTAACTTATTATCGTCTTCAGCAGCCATTAAAGCCTCGTCAACCAAATTTACAATTTCAACCATTCCTGATTCATCAATTCCTCTTGAGGTAATTGCTGCAGTTCCAAAACGAATTCCAGAAGTTACAAAAGGTGATTTATCATCAAATGGAACCATGTTTTTGTTGGTAGTAATGTGAGCTTGTCCTAAAACAGCTTCAGCAACTTTTCCAGTTAAATTTTTTGATCTTAAATCGATTAACATGGAGTGATTATCTGTTCCACCTGAAATGATTTGATAGCCCTTTTTGATCATTTCATCAGCCATAACAGAGGCGTTAAGTTTTACTTGTTTAATATAAGTAAAGTAATCATCGGATAAAGCTTCTCCAAATGCAACTGCTTTTGAGGCGATAACATGCTCTAAAGGCCCTCCTTGAGTTCCTGGAAAAACAGCACCATCCAAAACTTGACTCATTAGCTTTGTTTTTCCTTTAAGTGTTGTTAAGCCAAAAGGATTTTCAAAATCATTACCCATCATTATAATGCCTCCCCTAGGACCTCTTAAAGTTTTATGGGTTGTTGATGTAACTATATGACAATCCTGTATGGGGTCATTTAAAAGTCCTTTAGCAATTAATCCAGAAGGATGAGAGATATCCGCCAACAACATTGCTCCAACTTCGTCACAAGCTTTTCGCAGAGTTTTGTAATCCCAGTCTCTTGAATATGCAGATGCACCGGAGATAACTAACTTGGGTTTTAAATCTAAAATTTGGTTGGCTACTTTGTTGAAGTCAATTCTTCCCGTTTCTTTTTCAACACCATAAAAGTTAGCATCAAACCATTTTCCGCTTATGTTAACGGGTGATCCATGAGAGAGGTGACCCCCATGCGATAAATCAAAACCTAATATTTTATCACCCGGGTTTAAAAACGCTGAGAAAACTGCTGTATTTGCCTGTGCACCAGAGTGGGGCTGAACGTTTGCCCATGTTGCACCAAAAAGTTCTTTTAATCGCTCTATAGCCAATGTTTCGATTTCATCCACAACTTGACAACCTCCATAATATCTTTTTCCAGGGAGTCCTTCAGCATATTTATTGGTTAGGATACTTCCCATAGCTTCCATTACTTGATCTGAAACAAAGTTTTCAGATGCAATTAATTCAATGCCGTATAATTGTCTTTGGTTTTCCTGTTGGATGTAGTTGAAAATTTCGGAATCTCTTTTCATGATGTGATAATAAAATAAAATTGAATAAGAATTTACAGTAAAAATACCTCTGTTTTTGAAATATAACAAACAGATTCAGAAATATTAAATATGCAAAAATCTATATTGAGTAATAAAAAGTTGAGAGGTTGGGGAATGTTGAGGATAATATAGTTTAGAGTCTTAATTAAAACACTAAAGCCCCGAATTTTCGAGGCTTTAAAATCATTTTGTTTTGTTATCTCAGATTGGAGAATCTTTCTACATGATAAAGATATTTATATGAAGTCCAAAAAGATATTTAGTTTTGCTAAAATGGTTTAAATTGAGGATAAGGTGTGTAAAAGCGATTCTGAAGCGTATTTTATGTGTTTTTCCTTCTTGTTTTTTTGTTAAAATGTTGTTTTTCAATTGATTAATAGAGTAGTAATAGTTGGTTCAGGTGCATTAGCTACTTTTTATGCATACAAATGGAGTAGAGACTTTTATGTGTCTGTTTTAGGGTCCTGGAAAGAGTCAATTTCCGCCATTAATTTATTTGGGCAACATCAGTCCAACAGAAAATTAACTGCGAATCTTGATTGGGGAAAAACAAAAGAGCCCGATTTAGTTGTCTGGCTTACCAAGACTTATAAAAATAAGTCTTCATTAATGAATTATGCTAAATTAAATTGGCGATGTCCTGTTTTGATACTTCAAAATGGAATAGGACAAGAGTCCTTATTTCAAGATTTTTTGGGTGAAAATCAAAAAATTATCAGAGGTGTGACCAATCAAGGAGCTAAGCTTATGGATCCTGGTAATGTTTTGAATACAGGCGATGGAGAAATTATCGTTGAAAAAGATAATTTATTTAATAATTTCCCTGTTGTTCAGGTTAATAATATTCAAACAATGGTTTACAATAAATTGGCAATTAGTTCTGTTTTAAACCCAACTTGTGCTTTGTTTGGAGTTTCAAATAAAAATGCAACGATTGGTGAACCAGGTAAGCATTTAAAAAAAATGGTAAATCTTTGCTTTCCCTTTTTTAAAAAACGAAAAGTATTTGATTCCGAAAAAGAGTATTTAGAGCATGTTGAATCGGTGGCCAGGAAAACTGGAGATAATTTAAACAGTATGTTAGTGGATTTTAAATCGAATAGAAAAACAGAAGTTTCAGAAATTTTAGCTCCCATAAATAATGAACTGAAAAGTGCGGAATTGACAAGAATTATTAATTTGTTGAACAGTTGATTATTTATTTTTGTCTATAAACTATAGATGCTACTTTTGGAATGAATATTGTTGATGCTAAAAAAAATATAGTGATGAAAAATATAATTTTTGTTGGGTTTTTATTTTCGGCCCTGATAGGTAAAACGCAATTTAATTTAGAATCTATAAAAGATAAGTCGAAATCAGTTGTTTCTTCTGTAAAAAAAACTTCCTTATCAGATGATGAAATAATACAAGGTTTGAAAGAAGCCTTGAACGTTGGTATTGAAAAGGCTGGTGCAAAGGCAAGTCAGGCCGGTGGATTTAACAACAATCAAATCATTAGAATTCCGTTTCCGGAGGAAGCAAAAAAAATGGAAGACAAGCTGAGGTATATTGGGATGGGGAGTCAAATTGATACTTTTGAAAATGCTTTAAACAGAGCTGCAGAGAAAGCAGCCAAAGAGGCAGCTCCTGTTTTTATTGCTGCTATTAAATCTATGAATGTTAATGATGGTTTAAGTATATTAAAAGGAGAAGACGATGCAGCTACAAAGTATTTAAATAAAACTACAAGTGATTCACTTTATAAAGCATTCAAGCCCATTATTCAAAAGGCTCTTAAATCTGTTAAAGTTACTCAATACTGGAATCCTCTTGTTAGTAGATATAATAAGATTCCTTTAACCACAAAAGTCAATCCTGACTTGGAAGATTATACTACTAAAAAAGCAATTGAAGGATTATTTAAGTTACTGGCGAAAGAGGAGAAGGCAATAAGAAGTCAGCCCTCAGCTCGTGTAACTGATCTTTTAAAGAAAGTTTTCTCAGAATAGAAAACTCTCTTGAATTATTTAACAGTTCGTTATTTTATGATTTGGTATTTCATTTCAATGGTACCTGTGTCGTGAGCTTTGGTTTCAATTAATTTTAAATCCGTCCTATTCGGTAGACCTTCAAATAAATCTATTCCGTTGTGCAAGACAATGGGCATACAAAACAAGTGAAGTTCATCAATCAACCCCTCATTTAAAAGCATTGTATTTATCTGTCCTCCACCAATCAGCCAAATATCTTTGCCTGTTTTATTTTTTAATCTTTTGATAAAATTTATGTGATCTTCAGAAACAAATTCAACATGTTCGTTGTCTTGCAATTCTTTATTTCTTGTAATTACGTAATTTTTTTTCTCAGGATATGGGAAATCAATGTCCCAACTTTCAACTTGTTTATAAGTACTTGACCCTTGAATTGTGGTGTCTATGGACTCATAAAACTTTTCGTATCCGTAATCAACTTCCTCATCGTTATCTTTAACATATAACCAATCGACTGAACCATCTTTTTCAGCAATTTTACCGTTTAAAGATGCCGCAATATAAAGTTTGATTTTTCGCATGATTTTATATTTTATTTCACCTTACGTAGATAATCATAAATTATTTACAATTTTTCCATTTTTTTTGATATCTCGATCTAATTCAAACAAAGTTATCTCCGGTCTTACGTTGAATCTTACCTGCCATAAGTGTCCAAGTGCTCTGTTAATGTAGAGCTCTCTTCCTTCTGAAAGATTGAAAATTCCAGATGTATATCGTTTATTTTTAACGGGAACAATAAACGGATCAAGAAAAGGAGCTTTAACTTGTCCACCATGTGTATGTCCGGATAAAATCCAACCTTTGTAATTTCCCCAAATGTTTAAATCACAAACGTCAGGATTGTGGCACAAAACAATATTTGAAGAGTTATTATCAACGCTTTTTAGTATCTCATGAGGTTTAAAATTTAATCCCCAGTAGTCATCCAAGCCGATAATATTCAATCCTCTGATGTTAACTTTAGAATTGCTTAAAACTTTAATTTTATTTTCTGTTAAAACATTTACTATTGAGTCTGCTACCTCTTGCTCTGCCCAGTTTTTACCATAATCATGATTTCCCAATATAGCATAAGTTCCAATTGAACCAAGAGTTGCATTTTTCATTACTGTTTTTAATTGCTCTATTTGTTCATAGTTTTCATAACTTACAAAATCACCGGTATAAACAACAAAATCGGGATTGTATGATTGTGCTTCGATAAGCGATTCGGTTATAAAATTATAGTCGAATCGATTTCCAACATGTAAGTCACTTATTTGCATAAGTGTTTTTCCAATTAAATTTTCCGGTAAGTTTTTCAATGGCATTCTTACTTTATTGAAATCCAGCCAAAAAGGTTCGATTTTCCATGAATATAGTCCGCCAAGTATACCTACTCCCAGTCCGCCTAGAATGGAATTTTTAATAAATTTTCTTCTCTGCATAGTTTATTTTTTTAGGCAACGAAAAATTAAGATTCTAATTGTTAAAAAGAAGTGAAAAAAGATTAAATTAATAAATGGTTACAACAATGTCTCTGAAGCCTCCCGAATTTCTGAACTCACAAAGATAAATACCTTGCCATGTGCCGAGATTTAATTTGTGATTGGTTATTGGAATGGATAAACTCGATCCTACTAAGGATGATTTTATATGAGCCGGCATATCATCACTACCTTCGAGGGTATGTATGTAGTGAGGTTGATTTTCGGGTATCAATTTATCGAAACTAACATCAAAGTCCTGTAAAACGGTTGGGTCGGCAGCTTCATTAATGGTAATTCCCGCAGATGTATGTTTTATGAAAACATGAGCAATTCCAGTTTTGGGGAGTTTTGGAATATGATTCAAAATTTTTTCCGTAATAATATGGAAGCCTCTTTTAAAAGGAGGTAGTGTGATTTCGTATTGTTGCATTTATTTCCAGTTTTTTGATGGAATAGGAGCCTTGATGTATATTTTTTCCTTGCTTACGGGATGAATAAATTCAATGCTTTTAGCGTGTAGGCAAATCGATTTATCTTTATTTGCAATAGGAGCACCATACTTTAAGTCACCAACAATGGTACATCCAATCGATGCCAATTGTACTCTGATTTGGTGAGGTCTTCCGGTAAGTGGTTTAACTTCGATTAAGTTCTTTATTTCACTATTTTTTAAGTGAGTGTAAATCAGCTCAGATTTTTTTCCTCTATCTTTTGGAACATTGTAAGCTGTAGTTTTATTCTTTGTTGAATCTTTAATTAAATAATGAACCAGTTTTTGGTGTTCAACCGGGGGAGAAGAGATACATTTAGCCCAGTAGGTTTTTTGAACTTCTTTTTTCTGAAACATTTGGTTCAGGCGTTTAAGTGCTTTACTGGTTTTAGAAAATATAATTATTCCTGAAACTGGTCTGTCCAATCGATGAACAGTTCCTAAAAAAACATTACCAGGTTTTTTATCTCTGTTCTTTATGAATTGTTTTACTTTTTCCGAGAGAGGTTCATCTCCCGTTTTATCTCCTTGAGTAATCTCTCCGGATTTTTTATTTACAACGATAATATGATTATCCTCGTAAAGGACTTCGATCATTAATACTGCTCTTTACTGTTTGGAAAATCTCCCATTTGAACATCTAAACAATACTGATTAACAGCATTTTTCATTTCTTCGTAAAGGTTCAAATATCTTCTTAAAAATCTTGGTGAAAATTCATGTGTCATTCCAAACATATCGTGAGAAACTAAAACTTGGCCATCGCATCTATTTCCTGCGCCAATACCAATAACTGGAATAGACAATGAATCGGCAATTTTTTTTGCCAGTTCAGCAGGTACCTTTTCCAAAACAATGGCGAAAACACCCGCAATCTCAAGTTTTTTGGCGTCTTCAATGAGTTTGTTTGCTTCTGTTTCCTCCTGAGCTCTGACGGAGTAAGAACCAAATTTATAAATGCTTTGCGGAATAAGCCCTAAATGCCCCATTACAGGAATCCCAGCAAGAAGAATTCTTTTAATAGAGTCGACCACATCATCGCCTCCCTCGAGTTTTACAGCATGTGCTCCGGATTCTTTCATAATCTTAATTGATGAAGAAAGTGCTTCTTTTGTATTTCCTTGATAAGAACCAAAGGGAAGATCTACGACAATCATTGCTCTTTGTGCGCCTCTAACCACTGATGAAGCGTGATAAATCATTTGCTCAAGGGTGATAGGAAGAGTAGTTTCATGACCTGACATTACATTACTTGCTGAATCTCCAACTAAAATTACATCTGCTCCTCCAGCATCAATTATTTTTGCCATAGTATAATCGTAAGCGGTTAACATACTGATTTTATGATTTGAAGCCTTCATCTCTTGAAGAGTCTTTGTTGTAATTCTTCTTTTATCTTTAAACTGTTCAGCCATAGTTCTAATCTTTAGTTGCAGCTTTTTTCTCTTTTTTAGCTTTTCTAGCTTTATTTTTTTTCTTTTTAATTTCAGGTTCACTCGTGTTGACTGAATCAGTGATTGAAGTATTTTCTTGTTCAATTTCCTCTGTGTCAAATTGATCATCAATATCTATTGTGTGCATGTAAACAGAATCTTTTTTAATGATTTCAATTTCGCCAACTGTATCCATAGGAAGATCGGTCGATGTTTGATCACCAGGTTGAACAGATGTTTGATTTTCGAGTGAATCTGTTTCTAAAGATTCAATTGCAGAATTGTCAATTTTTATCGGTGTTGAATAGCTTGTGTCTTTAGTTGTTAATGAGTCTGTATCCCTATTTTTTATAATTTCCAGAGAACTTGAGTTTGATGTTTCTGGCATTTTGGGTAACGTAGCCATTTTGGATGGGACAGAGGGCGCTCTATCAATTAGAGCGGTAGAATCTATTTTATTTTCAGATTGATAATGATTTGAATCCTGGTCTTCTGCTATTTTTGGAAAAGCTGCTATTTTTGAAGGAGTAGATGGTGTTGGTTGAAAAACAACGGCAGAGTCTGTTTTTTCTATGATTTTATTAGAAATGGAATCTATCATCTCTGATGTTTTTGGAAAAGCAGCTATTTTTGATGGAACTGAAGGTGTTCTTTCTGTTTTCGAAACTGAATCGGGTTTTTCGACAGTTTTTTCTTTAAAAATCAAATCACTTATTGAATCTCCAATTTCTTTGTTTTTTAAAGCTACAGATTCATCAATTTTCTTTTCAATTTTTACCAAGGAGTCGTTTTTCTCACCTAATTTGGTTTCGGCAATTTCCAATTTAAGTTTACTCAATTGCTCTCTTACAAATTCAATTTCGGTTTTATTGTTTAAAATTTCTTTATCTAGAGAATCGTTGGTTGCATAGGATTTTGTGAGTTCATTTTTTATAAAACTAAAAGCTTCTGATAGTGAATCCCGCTCTGTTTTTAAACTTTTTAGTTGCCCGGATAATTCAATAAATTGATTTGGTTTTTTAAAGTTTGAACTATCAATAGTTGAACTGTTTTCAAGAGCGTTTTTAAGTTTAGAGTTTTCTTCATTAACCAATTGCAACTGTTTTTCTAAGATTTTAATTGCTGAAATAGCTGTTTTATCACTATCCCCATATACAGCTGTAAGAGCAACCGTCCTTAAACTATCGTTTTCTAATTTTAGTGCTTCTATTTGACTACTCAAACTTTTTAAGTTTACTTCAGGTTCAGCTCCCGGCATGTCCAGGTTGTATACATTATAATAGTATATTTTGGCTTCTGTGTTGGGGCCGATATATGCTCCGAATTTACCACCGCTGTAAGAGCTGTTTACAAATGAGTAAATGTATGCTCCGTTAATATAAATATCAAATTTTCCTCTGAAACCTTTTATTTCTACTGTATTATTTCGAGGAGCGGGAGCGATTCCTTTTGATTTAATCCAACCGTTTTCTCCCTCTTTGGTTATAAAGGCACCTGTTCCCAGGTCTTTTATTCTGAATTTTTTTCTTTTGTTGAACTCGAATACAAATCCTCCTTTACCACCTTTTTGAGCCAGGAATATTATACCCACACTGCTTTCTATAGGACCTAAATGATTGAGTAAGATTTTTGATTTGATGTAAAAGTTTTTAGTGATGGGATCTGCATTTGCGATAACTGCTCTTGGAGACGCTATTTTTCTTTGCATGTAATAATATCCATCTCCGTATGTAGCCCAAAATTTAGGGTCAGAACTTGGAGTAATTATAAAACTTTTGTTAATATCAGTAAACCCTTCAGAAAAAATTTTCTCTACTTTTTCATTTACTACATAGGGTTGAGCAACTCCCTGAATTGTTGAGATGATAAGAGTGAAAAATAAAGCTACGTGTAGATATTTCATATCTGTAATTTATAGTAAAAATAACAACTTAAACCTGCTCTGGAAACAAAAATCATTAATCTTTATTTAAAAAAAGCCAGGAGTTTAAGTTAACTTAAAAAAAAATTACGAAATGAATGTGTTGGGTATATGAATTTTGTTTCTTGGAAAAGCTTTATTTAGCTGCTCAATCATATATTTAGCGGAATATCCTGATAATCTTCTGTTTTCGTGGGGTTGGTGATGCAAGCAATAAAAAGTGGTTACTCCATGTTCAATCCAATTTTTAATTTGTTTTATCCAGGAATCGATTCGGGGAAGATCGGTGTCAGGAGATCCATTGCCAACAAATCTTATGAATGCTGTTTGATTACTTACCGAGGTATGAACAACATCTCTTTTTCCAGCAGTATCGGTAATTACGTTGGCAACATTATTTTGATTTAAAACTTGACAAATTTCCAGAGATTGATTGAAAAAAGGATTTCTAATTTCCACAGCAAAACTTTGTTCGTGAGGAAGGTATGATAAGAATTTATTCAGTTCTTCCAATCTTTCTAAACCGAAGTTGTTTTGTAACAAAATGAAGGTTGTACCCGCTTTTTTTCCCATTGAGTCCATAGAAATTACAAATTCATTGAGTCTAAATAGAACATCATCTGCAAGTAGATTTTTACGTACTGAGATGATTTGTGGCATTTTAAAAGAAAATTTAAAATCGTCAGGGACACTATTTTTCCATGTGTCGAGAGTACTGGGTTTAGGGTTTCCATAACGAGTAGAGTTTACCTCTACGGTTTTGAACTGTTTTGAATATTCTTTTAAAAAGTCTTTTTGGGTTGTTTTTGGGGGATAAAAGTGACCTTTAAAATCTTTATCGGACCATGTTGAACTTCCGATATAAAATTGTAATACATTGTTTTTCAATGATTTTTTAAGGTTTATTTGTTTCACAAATTCAGGAGGAGAAGGTAGAGAAAAATCAACATCCTTTACATCCGTTAGATATCCGTACATCATTCTAAATCCGATTTCGTGATGAGTAAAGGTTCAAAAACATAATGTTGAAGAATGGCCAATTCATTTTCAAAACAGAATCCATAAAATCGATCAGGATCAAAAGTTAAAGGCATTCCTATTGAGTTTTTCGAACCTGGAGGCATCTTTTTTTTGTAACCTTCAACTGAAATTGTTTTCCCTAAAAAATTTGTTACCGACAGTGTAAACCATACATCTTGTTTTTTGATTTTTTTTAGTACCGTATCTTTTACCTGAGAAATTAATAAGTTTTCGGCGGCGATTGACTTGAAGTTTAAAAGGTACTTTTTTATTTTACTTGAATTTCCTCTTACTTTTTGGTTGTTGTGAAACAATTCATATTTTGATTTTTCTAATTTAATTTCGAAGCTGTTTTCGGAAGATTCTTTGTAGTCGAGTTTTACCGATTGAATTGCATTTTTTGGGAAATAAAAAATACTCAAATCTCTCCATGTGTTGGGGTTGGGTTCATATCGAGGAGTTAAATATCCTTCGAAACCAATTAAGTGAGTTAAAAAAGGAATGGGATAATTCTCATTAGAATCTTCATTTATCAACAGCATATATGTTCCTGTGGTTGTTCCGTCAGCACTTCCTATAAAATAGCTTTTTACAAGTTCTCCTTTTGAAAAAAATTCTGCTTTAATGTTATTTGTAGCTAAATTTTTAAGGATTCTTTGTTTTTGTTCTTTTGGAACACGTTGTTTTACTTTTACTTTTTGTACAGTTTTTAAAAGTGTTTGAATTCTTTTGTGACGAGCCACGTAAGTATCGTTCACTTTCCAAATTTTATTTTCTTTTGTGAGAGTTACTTGTGTACCTTTTTTATCAGCAAGAAAGATTTTATCGATTTTTTCAATTTCTTCAATAGCAAAATTCCTGGCGTCTTCCTCATTCAAATTATTATCCGATGATGTAAAATAAAAATAGCTACCTAAAATCAGAGCAACAAAAGAGATTGAAAATAAAAGAAGTTGTTTTTTCATGTTATTTTGAAAAACGTACTTTCCTAAAAATAATAAATACAAAACTTATTAAAAGAATTATACCTATTGGTAATGCAGTGTTTAAAATAGTTATAAATCCTTTTTTTTCTTTCACCATTTTAGAATCAAGAAGGCGCATTTTAATTTTTTTAGAACGAACTGAGATGAGTTCTTCATCTCCCAGTAAATAATTGGCACAGTTCACCAGAAATTTTTTATTGTCATAAAATACATTACTGTATTGGTCTGTTCCCAAAGGGATCATTTCTTGCCTCTGTGAGAACCAGTTCTTTCCTATATCTCCGTCAGCAATAACAATCATTTTATTTTTCCCAGAAACGTCTTTGAATTTTATTTTTTTGTTGGCGGTAAATTCAGGTGCTATTCTATTTTTAAAATAAGACCCGAATTCCCCTTCAAGTAATAGAGCTACTGGTTTTGAACCTTTCTTGAAATTATCGGAAATAATTTTTTCATTAGCAGTTTCTCTAAAAGAAATTCTTGAAGGTAATTTTTTGTAGCGATTATTACCGGATGTTTGGTATAAAGTCGTGAACTTAATGTCCTCAATCGATGTTGTATCAAAACTACTACAAAATTCAACTTTTACTGGATCCAAATTTTTATTGATTATATGGTTGTTTTTTGATTTAAGAACGGGATTGTAAATCCAGCTGTATAATTGAAATCTTCCGCCACTCCCACTCGCTGTGGTTTGGATGGGTATTTTAGAGCATTGTAAATCTTCAACAATATGTTTGTTTAATCGCACACCATATTTGTGAAGCATTGCATCAAGACCTGTTTCTAGAGGAGCAGCAAATACAATTCCTTGAGTTTGCATACTATCTAATTCAGCACCCTGTGCACCCTCAAGCATCATTAATACTTTCCCGCCGTTCATAATAAATTGATCAATAATATATTGTTCCTTTTGAGTAAATGGCTGAACAGGCTTTGCTATAATGAGTAAATCTATTCCATTGAGAGCATTCAGTTGCTCTTTCCCTTCTTTGTTTTTTATGTAGGCTGGCCCTGTTTGATAATATTCATACAAGGATTTTGAAAAATCTTCGACATCAAATCGACCTAATTCACCGTGACCCTGAAGAAAAGCAATTGTTTTCATTGAATCTTGCTTCAGTTTTCGAATTGCATTGGTTATTTCAAACTCTAACTCTTCAATGGCTTTTTCATAGGTGTTCGTTTTGTTTCCCTTTGCCTGGCGAATAAAAGGTACAGGAATAGATCGTCCCTTGTAAAAAGCTTCAGCACCTAAGGGAACATATACTCTATCCAGTTCTCCGTTTTCTTTTCTAAAAGGTATCGGTACAATCTCCAATCCTTGTCTTCTCTTTAAATTTAGAATTGATTGCTCTCTTGTTTTGGGATCTTCTATGGTATTGTATAAATCGATGAATTCATATTCAACATAACCATCTGAAATGTCTGAGAGTTCTTCTAATGTTTCAAGTATAGAGTTCCTTACTCGTGTTAAATCAGCAGGTAAATGTTCATTTTCCAAATAAATTTTGAACTCAACGACATCATCTAACGTTTCCATTAATTCAATAGTACTCTCATGGAGTGTGAACCTTTTATCTTCAGTGAGGTCTATTTTAATAAATGAAAAGTAGCTGAAAATCATTAATATTAAAATAATAATGAATCCAGTTAAAAAGTTAGTAAGATCTTTTAATTTATTTTTAATCATATCATTACCATTTTCTACTTACCAGCGTGACCTTTGTTAATAAAATGAAGAGTCCAATTAAACAGAAATAATAAGTTAAATCTCTTGTGTCTATTAAACCTCTGCTTATGCTATAGTAGTGCTCTTCGATTCCGAATTGCTGTATAATGTAGCTGATGGATGTATCGTTACCAACATTTGCAATTAAACTGAATCCAAAATAGAAGAGAAGACAAAATAATAAACTAATCAACAACGATATGATCTGGCTTTTGGTAATAACAGAAGCAAATAATCCAATCGAAATGAAACTGGCACCAAGCAGTAATAACCCTAGGTATGAACCAATAGTCGCTCCCTGATCAATATTTCCGTGGGAAAGAAATTCAATAGAGTAATAATATATAAATGTAGGTATAAGAGTAAGTATTAGTAAAATTAAGTATGCCAAAAACTTGCCCAGGATTATTTGAAATTCAGTTAATGGACGCGTTAACAGCAATTCAATAGTCCCGTTCGCTTTTTCTTCTGAAAAAGCTCTCATTGTCATTGCGGGGATTAGAATTAAATACATCCAGGGAGCTAATGCAAAAAGAGGTTCAAGGGACGCAAACCCGGAGGATAAAATATTCATGTACTCATTTGGTGCATAAGCCCATAAAAAGAGTGAGTTGGTTAAGAGAAAAAGCACCAAAACAATAGGACCTATTAAGGAACTGAAAAAATAACGTATTTCTTTTTTTAAAATAGCAATCATCAACACTAATTTATTGCATATCCAGGCTTGATTACGAGTTTTTTCAAACAGTTTATTAACTCAAAATGTTTATAAACTCACATGCCTAATAACGCTTGGTATTGATAAAGTAACTAAATTTAATATTATTATTGACTAAATAAGAAAGATAAAATGAATCATAAAATTGCCCCCTCTGTTTTAGCTGCTGATTTCGCGAACATTCAAAGAGATGTGGAATTAATTAACAACAGTGAAGCGGATTGGTTTCACATCGACATCATGGATGGCGTTTTTGTTCCAAATATATCATTTGGTTTTCCTGTTATGAAAGCCATTAAAAAACATGCGGCTAAACCTTTGGATGTTCATTTAATGATTACAGATCCCGATCGATACATTACGGCTTTTAAAAAAGCTGGTGCTGATGTACTAACGGTACATTATGAGGCTTGTACTCATTTACACAGGACCGTTCAGGCTATAAAGGCTGAAGGAATGAAGGCTGGAGTCGCTTTAAATCCTCATACACCTGTTCAGGTTTTGAAGGATGTTATTGAGGAAGTTGATTTGGTTTGTTTAATGAGTGTCAACCCTGGATTTGGAGGGCAGAAATTCATTAGGAATACCTTTAATAAAGTACGGGAGTTAAAAGAAATGATTTTAGAGTCTGAATCAACTGCACTAATAGAAATAGACGGCGGAGTAGGTACTGATAATGCAAAACTTCTGGTGGATTGTGGTGCCGATGTTCTAGTTGCAGGAAGCAGTGTTTTCAATGCTGAAAATCCTGTGAAAACTATCTCTCAGCTTAAAAAGCTGGAAACGATTGTTAAGAGTTCTTGAAAAATAATAATTTGTTCAGCTAAATAGAGGTTTGATAAACTGAGTAAAAAAAGCAGTTATGTAAGTCACACCAAAAGACCAAATAAAAGAGGCTAAAATTAGGGTTGGAATTGCTTTTTTTTCATTTCCGAAATATTTTCCTACTAGTATTGAGCCCAAAGGGACTGATATAATACCTATGGTCATGCTGGTCCCAAATAATTTAAATCGTTCTTTAATTCGTATTATTTTTCTATTTCTTTTAAAATTTATCTTTTTTGATTTTTTTTGTGATTGTTGACCGATTTTATCGAGTCCTTTTCCTACGAAGAAAAAAATCAAAGCACTAAAAACGGAGCCAATTCCACAGATAATAGCAATTTCAAAAAGCATTTGAAAATTATTGGAATAGGCTGCTGCAAGAGCCATTGGAGTAAAAAGAAGTTTTAATCCACTGAAGAAAAATGCACTAATTAAAACCCCTATACTCATTTCCATAATTGAAGTATTTATGCAAAGATATTACAAATCACAACTTAAAATAAAGATTTAATCTTTTTTAAGATTAACTTTTTTATTGGAATTGATATATTTGTAGTGAACAAAATTTAAATAAAAATGGAACAAGGATTTAATTTTAATATTTACAATGTAAAAGAGGTAAGTAGAGTAGAGTTTATTAGAAAAACATATTCGCACGTAGCACTTGCTGTTTTATCTTTTGTAGTTTTCGAAACTTTTCTTTGGACTTCAGGAATTGCTGTATCTATTGCTGCTTCAATGCTAAATAATTGGTGGCTAATCCTAATTCTTTTTATTGGAGGTACCTGGATCGCTAACAAATGGGCTGTCGAGCCAGGAAATATTCAAAAACAATATTTAGGTCTCTTTCTATTTGCCCTCATAGAAGCCATTATTTTTGTCCCTTTATTTTATATTCTCTTTTTCAGCCCTCAATTTAGTGGACAGGTTCAGAGTATTCTCGGACAAGCAGGTGTTGTTACGGGAGGTTTATTTACAGGTTTAAGTGCAGTTGCTTTGTTTTCTAAAAAAGATTTTTCGTTTTTAAGAAGTATCATTGTAATTGGTTCTTTTGTAGCATTAGCCACACTTTTTGCTGGTATGATTTTTGGGTTTGACTTAGGTATCTGGTTCAGTGCAGGTATGGTTTTGTTGGCCAGTGGTTCTATTCTTTTTCAAACATCAAGACTTTTGAGAGATCACCACACAACTCAACATGTTGCTGCCGCTTTAGGGCTTTTTGCTTCTTTGATGACTTTATTTTGGTACATCTTACAAATATTTATGAGTAGAGATTAAAACGGATAAAATAGTTGACAGTAAAAGCGATTTAATTTTGAAATTAAATCGCTTTGTCGTTTAATTATACCTCTTTGTATAGTTGTTCAAAGAATTGGTATAACAACTGTGTTTGAATTTGACATATAAATTCTAAAATAGTTATCTTTGTTATGCCTTAATGCAATTAAAATAATAACAAATAGTATTGTTTTTTTTGCTTGTGTGGAATACCCCCTTACATTCCCAAGACTGAAAAAGAGAACCTTATAGAACTACTATGAAATTTAAAATTCATTTTTTTAGAACTCCCTGTTGCCTTTTTTTATTTTTTTCAACTTTTTCTTTGTTTGCTCAAAATCCAACCGGCTATATTGCAACCTGGAAAAATGATGCAAAAGCTGCGTATTCAATTGTCCATGATGATTATGGATTAGCGGGAGCCGATGGTATTTGGCAATACGGTGATACTATTGCCTATAATAGGGGAATAAAATTCGTTTTTGGAGCTTACACCGATCTTTGTGAGTCCAGATTTATTCAGCCTAACGGATATTTAAATTTATACGACTATGCTAAAAATGTAATGATTGCTCAACATGGACATGAGATTGCAAATCATTCCTCAACTCATGCTTGTGCAGCCGAGCGAGGTTGGGAGCCTTGTAATTTTGGTTGGGGTGAGAGTGGTTGGGGTGAGGCGCCCCTGGGGTCAGATTTAGATGTAGAAATCAATGAAGCCCATAACTCAATAATTAACGGAACTGGAATTACACCCAGATATTATGTTTACCCATACGATGTCTTTACAAATGCAACTAATCAGAGATTAGAGGATTTGGGTTATATTGGTTCTAGAACAGGTTGGAGCTCTCCCTCTTCCGATGATGTTGGAGCTGGTTACCATAGGGAGGGTTATGAGAATAATGATCAAGCTGATTTTTTTCCGAACAGCAATGGCTTTTTTAGAAATGGAGTACAAGTATTTAACGATGATGATGCGAACTTGACTTGGCAGGAACAACTTATAGAGCTCAATAGTGAAATAGATAATATAATAGCGAATAATTTATATGCCAATAGAGAATTCCATAATGTTGGTAATTCAGGTTGGGGACATGTAAAAGTGGATGCCTACAGAGCTCATATGGATTATCTTAAATCGAAAGTAGACGTAGGCGATTTATGGGTAGGAACAGTATCGGAAATTTTGACTTATCAAATTCAAAAATTAAAGTTTTCTCCTATTGTTAATTACATATCCACCTCAGATAGAATTATTGTTACTTGGGATTCAATAGGAAGTCAATACAATGTTAATGTATCATCATACTTGAGTCCTTTAACAATTAAAACACCCATTACATTAGTAGTAAATATGGATGGATTAGTTGGAAATTACCTGGTAAGACAGAATGCTACTGATTTAAGTACCGATAGATATTATACCAACGACGGTAAAATGTATATTCACGTATATCCTCATGAAGGAGATGTAGAGATATACAAAAGCAGTGTAAATGGTAACAATTATCCTTATGTTGCGAATACCATTGAAAACGAGAATTTAAATGTTAATTTTTCACCTTTTACAATTGATTTGAATGCTGTTTTTGAGGATGTGGAAACTGATGATGAAGATTTTGTTTTTTCTGCAAACGGCTATGCGGGTCTATCGGTAAGCATATCAAATGGCATTGCGACTATTTCCGCTCCTTTAAATTGGGTTGGTATAACAACTGTAACTTTCGAGGCTAAGGATGAGGGTGATTTAATAATATCAGAATCTTTTGATGTTGTTGTACGAGACCCTTTCTCAAATCAAACTCCTTTTGGAGGTTTACCGGCCTCAATTCCTGGTAGAGTTGAAGCTGAAGATTATGACGAAGGAGACGAAGGAGAGGCATTTAATGAAGAGTACTCTCCTTATGAGCCGGCTCCAAAGGCCGAACAATATCGTCCTTGGGACCCTGTCGATGTTGACTTGATAGGTGGAACAAGTGAATACGGTGTAGGATATACAGTTTCGGGTGAGTGGTTGGAATATACGGTAAATGTTACTGCAGATGCATGGTATACTGTTGATTTGAATGTTGCTGCTTTTGATTATGGAAGTTCAACATTAGGAAAGATTGAGCTTTTTATCGACGGAAACAGTTGGATGCCTGCAACGGATATGATTTTTACAGGTGGATGGACAACCTATGAAAATGCTCGTTATCCATACGCTTTGTTTCTAGAGGAAGGAACTCATGTTTTAAGAGTAAGTTTTGTCAGTGGTGATGTTAATTTGAATTATATAGATATCCTTGCTAGCCCTACAAGAACATCTAACGTTGTGTCACAAAATGCTTTTGAAATTTATCCAAACCCAGCATCCAATCTCATTACAATTGATGCAGAATTTGATGTTGCAACAATTTACTCTCAAACAGGAAGTGTGATAAAAACTTCAACCGACAAAGAAGTGGATATTTTCGATTTGGCAAACGGGATTTATTTTGTTAAACTGGATGATTCTCCTTCGATGGTTAAGTTTGTCGTTGCTAAATAGTTTTAATTAACCCTTGATTGTAAAACCAATTGAGTGAATAAAAGTTCGGAAATCATTCTTTTTTGAAGTTCATCATAAATAGTTCGCCATTTCGTATTATTTTGGTTTTTTGAAGTAAAAATGAAATTATGATTGAAAGTATTGGAACATTATTTATGCTGATTTTACTGCAAGCAGTTTTAGGCTTTGATAATTTACTCTATATTTCTCTTGAAAGCAGGAGGGCACCACTGGATAAGCAAAAAATGGTAAGAACTATAGGTATTGGTTTAGCTATTTTTTTGCGAATAGGTTTGCTGTTTCTACTCCAGTTTATAATAGGTATGTTAGAAGATTCCCTTTTTGTAATTGAACTGGGGAATTATTTAAAAGGAGATTTTAACGGACATTCTTTGATTGTATTATTTGGAGGTGTATTTATACTTTGGACAGCAATAAATGAAATTTGGCATATGATGGTTTTTGATCCATCCGAGGAACTGGATAAAAAACCTTCTAATCCGGTCAAAATAATTGGTTTGATTGTATTTATGAATTTACTTTTTTCCTTTGATTCAATTCTGGGTGCAATGGCATTAACAGAAGAATTTTGGATTATGGCAACTGCAATAGTCGTTTCTGGAATATTAATGATTTGGCTGGCAGACGGAGTTAGTAAATTTCTGCAAAAAAACAGAATGTTTGAGGTTTTAGGACTTTTTGTTCTTTTGGTTGTAGGTATAATGTTGCTCACTGAGGGGGGGGAGTTAGCAAAATTGAAGTTATTTGATCAGGATATAAAGGCTATGAATACGGGTACTTTTTATTTTGTAATTGCAATAATGGTTTTAATTGATATTGTTCAAGGTAAATATCAAAAGAATTTACTGAAAAAAAGGAAAGCGAATTGAAAACAAAAAAGCCGCTAGATTCCGGCGGCTTTTTTGTTGTTTGAAATTTTTTAATGATTCTTATTGAGCTGAGACTATTTCATCAATTTTAACTTTTTCTCCGGATTTGTATACGTCGACTAAATTCAAAGTATCTCTTTCAAGAACAACAAAATCTGCTCGATATCCTTTTTTAATGTATCCATATTCATCATCTATTCCCATGAATTCAGCAGGGTATCTTGATGACATTTTTAAAGTCTCTGCAAGTTCAATATTGGCTTCCTTAAAACAGTTCTGAACAGAATCCAACATAGATACCGCTGAACCCGCTAAATTACCTGTTTCTGTCAAGTACATTCCGTCTTTGAAGAAAATTTTAAATTCATCGATTTCAAAATTATCGACAGGATGTTTTACGAAAGATGCATCTGAAACAAGGAAAAGTTTACCTTTTTTAGCTCTATGTGCAATTCTTACCGAGGCGTAATTGCAATGAACACCATCAACTATAATACCTCCGTAAACATTATCTGGAGAATCTAAGAAAGCCCCTACTAATCCAGGTGCTCTACTTGTAAATTGCGATTGAGCATTGTATAGGTGTGTAACTTTTGTAATTCCGGCATCAAAAGCTTTCATGGCCTGTTCATAGGTACAGTTGCTGTGACCCGCTGAAACAGGTATTCCTGCTTCAACCAACATTCGGATGTGTTTTTCTTTGACAACCTCTGGGGCACAAGTTAGAATTTTTATTATTCCTGCACCTTCTTCTATAAGTTTTTCAATTTCATAGTCCGTAGCTTCTCTTATAAAGTCAAGCGAATGAGCTCCTTTTTTTTCTGGATTAAAATAAGGACCTTCAACATGCAATCCAATGACTCCAGAGTCAGAATCTTTCATCATTTCTCGCACAATTTTACATTGGGCAATGATATTATCCAGTGAGGTAGAAACTAAAGTTGGTAGTAGGGCAGTTGTTCCGAAGTCCAAGTGCGCCTTGTTGGAAATTTTATAGTTTTCGATGGAGGGTTCCTGTGTATAAAAAGCACCTCCACCACCGTTTACTTGTAAGTCAATGAAGCCAGGAACTAATAATGCTCCTTTTAAATCAATGATGTTTTCATACCCAAAAAGATTGCTTTTGTGTACAACTTTTTTTATTCTATCCCCCTCTGTTACAACAGCCCTATTTCCGACGAAGTTTTCACCGTTGAAGATAGAGCAATTCGTAAATACTTGTGTCATCTTTTTCTTAATTTGACTAAGTTACTAAATTTCCGACTAAATCCTTTATTTATCAAGTTTTTGAATACTTTTATTACAAAACCTTTTTGGATAGATTAATCTTTCAACTATTCACAAAAGATTTACGGAAGAGGCTTCCATTCACTGGATTTAATAATTTGTTCGAATTGTTTAATCAAAACTTTTAGTTTTTTTGGTGGGTTTGCTCTTATTTTTATTCGCCTTTTGTTTTGACCTTTGTAAAAGGTCAAATGAATTGTAGGAGCATCCATCAAAAGTTTGTTGTCGTATTCACTTTTCAGGTTTTTTACAGGTATTGAATTAATGATGTTTAGTAGCGATTTATAGTCAGTTTTTTTTATTTTTGAATAGCTTGGTGATTTTATTTTGGTATTTTCTTTTGGATAAAATTCCAACCAGCTGTTTTCTTTCAAAACAGCTGAATACATTGCGCAATCTCCGAAGCATTTTGATTTTTCCAATTTTAAAATTGGTTTTGAATTTTTTGGCAAATCAATTTTACAGCCATTAAACAACAAAGGCAATACTATCAGTATCGCCTTTGTTGTATTTTGAATTATGTTTTTCATTATCTTCTACCTTGTTGTTTCGCTTGAATTTCCTCTATCTTCTTTTGCCAACGAGATTTTTTCATAGGCTGTTTCATTTGGTTCTCGATTTTTGCTAAAATTGCTTTTTCATCGATGAAGAATTTTTTAATGGTTATGGTTTGTAATATCGTAATTACGTTTGCCAAAAAGTAGTAGAAACTAAGTCCAGCAGCATAATTATTAAACATAAATAACATGAATATTGGCATTAAGTTCATCATTACTTTCATATTCTTTTGTATGGCCTCCTGCATCTCACCTCCACCACTTTGAGAAGGCGTAAGTTGCTGGTTAAAGCGCATGTAAAAAAACATGGAGATTGCCATTAATAATGTGAAAATACTAATATGATCACCATAAATAGGTATAGGTATTCCTATGTGAATAGCGTCGTCGACGGATGACAAATCGTCTGCCCATAAGAAACCCTCATGCCTTAATTCAATTGAAGCTGGGAATAAGCGGTACAAGGCAATTAGAATAGGCATTTGCAGTAGAGCCGGTATGCATCCCGCCAAAGGATTTACGCCCGTTTGCTTGTAAAGTGCCATGGTTGCCTGTTGCTTTTTCATCGGGTCAGCGTCTTTATTTTCTTGATTTAACTTTTCAAGTTGAGGTTTTATAACTCTCATTTTCGCTGAGCTGAGGTAGTTTTTGTAAGTTATCGGAAAAAGCAGAAGTTTAATTGCAAAAGTCAACAGAATTATTCCAATTCCAATGGAGACACCCAAGTATTCTAAAATCATTTGAAAGATTGGGTAAAGAACGTACTTATTTACCCCCCTGAATATTCCCCATCCAAAGTTAATTTCATCCTCAAGTTCAAGAGTGCCGTCTCCAATATTTGCTAAAATATCAAAGTCATTGGGACCAAAATACCAGTCAAATTCATAGTAAGTATCCCTTGATTTTTCGAAGTTTAGTGGCGCAATTGCAGAGTACATTTTTAAATAGGTAGTATCGTCCTCTACGTATTCAATTTTCATTGCTGGTTTATCTAAATTGTTTTTATCAGCAATTAAAATATTAGAGAAAAACTGTTGTTTAAAAGAAATCCAGTCTGTCGGGAATTCAGCAATTTCATTATCGTCTCCTCTTTCGTTTAGCCAATCGTATCCATCTTGTTGTGAATGCCAGAAAACGGACGCGCTTTGTCGTTCAATGTACAAGCTTTTTTCAATGGATACAGGTTTCTGTTTCCATTCAAATTCTAAATTTCCTTTGCTGTCTCCTTCAATTGCGTCAGACAACCCAATGATATTTATGTTAAAATCAACTAAATAGTCATCAGCTTTTAAGGTGTAAACGTAATCGATTTTACCTTTTCCATCGTCAGCTTTTAATGAAAAGGTTATGCTTTTTGAACCCTCGTTGACTGTTAGTCCGTCTGTTGAGGGAGCAAATTTAAAATCTCTTGTTGAATGGTTGAATTCTTGTCGACTTGTGTTGAAATGATTAAAGTTAATAGCTTGATGGTTGCCTTCTCCTTCGAATATTATTAATTCATTGAATTGATCCGCTGAATAATCCTTATAGGAGCGGTATTCTTTTAAAACAGCTTTGGATACATAAGCACCGTTTGTATTGATGTGCAAACGAATTTTGTTATTTTCAAGAATAACTTCTTCTGGTTTTTTCTCTGCAGAGCCTGCAAAAATTCCATATTTACTCTTCATTATCTCATTTAAACGCTCAGTTAAAGCGGAATCTTGAGGCCCGGCTTCAACAGCATTACTTAGTTGAGAGGATGAGGTGTTTGTAACGTTTTCATTCGGTTTAGAATTTGAATCAACAAGAGTACTGTCTTGTGATGATTTGTTTGTTTCGTTATTCTGAACCTGAATTTCCTGAGAGGAGTTTAATGCAAAGTATCCAATAAGAATACCCACAATTAAAATCCAGCCAATTATTTGATTTCTATCCATTAATTATAGTCTTGAAATAAATTAATTAAGTCTTTTTTGCAGCGGCTTTAACAAATTCGATAAATAGAGGATGAGGGCGTGCTACAGTACTTTTGTATTCGGGATGAAATTGAACTCCTATAAAGAATGGGTGATTTTGAATCTCCACAACTTCAACCAAACCTGTTTTGGGATTTATTCCAGATGCTCGCATACCTGCATTTTCAAAATCCTCTTTATAACGGCTATTAAACTCGTAACGATGTCTATGTCTTTCGGATATTTTAGTTGTTCCGTAAGCTTTATGTGCAAATGAACCTTCCTCCAAAGAACAGGAGTAAGCCCCAAGTCTCATGGTTCCACCTTTGTCTTCAATTTGCTTTTGTTCTTCCATTAAATCGATTACCGGGTGTTGTGTTTTGTCGTCAATTTCTCTTGACGAAGAAGAAAGGCCTAGAACGTTTTGAGCAAATTCAACTACAGCACATTGCATTCCTAAACAAATTCCAAAAAAAGGTACATTGTTTTCTCTAGCATATTTCACAGCAGTAAGTTTTCCGGAAACTCCGCGTTCACCAAAACCTGGAGCAACCAAAATTCCGTTCAATGATGAAAGTTTCTCACTTGCATTTTCAGTTTCAATACTTTCGGAGTGTATCCAATCTACCTCTACGGAACATTCATTTTGAGCTCCTGCATGAATCAGAGCTTCTGCAATTGATTTATAGGAGTCTTTCAATTCAACATATTTACCTACCAATCCAATTTTAACAGAGTTTTTGGGATTCTTAAGTTTTGAAAGAAAAGTTTTCCATGTATTCAAATCAGGGTCTTCACCGATTTCTAAACTCAATTTTTTAAGGACAATTTTATCCAGCTTTTCTTCCATCATTAACAATGGAACATCGTATATGGTTTCAGCATCTAAAGAGGCAATTACCGCTTCTGCCTCAACATTACAAAAACGTGCTACTTTGTTTCTTACATCTTGTGGTATATTGTGCTCAGCTCTACAAACTAAGACATCTGGTTGTAAGCCATACTCTAATAATTTTTTTACAGAATGCTGAGTAGGTTTTGTTTTTAACTCTCCTGACGCAGCAAGGTAGGGTATAAGAGTAAGGTGAATAACGAGGGAATCTTTTCCAAGTTCCCATCTTAATTGCCTTACAGCTTCAATGTATGGTAAAGACTCGATGTCCCCAACTGTTCCTCCAATTTCAGTTATTACAAAATCCCAATTGCCTTTTTCTCCCAGCAATTTAATACTTGACTTTATTTCATCAGTGATGTGAGGTATGACTTGAACTGTTTTCCCCAAGTACTCACCTTTTCGCTCCTTGTTTATTACACTTTGATATATTCTACCTGTTGTAATGTTATTTTCCTGCGATGTTGGAACGCTTAAAAAACGCTCGTAATGACCTAGGTCCAAGTCGGTTTCCGCACCGTCATCTGTTACAAAACACTCTCCATGTTCATATGGATTTAATGTTCCTGGATCTACATTTATGTATGGATCCAGTTTTTGAATGGTTGCAGAATAACCGCGAGCCTGTAATAGCTTAGCGAGTGAAGCGGATACAATACCTTTACCTAAAGAAGAGGTAACTCCACCGGTTACGAAAATGTACTTTGTGTTGGACATCAATCTGTTGTGTTTAACAGAATGCGAAAATACTAAGAAAAATCAGCCTATGGAAAATAAAAAACACCTATTTAATATACTTTTCAACAACTTGTGTTTTTAAAAGGCTTTAATTTAAACCATTAAAAATTCTTCAATGAAGAATCTTGAAAACCAATTCTTTTAAAAGTTCTCCATCTGAAGTAGATGAATTTCCATAACCTTTAGATTTTAAGTCGTAATCACTTAAATAACCGATTATATTGAAAATTTGTCGTTTGGTATAATTTTTTTTTCCGTTCATATATTCCTTTACAAAAAAGGGTTTTACTCCTAGTATTTGTGCAACAACATTGGGCTGATTGGATGGAGAAAAATAACAACTCATAATTTTTGTGAATAACCTGTATAGGTTAGATAGGGTAACCACCAAAGGATAGTTTTTTTCATTGTCGGCGAAATGATTGACAATTCTGTTTGCTTTTACAATGTCTCTGTTTGCAATGGCGTTACAGAGTTCAAAAACATTATATTCTTTACTGATTCCAATGTTTTTCTCAATTATTTCAGGAGTTATTTCTGTTGTTTTCGGAAGTGATAGTGTTAGTTTTTTAATCTCATTTGAAATTTTTGCTAAATCGTTTCCTAAAAATTCACTCAATAAAACAGCTGATTTTTCAGCGATGGTTAATTGTTCACTTTCAACTTGGTTGATGATCCATCCAGGAATTTGATTGTCGTATAGCTTTTTCGATTCGAAAAATGTAACGTTGCTTCCAAGTTTTTTCAATATCCGAGCATCTAGTTTTTTTCCTTTGTAGGAAAAAAATAATATGGTTTGAATTTGAGGTTTCTTAGCGTATTGAATTAATTCATCGAATTTTTTAAAATTTTGAGCCTCTCGAACAGAAATTACTTGATGCTTCCCCATCATTGGGAATCGTTTTGCGGAATTGATTACCGACTGCAGTTCCGTCTCTTTACCATATATTATGGATTGATCAAAATCTCGATCAGATTCATTAATGATTTTTGTAGTTGCGAATTTTTCAATCAAATCAATGAAATAGGGTTCTTCACCGTGTAAAAAATAAATGGGAGAATACTCTCCTTTTGCTATGTTTTTTATAATAGTTTGATGCGTCATTTCAAGTAAAATTCAAAGTTAATTAAACACAATGGTATTGAAATATTGATTTTGAAGTTTAATTACTTATTTCAATAATACATGAGTGTATTCTCATATTTTTTGACTCTAAAATAGAATTTGTTGAAATTACAGCACTGTCGCTGGATATTGAAACTTGTTCGCCTCCAGATTTGTAAAAAATTGTATCGAAAAAATATCTACAATCGTAAATTTCAAAATCCCCCTCCTCAATCTTTGTGTATATTTTTTGTGTTGCACCGGGAGCTAACGATATGGAATCATAGAGTAAATTATCGCCTTTGGTTTCAAAAGTAACTGTACTACTTAGAGAGTTTTTTAGGTATCCGTTGTATTCTGTTGAACTGGAAGTACAGCTTATTATGAAGTTAGAAGATATTAATAATGAAAGTATATTTTTGAGCTTCATTTTTACAATTAATTCGTGGTTTATTTAAATCCTTCATTGACACCAAGACCAAAAAGTGAAAAATCGTATTTGATTGGGTCTTCAGGGCAAAGTGTTTGTAGTTTTTTTGTGATTTCATCTACAGCTTTCCAGTCGTTTTGTTTCCTTTTTAAAAGTCCAAGAGACCTACCTACATTACTGGTGTGAATATCTAAAGGTAAGTGAAGAAGAGATGGAGAAATGAATTTATTCCATATTCCTAAGTCAACTCCAAATTCATCTTTTCTAACCATCCATCGAAAGTACATGCATAATCTTTTTGCTGCGGATCCTTTTAGTGGGTCCGGTAGGTGTTTTTTGCTACGAACGGCATAGGTATGATTAAAAAATCGAGATTTAAACATGCTCAAGACATGAGCTTGACTACTGTTTTTTTCAAATTGAGTATGGAAGTAATTGCCTAAGCTTTTATATTCTTTAAATATGCTTTTTAATCCGTAACAAAAGGAGGCTAAATCTACTTCGTTAAAAGTTCTGTGCTTGAACCCTTTGAAGTTTATCAAATCGGATTTATCAAAATCAACAATAAAGGAATGTGGAGCGTTATCCATTCTTTCCAACAGATTGTAACTATTCTTAATTATTGTTTTCCTATTTCCCCAGGCTAGTACGGAAGCAAATAGTCCTGAAATTTCGATGTCCTCAAATTTTGTGTAATCATGAGGAATCCTAACGGGGTCGTCTTCTATGAAATGGAAATTATTGAATTGAATATATTTCTCATCTAAAAATGACTTAAGTTCATTTTTATTCATGCCCAACAATATTTCCATCGGCAATCTCTATTACTCTATCGGCCAGATTCGCAAGTTCTCTGTTGTGAGTTACAATGACAAAGGTTTGGTTAAATTCTTTTTTAAGCTCTACAAACAAAGCGTGCAAGTCACTCGCATTACTAGAATCCAAATTGCCTGAGGGTTCGTCTGCTAAAATAACGGATGGACTGTTTATTAAAGCTCGGGCAACAGCTACACGTTGCTGTTCTCCACCACTCATTTCACTGGGTTTGTGTTCTGATCTGTGGTTTACCTTTAATTTTTTTAAAAGGTCAACTGCCTTGGCTTTTACTTCATTGCTTTTCCCTCCCATTATTAGTCCTGGCATTAAAACATTCTCAAGTGCGGTAAACTCAGGAAGAAGATGATGAAACTGAAATACAAAACCAATGTCGGAGTTTCGAAATTTTGAAAGCTCTTTATCGCTCATTGAATGTATGGGAACGTTATTTATATATATTTCACCTCCATTTGGTTTGTCGAGTGTTCCTAAAATCTGTAAGAGGCTTGTTTTTCCGGCTCCTGATGCCCCTATTATGGCCACTAATTCGCCTTTTTTTATCTCAAGATTTACCCCGTTGAGAATGTGGTTTTCACCAAAAGATTTTTTTATGTTAACAGCTTTAATCATCAAGATTAAAGATATAAAAAATCCTTATTTAGCTGATGTTAATAAATAAGATGTGAAATCGTCATTTAAATTTTGGAGATTCATTCAGCTTATGTATTTTACGGTTATCATTTTAAATGAACTTCAAGTGAATAAATTTATCGGAGTTGACATAGGGGGTACAAATACTAAAATTGGGATTGTCTCAAGAGATGGGGAACTTTTGGAAAAGGTTAAATATCCCACAGCTGATTTGTTTCATGGGGAGGGGTACATAAAAAATTTCAGTATTCTTTTAAAAGATCTTCTAGAGGCCAATCCTGAAATTAAAAAAATTGGCATTGGTGTTCCTGGCTTAATAACCAAAGATAGAAGATCTCTTCTAAGGCTTGCTAATATTCCTTCTTTGAGCGGAGCGAATATTTTAGATCAGTTGGAATCTTTATTGCCTGGATATGATTTTGCTCTTGAAAACGACGCAAATGCAGCCTGCCTTGGAGAGTTTTATTTTTCTGAGCATAATTTACCGAGTACATTTCTGATGGTAACGTTAGGGACAGGTATAGGTGGTGCTGCTATAATTGATGGTAAGTTATTTTTAGGAGGTAACGGTAACGGTGTGGAAATTGGTCATATGCTTGCAGATGAAAACTCAGTTTATGAGGATTACATTAGTAAAAGAGCTATGGTTTCATATGTAAAGAAAAAACTTGAGAAGGAAAAATATAAGAGCTCTTTACTCAATGAAATTAAGCCAGATGATTTAACAGCCAAGGATATTGAAAACGCATTAAAAGAAAAAGACGGTTTGGCTAGAAAGGCATATGCACATTTTGGTAAATGGTTGGGTAAAAATTTAGTTTCATCAATGCGTGTTTTAGATATAAATACTATTCTTTTAGGAGGAGGAGTATCCAAAACATTTAAATATATGGAAGGATCAATGATGAATGAAATAAACAGTTATCTGGGCGATTATTACACTAAAGAACTGGTTGTGAAAAAAGCATCATTGAAAAATGAAGCAGGTATTATAGGTGCTGCCTCATTAAACTTTTAATTAATCCTTATAATAACCCAGTATTTTTAATACATCTTCAGGTTTTTGTTCTTCGGTAAAAGTTGAGTGATTTATATTCCCGTGTTCATCTAAATTAAGTACAATGTGTTTTGGAGAAGGAACAAGGCAGTGTTTAATTCCACCATGACCCGATAAGGCGTCTTGATAGGCACCAGTATTGAAAAACGCAATATGAAGGGGCTTTTTTTCTTCAAGTTCAGGCATAAATAACTTGTTGTTGTGAACTTCAGCATTATAGAAATCCATACTGTCGCAGGTTAACCCTCCAAGGAAAACAGTTTTATATTTATTGTACCATTTGTTAATTGGTAAAATTATGAATCGTTGATCAATTCCCCAGGTATCGGGTAAAGTTGTCATAAAGGAGTTGTTTACCATATACCACGATTCTCGATCGTTTTGTTTTTTTTCATTTAAAACTGTAAAAATGTTTGCACTTGCCTCTGCAACAGTGAAGGTTCCAAACTCAGTCATTATATCTGGTTCTGGAATTCCGTATCTCTCACAAGAAGATTTAATTTCTTTTAAAATTGACTTGATGAATCCAAAATAATCGTATTCGAAATTGAGTTTTGATTTGAAGGGGAGTCCTCCGCCTATATTTAATGTATTGAGAGAGGGACATATTTTTTTTAGATCAGCATAAATTTTCAAACACTTTGAAAGCTCATTCCAATAATAAACATGATCTTGTATACCTGTATTTATAAAAAAATGAAGCATTGATAGCTCAGCTTTCGAGTGTTCAGCTAATTTTTCTTTGTAATATTGAATTATTTTATTTGGTGCAATCCCAAGTCTACTAGTGTAAAAGGTGTAGTTAGGTATTTCTTCGGTAGCTACTCGAATACCAATTTTAAAATTACAATTGATTAAATTGTCATAGGTCTCAAATTCATCAACGTTATCTAAAACAGGGATTAAATTTTTAAAGCCGTTGTTTATTAATCGAACAATGTTGGTGGTGTATTCGGGGCGCTTAAAACCATTACATACGATTATTTTTTCTTTTGTTATTTTATTATTTGTATGAAGGTGTTCAATTATAGGTAGATCAAATGCAGATGAAGTCTCAAGATGAACGTTGTTTTTTAAAACTTCATCAATTACAAAGGAAAAATGAGAGCTTTTGGTACAATAGCAATAAGTGTAGTTTCCATTGTACTGAAGTTCTTCCATCGCTTGATGAAACATGGATATTGCTTTGCTGATTTGCCTGGAAATAATTGGGAGAAATGTTATTTTCAATGGAGTTCCATGCTTTTCAATAATTTCTACAAGATTGATGTTGTGAAATGACAAATTTCCGTTGTCACAAACACTAAACTCTTTAGAGGAGTTTAGATTTTCACGAAGAAGTTCGAAATAGGAATTATTCGACATTTGCAGGTAATGAATTACAAATTTAATAAATAGAACTTTGTCGTTTGGCTATTTTTTGTCATTTTAAGTCCATGAAAAAATTTTTTCTAAGTGGTTTTTTACTTTTTTGTTTTCTTACAGGGGCAACTCAGATCGACAGTTTGTCCAGATTGGAGTATGATGTTAAATTGAACGATGTATGGGGATATGTGGATACCTCAGGAAATGAGTACGCTTTGGTTGGGTTATACGATGGTTTAAGTATTGTTGAAATTACAAACCCTTTAAACCCGGTTGAGGTTTTTAGGAGCGTAGGACCTGAAACCATTTGGAGAGACATAAAGGTATATAATAATTTTGCTTACGTCACCAACGAAGCAGGAGGTGGTGTTCGAATATATGATTTATCCGTTTTACCAGATAGTTATGAAATTCCTTTTACAGATTTTAACGGTGAAACCGGAAAAGAATTTGAGACAGCACATAATTTATTTATAGATGAAAAGGGAAGGGCCTTCGTTGTCGGAACCAATAGAAACAATGGTATGATTATATACGACTTAAAGGAGGATCCTACGAGTCCAAAAGAAATTGGCTTTTACGATGAAGCCTATATTCACGATGTTTTTGTAAAAAATGATACTGCTTATGCTGCTTTAATTATTCAGGGAGATTTTTACATTCTAGATGTAAGCAACATTAGTGATATTCGTTTGGTTTCTTCTCATCCTACTAAAGATTTACAAACTCATAATACATGGCTATCAAATGATGGGAATTATGTTTTTACGACCGATGAGGTTAACGGAGCTGAACTTGGGGTTTACGATGTGTCGGATAAGACTAATCCTGAGAAAGTAGAGTTTTTTAAATCAAGGTTTCTTGGAGATGAAATGCCACACAATGTATTGGTAAGAGATTCTGTTGCTTTCATTTCTTATTACAAAGACGGTGTAATTGCCTTAGACGTTTCGAATCCTGAAAACTGTGTAGAGGTTGGAAGATTCGATACTGAAAAGGAAAAAAGTGGTCCTGGTGCTTCAGGTGCCTGGGGTGTTTATCCATTTTTACCAAGTGGTAATATTTTGGTTTCCGATATTGAAAATGGACTTTATGTTTTGAGTTATACCCCTCAAAATGCATCTTATTTTGAAGGGGTAGTCAAAGATCAAGAAACAGGTTTTCCTTTAAGTGGAGTTCATGTCAAAGTTCTCGAGGAGGGAAAAGAGGATATAACTTATTTTGACGGAGTATTTAAAGTAGGTAAAATCGGAAGTAGTCAAGTCGAAGTTGAGTTTTCTTTGTCTGGTTACAAGACAAAGATTTTGAGTGTTCAATTGATTGAAAATCAAATTTACATTGAAGATGTTTTTTTAGAGAAGTTAGCTACGTCTCAATTGATACTCAATCTCTCTTTGAAGGATAATGGCAGTCCAAGTGGAGCATCCGTATTTGTTTCAGGACAAGATTTTGAACATGAAAAAATATTTGATTCAACAGGAGTTTTATCGATGAATATTCCAATTGGGAACTATACTTTTTACATCGGCAAATGGGGCTATGCAAATTACTGTTTCTTTGAGGCTCTGGATTCAATTTCAGATACGATTTTTGTAGAGCTTAATAGTGGTTTTTATGACGACTTCTCAGCCAATCAAGGATGGTCTGTACATAGTGTAAAAAACGAATCCATATGGGAGAGAACTCAGCCAATTGCTTCTTTTAGTTTGAATTCTGGTGCTCAACATGATCCTTCGGAGGACGCTACGGCTAATGATTGTAATGATTGGGCTTTTTGTACGGGTATAAACGAACATTTTTCCGCTAGTTCAACAACGGTTAATTCGACAAATTTTTTAGTATCACCTGAAATTGAAATGTCCTCTTCAGATATCGACGCAACAATTTCATATTCATATTGGTTGGGTCTTTCTTCACAATCAAACGATACTGTAAAAGTTGGTTTAATACAGGGGTTAGATACCCTGTATGTTAAAAATTATACTTCGGATGATGAAATGGCAAAATGGAAAGAGGCTTCTTTTAATGTTGGTGAAATATTAAATTCTTCGGAGCCATTTAAATTTGTTGTTCGAGTAACCGATGATTTGAACCCTTGGAACATGGTTGACTGCGCAATTGACGAATTTTCTATTTCTTTTATAAATAAATCCGATGAAGTCATAAGTAATTGTATTCAGCCAGTTCATGAAGGTTGGGTTAATAATTGTCAAAATGAAAATTTTGTAATTGTCAATTCAATTGGCCAGGTTGTTAGGACTGGAACAAGTCGTTATATTAATTTTAATGGTCTTGGTTCAGGTGTTTACATTTTCAGAATTGAAGGCGAATTGCCTCAAAAAATTTATTGGAATGAAGAAAAGCGGTAATGTAGAGTTTTTTTCTCATCACGGAAGAAAATCGGTTTATGATTTAAGGTTTAATGAAACTTTGGAACCAAAACCACTTCTCATTTTTTGTCATGGATTTAAAGGGTTTAAAGATTGGGGGCATTTTAATCTAATTGCAAACAGTTTCGCTAATTCGGGAATGATTGTTCTGAAATTTAACTTTACGTTTAATGGAGGAACTAGCTCAAATGTAATAGATTTTCCTGATTTAGAGTCGTTTGCAGAGAATAATTACCTCAAAGAACTTCAAGATATTCATCACATGATAAATATGGTTAAAGCAGGAAAAGTTTCTCTCGAAAATTGGAACGGAGAAATATATCTTTTGGGTCACAGTCGAGGAGGAGGTATGGTAACAATTGCGGCTCATGAAAATAGTAATGTTTCAAAAATAGTAAGCTGGGCGGGTATAAGTTGTTGTTTTTCGAGGTTACCCGATGAAGAACAATTGCTTCAATGGAAAACCAAAGGAGTAAAAGCGGTGCTTAATGGAAGAACGAAACAAAATATGCCTATGAATTATCAGTTTGTAGAAGTATTATACAACTACCGGGAACGTCTTTCCATTGAAACGGCTTCTAGGAAAATGAATAAACCACATTTAATTGTTCACGGTACAGAGGACAGTGCCGTCGAGGTTGAAGATGCAAAACGCATTAATTTCTGGAGTAAAAACTCACAAATTCACCTTATTGAAGGAGCTAATCATGTTTTTGGAGGAAAGCATCCCTGGAATGAAGAAGAACTTCCAAAACATACTAAAGAGGCAATTGCGAGTACTATAAATTTTCTTTTGGATTAACACTAAAAAAGTTACACTTCTAGGTGAATGCTTTCAGATAGAGTAAAATGAAAAATATTTACAGACGGTAAAATAATTTCAACTAAAATACCGTTGGTTTGATTCTTTGGAATATAAAACACCTTATGGCTTTGCGGTTTAGGGTTGTAATTTCCAATGAATAGATATATTTTTGTCGGATGCGAATTTTAGTCATTGTTTCTTTCGTTTTATTATTATCCTCTTGTAAGTCAACTTATGAGGATACATTAAAAAGTAGAGATATAGAAAAGAAAGAAAAACTTGCTTTTGAATTGTACGAAAAGAAAGATTATTTCAAAGCCTCTGATTTGTTTAAGTCTTTAATCCAGGACAAAAAAACAGGGTTAGACATTGAAAAAATGTTTTTTTATTATGCCATGTGTGATTATCAGCTTGGCGACTTTGGACTTGCTGCATATGAGTTTGAGAGGTTGGTTCAAAAATTCCCAAGAGGAAACTATACTGAAGAATCTCAATTTTACATTGGGATGTCTAATTTTAAAAAGTCGCCCCCTTCATTTCTGGATCAGGACTATACATACAGGGCAATTGAATCGTTTCAACTTTTTTTGGATAAATACCCAAACAGTAAAAGAAAAGATGAAGTTAATCAGAGAGTGGACGAGCTGACAAAAAAATTGGAACTCAAAATTTATATGCAAGCCAAGTTATTCTTCAGGATGGAGGAGTATAAGTCCTCTACTGTATTTTTTGAAAACTTACTTATTGATTTTCCCGATACGAAATTTGCAGAGGAAGCCAATTATTTGATTGCAGAATCGCAATTTAAACTTGCGAATAAGAGTATTGAGTCCAAACAAATAGAACGTTATAAAAAATCCATTAAATCTGTAAATAAATTCAATAAAAAGTATAAAAACAGCGAATACAAAACTCGAATTGAAGAAATAAGCAGTAAGAGTCAGAAGGAAATCATAAGATTAAAGAAAGAGCTTCCTGAATATTATAAAAAAATAGGAGATTATGAGCAATCGATTGGTTTATATGAAACTTTATTGAGAAGAGCAAAATCCGTATCAGAAAAGCAAAATTTTTCTTTACAGCTTTTTAGAGTCCATCACGCAAAGTGTCAAAAGTCTAACACTCAGTATAAAGTTAAAAATTATGAAGATTTGATAAAGTTCTACAAGGAACTGAATGAATCCAACCGTAACTATATTAATACCAAAGCCTCCAAGGAGGTAGAGCTGGCTAAATTAGGATACTATAACTATAAAGCCAATGCTGCTTATCAACTTTACAAAGAAGGTAAGTATGCATTTGCAATTGATCATTATAAAAAATTACTTGCAGATACATCTATTCAAAACAGTGGAAAGGATTGGTATTTCTTTATGATGTCTAACTATAAACTTTCATTGACTCAGGAAGCTAAATCTAGGAAGCAGCAATTAGATACTCTTATGGCTTATTGGCCTAAAGTGGAATCATTTATGTCTGAATCACCTTCTAGTTATGACTCTAAATTGAAAAAGATTCGAAAAAAATCGGAAACCAAGCTTAATGATTTTCCCATTGCCTTGGTAAAAGAACCACTTAATGAGGGACATTATAAACTGGCTTTAAATAGAGCTCAAAAAGAGTTGGGAAGAAAATTAAGTAAGAAAGATGAAGAAGAAATTGTATATTTGCTGATTGCAGCCTCTTTAAAGTATGCAAAAAAGGGAAAACGTTTTGAAAAATATGATCGTTTTTACAGTGCTCAAAAGTTTTTCAAATTACATTATTTAAAGGTAAAAGATGTAACCCTAAAGGAAAAATTAGAAAATTTGGAGGTTAAAATAAAAAAAGGTTTAACAAAGTATCAAATAAACGAGGAGTAATGGATTATAAAAAAACAACTGCACCTGGATCAACAATAACTAGAGATGTTACAGACTTCTCTCAGGGTGAAAATATTTATGAAGTATTGAATGTTTTGGCAAAGAGAGCTGACCAAATTGGTACTGAATTGAAGCAGGAGTTAAATGCAAAATTAGAAGAGTTCGCCTCTACAACTGATAATTTAGAGGAGATTTTTGAAAATAGAGAACAAATCGAGATTTCTAAATTTTATGAGAAATTGCCAAAACCAGGTTTAATTGCTCAGGAAGAGTGGAAAAATAAAGAAATTTATTTCAGGAATCCAAATAATGAAACATCGGAAGAGGATTAAGAATATCTTTTTCATGCTATGCTTAAGGGCAAAAAAATATTAATAGGTGTTTCGGGTAGTATTGCTGCCTATAAAATAGCTTACTTAATAAGAGCACTTAAAAAACTTCAAGCGGAGGTAAAAGTTGTAATGACTTCCTCCGCTTCGCATTTTATAAGCCCCTTAACGTTATCTACCTTATCTTGTAATCCTGTTTATTCAAAGTTTTATGATAAAGATTCGGGAGAATGGACCAACCATGTCGATCTTGGTTTGTGGGCGGATGTAATGCTTATTGCTCCTGCATCTGCCAATACTTTATCTAAAATGGCCAATGGTATGTGTGATAACTTGCTCATTGCAACTTATTTAAGCGCAAAGTGTCCAGTTTGGTTTGCTCCTGCAATGGATTTAGACATGTATAAGCATCCCTCAACAGTTGCTAATATAAACTCTCTTGTTTCTTTTGGTAATCGATGCATTGAACCAGGTTATGGTGAGTTGGCTAGCGGTTTAGTCGGAAAAGGCAGAATGGAGGATCCGGAAATCATATCTGAGCTTTTACTGGAATATTTTTCGAAAAAAAAAGATTTTGTAGGTAAAAATGTTATTGTTACTGCAGGACCTACCCATGAACCTTTTGATCCCGTTCGTTTTATTGGTAATAATTCCAGTGGTAAAATGGGAATTGCTATAGCTGATGAATTCTCTTTCAGAGGTGCTGAAGTTACTTTAGTATGTGGTCCATCGTCTTTAGAGTGTTCTTCCAGTCTAGTGAATCGTATAAATGTTACTTCTGCTGCAGAGATGTATGAGGCTGTAAATTCTAAAAAATCAGATTACGATGTAGCTGTTATGGCTGCCGCTGTTGCTGATTATACGCCAAAAAATAAGTTCGTCAATAAATTTAAAAAGCAAGAAACTTCCCTAAATGTTGATTTAATTCGAACCCAGGATATTTTAAAGTCATTGGGTAAACAAAAAAAAGAAGGTCAGGTTTTGGTTGGTTTTGCAATGGAAACGGAAAATGAGTTGGAAAATGCAACTCAAAAGTTAGTTTCAAAAAATGCTGATTTAATTGTCTTGAATTCACTAAACGATAAAGGTGCAGGATTTAATTCAGACACGAATAAAGTTACTTTTGTTTATCCAGATAATAAATCTGTAGAATTTGAGTTAAAATCTAAAATAGGAGTAGCTAATGATATTGCTAACACTGTAAAGAAAATATTAAATGAATAAGTATTTAGGACTCTTCTTATTTGTTTTGGTTGCTGGCTTTTCAAATGCTCAAGAGCTTTTGGCCAACGTTGTAATTAATCATCAACAAGTTCAAAGTTCTGATGATTACATTTATGAAAATATGAAAAAATCTTTTGTGGAGTTTTTGAATAATCGTAAGTGGACAGGTGACAAATATAAACTGGAAGAGAGAATAGAATGCTCTTTTTTTATAACCATCAGCTCAAGAAATGTAAGTTCAAATACTTTTTCTGGAACCCTTCAAGTTCAAAGTGGTCGTCCGATATATGGAACGAATTACAAATCAACAATGTTTATTGTGAACGATAATAATTTTGACTTTACGTATGTAGATCAGCAGCCATTAGATTTTAATCAAAATGAATTTACTTCCAATTTAACTTCAGTATTGGCCTATTATGCCTATTTGATTTTAGGAATGGATTATGATTCTTTTGGTAAAGAAGGCGGTGGGAAATTTTTCACAAAAGCTTTCGATATTACGACACTTGCCCAGAATGGAGGTGGGATAGGTTGGAGGTCTACTGATGGAAGTCAAAATAGATATTGGTTGATTGAAAATATTAATAACGGCGCTTTTAAAGCATTCAGAGATTGTTTGTATAAATACCATCGTGAAGGTTTGGATGTTATGCAAAACAATAAAAAACAAGGAGAGAACTCAATCTATAAATCACTTCTCGCATTGGAGGCAATTCATAAGCGTCAGCCCTCATCTTATTTATTGCAGGTGTTTTTTAATGCAAAGTCTGATGAGGTGGTAAATATATTCAAAAATGCTTCGGATGCACAAAAACAAAAGTTAGTTCCTCTTTTAATAAAAATCGATCCTGGGAATACTAAAAAATACAATAAAATTATAAAGGGGAGTTAAACACCCAAAAAAAGCCTCATTTTAGTGAGGCTTTTTTTTAGGATGATTTTATTTTTCTTCTTCTTCTTCCTCAGTTTCTGTAACAACCTCTTCTTCTTCTTCTTCCTCTTCCTCTTCCTCTTCCTCAGTTTCTGTAACAACCTCTTCTTCTTCTTCTTCTTCTTCTTCTAAGATTTCTTCCTCAGCTGATTCATCAACAATAGAATCCTCAGAGCTTTCAATTTCTTTAACTTCCTCTTCAGGAGGGTCAGCATATAATTCTTCAAGTTCTTCATTTAGACCTGGTATAGCTGTATACGCTTTTTTGTATCTATCGCATAAAACTTTTAATAACATGATCTCTTGCCCCTTAAATTCTTGAACGATTCTTGCTACTTTCTTTACCTGTCTTGGGTGATAAAGGGCAAAAAAATCATTCAATAATTTTTCAAAATTTTCCGCTACTGACATAATCAAAAAGTTAAAATTCGGTTTTTATGACTGAAATTTAAACAAATTTACTTAGACCGTGTAACTTTTGTTTCATTTAATTGTTTTAAACCATTAACTTGAGGGCGTTTAAGTTTTAACTCGAGATAGGTCTTGACCAAGGAAGAATACAATAGAGCTGTAAATGATTTAAGTCATAGGTTGTTTGGATTTGTATTTAAATTAACAAAGGACGAAGAAGATGCAAATGATTTGGTTCAAGACGCGTTTATGAAGTTATGGAGTAATCGCAAAAAAGTTGAATTTAAAAAGGCGAAGTCCTGGCTGTTTACTACTGCGCATAATGCGTTTATAAATTTTATTAAAAAAAGTAATCGGCAAACTAGGATGGAAGAAGGAACAGAAATTTCCTTCGAAGATAAAAATCGATTTGAATTAAAAGAGATAATCGATATGGCAATGGAAAAGTTATCTGACCTTCAAAAGTCGATTATTTTATTAAGAGATTTGGAGGGATATAACTACAAGGAAATTGGTGAAATGTTGAATTTAAGCGAATCTCAGGTAAAAGTTTATTTGTTTAGAGCTCGCAAGAAAATAAAAGATCAAATTAAAGACCTAAGCATATTGAAGGTATGATTAGACCAGAAAACATAGAGGAAAAGATTTTTCAATATTTCGAAGGTGAATTATCGGCGAAAGAATCTTTAGAACTGGAAAATTTTATAAAAAACAATCCAGAGTATCAAGTTGATTTTGAGGCATGGAAAAGGAGTGTCGTCCCAGATGAACAGGCGAAATATAGGTTTGTGGAGGAATTGCTTGTAAATGAAAGGTTTTCTCCAAAGGGGTGGTTTAAATGGGCATCAGGAGGAGCTCTTGTACTTGGATTGGTATTTGGATCCGTTGTTTTGATGGATAAGTTTAATGAATCCGAAAATAGCCTTTCTAAATTTAAAATTGAACAGGATAATCAAGTTGTATTAAAAGACAATTTGGTCTCTAAAAATAACGATTCAAATTCTAATGATAGTTTTAGATTTTCGTCAGATACGGATTTTAACAATTTCTCTGGAATAAAGTCAGAATCATCAAAAAATGAAACGGTATCATTAAATAAAACGAAATCAGGATCATTAAGAGAGGATTTTGTTTCAAAAGATTATTCATTAGAATTTCAAAATGATGATGTAAATATATTTCGTAAAGAACAAATCTTTACTGGTGATACTGAGGGCGAATTAAACAAAAGTTATTCTGTTTTGAACTCTAATTCACAACCAAATAGTAACAGAAATAAAGCTGTTGCAAATGAGGTTCTTAATCAAGGTTTTGAGGATTCTGGTGATAAAAAATACATATCTATAGTATCTTCTTCAAAGTTTAAAAAGTATGCACATATCCGTTTGACTCCTGAATTGAAGAAGTCAAAATACAAGTATGAAAACCCCAATAAACCAAGATTGTTTATCAAAAACAATAAAGACCCTTATTTGAATTATGCCCTTGCGCACACTGTAGAAGAAAATGGTAGCTTTGTAGGGAACTTTAATGATGGGCAAGGAATTCGGGCAGAGATGTTATACAGGAGCGAATGGCCGTCTGTTACTTCAGAAAAGTTTACATCACAAATTTTCTCAATAGATTCGAGAGTAGAAGCCTTAAAAGGAGGGGTGGGGCTTTTGATTAATGCTGATCGAATTGGTCATGGAAAATTAAATTCAACCGCGGTTTCGTTAATTTATTCTCCTAAATATACAGTTAAAAACATTAGTGTTGAACCTTCCTTTAAGTACACTTTCAATCAAAAAAATATTTCTTGGAATCAAGTAGATGAAAATGATGTAAAGGATCCAAGAAATGGTGTTTTGTATGCATCTATTCCTGTTGTTCCGGATGACATAGTAAAAACGAATCTGGTGCATCATGATTTGGGTATTGGAATCTTAATAAATACTAATAAAATGTATATAGGTGGACAAATTGACCATTTAAACAAGGCTTCTTATAGCGATGACGATTTTGATCAAGAAATTTTTATTCCTTATAAAATATCTGCTATGGTAGGAACCGAAGTAATGAAAAGTAATGAAAGTGATTTGAGTATAAGCCCATCATTAAATTATATTCAATTTGGGGTTTATAATGCTTTGTGGGTAAATGCTCAAGTTCTTTATAATGGTTTCTTTTTAGCTGGGGGAGTTGCAACCAATGAAGAGATTATGACCAGTTTTGGATATTCCAATAATAAAGTAAGGCTTGTGTATGCATTAGGTTTTACAAAACCAAGAGAATTTTCTGGATTACCATTGACAGGTAAATACTATGAATCACATCAATTGAGTCTTAGAGTTAATTTGCAACCAAAAAGGTAATGTAAATTGAACGTATAAGCGTGAGCAATAATGCTCATAGTCAGGCACAACTTTAGTTATAAATTTTTTAACTCATTTTTTTATGAAAAGGAAGTTGTATGCTATAATTGCTTTTACAATCGGCTTAAATGTAAGCGCACAAGACAATCACTATTCTCAATTTTATGCAAATAAAATTTATTTGAATCCAGCTTTTGTTGGGACAGCAGTTTGTCCGAGGGCTATTTTGAGTTTTAGAGATCAGTGGCCGGGTATTAATGGAGAATATGTTAGTTATACTGCATCTTACGATCAATCAATCAAAGGAGTAGGGTTTGGAGTCTTATTCAATGGGGATGATGCTGGTAGAGGTGTTTTGAAAACCAATAACTTTTCTGTAATCCTAAGTCCCAAAATAAAATTGAATCGAAATTTTATTTTGTCTTATGCGGTTGAAGCGGGTGTAATTCAAAAACATTTGGACCATGTCAATTTAACTTTTCCTGATCAATTTGATGCAAATGGAGTTATCGGCGGAGTTCCACCAGAATTAAATTCAAATTTAAATGTAGTTAAACCGGATGTTAGTACAGGGATATTGTTGTTCTCTTCCTTTTTGTATATGGGATATTCTGCTCATCATATAATTAGACCAAACATCTCTCTCCTTGGGGGAGATAATAAGGAATTAATTTATACTAGGCACACTGTACACATTGGTGGGAATATTGAACTGCCCGACCCCAATTCTCTTAAACGAAGAAAAGGACTTTCCCCAAAAATTTCACCGCAAATCATTATTCAAAATCAAGGCCCTGCACGTGAAATTAACTTAGGAATGTATTACAAAAAAAACAATTTTACATCGGGAATATATTATCGAAATGAAGATGCGTTCATTGTTTTGTTTGGAATTCAAACTAAAAAAATAAATTTTGGATTTAGTTATGATATCACCTTGAGTAAGCTCAGAAATAATACCCTCGGTGCTGTAGAGATTTCCACTGCGTATAAATTCAATTGTCGAAAACCTAAGAGGAATCAAGTAAAAATAGATTGTCCATCATTTTAGGCAACCTTATGTGAAAAATAGTGGTCTCATAAAAGTGTTTTGGTGCGTTTTTTGATACTTATTTTAAGTCATTACATCTAATTACTTTAACTTAGGAGATTGTTATGAATAAATGGTTACTCTTTTTGTTTCTTCCCTTTTGTTTAATTGGTCAAGGAGAGTACAATCAATGGAGGTTTGGGTACGGTTCTGGTCTTGATTTTAATTCGGGTTCTCCTATTGTTGTTCAATCGTCCATTCAGTCTCCTGAATCTGCTGCATCTGTTAGCGATTGTTCAGGTCAATTGCTTTTTTATACTGATGGTGAAACCGTATGGTCATGGAACAATTCTATGATGGATGGGGGATTTGACCTTAGAGGAGTAGGAGGTGTTTATCCAAGCAGTCAAGGGGCTGTAATTGTTAAGCGACCAAACAGCTCATCCATATATTTTATTTTTACAGCTTCAGATATTTACGGAGTTAATTATTCAGTTGTAAATATGGCTGCCAATGGTGGTTTAGGAAAAGTGATACAAAAAAATACTAAATTGAGCTCAGGTTTAACGCAAAAGCTGGGAGTTACTTACCATCAAAATCAAAAAGACATCTGGGTAATTACTCATTATCAAAATTCAAATTTGTACGAAGCGTTTTTGGTTAATCAAACTGGAATTTCTCCTTCATCCGTTAAAAGTCCAGTCGGACCTACTTTTACAAGCTCACACGGTGATATTAAGTTTAATCAACAGGGAACAAAAGTAGGAGCTGTTGTTCAGGATCAAAATCTGATAACGCTTGCTGATTTTAATAATGCAACAGGTTTGGTATCCAATTCAATTGGGATCATTGGACAAATAAATAGTCCTCATGGATGTGAGTTTTCTTCATCAGGGAATAAGTTCTATGTTAGTGCATGGGGCTTAAACGGGGGTGTTATTCAGTTTCAAGTTGCCTCAAATAACTCCACTACATTAACAACCAATGTTCAAAATATTTCAGGGAATTTTAAACCAAATGGTTCCCTTCAGTTGGCTCCAGACGGTAAAATATATGTTGCACATGAACCTGATTTTTGGTCGGTTGGTTCTTATTTAGGTGTTATAAACTATCCTCAAAATACAGGTTCTTCCGCCGGGTTTAATAAGGATGGAATTTATCTGGGTAGTTCTGGAAGTTCCTGGGAATTACCAAACGTGACCTTAACGAATAACAACATCCCGCAAGAAAAAGAGATCTTGGCCGAAGAATTCTGTTTTAATTCAGAGACTGAATTTAGTTTAAGCAACACCACAGGGATTGTAGATGTCCTTTGGGATTTTGATGATGTAAATTCGGGTGTTTTAAATTTTTCGAACGATACTGCACCGAACCACGTTTTTAGTGCTCCAGGAACATATAACGTCAGAGTGACTGTCAATAACGTTTGTGAAATTGAAGAGTATTCACGTTTGATTATTATTGATGAAGGTCCAGTTTCTCAACTTGATTCCTTGTGGGTTTGTAGCTCTATGAACACCGACATAGGTTTCTTTCCGGAATCCAATATCACGTATACCTGGAGTCCTTCTCAAGGTCTGTCGTCAAGCAATATATCGAATCCGATTTTTAATTCCTCAAGTTTGGAGGGGGATGTTTTTACGTATTTTTTAACTTCAGTTTCGCCCGAAGGCTGTTCGTTTATTGATACTTTGAGTTTAGTATTGAACGAAGAACAAAAAGCAGGAGATGATCAAAGAGTTTGCCCTGGTTTTGGTGTTACTTTAACGGTTGATTCAGGAGTTACATCTGCAAATTGGCTTGGAACAAACATAAATGATGCTTCAAGTTTGAGTCCGTATGTAAATCCATTAATTTCCTCCCTTTATACTGTAGAGCTTACAGACACCAATGGATGTGTGGTTAACGACAGTGTTTTTGTTGAAATAAACCCTGATGTTCTTGTTGATGCTGGTGAAGACACCTCTATTTGTTATGGCGATTCAATTGCTGTTGGTAATAATATTTCTCCTGACAGCACTTCTTTTTCATGGGAATTAGCTACGTTAATACTTGACTCAAATTCAGGAGAAACAGTTGCGTTTCCTCTAAGTTCACAATGGTTTTATCTAACTGCCACGAATGATACGTGCTCGTCAACAGACTCTGTTTATATTCATGTTAATTCTCTACCAAATGTTACTTTACAGCCTGAAGATACAAATATATGTTTCGGCGATACTTTGAACTTTTTAGCAGATGGTGCTTTAAACTATATTTGGTACTTAAATCAAGACAGTATTAATAACACCAGTGATTATCAATTCATTTCTAATGAAAATATTGTTTTAATTCTTGAGGGTGTCGATGTGAATGGTTGTTTGAATACTGATTCTTCGATGGTTTCTATTTTACCTCTACCTGAAATAAAGTTAAATAATGACACTGCCATTTGTTTTGGACAAAGTATGGAAATGCTTGTTTCTGGTGGCAGTAGCTATGAGTGGTTAAATAATGAAATTAGTGGTTTATCGGATAGTTCTGTTCAAATTACCCCTGATTCGAGTTCGATATATATCGTGAGAGCAAATGGCGTTAACGGCTGTTATATCCTGGACTCCACAGAGGTAATTGTAAATGGTTTACCTCAGGTAGGAGTTATGAGTGACACATTAATTTGTGAAGGATCTAATGCTTATGTATGGGCATCCGGAGGTGTTGAATATTCTTGGTATCCGCCAACCTATTTAAATCAGACATCCGGAAGAGAAATATTATCAACACCTGAAAGCCAGATTACCTATACTGTCGTTGTTACTGATGAAAATAATTGTGTTGATTCTGCTCAAACATCTATTAGTTTGAATGTTAACCCTACGGCGAATTTTAATTATACATTTATTCCTTCATGCAATGGTTTTGAGGTTCAGTTTTCCGACAGTAGCCTTTTAGCAGATTCATATAATTGGGTTTTTGGTGATGGAAACTATTCGGATGAAAATAGTCCGTTTAATGTTTTTAATTTTGGTACCAACTCAAATACAGTTTTAACAGTAGGTAATAATGGTATTTGTTTCGATTCGATGGAAGTCAATTTTGAGTGGGGAAACATCTCTGAAGTTATTGAAGTATTTTCTCCAAACATAATAACTCCAAATAACGATTCTCGAAATGATTGTTTCGAGGTTATTGTGCCTCCAGAATTTATTCAATGTACAAACTATGAAGTTTATAACAGATGGGGCATGAAAGTGTACGATACTAAAGAGTTTACAGGTGATTTTTGTGGGATTAATGCATACAATAATAAGCCGGTTAATCCGGGGACATATTACTATACAATTGAAGTAGGAGATTATGTAGTAAATGGTTTTATTCAGGTAGAAAGAGATTAAATTCTTGATTGTTGAATTTGTTGAATCAGTAGGTTTCTCTTTTAGATGTCTTTAAGCTCTTCAAGATTCTTCTCCATAGCATCAATGGAAATTTCTTTATACTTTTTAGGCACTAAAAACTCAGTATCTTTAATTTTTGATTTTTCAACTTCAACTGCCGTAAAGTGCATTATTACATTAAACCTTTCCACTCTGTATTCCATAAGCACTCCGGGTACGGACTTAAATGGAGTGCACCAGTTGGGTTCTTTTATTTTAATTTCTTTAGTATACCATAAATCATATATGTAGGGATCATTTGGACTATCGACTTTTACCAAGGCTTTGTGACACAAAAACCCAGCGATGGTTTTAGTATCGGTAAGTAGATCAATTTTATGATTGGGAATTTGACGAAGCAAATCGTCGACCTCTTTTATACTTCGATGTGAAACATTTCTTTTTCTCATGAATTTTAACATTTCATGTAAATGTTTGTCCTCTGTATTGGTGATGTAACCAATTTTAATTAATCCCAATCCAAAAGTTAACTCGGTATTGATGTTATTGTTTTTGAATTGCATCTCCATTTCAGTAGGCATTAATTTTTCCATCCATTTATCTTCAATGGGTCTGGGATAAGAGATGTCGTATGTTATAATTCCCTCTGAAACAGCAGGCTCAATGTCACTACATGTTCCTGCGAAAAGTAAAGGAAGGCTAAAGATTAATATTGGCTTTAAAATATATTTCACTTGTAATAGGGTAATAAACATAAAATTAAAAAGAATCCTTTTATAATACTAAGTTTACTGAATTACAATATAATCAAATTAGTTGCTAAAGATTCAAAAAAATGTAAGTTTTTAATGGGGTGACTTTTTTCGTTCTCGAATAATAAAATTAAGGGGTCAAATAATAAAAGATAGATTCAAAATGTATTTTTCACTCCTAAATTGAGATGTGGACATTTTATCACATACTATTTCAGGCTTAGCAATTGGCACAACGGCAACACATTTTTCCAAACGAAAAGCCTCGCATAAGTTTTTAATCATCTTTGTTTCGGGTCTTGCTGCTTTTTTTCCAGATTTAGATGCCATATCTTATTGGAGTGAATTTGATTCTACATTTGGGGAATGGTTTGGGCTTAGGGATTCTGGTGTGAATATATATCATCAAAAGAGATGGTTTTCACATCACGGATTTTTTCATTCATTTTTAATGGCTGTTGTTTTTTGTGCAATTTGTGTATTACTAAACATTTTATTTTCTGGGTTTAAGTTGTTCAGAGTTAATTTTAGGCTGAATAGTCCATTTTACATAAGTGTTTTTCTGTCTTACCTTGTTCATTTATTCGAGGATATGATTACACCTGAATTTGTTTGGGGCGGTGTAGCTTTTATGTTTCCTTCTGAAAATTATTGGGGCGGTTCTGGGAAAATCTGGTGGTGGAATAATTATGATTTGTTTTTGATTGTTGTATTCACTTTTTTTTTAGAATTAACTTTAAGTGTAGTGGGACGAATCGTGGGAAAATCAATGAGATGGATAGCACTGTCAACATTCGTAATTACAATGGGTGTCTTTATTCACCAATTTAACCACAGAAAATATGATTTCAATTACAAAGGATTTTCAGAACATCACGAAAAATGGAACTTTAATGAAGTAAAGTCCAAGAGTATTCAAAAGGAAATATTAGGAGATGATTTATTCGAACTAATGACAGAATTCGATGAATCAATTCCAATTTGGTTTTAGGAGTCTATGGTTTCAGTTTCTTTACCTTCCTTAGGGTTTACTTTATTCCTTGAGTAAATTCCGTAAAGCCATATGACGTAACCAACAATTAAAAGGCCAATACCTAAAAGTAATACAGGAAGGTAACCTTTAATTTTATTCATTCTTAGTATCATACCGACTATAAAAAGTATTATTCCAGAAATTCTAAATAAAAACGTTTTCTTTATCATAACTAATATCCGATTACACTTCTTACTCTGTTTATTGTTTCTTTTGCAGTTTTTCTTGCTTTTTCCGCTCCAAAATTTAACTTTTCGTCAAGTTTTGTCTTATTACTCATTAATTCATTATAAAGTTCTCTTTCATTGCCATATTTTTCACAAATTAATTCGTAAAGAGATTGTTTTGCATGTCCATATCCAAAATTTCCTTTTCGATAGTTTTCATCCAATTCATTTTTTTGGTCTTCGGATCCAATTAGAGAATATATTCTAAATACATTGCACGTATCAGGGTTTTTGGGTTCTTCTAAACCTAAGTTATCTGTTTTGATACCCATAATTGATTTTCTTAATTTTTTATCCGATTCAAAAATATTGATTGTGTTGCCATAGGATTTACTCATTTTTTGACCATCCACACCTGGAACGTACATCGTTTTATCGTTTAGACTTATTTCTGGTTTAATTAAAATTTCTTGGCGATATTGGTGATTAATTCGGTCAACGAGATCACGAGTATATTCTAAATGTTGTTTTTGATCTTTACCTACTGGAACAATTTCAGCATCATAGAGGAGGATATCTGCAGCCATTAAAACGGGATAATTGAATAAACCTGAGTTTACATCACTTAATTTTTCCGATTTGTCTTTGAAAGAATGAGCCAATTGTAATCTGGTGTATGGCATAAAACAGCTTAAATACCATGAAAGTTCAGAGACTTCAGGTATGTCACTCTGCCGATAGAATACATTTTTTTCTATATCAACACCGAAGGCCAACCAGGTTGCTGCTACCGAATAGGTGTTTTCCCTGAGGGTATTTCCATCTTTAATTGATGTTAATGAATGCATATCTGCAATAAATGCAAACATTTTATTGCTTTCTTTTCGACTCATTTCGATTGTGGGTATTATTGCACCCAATAAATTTCCCAAGTGAGGAACTCCAGTGCTTTGAATACCTGTTAAAATTCGTGCCATTACGGTGGTTTTACACAAAACTAAGGCATTCCTCTAGAATACAAGTAAAAGTCTTAGTTAATTCTATCTGTTATTTATGTGATTTGGTGGGATAAAACCGACCGGTAATAGTTTTTTTTAATCTTCGTTGGCCAAGGGTTCGTTAATGAAATTAGATTATTAAGGTAGTTTTTTCATAGTCAAAGGTAGTTAAAATCGCTCCGGTTCCCAGCCGGAGCGTTTTTTGTATGTACATTTGTTTAATGAAGTGGATTTTATTCTTTCCCAGAATGATTTGGAAACTATGGTTTCTCCTCTACATGTTGCTTAGTACTGTAGTTTTGTATCCAATTGTTTTTTTTACAATTGTAGTATTAAAAAATTATCGATTAACGTTCAAAACAGTGTATAAGTTTTGGGCATGGAGTATATGTGTTGTAATTGGTGTCATTCCTAAAATTAAACACAAGAATCGTTTGCCGTCAGATTCGAATTATGTTATCATATCGAATCATTCCTCCCAATTAGATATAGTTGTTCCTTATACTCGATTGAATAGATATTTTGCTTTTTTGGCAAAAGAAGAGTTAAAAAAGGCTCCATTATTTAAAACAAATTTTCGTGGTATGAATGTTACCGTAAACAGGAGCGATATGACAAGTGGAGTTGATGCATTGAAAGAATGTTCCGATAAGCTTAAAGAGGGTGCCGATTTGCTGATCTTTCCTGAAGGGACCAGAAGTAAAAAAGCACCTAAAATGAAGCCTTTTAAAGCGGGGCCATTCAAATTGGCTGTTGAAAATCAGGTGCCAATTGTACCTATTGTTTTTTTGGATAATTATAAGCGATTAGAGGGAGGAAATCTTTGGTTTGGAAAATGCGGCCCTGGATTATCGAGAATGATTGTTTTGGATCCAATTTCAACAAAAGGTTTGGATAATAGGGATATATCTGAGTTAATGAAAAAGTCTTTTGATGAGATTAATTCTTGTCTGGAAGAGAATATACCCTGTTTTAAGTAAAAAGAATGAAAAATAATCACATATTTTTTCGTTGGATTAAGCAGAATGAATATTTTTGCCACTAACAAAATTTAAATAAATGGCTGTTTTAGTAAATAATGACTCAAAAGTTATCGTTCAAGGTTTTACAGGAGGTGAAGGTACTTTCCATGCTGAACAGATGATTGAATATGGAACCAATGTTGTAGGAGGTGTTACTCCTGGAAAAGGAGGGCAAATTCATTTAAACAAACCAGTTTTTAATTCGGTTGCAGAAGCCGTTGAAAAAACGAATGCAAATGTTTCTATAATTTTTGTTCCCCCAGCATTTGCTGCTGATGCAATCATGGAGGCTGCAGAAGCTGGTATTGGTGTTATTGTAGCAATCACTGAAGGGATACCTGTTGCAGATATGACCAAGGTAAAGAAATATATTTCCGACAAACAATGTACACTTGTAGGTCCAAATTGTCCAGGCGTTATTACTGCTGGTGAGGCTAAAGTTGGAATCATGCCAGGCTTTATATTCAAAAAAGGTAAGGTTGGTATTGTTTCAAAATCTGGAACGTTAACCTACGAAGCAGCTGATCAAATTTCAAAAGTTGGACTAGGAATTACAACGGCAATTGGAATTGGAGGTGATCCCATCATTGGTACAACAACAAAAGATGCTGTTCAACTGTTGATGGCTGACCCTGAGACAGAAGGTATTGTTGTAATTGGTGAAATTGGAGGTAATCTTGAAGCTGAAGCGGCGGAATGGATTAAGTCCAACGGTACTAAACCCGTTGTAGGTTTTATAGCGGGGGAAACAGCTCCAAAAGGAAGGACAATGGGACATGCTGGTGCTATTGTAGGTGGTGAAAATGATACCGCTGAGGCAAAGAAAAGAATTATGCGAGAATGTGGGATAAAGGTGGTGGATTCTCCTGCTAATATCGGACAAGCAATGGCAGAGCTTATTTCTGTAAACGCTTAAATTGTTTTACATAATCTATTTATACAAGCCACAGTAAATATCTGTGGCTTTTTAGTATCCTGGAACTATGGCTAAATATAGGTACTTAACAGATGAAGAGCTTAAAGATTTTGAAGATGAGTTTAAGCATTTTTTAATAGCTAATGGATTGCATGCAGAAGAGTGGAAAAAGTTGAACGATGAAGACCCTGATAAAGCAATTGAGGTTGTTGGTCTATTTAGTGATTTGATTTTGGAAAAAGTATACGATAAAGCAAAGCACCTTGTTTATATTGGTAAAAAAGATTTAAAAGCGTTTAAATTTTACGATAAAAAAGCTTTGCTAATAGGTGTTGATTATAATGGAGAACTGGAGTTCCCAAAGGATAATCTACTTCAGTTCATCGCCGAAAACTCTTCTGAGATGTTGATTTACAGTACAAGTAAATCTTTTTCGCGAGAAAATAGAAATAAAGAGCTCCATTTTCTACTTGATTTAGGGGGTACAATTTGTGATGAGCAGATTTTTGATTTTCTTTTTCGAATAAAAGAAAAACAATAAATTGAATTATCCGTATTAATATTAATTAAAAACTACTTTTTAAAAGTAACAAATTGCTTTACTTTAGTGTTTAATTGATGTTGAGAGCCCTAACCTTCATAATGCTTTTCGTTTCTTGTGCACTTAATGCACAACTTACCACTGACAATTCTTTACCTCCAGTGGATTTGGTTCAGAATATTCTAGCGGGTAAGGGAGTTACTGTGAGTAACGTAACTTATGTTGGTGAGGCTAAAGCAATAGGTCAGTTCGATGGGAGTCAAAGTAATATAGGGATATCAGATGGGATTATTTTGTCTACGGGAACGGTTTTAGATAATGTAGGGTCTACCCAAAAAAACGGTCCGGTTGGTCCTAACAACAAGGCAGGAGCTACAACCAATTGGGGAGCTCCGGGAGATTCCGATTTGGATAATTTAATAGGTGAAACAACTTTTGATGCTGCTATATTGGAGTTTGATTTTATTCCTCAAGGTGATACAGTTGAATTTAGCTATGTTTTCGCCTCAGAAGAATATCCAGAATTTGTTTTTTCATTCAATGATGTTTTTGCTTTTTTCATTTCTGGGCCAGGGATTAGTGGAGTTCAAAATCTAGCTGTAGTTCCTGGTACATCAAATCCTGTTTCGATTAATGAAATTAATGCCTCAACAAACTCTTCACTTTTTGTAGCCAATGGAGATGGAACTTCCCCTCCTCAAGTTACTGATCCAAAAGTCACGAACTTCGATGGTTTTACAGTTCCATTAACAGCAATTTCAAAAGTTACTCCTTGCCAAACTTATCATTTGAAAATAGCTATTGCAGATGTTGTTGATGGGTCTTTTGATAGTGGCGTTTTTTTGAAAGGAGGGAGTTTATCAAGTAGTCCGCAATTCGAAGTAGAACAAACTACAACTGTTGATATTGGATCTCCTAATGTTATTCCAGAAGGTTGTTCCAACGGGATTTTAAAGTTAACTAGGACGGAAAATTTATGGTCGGTTTTTAATCTGAATTACAGTATGCACGGGACTGCTCAAAACGGTTCAGATTATAATAATTTGACAGGTACAGTTACTTTTCCTGCCAACTCGACCAATGCTCAAGTTGATGTTGTAACCATAGCGGATGGAGTTGTTGAAAATTCTGAAACAGTTACCATTAGATTTCCTAATCCAAATGTATGTATTTTTGATAGTCTGGATTATACTTTTACCATTACAGACCTGTCATTGTTGAGTTCCAATGCTGATAGTACTCAGGTTTCTTGTCCGGGAGATGAGGTTACAATAGATGCGAATTTTTCGGGAGGATATTCGCCTTATCAGTATTCCTGGGATATTGGAGGAAATGGTATTTCACTGGCAGTTTCACCCGATTTTACAACCAACTATCAATTTACGGTAAGTGATTTGTGCGGAACGAGTACAGTAAATAACTACAAGGTTATTGTACCCGATTTCGGACCTTTGTCATTATCAATGCCCAACGATACTTCTGTTAAATGCTATGGTGAGGATCAAAATATTTCTCCTATAGTAAACGGGGGGTATACGCCTTATGATTTCAGTTGGTCAACAGGAGAACAATCGCAGTCTATTTCTACTCAGATTTTAGATACGACCACATACACACTTACGGTCTCGGATGCGTGTGGAAATATTCAGAGTGGTGATGTTACTGTTAATTTAGATTATGAGGAGTTAAAGATTGATATTCTTGGAGATACTGTTGCTTGTCCTGGAGATTCTATTGTTTATATCGCTGTTGCAAATGGCGGTATCGGCCCTTATGTTTACGTTTGGGAAAATGGAGATTTAACTCAGCGGACTATTTTTTCTTCATATACTTCAAGAACGATAAATTTATCTGTAAGGGATTCCTGCGGTATAATACCTTCAACCGATAGTGTTCAACTAACCATTCAAAAACCTACTGCAAAATTCATTGTTAATTCAACGAGCTTAGAAACCGATGAGGTTGTTTATTTTATTGATGACTCTGAGGGCGATATAGAAATTTATGACTGGGATTTAGGAAATGGAAATATTTCATCTGCATACAACCCAAGTACAGTATATTCTGAAGATTCAACATATACTGTTCAGCTTATTGTTACCGATAGTGTTGGGTGTAAAGATTCTACTCAAAGGGAGATTCGGGTAATCACGTCAATTTATTTGTGGGTTCCAAATGCATTTACTCCAAATATTTATCAGGATAGTCGCAATAGTGTTTTTCTTGCGAAAGGTACCGGTATAGAGAAGTTTAAAATGATAATTTACAATAGGTGGGGTACAGAAGTTTTTTCATCTCTTAATATTAATGAAGGTTGGGATGGAAATTTTATTTCTGGTAAACAAGCTCCAATAGGCGTTTATGTTTATAAGATTTCTCTAATCGGAACATCTGGCAAAGAGGTAGAAAAAGTTGGCTCTGTAACACTTTATCGATAGCCGAACAAGTTTCGATTCTTTAGGAGGCTCTGTATTTTTTTGCTATTTTTTGAGCGCATTTTTGCCCGTCGATAGCTGCACTCATAATTCCTCCAGCGTATCCAGCGCCTTCTCCACATGGATATAATCCTTTAATTTGAATGTGTTCAAATGAGTTTTTATCTCTGGGTATTTTAACAGGACTACTGGTTCTGGATTCAGTAGCATGTAAAATGGCTTCATTTGTGAGATAACCATTCATTTTTTTTCCGAAACTAATGAATGCTTGTTCTAATGATCTTACAACAACTTTTGGGAGAACATCCCTTAAATCAGCACTAATTATTCCAGGTTGATAACTTGTTTTAGGTAAGGAAGAACTTATTTTTCCATTAACAAAATCAACCATTTTTTGGGCAGGAGCTACCTGTGACTTACCTCCACTGATCCAGGCTTTTTTTTCAATACTTGATTGAAATTTTAGAGCGGCAAGATTACCATGTTTTGAGTATGGTACAAAATCTTCTTCATCTACAGCTACAACGATTCCAGAGTTTGAATATGGGTTATTTCTTTTGCTGGGGCTCCATCCATTTGTAACCACTTCGCCGGGGGCAGTTGCACAAGGTGCGATAATACCTCCGGGGCACATACAAAAACTATAGGTTGGTTTATAGTTGGTTTGAGCTACTAAACTATATGATGCTGGAGGAAGAAATTCTTCTCGATTTGAGCATTTGTATTGAATTTTATCAATCAAGGATTGAGGATGCTCAATTCTTACACCCAACGCAAAAGGTTTGTTTTCAATTGCTACTCCTAATTTATTTAGTGTTTCAAATACATCTCTTGCTGAGTGACCTGTCGCTAAAATTAAATCTTTGGTTGTAAAGATTCCTTTGTTTGTTTCTACCCCGGTTATTTCATTTTTACGTAACATGAAGTTTTCAACTTTTGTGTCAAAGTGTATTTCTCCACCGCATTCAATGATAAATTCCCTTATGGAAACAATTATTTTTGGAAGTTTATTTGTTCCAATGTGAGGATGAGATTCTATTTCAATTGATTTGTCTGCACCGTGTTCAATCAAAATTGAGAGAATTCTTTTTACATTCCCTCTTTTATCCGACCGTGTGTACAATTTTCCGTCAGAATAAGTACCAGCTCCACCCTCACCAAAACAATAATTTGAGTTTGGGTTAACAATATGGTTTTTATTTATTGCTGCCAAATCTCTCCTTCGTTCTCTAACATTTTTACCTCTCTCTAAGACAATAGGTTTTAAACCAAGTTCAATGAGCTCCAATGCAGCAAATAGTCCGGCAGGACCGGCGCCAACAATAAGTACAGAAGGAGACTTGGAGACATCTTTTTTAATTGAATAAGTAGTGGGGCTTTTCGGAATTTCCTCTTGAATACCTACTTGAACTTTGAGTTGAAAAACTACTTTTTTTGACCTTGCATCAATACTTTTTTTTAAAATTTTAAAATCGGTAATCTTTTGTGTGGGAATTTTTAGTTGATGAGCTAAGGATTTTTTTATCTCAAGAGTATCATCGATAAATTTTGGTAAGATTCTGATGCTTATTTCTTGAATCATCCTTCAAAAGTAAGTGAAATTGTGAAGGTATTGCTTCTTAAACGATCGATAATATTTGTAAAGGGAGTATTGTCATTGATGATCATATTTCTTAGTCCTTTATCCCATTTCAATTGAGGGGAGAATTTGAAGTATTCTAAAAAGAATTCAAAACCAAACCCCACTGAAAAACCATAATCCCATTTTTGCAGTCGGACAACTGAGATGCCTTCTGTTGTGTTTTTTTGTGAAACCATATCGTAAGCAGCAAAACCACCACTTGTTAAATAGGGCCTCCAGTTGCCGTATCTTTCTGCTTTGTATTTTATTTCGATAGGTATTCCAAGATAAGTCGATTCGGAAAGACGTTTTTCTAAAAAAATTCCGTCGTCGGAAGAAATCAAATATTCAAAATCTCTTTGCCCAAATATAAGTGTTGGGAAAAGTACTCTAATGTCCCAGTTTTTTCCAAAATGAAAGTCCGTCACGATTCCGAGGTTAAAACCTGGCGAAGACTTTATGTTTAAAGAGTAGATTGTGTCTTCGCTAAAAATAGAGTTGTTTACTGATAAATTTGAATTGAGTTGATTTATTCCAATTGAGAAACCGAAATGAACTTTTTTATTTTCATCAAATCCTTTAAGATTCTGATTTACGCCTCTTTGGGAAAATAAAGCCGTTTGATATAGGGTCAGTATGAAAATAAATAAATACTTCATTTAATTTTTGTTCCAATATATATTGAGGCAATACCGAAAGAGCAAGGGACAATTTCAGTTTTTTGAAAACCTACTTTTTTCATAATTGCGGTAAAGTTTTCTCCATCGGGAAAAGCATTTACGGAATCTGGTAAATAGGTATAAGCCGTTTTGTCTTTTGAAATGAGTCTTCCAATTTTAGGCAGAATAAATTTAAAGTAGAAAAAATACAGCTGTTTAATGGGGAATTTTTTCGGTTTACTAAATTCAAGAATTATGACTTTTCCATTTGTTTTAAGGACCCTGTACATTTCGGAAAGACCTTTCTGTAGATTTTCAAAATTCCTTACCCCAAAACCTACCGTAATCCCATCAAAAAACTCATCTTTAAAATTTATTTTTTCGGAGTCGCCCACCTGCATTTGAATTTTATCTGAAAGTCCCTTTTTTTTGATTTTTTCAATTCCAACATTAACCATACCTTCAGATATGTCCAAACCTATTACTTGTTTTGCACCAGAATTCAGATTTGCAATTGTGAAATCACCGGTTCCGCATGCGATGTCAAGAACTTTATCAGGGTTGGACTTTTTTAATATTTTCACTGCCTTTTTTCTCCAAATAATGTCTATTCCAAGTGACAAAGTATGGTTCAAAAAATCGTATTTAGGTGCTATGTTATTGAACATTTTGGCTACCTGTTCTTTTTTTGAACCTTCTTCGTTTTTGTATGGTTTTATTTCAGGTGAATTCATGGTGCAAAAATACAAAATTGCATGGAAATGGATTGAATTAATAAAGTGTGTTAAAATGTGAATTCTTTACTGTGATACAATGTGAGGTAGATTTGTCTGGCTACCCATGCGTCTGTCGCGGCATATCTTAATTGATTTTCATTGAGCGAATCTGATTCCCAATTGCTCGTTTGTTGTCTTTTACTTATTCTAAAACCAAGAAGCATTGCAGTAAGATTTCTTGCACCAATATTTTCAAATTTTAACGTTTTACAAAGAACGTTCAGGTCAGTAACGTTATTGTGTTTGAATGGATAGAATTGATCGGACAATTCTTTCATGTCTTGAAGTATTGCAATACCTATTTTTTGAATTTTTGAATTTTCAAAAATGCGCATCAATGCAAAAGGAAATCCGATTTTATTCAAGCGAAACAAGTAAACCTTATTTTTTGTTGCAACTTGGACAAGTGCGGTTTTATTCATTACTCCTTTTTTGAAAGTTGGACGAGTCTCAGTATCTACACCAATTATATTTTCTTTTTCAATATCTTCAATTGCTGCTGAAATGCCCTGAATAGTTTCAATAACAGATATTTGTCCCTCGAATCTTCCGAGTGGTAAATCATTAACTTCAGGTTTTGTAATGGACGTTTTCAAAATTCCTCACAAAGTTAAATTAACTTTATGTTTTTTTATCAGAAAATTAAATGATTTATAACGAATCGGATTTTAAAAAGTTAGGGTTTCGAAACCAAAAAGGAGAGAAGCATATAATTGAGGCCAGCGCTGAAATTTCTCATGGAGAATACATTACTGTTCAGCTGTCTATTGATAGGGGGAAGTTGTCTTTTTTTGGAATACAGGTTCAGGGTGCAAAGGCAGATGAAAAAAGAAAAGAATACCTTAAGGAATACACACTTTTGGAGATTTACAAGCTGTTTTCCGATTACTAGCCCCTTCTTTTTTTCTTTCTTAATTTATATTTATTGTTGAAAACCTCGTTGGGTGTGATGTCGAAATGATATTTGTAACCGACCGAAACTTGGATAAATGCATCTTTGTGATTAATTCTAGGCATTCCATAAATCGAGTGATTGCCCCAGCGATAGCCAACTCCAAACCCTAAATTAATTCCATCAAACGACCAATATCTATTTTCTTCAGTCAGACCTCCAATAAATTCGCCTTTCTCGTTCAAAGAATCCCTTGTACTTCGAAAACCGGGGCCTATTAAAAAATCGAACGTCAATGGATGCATATCCACTAAAATTCTTCTAAAGTTAAAATCAAACTGATAGTCTATGTATTTTCTTTCGCTCGAAGGAGCATAAAAATGTATTTCTGGTCCAAGGCTGTTTCTTCTTAGAAACCATACGTGTGTTCTTAACTCTATACCGTGTTTTCCGTTAAGAGAACTGTATCGATAACCGCTTTCTGCAGAAAACATAGTTGTTGGAAGTAAATTGTTTTCTTGCTCATCTTGAGTAAAGGCAGGGCTTAATGATAAGATAAAGGCTATGGTTAAGATTATGTTTTTCATACTTTAAAAAGTTATAAAAAATGGGTAAGCTACTTATATCGCACCGCTACAACCACTTACCCTTGCTACCTTCCGGTCCTGGGGGAGTTCAGTAGGAGCTGGTCGTATAAGACTTACCCAAATGCAAATGTAGTAACAAAGGGAGTATAATACAAACAAATAAATTCTTTTTTGATGAACTGTATTCAGATAAAAATCTTATGAAAATTTAACTCAATTTCTAACAAAAAGTAGGGGTGGAATGATTATTTAATATTTTATATTTACAATCAATTGATAACAAAGTTTGTCAGAAAAAAAATCAGATGAAAGATTATTCAATTGTTATTCCACTTTTTAATGAGGCTGAATCTTTGCCTGAACTGCACAGTTGGATTATAAAAGTAATGGAAGAACAAAAATCAACTTATGAAATTTGGTTCATCAATGATGGGAGTACTGATAATTCCTGGGAAGTTATAGAGGAACTTAAAGAAAAGGATGAAAATGTTAAAGCAATCAAATTTCAAAGAAATTATGGGAAATCAGCCGGTTTATTTGTCGGTTTTGAACATGCAGAGGGAGAGGTTGTAGTAACAATGGATGCTGATTTACAAGACAGTCCTGAAGAATTGCCGGAAATGAGGCGTATGATTCTTGAGGAGGGATTTGATTTAGTTTCGGGCTGGAAAAAGAAAAGATACGACCCTCTTTCGAAAACTATTCCAACTAAACTGTACAACTGGGCTACACGAAAAATGAGTGGAATAAAACTCAATGATTTTAATTGCGGACTTAAAGCATATAAATATGATGTAATAAAAAGCATTGAGGTTTACGGTGAAATGCATAGATACATACCGGTTCTGGCAAAGTGGGCAGGATATTCAAAAATAGGTGAAAAGGTCGTCCGTCATCAGGCAAGAAAATATGGGTATTCAAAATTCGGTTTAAGTCGATTCATTAATGGCCCTCTTGACTTATTGTCAATTATTTTTGTTGCTCGATTCGGTAAAAAACCAATGCATCTGTTTGGCGTTTTAGGTGCAATTCTTTTTTTTCTAGGTTTTATTGCTGGTGGTTATTTATCCGTTGACTGGTTTTTAACCTTTGTTTTGGATTTAAAAGGAGATTATTATCCTATGACTGATCGACCTGTTTTCTTTTTTAGTTTGGTTTTTATGATTATTGGAACACAATTATTCTTAGCTGGATTTGTCGCCGAATTGATAACAAGAAACTCTAGTATAAGAAATAATTATAAAATATCTAAAGTTCTAAAATAATGAGCGCGTCACAAAAGATTGGTATAGCATTTCGATCCTACGGAAGTGCCCACCGTTTTATAAAAAAACACAAATTATGGCATTACGTTTATATTCCAGGGATTCTCAACATTATTCTTTTTTATTTTTCATTCAATTGGTTCATTAACAGCGTAGCCGGTTGGGTGACTGGAATTTTTGATTTGGATTGTGAAGGAGGCCTTTTTGTTTGGTTTTGTTATATGATTACAGCAATTGCAGGCTATTTAGAGTTTTTTGTTAAGGCGTTTCTTTACGTTGCTTTTATAGGTTTATACCTAAATATTTATAAGAGTATACTTCTTATTTTGTACTCTCCCATATTGGCTTTTTTAATTGATACCGTCGAAAAAAAAGACAAAGGTGTGAATGAACCTTTTCGAATGGAACAATTACTAAAAGATACCGTAAGAGGTATCGTAATTGCTCTTCGTAGTTTGTTTATGGAGGGAGTAGCTGTTTTTGCATTATTTGTGATGGCTTTTGTTCCAATAATTAATATTGTGCAGCCAATTCTTTTGTGGATAGTAAGTGCATATTTTTTAGGGGTTAGTATGCTTGACTATACACTCGAAAAGAAAGGGATGAATGCAAAAGGAAGTATTAACTACATGAAAAAACATAAGGCTTTAACAACCGGAATAGGCTCTGTTTTTCAGTTGGTGTTTTTAATACCTTTTTTAGGTTGGATGATTGCTCCTACATACAGTGCTGTCGCCGCATATTTTGCAGTTGAAGAGCTCGAAAAAATTGGAGATTAATGAAAAAAAACTTCGGGCTGATTTTACTTATGATTTATTCCATGAGAGTTTTTTCCCAAGGTAATTTTCCAGTTTGGGAGAAGGATTATGCCTGGGGCGGGAATAGCAATGATTATTTGATGGACATTCATCAAAATGAAATCGATTTATCTATTGTTGCTGCTGGTCATACATTTACAAGTTTGAATCAAGATGTCTCAAATTTGAATAGAGGGTATTCAGACTATTGGGCTCTAAAAGTTGACAGTACCGGAGTACTTGTTTATGATAAAATTTTTGGTGGAGACTCGACAGATAATTTATCAGCAATAGTCCCAACCTCTGATGATGGATATTTATTGGCAGGTTCATCTGCCTCAGGCAGAAATGGTGAAAAGTCAGAAGATTCTAAAGGAGGGTTTGACTATTGGGTAATTAAAATCAATAAAAACGGTAATGTCGAATGGGATAAAACCATAGGAGGAAGCCAGGATGATTTTCTTACTTGTGCAATTGGTAGTGGAGACGGTGGATTCTATTTAGGAGGATATTCTTTCAGTAATATATCCGGAAATAAAAGTCAAAATTCTTTCGGAGCAGAGGACTTTTGGCTATTAAAATTAAGTAGTTCAGGGTTAGTCGAGTGGGATTTGACATTAGGTGGAGATTCCACAGATATAATGAAAAATATTGCTATTGGTATGGGTGGTTTACTTGTAGGAGGATATTCTATTTCAGATACAAGCGGTACAAAATCTGAAAATGGATATGGGGGGTATGATTTTTGGTTAAATAAGGTGGATCCTTTTGGAAATTTATTGGGAGATAAAACCATGGGAGGAAGTCAAAACGATTTTCTTGAAGAAATTCGTCCCAAGATTCATTCCGCAGGATATTGGGTTTCGGGCACAACATATTCAGGATCCGGAGGAACCAAAACCTCGAATTATTTTAATAACGGGGATATGTGGGTTCTGAAAATGGATACAGCTTTACGCATTGAATTCGATAGAACAATTGGCTCTTATAACTCTGAACGATGTAAGGATATGGAGATATCACCTGAGGGTTCAGCTATTCTTGCGGGTTGGTCAAATGGAAGCGGAGGAAACAAGACCAGTACTACGAAGGGTATGCAGGACTATTGGATTTATAAACTGGATACTTTAGGAAACATTTATTGGGATAGAAGTTATGGAGGTACACAGGGAGACAGTTTGGAAGCAATATTCATAAAATGCGATAGAGGAATTCTTGCAGGTGGGTATTCTGAGTCCTCTATTTCTGGTAATAGAACCCATTTAAATAAGGGAGGATCTGACTATTGGGCATTTGAATTATCAGTTCCAACGCACCCATGGTTTCATGTTCAGAATGTATGTGCTCGTACCCCATTGAATTTTTATGATCAAAGTGATGTTTGGCCAGATTCATGGAAATGGGACTTCGATGACCCATATTCGGCAAACAACACCTCAGAAAGTCAACACGTTATACACACTTATACGCAGCCTGGAACTTATAATGTTTCCCTTACGGTTAAAGAAGGTTGCCAAGAAGATACAACACTGGTAAGACAAGTTACGGTCTATGAAAATACAGTTTTGGGAAATATTGATTTAGGAAGGGACAGAAGTGTGTGTGGGAATGAATTGGAGATAATGAATGTTCATCCTGATGCACCAAGCAGAGTGACCTATTCATGGAGTACAGGAGATTCAACAGAATCCATATATGTTGAAGATAAAGGGCTATACCAGTTAACTATATCTGACGCTAATTGTTCTGCCAATGACACTGTTTTGGTGGATACGTGTCCAGATTTTGGGATACCACTCGCATTTTCCCCAAATGGAGACGAGTTAAACGATATCTTTCAAGTATATGGTGTTGGTTTACACGAATTTGAAATGTTAATCTTTAACCGTTGGGGTCAGGTTATTTTCAAGAGCAATAATCAAAATGAGGGTTGGGACGGTACAAAAAATGGTAAACCCTGTCAAATTGATGTTTATGTTTACAAAATTATTTACAGAGGTTTAGGCTTATCTCAAAAGCAAAAAGTGGGTCAAGTTGCTCTGATTCGATAAATGGATTGTTTTTTGCTTTTAAAAGTCCTCAATTTTTTTATTTTTGTTGTTCGGCGAAATTAATTTCTCAAAGTCCGAGTGCATAAAAATTATTAGATGAAACAAACTATAACATTGTTACTGTTTACTCTTGTGTTGAATATATCTCTATCGGCACAAAAATTCTCGGCGGCAGAAAAAATAAACATAAGTAAAGCCAATAATGCATTTTTTGCAGCTTATTACGAGGAGGCTCTCAGTTTATATAAGTCAATTCAAAGTAAGCATTTGGGTAGTTCGATTCTGAATTATAGAATAGGTTTTTGTTATTTGGAATTAGGTGATTATGAAGATGCTTTAGAACATTTTGAAGCAGTTAATGAAGGCGGATTAAAGAAAAAAAATGCCGACTATTTCTTTGGGCATGCCAATACTTTACAGAATCTAGGAAGATATGAAGAGGCTTTAGAGAAGTATAATGAATTTAAACAAAAAGCAAGAGGGAAAGACATTGTTTACTACAGTGTTGATGACTACATTATGGAGTGTAATTATGCTTTGCAATCTATGCAGAATCCTGTTTCCGTATTGATTGAAAATTTAGGTGATTCAATTAATTCCAAGTATCACGATTATCATCCTTCGCTAACTGCGGACGGAAAAACCTTTATTTTCACTTCTCGAAGAGAAGATTCTAAGGGAGGAATTCAATTGGTTGATGGTCATTATTATGAGGATGTTTATGAAGCAAAGTGGAATTCATTTGAAGAAGAGTGGGGAGAGTCTAAACCTATTGAAGGAGCGTTGAACTCAGAAGAATTTGATGCGAACTGCAGCGTATCTCCAGATGGACAGTCGATTTTGGTATACAAAAATATTACATCAGAGAACAAAAAAATTCTATCACCAACTGGTGGGGGAGACATATATCTATCAAAAATTGGAGCAACAGGAAGGTGGTCTGCACCTAAACTTGTTGAAGGTGTTAACTCTCAAGCCATGGATGGAGGAGCTTGTTTTAGTGCCGATGGTAAATCTATGTATTTTATCAGTAATAGAGGAAAAGGAATTGCAACTGGGATAGGGGCTCAGGGAGGAAAAGATATTTGGGTTTCGAATAAGCAAGAAGATGGTACATGGGGAAAACCTTACAACCTGGGGAAAGTAATAAATACACCTGAAGATGAGGTTGCTGTTTTTATTCATCCAAATGGAAAAACACTATTTTTTGCTTCAGACGGTCATCACGATAAAAGTATGGGAGGTTTTGATGTTTTTAGGTCGGAATTTAAAGATGGTGAGTGGACGGAACCGGAGAACTTAGGTTACCCAATAAATACTTTTAGAGATGAGAAAGAAATTGTAATCAGCACAGATGGAAAAGTAGCTTGGTTGACAACCATTCGGGAGGAACAAAAGAAAGATTTTGATATTTATGAAATTGATTTGAAACATTATAATGTTTTGACTGGAGAAAGTGAAATTCTTTCCATTTTGAAAGGTAAAGTTATTGATGCATCAACAGGTTTGCCGATAAAAGCTAAATTGTCTGTAACGGAAAAAGGTACTGAAAATAAAACTTTTTTAAACTCTGGAAAGGAAGGGAGTTACTTCAGTACTTTTGCATCTCACAAATCTTATATAATTGAAATTAATGTAAAAGGATACAAACCATATTCGAAAGAGATTTTTTTGAATGCTCCAAAACCTAAAAAGTCTAAAAAAAGGAGAACAACACCCTCCTCACGGCGTAAGAAGAAAAAAACAACACAAACGCATACCGTTGAACTTGATTTGGAATTGGAAAGGGAAGATCCAATTCAAGTAATTAGTAAAGATTTATTCACCACACAGATTATTGCTTTCAATGCAACTGAAGATGGTTATGAAATAAATGATTTTTCAAAAAGTATTCTTGAAATGTATGCCCGTCAGCAAATTCAAGCTCCATCAATTGTCCTTGATATTTCTGGGCATTTCGAGGATGTTGAAAATGCCAATATGGAAAGTAAAAAATTAGCCGATTTGGTAATTAAATACCTGAAGGAAAATGGCGTTCCTGAAAATGCTTTAAAAGTTCACTATATGGGATCAACAGAGCCTATATCGGGTAACGACACACCCACAGGTCGAGCAGCAAACAGAAGGGTAGAAGTGCGAATTATACTTTAAATATTTTTAATCAATCATTTTAATTTTAATGTGTCCGCTTTAATCAGCGTGCTATCTTGTATTGAGGGAGGTATTTTATTTTTTTGGTTAAATTCTTTTTCACTTTCAATAAATACCAGCGCTCCAACTACACAGATTAAAATTATAAACATACTGACCTTTCTGTTTTTTGAAGAGTGACGCTGAAAACTATACCAAGGTGTCCTGTAAACCTTATGGCTATAAGCTTTATAGGCCCCTTTGAAATCCATTTTTTTTCTAATTTCTTCCTTGTTGGGCTTTTTGGGATTTAACTTAATATTGTATTTTTTTTCTTCACTCATTTATTTCAGGCGATAATTATTTGTTTTCTGAGGATTCGATTATTTTATTTTTCATTTTTTTAATAACTCTGTGAAGTTTAACTTTTGCATTTGCAACTGATATGCCCAAAATCTCACTAATTTCTTGGTGACTTCTTTTTTCAAAATACTTCATCTCAACCAAAGTCACTTCAGCTTCAGATAAAAAGTTAAAAGCTTTAATCAAATTTTCATTCGACAAATTAGGATTTGATTCACTTGGCAACTCTTCAACAAGTTCAGGAAGTTCATCATTGTCTATACTAATAGTTCTCTTTTTTTTGTTACTTCTGTAATATAAATTCAGCTCGTTTAACCCAATTCGATAGAGCCAGGATGAGAAAGGAAAGCCCTTAAATTCGAATTTTTCAATGTTTAACATCGCTTTAACAAAAGTTTGTTGAGTTAAGTCTTGTGCGAGGTTTTCATTCTCTGACCTTCGAAGTAAAAACAAAAAAATTCGCTCATAGTAGGCCTCATATAAATACTTGAAGTTTCTTCTGTCTTGTTTAGCAAACAAAACAAGTTTTTCTTCTGATATTTTTTCTTTTTTTTTGAGCAAACGTTCGCGTATTAGATTATTGTAAGTAAATTCATGTTTCAAGAATGGTTACAAAAATGTATCTAAATTTTAAAAACTCATTATACTTTTTGTATAATGCGTTTCCAATGTTAAAAGTAAATCTTTTATTTCTTTTTGTCTTCATTAAATTTTTTAATTTGAGTGGACAAAATTACATTCAAATTAGCGATAGTACTCCATGTGGTCTCTCTAATCGTTTTTCAATTTATGGTACCTCCGATGATGTTAATAGGCTCCAAACTTTTTTGAATAGATGCAATGATTTGGAATATATACGAGTTAAAGGGTACATGCCCGGCGAGCACTGGAATCAATTGTTTTCAGTTTTATCTGATTACACTCGATTAAAAGGTTTGGAATTATTTTATAATGACGGGCTTGAAAAAGTACCTAAAAAGATAAAAGAAAATAGCGGGTTAAGGACAATTTCAATTATTGGTAATAAAGATTTAAATTATGAGGATTTATTTAAGAAGCTTGCTAAACATGATAGTCTTCAAAAAATATCATTGGTTGATAATAAACTGAAAGAAGTTCCAGGAGCTTTTAAAAATTTAAAAAAGCTTAAAAAACTTCATATATCGGGAAATGAGGCGTTAAATTATACCCAGCTTATTGAAAATCTAAAAGAAACCAATATTGAAGAACTTTCTATTCCATTAAATAGTCTTTCTGATATTCCAAAGAATATAAAGGAGTTGAAAAAGCTGAAAGTACTGGATATCAGGAAAAACTACGTTGCAGAGCTTCCCGATGAAATCTCTGAGCTGGACAGTTTGAGCGAGTTTATGTCAGAGGATAATATCTTTCTTGACATTAACGAGGAACTATCAAAATTAAAAGGATTAAATATCAGGTATTTATCTTTTGACCCAGTTAAAAAAGAGGATTTTGAAAAAATAAGATCTGTTTTTCCAAAAGCAACGATTGAAAGAAAGGAGAGTGAGTTTCCTCTTTTAGAAAATGGAATAACCTCAATTTGGGACAAAGGAGAACCATTTGATTTATCCAAATCCGAAAATTTAAAAGGTTGCGATAAAGCTATAAGGCACTACTATGCTTTATTTGTTAAAAGAAATGAATATTTTAATTACGATTCCTTAGGTTTTTTTGAGCGACTTTCGGATTCTAAGTATAGCTATAACGATAAGGTTCTTGCAGATGGGAGTTATGAAGGGGTTCAATTGATGTCACACAATAAATTTTTCCAACGAGGAGATGTAAACTATCCGAAGTATAAAACAAAAAAAGGTGAAATTGCATTTAGTATTTGCCCTGAGGGTAATTTATACCCAGAATTAAAAGCTTTCAATAGCATGCTTTGGGTATATGTTGGAGAAAAATCAAAAAAAGAATTTTTAAAAACATTTATAAATAATAAAACTTGGAAAGATGTTTATTTGGAGTACGACCGGTCGAATGAAACTTTTTTTGTGGTAGTTAAAGGTGATTTTTTAGAAAAAATACCAGTATATCCAAGATATGTTAACCCAAAGTCCAGTCTAAATCAGGCTAAATCTCAGTATGAAAAGAAATTTAAAATGTATGAAAGAAGGTTGACTCTTAGGTCTTTTCGATTTAACAAAGAAATTGAAAGAGAAAAGATTAAATATAAAATGAGAATGAAAAAACGCGAAAATCAAAATTGGTTAAGGCTAAAATCTTACATGTGTCCATATGAAAAAGCTCTTAGTAAGGAGGGTTGGTTAAATTATAAAGATTATTATATTTTAAAAAATCATTCAAAAATCGATACTCTTCCTGCTAACGCTAATACATTGAAATTAAGTTCAAAAATTAGATACATTTCATTTCGTGAAGGCTCTGTAACAGGAAAGAAAAACTTTTTAAACTCTGTGTCCGGTAAGGTCAGTTTAAATATCGCTCAGCGTTCAGGTTATAAACTACCAACAAAGTGTTTTATTTATTATCCTGAAGTTAATGAGGTATATTGGTTTAATGGAGATTTTGAAGGTTTTGTGGATTTCAAAAGTAACTTGAATTTTGTCGTTGCTTTTTTAAAAGAGGATTTGATAAGTTTTTGTCTAAAAGAAGATTTTCTAAAAGAAGTTCGAACCATGTATCAAGACAAATCCGCAATCGAATATTTAATCAATAAACCCTTTAAAAAATATTCTCTTAAAGAGTTTTGGAAGATGATGGATGCTCTAAAATAAAGTGATGAAAAAACAAATTTTAAGCAATCTATTTTCTTTAAATTTGCAAAAAAATAGTTTTGGATAAATACGAAGGATTAAAGCAAAAACTTTCCAATCAAAAATTTCCATGTAAGTATATGTTTAAGTTCATCACTTCTGAAGAAAAGATAGGTGAACTTAAACCTCATTTTCAGGATGCTGAAATAAAAACAAAAGCATCAAGCAAGGGTACTTATGTTAGTTTTACGGCCGTAGTACTGGCTGTAAATGCTGATGAAATAATCAGTCGTTATAAATCACTCTCTCACATTGATGGATTAATTTCTTTATGATGCAATTTAAAGCGCACCTCAAAAAAATGAGAGTTGAAAATGGGACACCAATAAAATATTGGTTGCTTACTCAAAAAGGAGAAGTTTTAGTTAACGATTTTATTGGAAAAAACTTAATGCTGGAATACACTGGAGTCATCAATTGTGTTGTTTGTAGCCGACTTACTAAAAAGTCCTTCGGAAATGGTTCTTGTTACCCTTGTTTTATAAATGCACCGGAGAACTCCGAGTGTATAATCAGGCCCGAATTGTGTTTGGGTCATGAAGGAAAAGGAAGGGATCCCGTTTGGGAAATGGAGAATCACGTTGTTCCTCATACTGTATACTTAGCTTTAACTTCTGGGATAAAAGTAGGTATTACAAGAAAAGGAAATGAATTTACACGTTGGATTGATCAAGGTGCATGGAAAAGCATTAAGTTTGCTGAAGTTCCAGATCGTTATACATCGGGAATTGTTGAGGTTGAGTTAAAAAATTACATCTCTGATAAAACGCATTGGCAGAAAATGTTAAAGGATGACCGTAATGAGGAAATCAATTTATTGGAAGCCAAGGATGATTTGATTAGTTATTTGCCTGATTCTCTTCAGGATTTTGTTTCTGATGAAGATGATATTTATGAATTTCATTATCCTGTAGAAACTTACCCAACAAAGGTCAAAAGCTTGAACTTTGACAAAACACCAACAATCGAGGGTAAACTTGAAGGAATAAGGGGTCAATATTTGATTTTTGAGGATGGTAAAGTTATAAATCTTCGTAAATTTACAGGGTATAACATATGTTTAACCGTGCAGGATTCAGTTGCTAAAACTGTTCAGAAAACTTTATTTTAACTACTAAATATGTTTGGAAATATGATGGGAAAGCTGCAAGAGGCGCAGCAAAAAATGGAAGAAGTAAAGGATAAACTTGATAAAATAACTGTAGCAGGGGAAGCTCAAGGAGTAAAGGTTTTTTTGAATGGAAATAAGGTTCTTACTAAAATCGATATTCCTCAGATGATATTGGACGATGCAGATAAAGAACAGGTGGAAGATTTGCTGATTTTAGCATTTAATAAAGCTTTAGAAAACGCTGATAATGTTGCTCAAGCTGAGGGGGCGTCAGCCATGAAAGGGATGCTTCCAAATATACCCGGTTTATAGATATGGAAATAAAACAGCACATAAAGGGCGTCTTATTAGCTATTGTTTCTGCAACACTTATATTGTTCATAATTTCTTTTTTTGTTGGAAGTGAAATAAGAGTGTCAAAATCATATGTAATCAATACAAGTCCTGATTCCGTGTATTCGTACATAAAGTCTCCAAAAAACTTTAAGACTATTGTTTCGGGAACAGAAGAGTTTCAAATAGAACTTTTGAAAAACAATGAAGGTGTTCAATACGAAGGTTTTGATTTAAATTTACATACGTTTAAGTATAGATCTTTTGATAACATATTAGGTTTGGAGCTCACTTATGTAAGAGAAGGTGAAGCTCAAGCTGTTTTCAAATATAAAATTTCCCCCAGAGAAAACGCATCCATTTTAGAATACGAAAAGATTTGGCGAATTGGCTCAAACCCACTTGTTAAAATTTTCAGCCTAAGCATGGATGAAGATATTGAAGAGGGAATGAAAAATGATGTCGTTAAGCTTAAAAACGCTTTGGAATAAATTCTTAATAATTTAACTTAATTGACGGTGATTATTTCAATTAAATTGTAAATACGTACGCGATTTCTAAATAATTAAAAAATGAATAAATCAGAACTGGTTGAAGCTATTGCTCAGGAATCAGGTTTATCCAGAGCCGATGCTAAAAGGGCTTTAGAAGCCTTTGTTTCTACAACAACAAATGTTTTAAAATCAGGAGGAAAACTATCTCTGGTAGGTTTTGGATCTTTTTCCATATTAGAAAGAGCTGAGCGAAAAGGACGAAATCCCAAGACAGGGCAAAAAATTACAATTGGTGCAAAAAAAACGGCAAAATTTAAACCCGGCTCTGATTTAATTGGGGCTATCAACTAAGACTTATTTTAGTTTAATGTCGTTTAAATCTATGCCGAATTTTCTTTTCAAAACATCGATAAACAATTTTACAATTAAGAAATCAGCTGAGCTCTTTTAAAATTGTATTAATCAATCAAAACACTAAATTTGTTATTTATTATAAAAATCTAAACATGTCTGACGATAAAAAAGTAATATTTTCAATGTCCGGGGTTTCCAAAATTTTACCCTCAGGAAAACAAATTTTGAAAGATATTTATTTGTCCTTTTTTTATGGTGCTAAAATTGGAATTTTAGGATTGAATGGGGCTGGAAAATCTACTCTTCTCAAAATTATAGCTGGAATTGATAAATCTTATCAAGGTGATGTAGTTTTTTCACCGGGTTATTCAGTAGAATATCTTGAGCAGGAACCCGAACTCGATGATGACAAAACGGTTAAAGAAATAATTCAAGAGGGTGTTCAGGAGACTGTTGACGTTTTGGCTGAATACGAGGAGATTAATAATTTATTTATGGATTCAGAAATTTTGGAGAATCCCGATAAAATGGAAAAATTAATGGCTCGACAGGCAGCAGTTCAAGAAAAAATTGATGCTCTTGATGCGTGGGAGTTGGATAATAAACTGGAGCGGGCTATGGATGCTTTAAGGTGTCCTGAAGGAGATACTCCAATTAAGAATTTGTCAGGAGGTGAAAGGCGACGTGTTGCACTGTGTAGATTACTGTTAAAGCAGCCCGATGTTTTGTTGTTGGATGAACCTACCAACCACTTAGATGCGGAATCTGTTCAATGGTTGGAAATATTCTTATCAAAATATCAAGGGACGGTTATTGCTGTAACTCACGATAGATATTTCTTGGATAATGTTGCAGGTTGGATTTTAGAGCTGGATAGAGGAGAGGGCATTCCTTGGAAGGGAAATTATTCCTCTTGGTTAGAGCAAAAAGGAAATCGTCTTAAACAAGAAGAAAAACAGGAGAGCAAGCGCCAAAAAGCTTTAGCAAGGGAGTTAGAGTGGGTTAGGCAAGGGGTTAAAGGTCGTGGAACAAAATCTAAAGCTCGTTTAGCGAATTACGATAAAATGCTTAGTGAAGACGGAAAGGAAAAGTTAGAAAAATTAGAGATTTTTGTTCCTGCGGGACCTCGTTTGGGTAATGAAGTTATTGAGGCTACTGAGGTAAGTAAGGGTTTTGATGAGAGATTACTTTATGAAGGATTGAATTTTAAATTGCCGCCTGCAGGAATTGTAGGTATTGTTGGGCCAAATGGAGCTGGTAAAACAACAATGTTTAGAATGATTATGGGAGAAGAAACTCCTGATTCAGGGAGCTTTAAAGTTGGGGAGACCGTAAAAATTTCATACGTAGATCAAAAACACGAGGCCATCGATCCAAATAAAACTGTTTTTGACGTTATTTCAGGAGGGTTAGACAACATTGATTTAGGAGGTAAGGTTATCAATGCGAGAGCTTACGTTTCTAAATTTAATTTTAGTGGTTCAGATCAAAACAAAAAATGTGGGGTTTTGTCGGGAGGAGAAAGAAACAGGCTTCATTTGGCTCTAGCCCTGAAAGACGGAGGTAATGTTCTATTACTCGATGAACCTACCAATGATATTGATGTTAATACTTTGAGAGCTTTGGAGGAAGCATTAGAAAATTTTGCCGGTTGTTCGGTTATAATTTCTCACGACAGATGGTTTCTGGACAGAGTTTGTACGCATATTCTTGCCTTTGAAGGCGATTCGCAAGTTTACTTTTTTGAAGGGTCCTATACAGAGTACGAAGAGAATCGAAAAAAACGTTTGGGAGATGAAGGACCAAAGCGTATTAAGTTTAAGAAATTAGTGAAGTAAATGGGTAAACCAAGTATTCCAAAAGGTACAAGAGATTTTTTACCCAAACAAATGGCGGGTAGAAATTACATATTTAATGTTGTAAAAAGAGTGTTTAAAAATCATGGGTTTTTACAAATTGAAACTCCAGCAATCGAAAACTTAAATACCTTAACCGGAAAATACGGAGAGGAAGGTGATCAACTGATGTTTAAAATATTAAACAGGGGAGATAAGTTTAAAAGAGCAATTAATGATGGGCTTCAAAAAGAAACTGATTTTTCTGAATTGGCTTTAAAATATGATCAAACGGTTCCTTTTGCGCGGTTTGTTGTACAAAATCAAAACGAAATAACGTTTCCATTTAAAAGATATCAAATTCAACCTGTTTGGAGAGCGGATCGACCTGGTAAAGGTCGTTACAGAGAGTTTTATCAATGTGATGTGGATGTTGTTGGTTCAGATTCTTTGTTGTGTGAGGTTGAATTGATTCAAATTTATAATGAAGTACTTTCGGCTCTTAGTATTCCAAATTATACTATAAAAATCAACAATAGAAAAATTTTGTTTGGAATTGCAGAGGTTATTGGTGAAGAAGATAAAATAATTGATATAACCATTACTATAGATAAGCTTGATAAGATTGGTTTGGAAAAAGTAAATGAAGAGTTGCTTAGTAAAGGAGTTGCGTCAGATGCCGTTGCTAAATTACAGCCGATCATAAAACTTAGTGGTTCAACTTTTGAAAAAATAAATATTTTAAAACAATTTTTGTCTGAGTCTCAAACGGGTCTAAAAGGTATTGAAGAATTAGAGTTTGTACTGGATTTTATAAAAAAAATGAATCTTGAGAAAAGCTTAGATTTAGATGTGACTTTAGCAAGAGGGTTGAATTATTATACAGGTATAATCTTTGAAGTGGTTTGTGAGGGGTTTAAAGGAAGTATTTGTGGTGGAGGAAGGTACGATGGTTTAACAGATCAGTTTGGGCTGAAAGGAATGGGAGCAGTAGGTATCTCTTTTGGTGCTGATAGGATTTATGATGTATTACTTGAGAAAGATTTGTTTCCAGAAGATGCGATGCAAGGATTACAGGTTTTCTTCGTGAATTTTGGACAGAGGGAAGCCAGCTATATATTTCCTTTACTGTCGAAACTTCATAAGAAAAATATTTCGTCGGAGATTTATCCCTCCTCTGCAAAAATGAAAAAGCAAATGAGTTATGCTGATTCAAAAGGAGCAAGATATGTGGTTTTAGTAGGTTCTAATGAAATTGAATCTGGTTTAATAAGTGTAAAAGACATGAAAAATGGTATTCAAGAAGAAATTCGGTTTGAAGATTTTTTAAATAAATTGTAAAAAAATGAAACCTAATTTTGATAATTGCGTTTTTTAAATCAGTCAAGTTAGGTGTTAAATTTAGTTCAAGGGGCGAGGTTAAAACTTCGCCTTTTTTTTAAACTAATTTCTACCAAGATGTTAGATATGTTAAAAATTAAAATTGGAAATTATTTTCTGAAACTTTGGGCGTTTTTTTTGATTTCTACTTTTGATGTTCACGCTCAAAACTATTTGGTTCCAAAAAATCAAGCATATGAAACAAGAAGTGGTTTTCATTTTAGTTATAATCAAGGGTCCAAAGTATGTAACTGGCTCAGTTATACAATAACTTCTGATGATGTTAAAGGAACAGAGGTCTATTCTAAAACGTATCATAAGGACTCAGCAATTAAAGTATGTCCAACAGAAGACATGTATGAGGGGTATGCTTATGTTAAAGGGCAGTTAAAGCCCAGTAGCGCTTCGCGAAACTCTACTCAAGAAATGTTTGAAGTATACAATATGATTAATGTTGCTCCGATGGAAATTAATCTTTCTAAGGGCTATTGGAGAATCATGAACAATATGATTTCAGGATGGGCAGTAACTTTTGACAGTGTTTTTGTAATTAAGGGGCCCATATTTGAAAAAAAGAAACCTGAAACAATCGGAGGTGGAAAAGTATCTGTTCCAGATAAGTTTTTTATAGTTGTGTTGGTGAAAAACGGTTTGGATTTGGGGGCAATTGGTTTTATTTTGCCTAATAATAATGATTCAAGCAGTGTTCAAAAATGTTCCATGCCTGTTGATAGTGTAGAGGCTATTACAGGCTATGATTTTTTTTCTGAATTACCAGATTATCTGGAGTATTTCGTTGAGGAATCAATTGATCTAAATGTTTGGAAAGATAAATCTACTTCTTACATGTTAAAGTCAAAATATGTTAAGCAAAGTAGATGTGTTGCAACAGAAAAGTCCGGAAAGAGGTGTGAGGTCAAAACAGAATGCGTTACACAGAATTGTTGGAAGCACGGATGCGATATTAAATCGAAGTGAATTAAAAGTATTTAACTCTATTTTTTGAATTGATTATGAAGGGACTGAACTGAAAATTGAGCAAAAAAAAGCCTTACATTCAATGTAAGGCTTTTTGTTTTGTAGACTTTAAATTACTCAGCAGTTTTTTCTACTTCAGTTTCTACTTCAGTAGTGTCTTCAGAAATTTCAGTAGTTTCTGCGGTGTCTCCAGGAGTCTCAACAGTTTTTTCTACTTCAGTCTTTACATCTTCAACAGTTTTTTCTACTGCACTTTTTACTTCAGCTTCAGCATTCTTTAAATCTTCGATAGCAGAAGTTTCAGTAGTTTCAGCACCACCACAAGAAACTAAAAATGCAGCTACAGCCATTGATAATAATACCTTTTTCATAATATCCAATTTTTTTCTGTTCAGTTAATCAGGTGCAAAAATATAAAAATATCCTTATTTACAAATAATTATCCCTGAAAAATTGATTTTATTTTTATCTGCTTTATAATTCTGCAATTGTAAATTCAAGTTTTGTGAAATTTCCACCGTAAAGCTTCAGGGTTTTGCCATTAATATTGTAAGTTTCTACACTGTCTTTAATAAGGTTAATCGCTTCAACACTTAAATTTGAATCACAGCAAAAAGTATCGCAACTTAGGTTTATGACGTTAAATTCCCTGACTCCTGCAGAAAAATTACCCTGACACATATTTGTATTCATCTTAACAGTGAAGTTTTCGTTTTGATAAAAGTTGATTTTAATACGAAACCCAGAGTTGGTAATAACCTCGCCAGGCCCCTTAATATAAGAAATAAGATTCCATTCATTGTACAGCGACTCATCATTTTTCTTACAACTCAAAAGGATGATAATAATAACAAACAAAAAAAGCCTCATTCGGCAAATTTACTAAAGAGATTTTACAACAATTGCTGACGCTCCTCCTCCGCCATTACATATTCCTGCAACTCCAATTTTTCCGTTGTTTTGTTTTAGTACGTTTAAAAGGGTTGTGGTTATTCGGGCACCTGAACATCCTAAAGGATGACCAAGTGAAACTGCCCCGCCATTTACATTCACTTTCTTTAAATCAATATCCAATATTTTGCAGTTTACTAAGCCAACTACACTAAAAGCCTCATTCAGTTCAAAATACGCTACATCGTTTATGTTTAGTTCTGCTTTTTCTAAAGCTATAGAAACAGCTTTCGATGGAGCTGTTGTAAATTCCTCTGGTTTTTGAGCTGCATCCGCATAAGCCAATATTTCAGCAATTGGTTTTACTTCCAGTTGGTTTACTTTGTTTTCACTCATTAAAAGTATTGCGGCCGCCCCATCATTCAGAGTTGATGCATTTGCAGCTGTTATTGTTCCTTCCTTTTGAAAGACAGCTTTGAGTTTAGGGATTTTATCTAAATTTACATTGCAATATTCTTCGTCTTTTTCTACGATAATTTCTCCTCCTTTTCTTTGCTGGACTTTAACAGGTATGACTTCATTGTTAAATTTGCCCGATTCCCAGGCTGATTTACTTCGCAGGTAAGATTCAATGGCAAATTCGTCTTGTTCTTCCCTGCTGATTTTGTATTTCGATGCACAAAGCTCTGCTGCATTTCCCATGTGGTATCCATTGTATACATCAGTTAAACCATCCTTGACAAGTCCATCGATCAACTTACGGTCTCCTAATTTGCTGCCCCATCTGATGTCTTGAGAGTAAAAAGGTACCCTTGACATATTTTCCATTCCTCCCGATACAACAATCTCATTATCGCCAAGAAGAATGGATTGTGCACCCATCATTATTGCTTTCATTCCACTTGAACATACCTTGTTAATGGTAGTGGCTGGGACATTGTCAGGAATTCCTGCTTCAATAGCAGCCTGACGCGCTGGAGCTTGACCACAATTTGCTTGCAGAACATTTCCCATTAAAACCTCGTTTACATCTTTTGGATTTATTTCCGCTTTCTGAAGAGCACCTTTTATAGCAGCTGCACCGAGGCTTGTTGCAGGAACAGAAGATAGGGCACCTCCAAAAGAACCCATTGGTGTGCGAACAGCGGAAACAATGTAAACTTTTTTCATAATGATGGGGATTTTGAAATTAATTACGAGAAATTTGTAATTAAGGTTTGAATATATGAAGGGAAAAACAGTTCTTCTTATGATTGTTTCTACGCTTGCTTTTGCAGTTGTAAATGCACTGGTAAAGTATTTAGAGGAATATGGAGAATTTCAGCTCGTTTTTTTTCGATGTATTGTTTCGTTATTAATATCACTTATTCAATTAAAGGCATTGCGGATTTCAGTTTGGGGAAACAATAAACTAATTTTAATAACAAGAGGTTTTGCGGGGGTTCTGGCTCTAATTATGGGGTTTGCATTGATAAAAAATATTCCCCTAGGAACGGCTGTCATGCTTATTTATTTATCTCCTATTTTTACTGCACTGATAGCTGTATATTGGTTGAAAGAAAGGGTTAGATCCATTCAATGGTTTTATTTGTTGGTTTGTGTATTTGGAGTTTTTGTATTGAAAAAGGGGGAAATCAGTCTAACTTTTGAGATGCTGCTTTTAGGTTTTGGTGCTTCATCAATAGCTGGGTTAGCTTATAATTGTGTTCGAGTTTGTAGAAAAACTGACCATCCGTTGGTTGTCGTATTTTATTTCCCTTTGATTGGTGCTCCTGTTGCATTCGTTCTAATTTTTCTTTTTCAAGAATGGATATGGCCAACTACATTTGATTGGTTTTTAATTATTGCATTGGGTGGATTTACTCAAATTGCTCAAATTGCATTAACAAAGGCATTGCAGGGAGATAAGGCTGCCAATGCTATGGTTCTTAAATATCTTGGAGTGATACACGCATTCTTTATTGGTTGGTTCTTTTTTGATGAAGGAATTACAGCAATTTCTGCTTTTGGAGTGCTCATTATTTTATTAGGCATTGTTTTATTCAGCTGGAAAACACAACAAAAAAAAGACAGAATTATATAATTTAAACTCAATATGAAAAATACATTTAACCGCTTATTGCAAACTCGAAAGAACATATTAAATGTTTATGAAAAACATGAAGAGAGTGCTTTTCAAATTCCAATTGGCTTTCAAAATAATTTATATTGGAACCTGGCCCATTGTATAGCAACTCAACAAATTCTCTGCTATAAGCTGAGCAATAATCCGATGTTTTTAGAGAACCACTTTATTGACAAATACAAAAAAGGTACTGTACCAACAGCGGATTTTATAACGGACCTGGAAGTAAAGAGAACAAAGGAGAATTTGTTTGTAACCCTAGACCAACTTGAAAAAGACTACGAGTCCGGCTTGTTTATTAATTATAATGCATATTCAACAAGCTATGGATTAAATTTGAAAAGTATCGAAGATGCAATAGAATTCAATACTATTCATGAGGGATTGCATTTAGGGTATATGATGGCAATGGTAAAATAGATTCATCAGTAGAGTTATTCATTTCTTTTTCTCTTCCATCTTCTGTGTGACCAAAGCCAAAGTTCAGGTTGAGTCTGAATATTTTTTTCAAGGAGCTCGGCATAAATTTTTATGGGTTCTATATCAGAATCCATAGGAATTATTTTAAATTCAATTTCGTAGTTTCCTTTGACAGTTTGTGTAGTAAAAGGGTAAAGAAGCTGTTGGTTACACTTTTTTGCCATTCTATCCGCACCCACTAAAAAAGCGGTATCCTGATTTAAAAAATTGGTCCAATGCATTGAGCTGTTTGACATTGGTGATTGATCACCTACAACGTAAGTAAGGGTTAGTTTCTTTTGTTTGGAGTTGTTTAACAGAGTTTTAAAACCCGATTGAGACTCGATGCATAAGTTTCCAAATCGTTCTCTGGCATGAATCATAAAATCATTAAAATAGGCATTTGACTGTTTTTGATAAAAAGAATACATCTTGTATTTTGTTTGAAGAGGTAAACTTGTCATCCATTCCCAATTTCCCAAGTGAGCACCATACAAAATAATACTTTTATCGTTGTTGTATAATTCATCGAGTAGTTCAATATTTTTAAAACAGAAACGTTTTTTTATTTTTTTAGGATGTATCGTTAGCAATTTTACCGACTCTAAAAAAACCTGACAAAAATGTCTGTAAAACTTTTTGATTTCTATGTTTATTTCATCTTCAGATTTATCGGGAAAGCTGTTTTTAAAGTTTTGAAATACAATTTTTTTTCTGTATTGGATAAGCTTGTATAAAATCAAGTATGCAATTTCAGCTAATCCAAAAATTATCCAAAAGGGCAATAAAGAGAACAAATAAAATGGCGCGAATTTTAATCGTTTTACAACGCTCATTGATTACTTTTTTTTGTTAGAATATTGAAATAAAATGTCCTTTTCTCTTTTTGTTAACGAACTGTATCCACTTTCGGATATTTTATCCAGAATAGCGTCAATCTCTGCTTGAGTAACTTTTTCACTGGCGTTATATTCTTCATCGGACATTTGCCTTACCTTACTTTGATTATATACAACTTTCATCTTACCCTTTCTGGTAAATAGGCTGGATATTTTACCGATGTATCGGTTGATTTTAAAGGTAATGTCTTTTCCTCTTTTATAGGCAGATCCAAACCAATAGCCAGTTCCGGCACCCACAAGATGAGCTAAATGACCACCAGCATTTTTATCGGAGAAATTAATGAGATCGGATGCGACAAAGATTATACCAATCCATAAAATTTTTACTGGAAAAACACCAAACAGATTAACAGTCGTTTTAGGAGTGTAACTTACAACTCCTATCACAATTGCCATGACGGCAGCCGATGCTCCGAATGCTGGTATTTGATCGTTAAAATAAGGGGATATATTGGTTATAATAAGTAACGCAATTCCTCCCATTAATCCTCCTAAAATATATAGTCCAAATAGCTGCTTTGAACTGAAGTAATTAAGGAACATTTTACCAAGGAAATATAAAATCAGCATGTTCCAAAACAGATGGAGAAAATCAACATGTAAAAACATGTTGGTAATTAAAGTATGCGGCTTTAAAAGAAAATGTTCAAAGCTATTTAGGGGCAAAGCAAAATATCGAGTAAAAAAATCTGTTATGGAGTCGTAAGGTTCACCCGTTACTAACATCCAGACAATTCCGAGAAGAACAGAGATGAAAAATACTCCGATATTCACATAAAGAAGTCTTGTGAGAATATCTCCTTGTTTAAATCTCCATTTTATATCATTCCAGATTTCTTTCATCTGCTTTTCCTTTTCCATTGAAAAATTAATATCGCACCGATAACGGCTCCTCCCAAGTGGGCAAAATGTCCTACATTGTCCGCAGGGTTAAATTGAATTCCCTGATAGAATGCATAGCCCCCCAAAAACAGGGCAAGCCATTTAGCCTTAATAGGTATAGGTGGAAACAACAACATAAAAGTGGTGTTAGGAAACATAACACCAAGCGCTGCTATTAGACCATAAATTGCTCCTGAAGCTCCAACCATTTTTGAATCAGCATTTTTTTGTACGAAGAGAGATAAAAAGCTTTTTGCTTGCTCGACGATACCTGGGGATATATTTTCTGGAGAAAGGTTATTGTAAACCGATCGATACCAATTATTAAGTTGGGGGTCGGCAATAATATTTGATCTCGATATTAATTTATCTGTGAGAATGTGAAAAGCATCTCTTGTGGGATTTTGGGAAAATTCATAAAGAAGGACGTTAAGGTGATTCATATATAGGCGAGATGCTGCAAGGTGAATTGCCGCAGCACCAAAACCCGTAAGTAAGTAATAACTTAAAAACCTTTTTTCTCCCAATTGTCTTTCTACCATTGGTCCTATAAAAATCAGACCCAATGAATTCATCAGTATATGAGAAAATATAATGTCTCCATAAAAATCTCTTGAGGCATGCATGAAAATATGCGTAATGAATTGCCACGGTCTGAAATTATCCGAGCTTACATCATACATCGCGAAGTGATGGTCAAGGTTTAGGAAGGGTACGAAAATTGTTATCAACCAAATAATAACATTAACAAGCAGGATCTTTTTTACAACTGGTGTTATCTGAATATTAAACATTATCCTAATTTATCATTAATTTCCTGAGCGGTAAAGTTAAAAAATGTTGATTTACCTCTGGGGTTTACAAACGGTGATTCACATTGAAAAAGTTGGATTAATAGTTCTCTCATTTCTTCTGTTTCCATTTTAATACCACGTTTGATGGCTATATTTTTACTTAGACTTTTTGCCAAAGCTTCTCTTTTATCAATCTTGACTTCATCGGGATTCATTTTGAACTGTTCAATAAGTTGTTCAATAAGCTGCTTGGCGTTTAAAGCATGTAAATCTGCAGGCAAACCATTCACAACAAAGTCTGATGACCCAAATTCATTGATATCAATTCCCATTTTTTGAAGTTCAGGAAGAATACTTTTTAACAATTCAGCATCAGATGCTTGTAGAGAAATTGATTCTGGAAAAAGCAACTGCTGTGATGGGTTTTTTTGAGAAGCTAAAGCGGAAGAGAAGTGTTCATAAAGCACTCTTTCGTGCGCTCTTCTTTGATCGATAAAAATAAGGGTTCCATTGTAAAATGTTTGAATAAACTGATTGTATACTTGTTTAATAAAAGTAAAACTCGTTTGAGTATCCTCATTCAGTATAGTTTTTTGCTCGTGCTCTTCTTCAAACTTAATATCAACAAAAAGATCGTCAAACTTTTCATTTTTAAGGTCATTATCGTTTTCGTACAAACTTTTCCAATCGAAAGAGCCCTTTGAATTACTTTCCTTGAAAGATGACCCCGAACTCCATTTTTTTGCCTCTGATTCTTGAACTTCATCAAAAGGATTAAAATCTGGATTGATTCTTATTTTAGGTTCAGAAATTGGCCCATTACTGGATGCATTATAAGTTTGAAAAGAAGTTTCTTGGTCGAAGTCAAGGGTTGGAGCTACTTTAAATTTATTAAGACTTTGTTTAGTAGCTGCTCTTAAAATTGCATAAATTGATTTTTCATCACTGAACTTGATTTCAGTTTTTGTAGGATGTATATTGATATCAACCTCTGATGGGTCAATCTCCAACTGGATGAAATAACTTGGATGCGATTTTGGAGGAAGTAGCCCATCCATGGCCTGGCCAACTGCATGATGCAGGTAACTACTTTTGATGAAACGATTGTTTGCAAAAAAGAACTGCTCACCACGAGTTTTTTTTGCGAATTCAGGCTTTCCAATAAAGCCTGATATATTGACGATGTCAGTTTCTTCTAATATTGGCACTAACTTTTCATCAAATGATTTTCCAAAAACGGATACAATCCTTTGTCTAAAATTTCTCTTTTCTAAATGATACAATTCGTTTTCGTTGCTTACTAATGTAAATACAATTTCAGGATGGATTAAGGCAACTCTTTGAAATTCATCGATGATGTGTCTTGTTTCAACAGAATTTGATTTAAGAAACTTTCTTCTTGCCGGGATGTTGAAAAATAAATTTTTTACAGAGATGGACGTTCCTTGTTGAGTTGATATGGGGTCTTGAGTTTTGATTTTACTACCCTCATTTACAATATGAAAACCAAGTTCATCTTTCGCTCTTCTTGTTTTCATTTCTACATGTGCTACCGCACAAATAGAAGCGAGTGCTTCACCACGAAAACCTTTCGTGTAGAGCGAAAATAAATCCTGTGCGTTGTTTATTTTGGAAGTTGCATGTCGTTCAAAACTCATTATTGCATCTTTCTGAGTCATTCCACAACCATTATCGATGACTTGAATCAATGATTTGCCTGAATCTTTTACAATAAGCTGAATTTTTGATGCCCCAGAATCAATAGCATTTTCCAGTAACTCCTTGACAATACTGGCCGGTCTTTGGATTACTTCTCCAGCTGCAATCTGATTTGCAACTGCATCAGGCAGCAAATTTATTACACTCTCCATCATTCAAATTTTTTAAGTATTTCCTCTATCTTTTCCAGGTATACAATAATCACAATTAGAAGCACAGCAAGAATGATTACTCTAATCATAATTCTTTTTCTTCCTTCCTTTTTCAAGTCATTAAAAGGCACCCTCTCGTATCGATTATACATTGCGTCTGAGTATTTTTTATTTCTGAAAGAGAGACGCTCTTCTTTTTCATTTCCCTCAGAATCTTTTTGATATCTAGGTTTGTAATTGAATTTTTTTGGTTTTCTATTTGAAAAGAAAGAGAACATTAAATTCAAAGTTAACGAACACAAGTTATTTTAAACCAAAAAAAAAAGTCTTTTCTCCACCATTAATTAACAATTTAGTTTAAGGTATTTTCGCTGTAGGTACTTTAATAAAATGAAACTAAATCAACTTAAAATGTGCTATTCTAATGTCATTTGCCATTAAAAACCTCTTCTTTCGATACTTTATCCTTCTTTGGGTCTTTATTTTTTAAAATTTCCTTAAGAATAGTGTTTTTGTTAAAAATGAAAATGTTAAATTTGACCACTTTGAAAATTGAAAAGCAAAAAATATGAATCTTCACGAATATCAAGGAAAATCAATACTTAAAAGCTACGGTGTAGGAATCCAGGAAGGAATTGTCATAGATTCTGTTGACCAGGCAACCGATGCGGCTCAAAAATTAACTGAGGAAACAGGAACCGGTTGGTACGTTGTAAAAGCTCAAATTCATGCTGGAGGAAGAGGTAAAGGGACTGTTGAAGAGACAGGTTCTCATGGTGTTGTTTTAGCGAAAGGGCTTGATAAAGTAACTGATGCTGTTAAAGGTATTTTGGGGGGGCATTTAGAAACTGCTCAAACGAATGGTGTCGGAAAAAAAGTAAATAAAGTCTTAATCGCTCAAGATGTATATTACCCTGGTGAGAGTGAGATTTCAGAAATTTATATGTCTGTTCTTTTGGACAGAGAGTCTGGTCAGAATGTCATTGTGTATTCAACTGAAGGAGGAATGGACATCGAAACAGTTGCCGAAGAGACACCCGAGAAAATTTACAAAGAATTTGTTGATCCCGCGTTAGGTCTTCAAGGTTTCCAAACAAGAAAAATTGCCTTTAATCTAGGTCTTTCAGGTGCTGCTTTTAAAGCTATGACCAAATTTGTTGCTTCTCTATATTCTGCATATGTAGGATCAGATGCTTCAATGTTTGAAATTAATCCTGTTCTAAAAACCTCTGATGATAAAATCATAGCTGTCGATTCAAAAGTTACTTTGGACGACAATGCACTTTTTCGTCATAAGGAATATGCTGAAATGAGAGATGTTACTGAGGAAGATCCAACTGAAGTTGAGGCTAAGGCTGTAGATCTTAATTATGTGAAACTTGATGGAAATGTAGGTTGTATGGTAAACGGAGCAGGTTTGGCTATGGCTACAATGGATATAATTAAATTTTCGGGTGGAGATCCTGCTAATTTTCTTGATGTTGGAGGAACAGCAAATGCTGAACGTGTTGAAAAGGCATTTAAAATCATCTTGAAGGACCCCAATGTAAAAGCGATACTTGTAAATATTTTTGGAGGAATTGTTCGATGTGATCGAGTAGCCCAAGGTATTGTGGATGCTTATAAAAACATAGGGAATATCCCCGTTCCGATTATAGTAAGGCTTCAAGGTACAAATGCAGCAGAGGCAAAAGAGTTAATTGATGCTTCAGGGTTGGACGTACACTCTGTTGTTCAGTTTCAGGAAGCGGCTGATAAAGTCTCAGAGGTATTAGCTTAATATTCAAAACAAAAAATTGTAAAGGCAAACATCTGATGTTTGCCTTTTTTTTAATTAAAAGTGAAATTAACTTTCATCCGCATTAGCTTATTCATTATTCTATTGTAATATTAGTTTTAGCTCTAGGTCTTAACCTTGTTGAATTGAAGATTAAATATGGTAGTATTCAGTCTGTGAAGGGAGAATGGATAAATAATTTGTGTCTGGGAATGATAGAGCGTTTATTGGCTTTATTTTTTTTCCATCCCTTTTTGAATTGGGTTTTACATTTGTATTCAGAACCATTTTTTAGGTTGGAATCTAATTTTAATACTTTCGTAATAGCACTGATTCTTGTTGATTTTTCATGGTATTGGTTTCATTTTTTGGCTCATAAGTGGAACTTGTTGTGGTTTATACATAAAGCGCATCATGCTCCTCAAAAAATGAATCTATCAGTAGCTTTTGTTAACCATCCGATTGGAACATTTTTGCGTGGATTTATTTATTGTGCAATTGCTCAAATCGGAGTGCCTCTTGAACTCGTATTGATGGCGGTATACGTGAAAGCTTTTTACCAATATTTTCAGCATACTGAACTTTGGAATAGAATACCTGTTTTGGATAAAATTTTAGTAATGCCCTCCCATCACAGGATTCATCATGCAGCAAATAAAGATATTTTGGATAAAAACTTTGGCGGTATATTTATAATATGGGACAAGATTTTTGGTACTTACCTGAAAAATTATGACGGAATTCATTACGGATTACATCAGGAAAAGATGCCGCTTTCGGTTACAGCAAGTTTGCTAGGTGGTTATCGACCAAGACTTTTTTTCCATATTTTCCCTAAATTCATAAAAGCTGAAATTTCAGTAAACTGGGTGCTTTTTCTTTTTACTATCTTCCTAATTAGTTTTTCAGCTTTTGTCTATATACCACAAGTTAAAACTATGGCAGGGATAATAACTGTCATAGTTATATTAATTTTAGCAAGTTGGAATATGATGTCAAATAAAGAAACAATACATTAGATTTTATTAAAGTTGTTAATGTATTGTTAATTCAGTGATGACATTGTTACAATTCTTTGTGATATTTGTTAGAGGCAAAGAAAAAGGGTAGGATAGTAGGTTGTTTTTTAAAATTAAATAGAGGAAAAATCCTTTATGAATATACATTTCCATTATTTTTGTTGAATTGATTAAGATTATGAGGTTTTTAAATAAGTTTAGTTTTTCTTTTTTGTTATCCTTTGTGGTAATTTCATGTAGTGCGTTCAAAGGAAAAAAATCGAATGATAATTTTTCGGGACATAAAATAGAATTCAATATTAAAAATTTGAATGATAGTGTTGTTTATCTCGCTCGATATTATGGAGATAATAAGTATATAAAGGATACCATATTGGTTAATGGAAAGGAAAAATTTACGATTAAAGGAGACGAACCTCTCGAATGTGGGATTTATCTAATCGTTCGGCAAAAAAGAAACAATTATTTTGAGTTTTTAGTCGATGATCAATATTTTACAGTCATTTCAGATACATCAGACTTTATCAACAAAACTTCCTTTAAAGGATCTCCAAACAATGAGAAACTATACGAGTACTTTCGATTTACAGGAGAAAAGGGGAAAATACTGCAAGATACTTCCCTGTTAAAGGAAGACAAAAATAAAATCATACAAGAAATTGCTGATTATAAAAAAGAGTTTATAAAAAACAATCCTAATAACCCAATGTCAGTAGTTTTTTTAATGCAGGAAGATGTTAAAGTCCCTAAGGAGTTAAAAGAAAAAAAAGGAGAAAATGCTGACAGAGATAGATATTACTATTATTTGAATCATTATTGGGATAATGTGAATTTTAGTAGTTCATGTTTGTTAAGAACACCACTGTTTCACGGAAAACTTCAAAGGTATTTTGATAATGTAGTCCCTCAGCATTACGATTCTATTTCAATATATGCCGATGCTCTAATAGAAAAGTCAAGAATTAACCCTGAAGTTTTTAAGTACATTGTCAATTATGTAACCTTCAAATGGGAAACTGGGAACCAAAAAAGAATGTGTTGGGATAAAGTTTTTTATCATATGGCTAAGACTTATTACTTAACACAACCAAAAACGCAAACGCCCTGGGTAGAGGAAGGTCAGATGGCGAAAATTAAAACCCGTGCAGATGGACTCAGATATTCTTTATGCGGTGAAAAGGCTGTTCCTCTTCAAATGAAATATCAAGGGCGAAATTATGGTACAATAGGGATGGATGATACTTTGTTAAATCGAGTGGATTTGTATGCTGTTCCGGCCGATTATGTAATTATGTGGTTTTGGGATTCTGATTGTGGCCACTGTAAAAAACAAACGCCAAAGCTTTGGGATGTATATCAAAAGTATAAAGGTGAAGGAAAAAGTTTAGAGGTTTATGCTATAAATATTGAGCAAGAAACACAGAATTACTTAGAGTATTTGCGAGAAAATAAATACTCATGGATAAATGTTCAGGATACAGCTCATTTGACTAAGTTCAGAGACTACTATGATATTTATTCAACGCCTGTTGCCTTTGTTTTGGACAAGGAGAGAAGAATAATTGGAAAAAGAATTGATCCTGAAGCAATAGATAATTTTCTCAAAGAGCTCTTCAGACAAGAAGAGGAAAGTATAGGGGAAAATAAAAGTTCAAAAAAAGTAAGTAGTAATTAAATTATACTATAAAATGAAAATAGCAATTCTTGGTTATGGTAAAATGGGTAAGGAAATTGAAAAAATAGCCTTATCCCGTGGAAATGATGTTGTTTTAAAAATAGGAGAGGATAATCTAAGTGATTTAACAAAAGAAAATTTAAGCCTCGCTGATGTAGCAATAGAGTTTAGTACGCCTAATACTGCCTATGATAACATTCAGCTTTGTTTTGAATCCAATGTGCCTGTAGTTGTAGGAACTACTGGTTGGCTTGATAAAATAGACTATTGCATTCAGCAAACGGAGGCGGGTAAAGGGTTGTTTTATGCTTCCAACTTTAGTGTAGGAGTAAATGTTTTTTTTGAAATCAATAAAAAACTCGCTTCATTAATGGCTCCCTATAAAGAATACAAAGTTGCAATGGAAGAGGTTCACCATACTGAAAAATTGGATTCGCCAAGTGGAACAGCAATTACTTTAGCCGAGGGAATTATTGATAATTTACCACAAGTTACCAATTGGGTGAATGAAAAAACAGCTTCCAATGGTGAATTAGGGATTTTCTCTAAGAGAATAGAAAATGTTCCAGGGACTCATATTGTCACCTATGAAAACGATATCGATGAGATATATATAAAGCACACAGCTCACAACAGAAAAGGTTTTGCTCTTGGTGCTGTTTTAGCTGCTGAATTTATGTACAAAAAATCTGGTTTCTTTGGAATGTCGGACCTTCTAGGCCTTTGAGACAATAAAATGCTACCCTTTCCTTATAAAGAGTTTTTTTATCTTGTGACATCCAAGCATTAACATTTGTTCTCAACTGCTCTTTTTTACCTTTAGTAAAAGAGAGTTTCCAATAACAACAATGTCTGAAAATGCCATGAATATTGCGGCAAAAATTGGTTTTAAATATCCTGCAGCAGCGATTGGAATTGCAAAAATGTTGTAAGACAACGCCCAAAAGAAGTTTTGTTTAATTGTTCTGTAGGTTTGTTTACCTATTGATAATGCTGTTTTTAGAGCTGTCAGATTTTTGTCAATTAGTATAACCTCTGATGAATTTATAGCAATATCTGTTGCCGAACCGAATGATATTCCAACATGAGCAAGTGCCAAGGATGGAGCATCATTTATTCCATCTCCTACCATGATTACATTATAATCTTTATTTAGTTTTTCAATTATTTTTAATTTTTCTTCCGGTGATTTTTCGTAATAGTAGTCATCAAAATAAAGTTCTCTCGCAATTTCATCACAGTTTTTTCTTAAATCCCCCGATAATAGCATTGTTCTGTATCCATGACTCTTAAGCCAGGAGATCGTTTCTTCAGCATCTTCTTTAATTTGATCTTTTATCCAAAGTTCTGCGACAACTGATGTTCCATTAAATAAAACCAAATCCGATGTTAATATTCTTTTTGTTATTGTTTTTGCATGTTTATTGGATACAAGTTGATAAGTATTTCCTTCTGTATCGGTTCCTTTAACACCTTTACCTCTTATTTCTATAACGTCCTGTAAATAAATGGGGCCAACTTCTTTCTCCAGGGTTTTAACTAATGATTCTGCTATTGGATGATTACTTTGCTGTTCCAGTGAAAGAATTACTTGTTTGATTTTTTTTTCAGATTCCTTGTAATAATTAAGCTTATTTAGGATAAATTGACCTGTAGTTAAAGTACCTGTTTTATCAAATACGATTAAGTTTGCTTTTGCTAATTTTTCAAGAGTTGTTCCTCCCTTAATAAGGATTCCAAATTTAGCAAGCTTTCCAATTCCAACCATAATGGCAGTTGGAGCAGCAAGGCCCATTGCGCAAGGACAACTAATCACAAGGACAGCAATACTGCTCATTATTGAATTTTCAATACTTTTTTCCAGTTTTAAATAGGAGAATAAAAACGTAAAAATCGATGCAATAATAACTCCAGGGACAAAGAAGTTACTAATTCTATCTCCCATTTTTTGAATTTTAGGTTTTTGATTTTGTGCGTTTTTAACGAGTTCTATTATTCTGTCAATTGTGGATTCTCCATATTCTTTTGTAACTCTTACTAAAGCTGAACCTGAAATTACAGTAGTTCCAGAAATCACATCCGTAAGTGTGTTTTTAACAACAGGCCTACTCTCTCCATTAATTAAACTTTCGTCTAACTCCAGTTCGCCTGAGGCTATAATTCCGTCGATGGGTATTTTATCGCCTGAGTTTATTCGAATAAAATCATCAGCTTTAAGCTGAGCCACTTCTATTCTTTCAATTTTATCACCGTCAGTAACTTTCCTGGCAGTTTTTGGGCGTAATTCTTCTAAATCCTTTAAGGCAGATGTTGTTTTTTTTATTGATTTCTCTTCCAATAAATTTCCGAGTAAAACAAGTGTTATTATGGATGCTGTTGTTTCAAAAAATAAATAATCAGTTTGGTGCCCAATAATAAAGGAACCGTAAGTACTATAAATAAAAGCTGACAAAAAACCAGTTGAGATTAATAGGTCCATATTGGGTACCCCTGATTTTAAACCAAAATATGCACTTTTTATAAAATAAACACCGCCTGTTAACAATATTGGAACAGTTAATCCAAGTTGAAAAAGAGGGTTGCTCAGGAGGGGGGCATCAGGGATAAACATGTGTGCCACAAGAGGAAGAGTGAAAAGTAATGAAACCAGAAAAAGGAGGGTAGTTTTTGATTTTTTTCTTTTTTCGGAGTTTTGCTGGATTGTAAAACCACTCATTTTAATGGCATTTTTAAAACCTTTGATGCTTATATTACCGGTATAAGAAGCTTCCCCTGTACTGAAATTTACGTGTACATTTTTAGCACCTTGTTTCTTTAGGGCTTTTTCCACAGAAAGTGCGCAGTTGGCACATGTCATTCCTTTGATATTTAGCGTATGCTTTTTTTCCATTATGAAATAAAGTTACAAATTAGGTTTTAATAGAAATTTTGCTTTCAAGAAAAGTTTTTTGTTATCTTTGCATCCCACAAAATGGCGATGTTAGCTCAGTTGGTTAGAGCACTGGTTTGTGGTTCCAGGGGTCGTGGGTTCGAATCCCATACTTCGCCCAAAAAAGCGGATGTTTCATCCGCTTTTTTGTTTTTGCTAATAAACGTTCTCATAAAAAGAAATTAGTTTCCTCAATTTGAAAAATATTTTTAGTCTGAATGTTAACAAAAAACAATTATTAGACACCTTTACTGTTAGGATTTAAATCGACAGAAGTTTATATTTGTTTCATAAAGTAAATGTTATGGACATTCGTCACGATTGGAAATATAGCGAGGTAAGTCAACTTTACGATATGCCTCTTCTGGATTTAGTTTACAAAGCAGCTGGTATTCACAGAGAGTTCCACGATTCTAAACAAGTTCAAATATCCTCATTGGTATCCATAAAAACTGGAGGCTGTCCCGAGGATTGTTCCTATTGTCCTCAGGCAGCAAGATATCACACAGATGTTGAAGCACAAAAATTAATGAAGCCTGAAGATGTTATCAGTCAGGCAAAAAAAGCAAAGGAGGGTGGTGCTTCAAGAATGTGTTTGGGAGCAGCATGGAGAGAAGTCAGAGATAATAGAGATTTCGACAATGTACTTGAAATGGTCAGAGGAATAAACGAAATGGATATGGAGGTTTGTTGTACTCTAGGTATGTTGAACGATGAGCAAGCCCAACGTTTAAAAGATGCTGGGCTTTATGCATATAACCATAACATTGATACTTCTGAAGAAAAATATGAAGAAATAATTTCTACCAGAACTTTTAATGACCGCTTGGACACGCATAAATCTGTTAGAAAAGCTGGAGTTTCATTATGTTCAGGAGGAATTATTGGTTTGGGAGAAGAGAAAAAAGACAGGATTAATATGCTTATTACTTTGGCAAATTATCCAAAGCATCCAGAATCAGTTCCTATTAACACGCTAGTTCCCGTTGAAGGAACTCCTTTAGCAGAAAACGATAGAGTTCCTTCTTGGGATTTAATAAAAATGGTATCAATAGCCAGAATAATGATGCCGAAGAGTGCCGTTAGGCTTTCAGCAGGAAGACTCGAATTGAGTGATGAGGCTCAGGCTATGTGTTTTATGGCGGGCGCTAATTCTATTTTTGCTGGTGAAACTTTGCTTACTACTGATAACCCTGAGTTCAAAGCCGATAAAATACTATTCAAGAATTTAGGACTCAGTCCTAAGATGCCTTTTGAAGACGGTGAGCAACCAGTAGTTAATGAAAGATATAAGGAGAACTCTGCTAAAGCTAAGATGGAGGCTAGGGTCCGTGAATGGAAGAAAGAAATGGCTTCCAAATAATTCTTCATTTAAATCATGAAATTCAAAAAACAAAAGCATTTGTTGACTCAAAGAGAGGAAGCAAATGCTTTTCGTTTTTTAAGTAATCGCAGAGGTCTCATCGATTTTTCTTCGAATGATTACCTGGGGTTGTCTAAAGGAGGAGATGAATTCAATGGTATTCAGGTCAAAGGAAGTGGTGGCTCTCGTTTATTGGCAGGAAATTATCCTGAGATAGAACAATTTGAAAAGTTTTTATCTGAATTTCACAAATGCGAGAGTGCATTAATGTTCAATTCAGGATATAATGCAAACGTAGGTTTTTTTTCATCGGTTCCTCAAAAAGGAGATACTATACTCTACGATGAGCTAATTCATGCGTCTGTTAAAGATGGAATGCGTCTTTCTTTTGCAAAATCTTATTCGTTTAAGCACAATAGTATTGATGATCTTAATAAAAAATTAAAGCACGCTGAGGGAGATGTTTATGTTGTTGTAGAGGGGGTTTATTCAATGGATGGAGATTCAGCGCCTTTGTTGGATTTGGCAAATTTTTGTAATCAAGAAGGTTTGATTTTAGTAGTGGATGAAGCACATAGCATTGGTGTTTTTGGAAAGTGTGGGGAAGGTTTAGTTCAATCTTTAGGTATAGAGGATAGAGTTCCGATAAGAATCGTTACGTTTGGAAAGGCAATTGGTGCACATGGCGCTGCGGTTTTATCTGATGCTACGGTTAAAAGTTTTTTGATAAATTTTTGTAGAAGCTTTATTTATACCACTGCGTTACCACCTCATACAATTCAATCACTAAGTAACAGTTATGGTGAGTTAAAAAGTGGAACTTTGAGTTTAAATTTATTGCAAAATATAAGTTTGTTTAAAGCTCAATTTTCTAAAAAAGAATCCAAGTGCCTAATATCAAGTGATTCAGCAATACAATGTGTTCTTTTTCCGGGTAACGAGGTTGTAAAGAATGTTTCTGGATTGTTGGTTGATTCAGGTTTTGATGTAAGGCCGGTTTTGAGTCCAACGGTGAAAAAAGGAAAGGAAAGAATAAGGATATGTATTCATACTTTCAATACAGAAAATGAAATCATCAACTTAGCGAATGAAATTAAGAAGCATTTGAAAAATTGATTCTTTTATTTATCATTAAAAATCATTTTTTCGTTAAATTTTGCGCGTAATTCTCATTTCAGGTTTTGTTTTACTAACTTAAATTTTAATACTGTATTTCTTTAAATATGCTTAATTACAATAGTAAAATTTGGTGGAGGTTTTTGTTTAAACCAAGTGGATATTTTTTTGAAGGTATGCTTTGGAGCATATTTTTTTATGGGCTTTTAACAACAGGGTTAAACTTTTTATATGCCAACTATCCCCTTGAAGCGTTTAATATATCGCCTACATTTCATACGGTTTTAGGTTTGGTGATTGGTCTTTTGTTGGTTTTTAGAACAAATACGGCATACGATCGATGGTGGGAAGGTAGGAAGCAATTGGGAATGTTGGTAAATACAACTCGTCACTTCGCAATGAAGGTTGAAGGATATCTTGAAGATGTTCAATTCACTGAACTTATTAAAATATATACTTATGTTCTTAAAGAACACTTACGAAAACAAGAGTATGCTGAACTCGACCGACTATGTCCTGATTGGATGAAAGAAGGGATTAATCGTGCAGATCATAAACCAAACTACCTTTTGGATCAAATGAGTAAAAAAGTGGTTGCAGCTTTGAAATCAGGTTCAATAACAGGGGAGCAGCTTCTTGTTTTGGAAAACGAAATTGAAAAATTATCGAATATTCAGGGAGCATGTGAACGAATTAGAAATACTCCTATACCCTTTGGTTATGCGATACACCTCAAAAGAATTTTACTCATATATTTGATTACCCTCCCTTTCGGGTTTGTAAAGTCACTTCATTGGTGGAGCATTCCATTGATGATGCTGGTCTTTTTTACAATGATTGGCATTGAATTGATTGGAGAAGAAATAGAGGATCCTTTTGGAAAGGATGTCAATGATTTACCTTTTGATGAATTACAAGATAAAATAGAAGGGAATATCGATGAAATCCATGGGAAATTTAAAGCATAATATTCTTAGTTTACTTACAATTTCTTTTTTGTGGAATTGCAACACTAATACTGCTGACCTAAAAGGAGAAATGGCTCTTCCTGTAACAGAAGTTGTTAACACGGATTCAGTTGTCAAAGACGCTTTTGATTCAAGTGAAGTTTCGGTTAATTCAAACGCAACAGCAGCTCAATATCTGGTTGGAACCTGGCTTGTGGAAGAAAGAATTTCAGATGGCCTCTCAAAACAAGGAGATCAAAATGTTTTTGCAATATATAATGAAGATTCCAGTTTTTCGATGAGTGCTATTAATGTAAAGGGAAAATGGTGGGTTTCCGATACTTTTTTGTTCCAAAAATACCCCAATACACAAAAGTTTTCAGTTGATACCACCGTTATTAAGAAACTCAACGACTCTGTTTTGGAAGTGTCTGAGATGAAACGCAATCAAAAGTTTATTTTTAAGAAGGTTTCAAAATGAATCAGCCTCTTGCAGAAAGATTACGTCCGCAAACTTTAGATGATTTTTTAGGTCAAGATCATCTTGTTGGAAAGAGTGGCCCTATTCGATTAGCTCTTAAAAGCAATCTCTTGCCAAGTATGATTTTTTGGGGGCCTCCAGGGGTCGGTAAAACGACATTAGCTCATATTATTTGCAAACAGTTGGATCGTCCTTTTTATACACTTAGTGCTATTAATTCAGGGGTTAAGGATGTAAGAGATGTAATTAATAAAGCAGAATCCAATGGTTTGTTTAATGGAGGTAAATCTCCTGTTTTATTTATTGATGAAATACATCGATTTAGTAAGTCCCAACAGGATTCTCTTCTGGGTGCCGTAGAAAAAGGTACGATTACCCTAATTGGTGCAACTACAGAAAATCCTTCTTTCGAGGTCATTTCAGCACTTCTTTCGAGGTCTCAGGTTTATGTTTTAAACCATCATTCTAATTTTGAGTTGGAAGAGTTGTTGACTAAAGCAATTGATAATGATGTTTTGTTGTCACAAAAAACTATCATTTTAAATGAAACAGATGCCTTAATTAAATTGAGTGGAGGTGACGCGAGGAAACTACTGAATAATTTTGAGTTGGTAGTTAATTCGATTGGAGGAGAAAAAATTGAAATTTCAAATGATATAGTTCAACAGCATGTTCAAAAGAACCTCGCTATCTATGATAAGGCAGGTGAAAATCATTATGATATAGCATCTGCATTTATAAAATCAATTCGAGGAAGTGATCCCAATGCTGCTCTTTATTATTTAGCAAGAATGATTGAAGGAGGTGAAGATGCAAAATTTATTGCACGTAGGTTGGTAATTTCGGCAAGTGAGGATATTGGTATGGCAAACCCAACTGCTTTGGTCATGGCAAATGCTTGTTTTGATGCTGTGAAAAACATAGGCTATCCTGAGTGTAGAATAGCTCTTTCTCAATGTACAATTTATTTGACGACATCACCTAAAAGTAATAGTGCTTACGAGGCTATCAAAAATGCTCAAAAAATTGTAAAAGAAACAGGAGATTTACCTATTCCTTTGCATTTGAGAAATGCTCCAACTCAATTAATGGAGAATATGGGATACGGTAAAGGTTATCAATATTCTCATTCAGGAACAGATAATTTTATTGATCAGGAATTTTTTCCAGCAGAATTGTCCGGCACTAAGTTGTATGATCCAGGTGTAAATAAAAAGGAAACACTCATAAAAGAATGGCTCACGAAGCTTTGGAAAGGGAAGTACTAGAAAAGAATACCTAAAAACTATAAGTTTTTGCCTACACAAGAATAATTTCAAACAAAAACGAATCTGTGACGACTGTCCGTAAAATGATTCAAGTTTGCTACATCGCCTATATTATTTTAATGAATTTGTAAGTTCTATTATTTCACAATTTTGGACATCTCCATTAGTAAGGATTTCTAGTTTTACAGCAGTTTGAAGTTTATGAAAACCATGTTTTCCTGATGCACCAGGATTTATGTGAAGATGTTTTAGTTTTTGGTCATACATCACTTTTAAAATATGTGAGTGACCACAAACGAAAATATCCGGTTGTTCATTTTTTATAATGTTTAAGGCTTTACCATTATATCTACCCGGATAGCCTGCTATGTGGGTAATTACAACTTTTTTTCCATGAATTTTAAAAATTTGAGTTTTTGGATATTCAGATTTAACAATACAATCATCAATATTGCCGTGAACGGCAATGATTGGCTTCATGGATTTTATTTTATCCATAACTTCTATTTTTCCAATATCTCCTGCGTGCCATACAACATCAGAATTTTTTATATGTTTTTTTAATCGTGGGTCAAGAAACGAGTGAGTATCGGACATAATAAGCACTTTTGTCATGATTTCTTGTTTTTTAAGTTAAAAACATAATCTTGAACTATAAAATATCGAATCATTTCTCTCGTGTTTGAACTTAATGCCGTTCTAAATTAATACTTTTGTTGTTAGGTTGATGATTCATTTAAACATAAAAGTTCACGGTAAAGTTCAGGGAGTAGGGTTCAGAAACTTTGCACAACGAATAGCCAATGAAAACAGCGTGAATGGCTTCTGCTTTAATCAACCTGATGGTACTGTTTATATTGAAATTGAGACAACTCAAATGAAAGCAGATCAGTTTTTAGAATGGATGTATCAGGGGTCAATTATGGCAAAAGTTTCAAGAATAGACGTAGAGCCAGGAAAGCTAAAAGGATTTAATTTTTTTGAAGTTCGCAGATAATGGAAGTTATTTACACAGTATGTTCATCGTACGAAGAGGCAAAAAAAATAGGCAAAAGAATGATACAAGAAAAACTGTGTGCTTGTATAAATATACTTTCAGGTATGGAATCAATTTATTTCTGGGAAGGAGAAATTATTGAAGATCAGGAAGTAGTTCTATTGATCAAAACAAAACCGGGAAAATTTGATGTCATTTTAAAGAAAATTAAAGAAATTCATTCATATGAGGTTCCATGCGTTTTTAGCTGGACGGCTAAAAATGTAAGTGAAGAGTATCTTAACTGGTTGAATGAGTACATAAAGTAATGAGAGTTTTAGCTCGTTTGAAATATAATGGATCTGAATATTGTGGTTGGCAAATACAGCCCAATTCTTTAACTATTCAGGAGACTGTTGAGAAAAAGTTAACCATGTTATTGAATCTTGATGTAAAAGTAATAGGTTGTGGGAGAACCGATACAGGTGTACATGCAAACGATTTTTATTTGCATTTCGATTTGGAAAAAGGGTATGAAGTTGATTTTGGAAATTTAAAATACAAATTAAACTCTGTTTTGCCTTCTTCCATAGCTATCACTGAATTAAGAGAGGCATTTAAGGATTTTCATGCTCGATTTTCAGCAACTTCTCGACAGTATAAATATTATATCAATTTGACCAAGGATCCATTTAAAGAAAATTATTGGTTCGTACGACAACCTTTGGATTTAAAAGCTATGCAAAAAGCCATAGCTTATCTATTCGACTATGAAGATTTTACATCTTTTTCGAAGCTTCACACAGATGCAAAAACCAATCTTTGTCGGATAACTCAAGCTGACCTGCAAAAGAATGATGATTCAATTGTTTTCACAATAAGCGCTAATCGGTTTCTAAGAAATATGGTTCGTGCAATAGTAGGCACATTAGTGGAAATTGGATTGGGTAAAAAATCTCCACAGGACATGAAAGAAATAATCGAGGCTAGAGATAGAAGTCGAGCAGGTTCAAGCGCGCCTCCTCAAGGTTTGTTTCTAAACAGAATCATATATCCTCAAGAATTAATTCAAGATAAAAACAATGAGTAAAGAGGTTACCGGTAAGGCTATTGATAGTCTAGTTTTAAGGCGTACAATGAAGTATGTTCGACCTTTTCGTGTAGCATTTTATTCGACAGCAATGATTACAATATTTTTATCATTCATGGCCCCAGTTCGAACTTACCTGGTCAAAATAGCCGTTGACGATAAAATACAATTTGGAGATATTGAAGGGTTAAAAAAAATAATTCTTTTATTGGTCGGTCTTTTGTGCCTACATGCATTCATGCAGTTTTTACAATCATACATGGCAAATTGGTTGGGTCAAAGTGTAATACTGAATATACGAAGAAAGTTATTTCGACATGTTGTGTCCTTTAAACTAAAGTATTTTGATACTACACCAATTGGTACATTGGTTACTCGGGTAACCAGTGATATTCAAACCATTGCTGAAATATTTTCGTCTGGTCTACTAAATATAATAAGTGATATTCTTCAATTGATAATGGTTTTGGTTTTTATGTTTTATATCAATTGGAAATTGACTTTAGTTATTTTACTCCCAGTTCCATTTTTAATTGTTGCGACAATTTTGTTTAAAAAAGCCATTAAAACAGCGTTTATTGATGTAAGAAAAAATGTAGCAAAAATAAATACGTTTGTACAAGAGCATGTCACCGGTATGAGTATTGTTCAAATATTCAATAGAGAGGTTGAGGAAATGCGAAGGTTCAAGGAGGTTAACGAAAGTCACAAGAACGCCTGGATAAGAACCGTTTGGGCAAATGCTGTTTTTTTTCCTGTAGTTGAAATATTATCCGCAGGATCAATTGCATTGCTGGTATGGTGGGGTGCTCGTGGGGTCATATCTGGTTATGTCCAAATTGGAGATGTAATGGCCTTTATTCTTTTCATTCATATGATTTACCGTCCAATTCGTCAACTTGCAGATCGATTTAATACTCTTCAAATGGGTATGGTTGCTGCTAATAGGGTGTTTAATGTTTTAGATACCCATGAACACATTTCTGATGAGGGTGATAACTCATCAATTGAAGTAAAAGGTAATATATCCTTTAAGGATGTTTGGTTTTCATACAAGCCGGATGCCTATGTTTTAAAAGGAGTCTCTTTTGATGTTGATAAAGGTCAAACATTGGCTTTGGTTGGAGCGACAGGAGCAGGGAAGTCATCCATAATTAATGTTCTCACAAAGTTTTATGAAATTAAAAAAGGAGCTATTCTTGTTGATGGTATAAACATTAATCAATTTACCCTGAGGCACTTGAGAAAGGTTACAGCTGTTGTTCTTCAAGACGTCTTTTTGTTTGATGATTCCATTATTAATAATATCACTTTGAATAACCCTAAAATAACCAAAGAAAAAGTTGTTGAGGGGGCAAAGCTTATTGGAGTTCATGACTTTATTATGGGGTTAGAAGGAGGTTATTCATACCAAGTTCGTGAGCGAGGTGCCGTTTTATCAGTTGGTCAGAGGCAACTGCTTGCTTTTTTAAGAGCTTACGTTTATGATCCGCAAATCTTAATTTTGGATGAAGCAACATCTTCAGTTGATACACAGTCGGAACAACTCATTCAAAAGGCAATTGAAAAGTTAACAGAAGGAAGAACATCAATTGTAATTGCTCACAGATTATCAACAATTCAAAATGCCAATCAAATTATTGTTATGGATAAAGGAGAAAAAGTTGAACAAGGAACTCATAAAGAATTAATCAAGGTAGAAGGGTATTATAAAAAGTTGTTTGAATATCAATTTAAAAAAAATTAAGGCTAAGCTATACACTTTGAATATCTTTAGCACTAATGAAAATTAAAATCAATCCTTAAACATATATTTACACAAATTAATTACGACAATCAATATGTATAATTTTTCTCAAATTAAATTCTTAGCTGTATTACTTTTATTTTCTTTCACTCTTTTTTCATGTTCTAAGGAAACAAGGGTGAACTCAAATTGTATTCCATCCAGTGCATCGGCGGTTGTTTGCGTTAATACAGAGAAAATTTTTAATGAAGCGGCTTTTGATTTGGCTTTAGGTGAAAATTTAGGTGGTTTAAGTCTTCTTCCTTTAGCAGGGATGCTAAATAATCCTTCGGCAGCAGGAATTAAAATGCTTGATAAATATTATTTTTTCGTTTCGGGAGCAAATCTTTTTAATGTAAAAATAGGTGCTGTAATTCCTTTAAGTGATGAGGATGAATTACTGGATTACGTGCAGGAGACTTTTAAGGCAAATGTAATTGAAAAGAGTGGATTTAAAACAGCTAAGATATTGGAAAAGTATACTGTTGTTTGGGACAATCAAACAGCAATTTTTTATTCTGGAGCCTTAAATGAAGACTTAATACAAGAAGCAATAATACTTTTGCAACAAAAACCAAGTGAAGCACTCGCTGCAAAGGATTCTATTTTTGTTGATGCACTGAATACAAATGCACATATTTCAACTTGGTTTTATAACGATCAATTAAACAATTACATTGACCAAGGCTCATTAATTCTAAAAAATTTGAATACATCATCTGATTTGCCTTTGGGTAAAAACAACCGGTTTAAATCGGGTAAAACGGTCTTTTTTACCAATTTTAATGATGGAAATATAGCTGTACAGCAGAAAATATATTTAACGAAAGATTTATTGCAAACCGAGCGTCAACTTGAAAAACAAAATCAGCTGACATCTGTTATGGCGAAAGCATCCTCTTCAAATCCTTTACTAATCGCAAAAACTTCAATAAATCCAGAAACAATCACTCAAGCTTTAAAATTTCTGGATTTAGAAGAAATTTTGAATATGGAAAAAATCAACTCCTCTCTTCCGTCTCAAACAAGTCTTTTCAACGATTATCTTGAAGAAGAAATTATGCTGGTTGTAAATGGTTCAAAAGAAGTTATGAAAATTAAACAAGTTCCAGATATTGATGATGAAGGTAACGATACGTTGGTTTTAAAAGAGACAATTGAGAAAGAACCAGATTATATTTTGGGATTATTAGTAAAAGACTCGGTTAAATTTAATTTCATGCTTAACTTTTTAAGTGCTGGTCTTCCTAAATATGAAGGGTTTTTTAATTATAATGATGAGTTGTATTACACGGTAAAGGATGATTTTTTCTTTCTTACCTCAACGAAACATGGTGTTAAAGCTTTAAACGAGCAGAAGGGACAGTTATCATCTAAAATTGAGCCTGTTGTTTATTCAAACAATTCTATTTTTTACGCCAATGCTCAAAAAATTTTAAAACTAAATGAAGAACTCTCTTTTTTCGGTTTTGAAGGACTTGAAAACATAAGTAATATTCTAGCTTTTAAAAAGGAAGCGAACAGTAAAGGAGTTATCGAAGGTGAGATGATAATTAATTTTATTGACGATAAAAACAGTTTAGTTTCTGTATTAAAAATATTGTCAGACCTGGCTGTTTTAATGAACCCATCAGACTCAGTTGGTATTCAGTAAAAAGTAGTTTTGAAGCAATTTTTTTAATTCGAAGATAAAAGGACTCATCGAATGGTGTTTTTTCAGAAATTTTAAATTTTTACTACTTTCTAATAGTATCTTTGTATCTAAATCAAATAAGAATGTTAGCATCATATAGAATTTTAATTTGTACAACCCTAATTGTATTTTCGAACACAGTTTTTGCACAGAATAACTCTGAAGTATTGCAAAAAAATAATTTAAATATGTTCAGATGGGATGAATCAAGAAGTCTCAATGAAATTGATACCAATGACTTAAAAGAACCAGCTGTTATAGTACTTGATGAGCATAAGTATGTTTATGAAGGAGTAAAAGAAGTTCATCATGTGATGCATCGAATAATTCGACTCAATAATGACTTAGGAGTCGAAATGTATAATAAAATGTACATTCCCACTCAGGATGAAAATGCAATTTCATCTTTAAAGGTACGCTGTATTAGTCCGGATGGAAAAATTGTGAATTTTGATAAGACGAACCTCAAAAGATTTGATAATCTTGATGGGAATGGAGGCTATACTGTATTTGCAATTGAAGGAATTGAAATAGGTGGAGAAATTGAATATTTCTACAAATTAAAGATGCCATTTTATACTTGTAATCGGTTTAACCTCCAATCAAATTCCAATAAAAAAAGCTTTAAGATGGAACTTGAAATTGATGCTGATTTTTATTTTGATATCGGTATGGAGAATATGAGTCAAGATTACTCCTCAGTTGATAGTTCAAACGGGATTACAGAATGGGTTTATATTGAATTAGACTCTTTGCCTAAGCATAGTGAAAAGGATCCTATAGTATTTAAAAAACGATTGAATTTATGCTTTCAAGAGTTCTCAGAAAAAGGGTACAATTACAGTTTATTCAATCGTAAAAGATTTTGTAAATCTGAATTGAATTTTTTTCATTTATACAAAAACACTGAAGCTAAGAAGAAAATTTACGATAGTAACCTGAAGAAACTTTTTAAGCAAGACATAAAAAAGGGAGTTGATGAATTTACACTCAGATTACACAAAAACTTTTCAATCAAAGGACAGGGAGAATCCGAAAAGGGAGGAAGTCAACTCACAAAAAAACAGTTTGTAGCTTCTGCTTCTTATCTCTTAAAAAAAATGCGGATTCCTCATTCTATATATGCAGTAGGGAATCGATATATAAATAATTATGATAGTGGAGACAGAACCTTGAGCTATTATGATATTGATGCATTCATGATTTATTTTAAAGATCAAGATTTTCTTTGGGATCCAAGCTGTAAGTATTGTGAATCGTATTATGTTCCTTACCGATTTTTAAATCAAGAGTTGGTGTTTATTGGACACTTCAAAAATTTGACTTTTTATGAAGGATATACAAATGCACCTATACAGCGAGTACCAACTCCAAGTTGTGATTTCTCAACAAGATTAACGAACATTGATCTTTCTTTTCAGGAGGATTTAACGGTAAACTATTCTTTTTATCAGAATAGGGGTGGATATTACTCATATGGTTTAAAATCCTGGTACAGATATCATGATGGTAAAGGAGAACGTTTTGAAAAGTTTATGGAAGAAACCTTAGAAGATTTTGGAGACTCACCAGAGGTACTTGATTATGAGATTTTTGAAAATGAGAAAAAAGAAATAGTCGTAAAAGCAAGTATGGAAGATGAAACAATTGCCAAAAAGCTGGGTAATAAGCTAATGTTGAATATTGGGACTATAATTGGTATTCAAATGGAAATGTACGATAGCCTAAAAAGAATAAATCCAATAATTCAAATGTTTCCTAAAAAATACAAATATGAAATAAGAGTCAAAATTCCAGAAGGTTATGAATTTTTGTCTTCTCAAAATGTAGAATTGAATGATTTAGGAACAAGAGAAAGTAAAAAAGTTTTTGGATGGAATTCTTCTTTTAAAGTTGAAGGAAATGAGGTTGTTATTCGAATTGAGGAATTTTACGACATAACTCGAGTGGAGGTAGACGAAATACCAAAATATAGAAATGTAATCAATCAGGCTGCTGATTTTAACAAAGCAGTCGTCTTTTTTAAGGAAATTTAGTTTTAAAATTAGGTTTCCTGAATTTAATTAATAATCAAAAGAATTTTTTTGAACATATCTTTTTTACTCGAAGGAAAAAGAGAATATTGTTGAACATCTATTTTTATAAGACTGTTGTATTTTCCTTTTCTTGAGAAGTGTAAAGTGAATTAGTAAATGGAAAATTTTTGAACGAAAACATTTCCACGATTGTCGACTAATTTTAAAGTGTGTTCGCCTACTGAAGGTTGAATGTTTATTTGATGAATCGTTTGAGTACTTCCTACAAAGTTTTCATCAATGTGCCAATAGATAATTCCGTTTTTTTCTCTGTGTGTTGCCTCAAAACTCACTTTTTCAAGTTCATTATTTAAATTTATTGGGATATGGATACGACTGATTTTTTTGGGATAAATGATTTTCATAATCTCGGAATCAAATGTGTTGACGCAATCTTCTGATAAGGGTGGAACTACCTTATAATTTGCATGAGCAGATTTATAATAGTGTTCCATTAAACCAGGTAGTATAAACCATTTGGTTTGTTCCATTTCAAATACATTGTAGCAGTCACTATTTACTTGATGAGTTTTTTCTTTGTTTAAGTGAATTAATTTATGGTAAGGACATGCTTTTACATCACATGCTTGTTTGTTGAGTTCAACCCTTATTGGATTTGGACAGTTTTTTGAAGCTTTGTAACCGCTTTCTTTACAAATTGAAAAAGTTTTAAAGTCATTTACTGGCTCTTTAAACCAGGATGTTGACGGTAATAAATTATAGATGTCGAACAAAATTGGTGCGGCGGCCTTAACACCAATTATTCCTGGACGCCCCTCTCCAGTTGCGTTTCCTACCCATACACTCACCACATATTCGGGCGTTATTCCAATTGCCCAAGCATCACGATAGCCAAAGGATGTGCCTGTTTTCCATGCTACTTTTCGAGCGCTACTAAATACTTTCCAATTGGATTCATCACCGGGTCTTATTACCTCAAGCATAGAATTGAAAGTTAAGTTTATAGCTCCTTCATTAAAATCAGAGTGAAATGGAATCGTTTTAATTTCAGGTTTATAAGATAGTTTAGGATACGTTTTTTGTTTTTTAGACTGATTTGCTTGCCATGCCATTTTTCTGTAAGCTTTATTTAAATCCCAGAGACAGGTTTCTGCACCTCCTAAAACCAATGAAAGACCATAGTGTTGAGCAGGTCGATTTATTGTTTTTATTTCTAAGGATTTTAGTTTGTGGTAAAAGTTATTAAGTTCAACTTTTTCAAGAAGTCTAACCGCAGGAATATTTAACGATTGAGCCAGGCATTTATTTGCTGGTACTGCGCCAGCAAAACTTTGAACATAGTTTTGAGGTGTATACCCTTTGTAATGTGTAGGAACATCAGGCAGAAGTGTATATGGTGTTATAAAACCCTCATCAAAGGCCTGACAGTATAAAAAAGGCTTCAATATACTTCCGGAACTTCTTGGAGATTGAACAACGTCGACAGCTTCATTATGATTGAATCCAAGTCCACTAACATTTCCATGGTAGCTAAGTATTTTACCTGTTTTTACATTGGTAACTAAAACGGCAATATTATTAATATTGTTGCGTCTTAATTTTTTAGAGTGTCTCCTCAGAAGTTTATTAATGCTAAGTTGTAAATTGTAGTTAATGCTTGTTTGATGTTTTTCTCCCCTTATTGAATTTTTACTTACAAAGTTTAATAAGTGAGGAGCATGTTGAGGTAGGGGGTGAGGTTTTTGTGGTAATTTTTCCAGCAATGATAATTTAAAAGTTTCTTCTGAAATTATTTTTATTTCAAGTAATCTCTTAAGAAGCCGGTTTCTTTTTTTCAACAAAAGGTCATGATTTTTTCCTGGAAAAATTAAACTGGGAGCATTAGGAAGTACTGCTAGGGTTGCTGACTGTGCCCAAGTTAACTGATGAGAGGGTTTTCCGTAGTAACGCCATGAAGCAGTTTCAAGTCCAACAACATTTCCTCCAAAAGGAGCATACGTAGCATAATATCTTAAAATATCATTTTTCGACTCTTTAAATTCCAAACGCGTTGCCCAAAGTCCCTCAATTACTTTTTGCCAAATTGTTCTTGGTGGGTTTTTTCGCATCAAACGAACAGTTTGCATTGTAATGGTACTTCCACCAGAAACAACTCTTTTTTCGGATATGTTTTGATATATCGCTCGGGCAAGTGCTTTAAGGCTTATTCCCCAATGAGAATCAAATCTTCTATCCTCGAATTGAACTATACAATGCTTGAATTTTTTTGGAACGGAGTCAATTAAAGGAAAACGCCATTGCCCATCGTTTGCAATTTTTGCACTCAGTAAATCCCCGTTCTTTGATTCAATGATTGTGCTTGTTGGAAATTCAAAATAGACTTTTGGTAAACAAAACACCCAATAAATCGTTAAAAGCCCAAAAAGTAAAGAAGTTATTTTGAACCATTTCTTTCTATGAATACCCTTAAATTTCACCCTTCCAATTTAGTTCAATTATGATTTTAAATGAATATGATTTATTATTCGTTGAGAATAAAGAACAAATCGATTCAAATTAGTCCCATTTGAAACGTTATTAAAATCAATTGAATATCCAGTAATAACTTGCCTGAAACAAATGTTTCTTTTTTCCCATGTCGCAAATCAAAGATTCTCTCGGATATTTTTTGGGAGTGAAGTTGTCTCCATTACTTTTCTGAGTTTTTTGATAAAAATCTAAAGCGACAAAGCTTTGAGAAACTATAATTTTTATTTGTTGTAAAAATACATTCATATTTTTAGTAGGTATAGCAAGTCGACAGAAATCAAAGGTTTCCTTATACAGTTTTTGAACTTTGTTTTTTAGAGTTTTAATGTCTTTGGTCTCTGTTGCAACTGTTCGAATACCTTCCTTTATGTCTTTGTTTACGTCGAAAATATCATTGCAAACCTGAATTAACCCACCAATTTTCAGTAAGCATTCTATTTCTTGCAGCGATATTTCAGTGGAAAAAGAACATCTGTAAAACAGAAGTGATTCACCTCCTTTTTTATAGGTGATACTAAATAAATCATCCCATTTTGTATTTGGGTCTTTTTGCTTTAAGCTCTCAACTTGAGCTTCAAAAACACGTTCAGCAAATTCATACAACCTTTTCTTATTGGGAGAAATCAATAAAATCTCCTGCACTAAATCACAAAAGAGTCTTTCATGAGCGTTTTGTGGCAAAGTTTCAGGAGATAAGCTCATTAACCCTTTAATTCGATCAGGAGATTCATAGGAGCGGTCAAAAAAATCATCAAATAACCCTGTAATGGCAGCCATTAATGTCAACGTTTTCCTTTCTCTGATGCCTACCTTGACATTTAGTAAATTGGCAATTCCTTCACCTGCTAAAACAGGTGAACCAACACCGTAATAATTCGTGATTTTTTCAAAGTCATACTCTGTAAGAGAACCATCATTTTTTTTGTGATATTTACTTAAAAATGGATGCAGATATTCATGTAGGAAAGTCTTTTGCTCACGAATTTGATTTTGAACGGACAGCAAGCGTTTCGGGAAAATGAAAATATTTTTCACAATACTCATCTTCCCTTAAACTAATTTAATTTAACTTTCTTGTTATTTATAATCCCTATAACCTTCCCTTTTAGTTCAGCTCCTATGAAAGGAGAA
>TARA_B100000674_G_scaffold439022_1_pt1 | contig 119639 bp, 104 predicted proteins | sample TARA_B100000674 | Tara Oceans TARA_B100000674 (sample SAMEA2622759) | marine metagenome | biome: marine biome (ENVO:00000447); feature: surface water layer (ENVO:00002042); material: "saline water (ENVO:00002010), including plankton (ENVO:xxxxxxxx)" | depth 5 m | reverse complement strand
TTTGACCGCTTCCACGAATACATATTTTTGCTGGCGATAGGATGGTGTCTGGGGGTGGCTGAATTGGCGGAAGCGCTGGGGTTGTCTTTGGAGATCGGTGCTTTCGTCGCTGGAATCAGTTTGGCCAACAGCCCTATTGCCCAATACATAGCGACCAATCTTAAGCCTTTGCGGGATTTTTTCCTGATTCTGTTTTTCTTCTCTATCGGCGCGGGCTTCAATCTGGGCCTGGTTAGTCAGATCTGGGTTCCCAGCTTGCTCATCACAGCCGTGGTATTGGTGCTGAAACCCGTACTTCATGCCAAGCTCCTGCGCGCCGTTGGCGAATCGAAGCATCTGTCCTGGGAAGCCGGTTTCCGCCTTGGTCAAACCAGTGAATTCTCGTTACTCATCGCCTTCATCGCCAGCGCCCAGGGCCTGATTGGCGTGGTGGCTGCCCACGTTATCCAGGCAACGGCCATTTTGACGTTTTTGATGTCCACCTACATCGTGGTATTTCGGTTTCCCACCCCAATCGCCATATCCGACCGATTACGCAGGGATTAATCGCATTATCGGGTACGCCGCAAGACGTACATCACCACTCCGGAAAGGGCAAGTGTCAGCATAAAGATTGCGCCCAGGTCCATGAGCAACCAGCCCCAACCGCCGAACCAGCGCCCGGCATGTACATCCAGAATAAAGCGTTCCCAGGTTAGATCCTGTACTCGAAACTGGCTCTGGAGAGATTGGGTCATTGGAGCGGGCACCGACTGCCACTGGGGGAGTATCATCTCATAGCCCGATACCGCGGTTACTTCAAAGGAATCAACATCCAGTAAATACTGGTTTTGTGTAAACTGCAGGAGCAACCGGCCATCGTTCTTAATGCGGCCGGACTTGATCAATCGCCCTTCCGGCAGCGCGCTGAAGATTTCAATTCTGTCACCATCGGTGGAGAACAGCTCGACTTTGGAAGCGCAGGATGCAATTACCATAGGATCAAGCCAACTGACGCTGTGCCAGTCGCTGCTGCAGGTCGCTACGGAAACATCATCCCGGAACAGCTGGGTGCCCCCAATAACCCATAGATGTTCATCAACTGCCAGGCCCTGATAGGTTTCAGGGGCATTGAAACCATAACTGTTCAAGATCCACTGGACTGATATCGGGCTTCGATCCCAACCAAGTTGGCTACTGTGATTTGCCAGTATCCCAGTGATTGAAAGCACAATGATCAACGCGCACGCCAACAAACCAATACGCCGATGCCAATGCCAAAGAGTTCGAATGATTGTAGCGCGCTTCATAATGCCAATTGTTGGTGAAGATACAGAGCCCATCGAGCCACCGCGGTGACCGCGTTGACCGATAGTGTTGCTCCGCTGATGCTATCAATATTCCGGCTCAATTCATATTGATCCAGATGGGCATCCTGGAATTGCCGTTTAAAGAAATCATGCCGCACCTCTCCCCCCCGGGATTCCCGGTAAACCAGAATCTCCACCATCTTAATGCGGTCACCTTCTATGACCACTCCGATGGTAATCGGATGCTCTTTACCGATTTCATCCATTATCCAGGCGGTTCGCTGCCCTGCTTGCCAATAACGGGTGCGCAGCCCGGAGGGTGGATGGTCCAGCAATTTTGTGCCCACTTCCTTGCGTTCACCGGTAAACCAAATGACATGGTTGTTTGGCTCAGCGTCAGGAAACGCGAGCGCAAGGAATTGCGCTTGCGACAAGTACACTTGATCGGAATACGCAGGCAAGGGAATCAGCAACAGGAACAGGTATACGAATCGTTTCATATCTTTTACTACAAACAAACCCCGGCTGGTGTCTCCAGCTGGGGTTTGCAGGTGATTAAACAATATTGGACACGGTAAGAAAATCAGAAGCTCCAGCCAATGCCCAGATTGAAACCTTTTTTGGTGTCATTAGGTTCATTGGTTTTTTGAAAGTCAGCTTTTAAGGCCACGGTTTCAACCAGCCAATAGTTAATACCGGCATCAATCTGATCGTAATCAGACTCGATGCTGCTGTCGGCGGCCTGATTATCCCATTCGCTGTAACGGGCAAAGATACCCAGCTTGCTGGTCAGCTTATAGGACGGCTCGATATACCAACCGGTTTGCTCGCTGGATCCGGCTGCCACGTCATCGATGGCACTGTCGATATCCCAGGTCGCATACAGCGCTCTCAGACCCACGGGGCCCTTTTGCAGATCAACGTGCGTCTCAAGCAAAAGCGCGTCAAGGTCCTGAACAACGCCAACCACATCGCCCTGCATCAGATCCTGTTGCTGCTGCACGGTAAAGCCTGCCTGTACCCCGGGTATGCCATTCCACACCAGGCGGGCGGTATAAGCCAGATCAGTCGCATTGGCTTCACTGGTTTTCTGGCGGCCATCGCGGACCTTGAACTTACCACCGTCGATATCCAGATACAGACCTGAACTCACCGCCACATCATAGCTGACACCAGCGGCCACTTCACCGGAGCCCATCACACCACCTTCCCACCAGGTGGTTGGAATAATGTTCTTTTCAACATTATTGCGCTCCACACCGTAAAACGTGTCAGGCTCATGGGTTTCATTGAGGATGCCCACAGGAACCAGAAAGACACCGGCCTTGGCTGAGTGATTGGCGGCGTAGTCATACTCGATAAAGGCCTGTTCTATTTCAACTTCGCCGTTTTTACCTTCACCGGCCACGTTGTGTTCCACTTCCAGCTCGGAGAAGAACCGCACTTTGTCGCTAAACCGATGGCCGAAAAACAGTACAAACCGGTGCAGATCCAGCTCCACATTGTCCTTGGCTGCAGATTCGCTGTCGATATTGTTGTAGTGCACCTCAGCATAACCACCGAAACTGGTGTCAGCCCACCAGCCGTGCCCCAGATTGGCGTTGCTTTCCATGGCGCTGGTTAGTGCATCCAGCTGCGCCTGCTGCTCCTGCAGTTGACGCTTTAATAAGTCGATTTCTTCCTGGTTGGCGACGGCCCCGGCACTGGTGATTCCCGCCCCAAGCGCAACCGCTGCTGTTATTAGATTCTTAGCCATTAGCTAGCCCCTCAGCTATGTTACAGATTAATGAATGAAGGGCTGAATTAAAAAGCAAATAAAATACAAATGCAAATAATTTGCGTTTGTCGTCAGGCTAGTCTACTTTGACCACATATCGGCCCAAATGCTGTCCCTTTAATACTTGAGCAATGGCCTCAGGTAATTGTGGCAGGGTAATCTGCCGGGTTGTATCGGCCTTGAACGTGGCAAAGTCCGGGAACATCCATTGTTTTCCAATCATGTTCCAAATATCCTGCTTAACATCCAGTGGCAGCTCCACTGAGTCAACACCCAGTAGATTGACCCCTCTTAAGATAAAGGGAAACACGCTGGTATTGATGTCGTTGCCTCCCACCAAGCCACAGCAGGCCACACTGCCACCATACTGTACCGACTTGATGACGTTACTGAGGACCGCGCCACCCACCGTGTCCACCACCGCCGCCCACTGCGGTTTGTTCATGGGGCGAGCGGCGTTTTCCAGTAAGGCCTCACGTGAGATAACACTGGTTGCACCCACCGCTTTCAACAGAGCCTCCTGATCGGACTTTCCGGTGCTGGCAACAACGTCGAACCCCATATTGCGCAGTAGCCAAACGGCTACAATGCCAACCCCTCCGGTTGCACCGGTCACCAGTACCGGGCCCTGTTCCGGGGCAATGCCCACCTGCAACAGCGTGTCCACACACATGGCTGCGGTAAAGCCGGCGGTGCCAAACACCATGGCATCCTCGGCCGATAAACTCTTGGGGCGGCGGATCACCCAATCCGATGGCACACGGATCTTGCCGGCAAATCCCCCGGCGGTGTTCATACCCAGGTCATACCCCATCACGATCACAGGGTCACCCGGCTGCAATCGGGGATCAATGGAAGACTCAACGCTGCCCGCAGCATCGATGCCCGGCGTATGGGGGTAGTTACGGGTTACCCCTTTGTTTCCCGATGCGGATAACGCATCTTTATAGTTCAGTGACGAATACTCTACGTTGATCACCACATCTCCGGGTGGTAAATCATCCAGGGTACGGTCGACGATGGACGGTTCGAACCTGCCGTCCGTTTCGCTTACCAGAAATGCCTTGAAAGTATCCGTCATGGTGGTCTCCTTAAACGAGGTGCTTGCCGCGTGATTGCAGTATACCCATCAGTCTGGTGACGGAGCGGGTCAGCGCGCCTTCCATAGCAAAGCCAAGCCGATCGGCCATGGACTTTTTCACTTCGTATGATACTTCGAAAATATCGCTGCTCTGACTGGCGTCATACAAATAATCGTCACTGGTCTGGATAACGTCGATCAAGCCCAGATCCACACATTGCTGGCCATACCAGTGCTCCCCGGTGGCAACGGCGTCCACGTCCAATGCGGGTCGATTGCGTTTGATTAAATCCTTGAAGAGAACATGTGTTTCCTCAATTTCCTCTACAAATTTCTTTTTGCCTTCTTCGGTGTTTTCACCCAGCATGGTCACCGTGCGCTTGAAATCGCCAGCAGTGTAGATGTCATAATCCACATCGTATTTCTTAAGAATCCGGTTAAAATTGGGCAGCTCTGCAACCACACCGATGGAGCCAAGAATGGCAAAGGGGGCGGCAATAATCTTATTGGCGGTACAGGCCATCATGTAGCCACCGCTGGCAGCAACTTTGTCCACGCACACCGTTAACGGGATTTCCTTTTGTCGTATACGCTCCAGTTGGGAGGATGCCAAGCCATAGGAATGTACCTGGCCACCGGGGCTTTCCAAGCGCAGAACCACTTCGTCCTGTTTTTCTGCCATGGTCAGCACGGCAGTAACTTCGTTGGCGAATTCCTCCACTCCCGAGGCCTTTACATCGCCATCAAAATCAAGCACGAAGACACGTTTGCGGCGCGCTTCTTCTTTATGCTTTTTCTTGGCTTTCTCCTCTTTCTTGCGGGCCTTCTCAATGTCCTTCAATTCATCTTTATCCAGGATATTGTGGCGCAGCGCATCGCGCAGGTCTTCGAAGAAATCGTTAAGGGGCGTGACCTGGATTTCGCCTTTATGATCCCTGCGTTGTCGGGATTGAGCGGTGGCTGCTGCCACGGCGATGATCATGAGAATGGCAATAACAATGGTGACGGCTTTGGCCAGGAACAGGCCATAGTCGGACAAAAATTCGATCACAGATGAACCTCGGGTGTTTTATTAATCCTGATTATTATACGAGGCCCTAAGATACCCCAAAGGGGTTGGGAATCCCACCTATTCCCATTCGCGAATGGCGATGATCGCCCGATCATTCTCCGGGCGTGCAATCAGCCCATTGGAGGTCAGTTGGATTGAAAACAAGGCGCCATCGGCCATGGGTAAAAAGGTGGCACTGCCATACTCTGCATCGAACCAGTGAATATGGCGGGATAGGCGGTCAATAGCGGACCAAAGATCGAATCCGACATCCGGATTACTGAGGGCGTAGACACTGCGCGGCTTGGTGCGCTCATCCTCCAGGGTGAAATAGCGGCCCTGGATGCGATCCAGCTTGTATCCGGGCCGACCACCGAGGCTGGCCAGAAGGCCTTTCCATTTGATCACCCGCGCATCCACCTGCCACAAATCACCGGAAATTTCGAACGGCATTTCAGAGCCGCTGGCGGACATAACCACATTGGCTTTGTATACCTGGTTGTCTAGTTTGTCAAAGCTGATGGTGGCGACAGTAACCTCTTTATCCACAGGTCGATAGGCATTGACGTTCAAAGCGGTGAGGCCCATGAAGATGGCCAGAATCAAGAATATGAAGCCGACCGTCCCCTTGATCCAGCCTAAGAACCAATCTCGGCGTAACAGCATGAATAACGCAATAGCCAGAAAAATCAGGCCAACGATCGCAAATGGGGCGGTGATCCACTGATATTGCATGATTAGATTCCGTTAGTTAAAGCCTTGGCTGGACATTTTCTTCACATAGGTGGCAATCAGTTCATGTGATATTGACCCCCGTGGCGGAATCATGGGCAGCTGATTGATACTCCACCAACCCGCTTCTTCGATTTCGTCATCCTCGAGCACGAGTTCCCCACCGGCATACTCAGCATGGAAACCGATCATCAGTGAATGGGGAAATGGCCAGGGTTGGCTACCCATATATTCCAAATTTGTCACCTTTACACCAACCTCTTCGGCAATTTCCCGGTGTATGGCCATCTCCAGGGTTTCACCCGGCTCCACAAATCCGGCAAGCGTGGAGAACATTCCAGGGGGAAAACCGGAGGACCGGGCCAGTAACACTTCATCGCCTTTAGTCACCAATACGATGATACAAGGGGATATGCGGGGATACTGCGTATGACCGCATTGCGGACACTGTTTGGCGCGATCACGATCATGGGCCAGGGTCCGGGTACCGCAGCGTCCGCAATACTGATGGTTTCTATCCCATTCCAGCACCTGCCGCGCCTTACCGGCGATGGTAAACAGGTTGGGATCGATCATCATGGCCACTCGACGTAAATCGTGCAGGACAAAATGAGGTGGCAGGGGGGCTTCTTCTCGAAGGGCGACAGCAAAACAATGGGTTGTCTGCCATTCTCCCAGGTAATGGGGCTCATCGTGTGCCAGCCCCAACAGGTCAAACTTGTCAATCTGCGGTACACTCAAACCATGCTGGTCCTGAACCATCAACAGTTTGCCCTGATAAAAGGCAAACCAGATTGGGTCACCTTGCACATCTTCGGGTGCTATTACCCCGGGAATAAATTCCATCATCACCTACCGTTATGCGGCTTTTACCGGAAAACCAAGCTCCTGCATGCTTTCTTCCGCCACATCCATTATGCCTTCGCCAATGGGTTTATCGTCTTCCATGCCTTCCAGATAGTAATCCACACTGGTGATGGCATCCGCCAGGGTTTCCATTAACGCCGGCGTGGGGGTTTCCGAGCGATCTTTTATGAGCTTGTTCTCAATAAACGCCTCACAGGAATTAACCACCGCTGCCGCCCGTTGCAATTGCAGGAAGACCAGGCCGCCCCAGACTGATTTGAGTGTCACCGGTACATTATTGAGATGCATGCCATCCCAGTTGGAATCCATAAAGGACGTGATCGCCCGTTTTGCCAGGGACAATCCTGCTCGAGCCTCGCCAACCACTACCCGCCGGGCGTCATCCAGCTGGGTAACTGAAATCCCGTCGTGTATAGCCTCTTCGGCCTTACTGCTGTAGAGGTTGCTGTCGGGGCCACGCCGGGGTGATAAGGTGGCAATGCTGTTTTCAACGTACAGCAACGCATCTGCAACGGTATTGAATTCTTCCGACTCCGGATCGATGTCTTCTGCCGACCAGTTACGAACCACATCGGACTTTTCTTTGAACAGGCCTGCGGCTTTACTCAACCCAAGCATGATCAGGGTATTGGCAACCTTGCGCATGGAATCGGCGATACCATCAAACCCTTCGTCGTCACCGGAGGCCCCGCGGGCCCCGAGATCCAGCGCATCCTTAATGTGGTTGAGTTCTTCGGCAAGGGCTTCTGCCACCGAGCGAATCACTGTACCGCCGGGGCCACGTAAAATTTCGCGCTCATGCCGCAAACTGGCATCGGTCAAACCACCGGTCTCCAGTTTGAACAACTCGGTGACCTGTTTTAGGTTCTCACCCACCGGGCCCGCCAGCGAGGCGATGTAGACACACTCTTGTACGGTGGGTTTGGCAGGTTCCTTATTGAGGGCGCCTTCCCCCAAATGCACCACATTTTTTATCTGGCGGTCCACCATGCCGAGCAAGGATTTACGCGCCGTGTTTAACTCCACCGCTTCTTGCCCAATGGCTTCCAGCACAGCCTGTGTTAACCACCACAGCTTGGAAATGGGTGTGTTGCCGCACAGCGCATCAATGCGCGACACCGCTCTGGACATCATCTTAGCGTTTGCGGAGATGCTCTCATTGCGCAGAATGCCCAGTAAACCCACTTGATACATGTGCCGCAACCTGCGGCCGGACGCCTGCAGCTGCGCGATATCCGGAGTAGCCGCATCCGGTTTCGGCGGCCTGGGGGGGTTATTCTCACCCAAATCGAAAAACACGCTCTCGGTGATCAATGAGCGGTTGAGGAAAAACCGCACTTCGTTGATGGTGGGTATCAGCAGCACCGGCAAAGCCTGTTTCTTCACCTCCACGTACTCGAGGTAATGGATCAGCACCATGATCGCATTACTGATGGCGGCAAGCTCTTTCTCGTTGTTTTTATCGTGATGGGCAAGAATCTTGTGGCCCAGTTGCTCCAGTTCTTCGGACAACAGGGAGGCACCGGGCAGGTTGATCAGTTTGAAAACCCCCTTGATCAGAGCGAATTGCTCGATGGCGGCCTTCAGGCGGGCTTCGTTTTCCGGCTCTTCGACAAATTGCTCCAGATTGGATTCTGCAATCGAGAGCGACTCATCGATTTGCTCTTTAACCAGATTGAGAGAAGCAGAACCTTCAATTGTTAGCATGCTGACACCGTTCTTGTTCTATGGATGCGGATATTGTGGTCAAGCTTGTTTACGGCTCAACCTAACCTAAAAATGTTTATCCAGGGCGTTTAATCATTATAGATTCTTTTTCCCGTTTTACTTCAACGAGATAACTACAGCCCCCACCGCAGGTTACGGGTACACATTAGCTTTAAAACGAGAAATCAGCCCTAACCTATTGTTAAACTGTATCTTTTAATTCAAACCTCGACAAGATAAACAGTGGAACCACTGCACAGAACCGGAATTTTGTTAATGCTTGAGCCAGATACAGTTACCGCCTGAGCTCTTATCGATACTGGCTAGACGCTCATTGTGCAGCGCCAATTCCTCAGAGGTGGCCGCCAGTACCCGTAATCTGGGCCGTTCACCGGCAAGGCGCTTGATGGCAGCTCCGGTAATCCCCCCCTCTTCGCCGTCGTCCCCACTGGACAACACCAGGTTGGTCTGGCCCCCGGTCATGCCCAGATAGACGTACGCCAGGATCTCAGCATCGAGCAATGCCCCGTGTAGATCCCGGTGGGAATTATCGATTTCGTAGCGTTTACAGAGGGCGTCCAGACTGTTGCGTTGCCCCGGGTGCATCTTTCTGGCCATCAACAAGGTATCAAGCACGGTGCAGTGGTCTTCTGTCTTGCCGAAACCGGCCTTCAGCAGACCAAATTCGTGATCCATAAAGCCCACGTCGAACGCGGCGTTGTGAATGACCAATTGCGCCCCTTTGATGTAGTCAAGAAACTCCCGGGCGATGTCCTTGAAACGGGGTTTATCCGCCAGGAATTCGTTGGTAATGCCATGTACCTCAATGGCCCCGTCATCAATTTCCCGGTCCGGCTGCAGGTAACGATGAAAATTGTTTCCCGTAAGACGGCGGTTCACCATTTCCACACAGCCTATTTCGATGATGCGGTGCCCTTCTGCAGGTTCCAGGCCGGTGGTTTCTGTGTCCAGTACAATCTGTCTCATGTCATCGCCCTAACATCTCATCTATGGCATCGTTGGCCAGTTGGTCCACAATTTCGTTTTCACGGTGGCCGCTGTGCCCTTTTACCCAATGCCACTCCACCTCATGGGCTTCACTGGCCTTATCCAGCGCCTGCCACAGGTCGGCATTTTTGACCGGTTTCTTGGCGGCATTTTTCCAGCCTTTCTTTTTCCAGCCGTGAATCCACTCCGTAATTCCTTTGCGTACGTATTGGGAATCCGTGGTCAGGCTTACCTTACAGGGGCGCTTAAGGCTTTGCAGCGCCATCACTGCGGCCGTCAGTTCCATGCGGTTATTGGTGGTATCCGGTTCCGCACCCTTGAGCGGTTTTTCGTGGCCATTATAGCGCAGCAGTACACCCCAGCCGCCTGGCCCCGGGTTTCCCTTACAGGCACCATCGGTGAAAATTTCAACAAAATCCATTATGACTCCGAACCGCCTCCGGGACTAAACGGTTTGCGGGTTGAGGGTTTGGCGATCCCAGTGATGGGAATATTAACCAATGTTTCTTTTACTGTTTTGAAGCGGGGCTTGATGGGCGTCAGGGTGGAAACCTGCTTGACCGCCACCATCACGTAAACACCACCCCGTTGTTGCCAGATGCGTTGGCCAAGGTACGACAACCAGTTAAATAAATTGCGGGTGCGCCGGTTTGCGGTGGGCAGGCCAAAGGCGGTACTTTCATACCCCTCCACCTGAAAATCCAGAAGCTTGAGCCAATCCGATAAACGATAAGGACTCAAGAAATTTCCGCTCCAGGGCATGCCGGCGGACTGCATCAGTATAAAACGCCCCAACCCCCAAAGACTCCAGGGATTGAACCCCACGATGACAATCTTGCCACCGGGGATGACGGCACGGGAAATTTCCCGTAAGGCACGATGGGGAGCGCTGCTGAAATCCAGGCTGTGATGCAGGATGGCCACATCGATACTCTCTGTGGCCAAGGCCAGATCGTCAAGATGGCTGCACACACAATGGTAGCGACTGGAGTGCTGTGGCTGGTCACAGACGAACAGCTTGTTGTGGATGGTTGAGGCCTCGGCGAGCCACTGGGGTTCACCGATGCCGGTCTGCACCAGATGATACCCAAACAAGGAGGGTAGCACCCGGTCCAGGATGTCCCTCTCCTGCTGCAGCAGCTCCTGACCTAATTCGGTTTTAAACCAGGCACTCAACAATGGATGCACGGATGCACCATGCACTTGTTGAAAGGGTTTGAACAGTCTGGGTAAACTCATGGTAAGCGGGCGTGTCCAATAGTGCTCATCACAATAATCTCGATCAGGTTATCATATTCCATGCTGAATCTTCATCCTGTACCTGCGTTTACCGACAACTACATATGGTGTTTACACGATAATCAATCGGCGTATGTGGTGGACCCGGGCCAGGCCGACCCGGTGTTGGATTACCTGAATGACCGTGCCCTTACCTTACGGGGTATTTTGATTACCCATCATCACTGGGATCATGTATCCGGTATCGAGGCTTTGTTACAGGTGTTTCCCGGTATCCCCGTGTGGGGCCCTGCCCGCGAGGATATTCCGTGCTGTTCCCAACCATTGGCCGAAGGCGATCAGGTGAACCTGGATTGGGGCCTGGTGTTTCGGGTTCTTGAGGTGCCCGGGCATACCCTGGGCCACATCGCTTACTACGCTGAAACCACGCCTTTGGGGCCACTGTTGTTCTGCGGTGATACCCTGTTTTCCTCTGGCTGTGGCCGCCTCTTTGAGGGGACTCCCCAGCAAATGCATCAGTCATTACAGGCGCTCTCCGTGTTGCCTGTTGAAACGCTGGTGTGCTGCACCCACGAATATACCACCGCCAACCTGGCCTTCGCCCAGGCCGTTGAGCCGCAAAACGCCGCAATACAGGAAAGAATCGCCCAGGTGGCGGCCTTGCGTGATCAAAATTTGCCCAGCTTACCCTCCAGCATTGGCCTGGAGCAGGCAGTGAATCCCTTTTTAAGGGTGACGCAGTCAACGGTACTGGAAAGTTTGCAGCAAAAATGCGGTGAACGTCCGGCCACCGAAGTAGAGAGCTTTGCTACACTTCGCCACTGGAAAGATAATTTCTGATTAGCACCACATTGTTTGGTACCACCGTTTTAGTATCACATTGTAAAAAGGGCGCTCATAACCCTGGATTCCGCTGCGAGAGTAGTCAAAGTAGGATTGAAGTATTGAATTTGTTTACGTTGTTCCGCCCCAGACTGGTTATGACCGGTAGTCTTCTTCTAACGCTATGTGCCTGTTCCCTGAACAGCACCCGGCAACCAGAAATCGTGACTTACAGCGCTGATCCATCGCCAATGGCAGAAGATCTGCCCCTGATGAGCAGCGATCCCACCGCCGACTACAGCGGACCTGATTATTTTATACCCGGCGTGTTCGACCAGGTGCCTGACCCCGCCACCGATGGCGACCTGGCAAGTTCGCTGCCATCGGTGTGGGAGATCTATCGCAAACATACCATACTGGATCTTTCAGAGGACAATCCCAGGATCAAAGCACAACGGGACTGGTACGCCAAACACCAATCCTATATTGACCGGGTCACCCGGCGTGCCGAACCCTATCTTTACTACATTATCGAGGAATCCATAAAGCGCGGCCTGCCCAGTGAACTGGCGTTGTTGCCCGTGGTGGAGAGTGCCTACGATCCGTTCGCTTATTCCCATGGCCGGGCGGCGGGTATCTGGCAATTCATTCCCGGCACCGGACGCGCCTTTGGACTCAACCAGACCTGGTGGTATGAAGGTCGCCGCGACATAGTCGCCGCCACCAACGCGGCCATGGATTACCTGGAATCCCTGAACCGCCAGTTTGATGGTGACTGGATGCTGGCATTGGCTTCCTACAATTCCGGCGCGGGCACAGTGCGCAATGCCATTCGCCGCAATAAAAGCAAAGGCAAACCCACGGATTTCTGGTCACTGGATCTACCCAGGGAAACCCGTGCCTATGTGCCCAAATTGATTGCTATTTCGCAGCTGTTTGCTGAGCCGGAAAAGTATGGCCTGACCCTGATTGATTATCCCTATCAGCCTTTCTTTGAAGCCATCGACATCGGCGGGCAACTGGATCTGGCGATGGCGGCCGGCATGGCCGGTATTACCATGGAGGAGTTGTATCGTCTGAATCCCGCTTTTAATCGCTGGGCGACGGATCCCGCCGGGCCCCATCGACTGCTGGTACCGGTTGGAAATGCAGACGCCATGCGTGCGGAGCTGAACAAACTGCCGCCGGAAAAGCGGGTGGCCTGGGCCCGATACACAATTCAATCCGGCGATTCGATTTTGTCGATTTCAAAAAAGCACAACATCACGCCGCAACTACTAAAGCAGGTCAATCATCTTAAATCCAATACGATCCGGGCGGGTAAAACGTTATTGATTCCGCAATCTTCCGAACCGCTGGACCACTACAGCCTGAGTGCCGACCAGCGCCTGGAAGCCAAGCAAAACCGCCTGGTAGAAGGTAAACAAAAGACACTCCACAAGGTGAAACCCGGTGAAACGTTCTGGTCTATTTCCAGGCAATATAATATTCACCACCGCACCCTGGCAAAGTGGAACGGGATGGCGCCTACTGACACACTGTCCACCGGAAAAACGCTGGTGATCTGGTCTGCCAAGCCCCAACTGGCAACATCGGGCATGCAAGGGCAGCGCATGCGGAAGATTCGTTACCGGGCCCGCAGCGGCGATTCCTACGCCGGCATCGCCAACCGGTTCAATGTGTCCCTGGGGCAACTAAAACGCTGGAATGATATTGATATTAAAAAATATCTGCAGCCGGGGGATATGCTCACCCTGTATGTGGATGTGGCAAACGCTCCCTGAGCCGTCAGCCCTGATTGGCCGTGAGAGCCAGCCCCGCTTGCTGCGACAACATTGTGAAGCCGGCATATTGCTGGTCGTTTAGCGGCGTCTTCGAATTTGCACAATCGCCATAGAACACACCGATGGGGCGTCGGGAAACGATAATGGGCGCAACAAAATATTCTTGCCACCCCAGTGCCTCTTGTAACGCCTCGGTATGGAGATAGGCGCGGCCGGCCATCAGGCGGGACCCCATCCAGAACTGCTGGGACTGTCGAATGGCGTTGGAAAAGGCGTTTTCTTCCATCAAACCAATCTTCATGCGTGACTTGAACTCCAGTTCAACCTCGCCTTTGAAAAATTTGGGCACCAGTGTCTTTCTATCTTTCGAAACCAGGGACATCACCACCCGCTCCAGGCCAAGGGCATCGCACATTCCACCCATCACCAGGCTCAACATCTGGTTTACGTCCACCTTCTTATCGGCAATGAGCTTATTCAGCTGCTGCATGATGTTCATCTGCAAATGCACATCCTGGACGCCCACCTGAAGCTTGGTTTCCGTATCGTCCCGGTCCAGCACAGGTTGTGGTTCCGGTTGTCGTGTGCCGGTGAGTGCCATCTCGATAAGATCTTCCAGCCCTTCTTCGCCAGCTGCATCGGCGCCATTGGATTCCGCTGAGGCAGCCATGTTAGCTTGCGGTTGTGAGGTTTCACGCACACGGCTTTTTTCACTGCGCAGGGGCACCACCACGGAGCTGCTCTTATGTGGATCCGAGGTGGTTTCCGAGTTGGGTATCAGGTGCCGTACCTTGGATGCCCCATAATGTACCGCCAGATCCTGGGCCATATCCGCCATCTGCTTTACTTCTTCCAGGGCATCCTTGAAGCTGATATTGCGGTATTTAGCGATCTTCTTGATGACGTTTTTCACCGGTTCTGCGTTCCAGCCAAGCATTGCCACCTGACTGAGTTCATCGCCCAGCAACACAGCCTGCGCCGGCTTGCTGGGTAGCTTGGGACGGTTAAGGGCTTCCAGCAGGACATCACCCAATTCCCATTGCCTGGCAAGCTCTATTGATATCTGATCGAAACTGCAGCCAAGCACCTGAACGGCGGCATCGTTGGCGGTCACAGAAGCATCACGCAACAGCATATTCAGCTTGCGGCTAACTTCATCATCCCGCGACAGCATGGATAATTCGGCGAAATGCAGCAGTAAGGTGGAAATGAAGATTTCTTCCTGATCCGGGGTTTTTGCGGAGCGCAGCAAGCCCCTGGCCTGCATTGCCGCATGAAACGAATTGGCGATCTGCGTCATCAGATGCTCGGAGGGATTCTGCTTTAGGATGTTGTCCAGAATCTGCATGGACAGCGAGACATCGCGAATAGTGGTAAACCCAAGCATGACGATGGCCCGGGTAATGGTCTTGATGTTCCCTCCCAGCCCCTTATAGACAACGCTGTTCGAGATCTGCAAGACACGGGAGGTGAGGCTGGGGTCCTTGAGTATCTGTTCAGTCAACTGGGACACCCGTGAGTCGTCTTCAGTGGTGAGCTTGCTCAGCTTCTGCACGGTCTCTGCCAGTGCCGGCATGTGCTCTTTCCCCAGAAATTCCACCCAATCAGCAACGGAGTTTTTTTGTTCCACCAGCATCCCAACTCACTATCCATAGGCCCAACGTACTTGTAAGTCTAGTCACATTCACAGTGATGTGCTTGTTTTGTTTGAAGTTATTGTGTTATCCGGTTATAAAGGTTGAGTGTTATACACCATCTACTGCAAACCCATAATAAAACCAATAGGTTATCTGTCTTTATGGCTGTAAATTCAGTTGCTTATCCTCCTGGCATGGCCACTATGAAGCCCAGATACCGAAAGCAAATAAGGCCACTGTGGGTCATTTTTGCCAGCCTGCTGTGGGTGACCATTCCCGCCGTGGCCACCGCCGACGTTACCGTCGCCCATGCCATCAGTCTCTATGGGCAACCCAAGTACCCGCAAGGTTTTCAGCACTTTGATTACGTCAATCCCAATGCGCCCAAAGGTGGCCGGATCACACTGCCCGCGTTAGGCAGCTTTGACACACTGAACCCCTATGTACTGAAGGGAATCAGCCCCTCCTCTTTCGCCGGCCTGTATGGTATCAGCGAGCTCAGTGAACCCCTCATGGTGGGTACCAGCTATTACCTGGAGTCCGGCGACGAGCCCCAGACAGCCTATTGCCTGATATGTGAATGGGTGGAGTATCCGCCTGACCACAGTTGGATCATCTTTCAGATCAACCCCAAAGCCCGTTTCCATAACGGCACCCGGATCACCGCCAATGATGTGGCCTTCAGCTACCAGCTGCTCACGTCAGATCAGGCACACCCTGCCTTTCACAACAATCTATTAGCAGTTGAGAAGGTTGAGGTGCTCTCGCCCCAGCGGGTTCGATTCCGCTTTAAAGGGCCCTCTGAGCGTTCCAACCTGCTCCGTGTGGGTGAATTGCCCGTCATGTCGGAAGCCCACTGGAAACAACACCCATTTGGTGAATCGTCTGGAACCCCGCAGCCCCTGAGTGGTCCTTACACAGTGAAAGATTTTGTTTTGGGCAATTACATCACCCTGCAACGGGTCGATGATTTTTGGGCTAAAGAGCACCCGGTATACCAGGGTATGTTTAATTTTGACGAAGTGCGATACGACTTTTACCGGGATCGAACGGTGGCCTTCGAGGCCTTCAAATCAGGAGCGGCTGATTTTTGGATGGAGAACGTTTCCAAGAACTGGGCTACTGCCTATGACTTTCCGGATGTGAAGAACGGCACCATCCAAAAAGTTGAACTGCCCCACTCCATTCCATCGGGTACCCAGGCATTTTTCATCAACATGCGTCGGGCCAAATTCCAGGATGTGCGGGTTCGCAAGGCGCTCTCCCTCATGTTCGACTTCCAATGGACCAATAAGAATATCTTTAGTGGCGCCTACACCCGAAATCAGACCCATTTTCCCAATTCGGTGATGGCTGCGCGCGGCCTGCCCTCCCCAAGGGAGCGGGACCTGCTCGAGCCTTTCCGACAACAATTGCCGACGGAATTGTTTACTGAAGAGTTTTCCTACCCCGTGTATGATGAACCGGGCAAACTGCGTAAAAATATGAAATTAGCCATGCAGTTGCTCCGGTCAGCTGGTTGGGAGTATCAGAATCAGCGCTTGATCAACAGCCAAAACGGTCAGCATTTTCAATTTGAGATACTGATCAATAGCCCCTCATTTCAGCGGGTATTGCTGCCGTACTCCAAAAACCTGGCCAAAATTGGCATCGAAACTTCGGTCAGAATTGTCGACCGCGCACAGTATAAAGTGAGGCTCGATGATTTCGACTTCGACATGACTGTTTTCGTACTACCGCAGTCGGCCTCACCCGGTCAGGAACAACGGCTTTATTTTCACAGCAGCCAGGCGAACGTGAGAGGCTCAAAAAACCTCTCGGGTATCCAGGATCCCGTGGTGGATGCCATGATTCAGCATATCACCTCCGCCAACACTCATGCAGATCTGGTGGCGGCGGTCAGAGCCATGGATAGAGTTCTTTTATGGAACTACTACTCAATACCACACTGGCATCTGGGGTATCATCGATTGGCTTACAAGAATATTTTTTCCAAACCCCGGAACCCGGCCGATATGTCACTGGCCTTCCAGACCTGGTGGGTGCGTGATACCAAAAATTCAGTAAATCGTTAAGGAAAGCGCATTGATGCTTGAACTCAAAAAACTTGTCACAATGGCCGTTATGGCAGCCTTATCGACGGTGTCGCTCGCCAACGACATCATCTCAAGTCATGGCATTGCCATGCACGGTGACATGAAGTATGCCAAAGATTTTAGCCATTTCGAGTATACCAATCCCGAGGCTCCGAAAGGCGGCACGGCCACGCTGGCTGTGGCCGGCACTTTCGATTCCTTTAATCCGGACATCGTCAAGGGGGATGCCAGCGCTTATGTGGCATTAACCTACGATACCCTTATGGTGCAGGCGCGGGATGAGCCGTTCACCGTCTACGGGCTGGTGGCCGAATCGGTTGAATATCCGGAAGATCGATCCTGGATTATATTCCACATCAATCCGGCTGCCCGCTTCCATGACGGCCATCCCATTACGGCCGAAGACGTGGTGTTCACCTTTAATACCCTGGTGGAAAAAGGCTCACCCTTTTATAGTGCCTATTATGCAGACGTGGTAAAAGTGGAAGCGCTGGATACCCAACGTGTGAAGTTCACCGCCCGTGACGGCAAAAATCGTGAGCTACCCCTGGTGCTGGGGCAATTGAAAGTTCTGCCCAAACACTTTTGGGAGAACCGGGACTTTGGCGAAGCCAATCTTGACCTACCATTGGGTAGTGGCCCTTACCGTATAAAATCGTTCGAAACCGGCAAGACAATCGTACTGCAGCGTGTTGCCGATTACTGGGCAAAAGATCTCCCGGTACAGAAAGGTATGTATAACTTCGATACTCTTCATGTGGATTACTACCGTGATCAAACCGTTATGCTTGAGGCGTTCAAAAGCGGTCGCTATGACTACCGCGAAGAAAATCAGTCAAAACGCTGGGCCACTGAATACGATGGTGACAAGTTCCAGAGCGGCGAGATTATCAAAAAGGAAATAGTGCACCAGAACCCAACCGGAATGCAGGCGTTTGTCATGAATACTCGCCGTGATCTGTTCAAAGATCCACGAGTACGAAAAGCATTGGACTTGGCCTTCGATTTTGAGTGGACCAACAAACAACTTTTTTACGGGGCCTACAATCGCACAGAAAGTTATTTTTCCAATTCTGAGCTGGCTGCCACCGGCCTTCCATCGGAGGCGGAGCTGGCCTTGCTCGCCCCCTACCGCGAAGACATCCCTGAAGCGGTATTCACAAAAGTCTATTCTTCACCCACAACCGATGGCAGCGGCAATAATCGCAAGAATATTCGCGCTGCCATCAAGTTGTTAAAAGACGCCGGCTGGACCTTTCGCGGAACAGATCTGGTGCATGCCGAAAGCGGTCAGCCGTTTCGATTTGAGATACTGCTCTACAGTAAAGATTTCGAACGCATTGTGTTGCCCTACGTCAAAAACCTTAAAAAACTGGGTATTGAAGCCAGCGCGCGACTCGTGGATTCAACCAACTATATTCGCATCGTTCGTGACTTCGAATTTGACATGATCATCGGCAGTTTTGGGCAGTCCAACTCACCTGGCAATGAGCAGCGGGACTACTGGTTTTCCAAATTTGCCGATCATAAAGGAAGCCGTAATCTGATCGGAGTTAAAGATCCCGTGGTTGACGTTTTAATAGAAGAGATCATCAGCGCGCAAACACGGGACGATCTGGTGGCAGCCTGTCGAGCCCTGGATCGGGTCCTACTCTGGAGTCATTACGTGGTACCGCAGTGGCATATCAACAAACACCGCCTGGCCTATTGGAATAAGTTTGAGCAACCCGCAATTGCTCCCATCTACGGGGATGTGGGATTCTACACCTGGTGGGCCAAGCAACCAAAAGCGAGTGATCAGTAGTCCTTATGCTGGCGTATATAATTCGCAGATTGCTGCTGATTGTGCCCACCCTGTTGGGAATTCTAACCTTGAACTTCGTTATCATTCAGGCGGCACCCGGCGGTCCGGTTGAACAAATGATTGCACAACTGGAGGGCATTGAGGGCGGGGCTGCCTCCCGTATCGGCGGTGGAGCCCAAAGCGAAGTTCGTACCAATACCGGCAGCAATTCCAACTACCGGGGCTCCCAGGGCCTTGATCCGGAATTAATCGAAAAAATTGAAAAGATGTATGGGTTTGATAAGCCGGCCTGGGAGCGCTTTCTTATCATGGTGAAAAATTACTTTACCCTGGATTTCGGTGACAGTTTTTTTCGCGACAAAAGTGTCATAGAACTGATCAAGGAAAAAATGCCGGTGTCCATTTCCCTGGGATTCTGGTCTACCTTGATCGTGTACCTCATATCGATCCCGCTGGGCATCCGTAAAGCGATAAAACACGGGGAGAGTTTCGATATCTGGACCAGTTCCGTGGTTATCATAGGTAACGCAATCCCCTCTTTTCTGTTCGCTATTTTTCTAATCGTGGTCTTTGCCGGCGGCAGTTATTTTAACGTCTTTCCGCTGCGGGGTTTAACGTCACCCAATTTTGAAGAACTGACGTTGGCCGGAAAAATCCTGGATTATTTCTGGCACCTTGCCTTGCCCATTACCGCATTGGTCATAGGCAGTTTTGCAACACTGACAATGCTGACCAAAAACTCTTTCCTGGATGAAATAGGCAAACAGTATGTGGTCACTGCGAGAGCCAAAGGTTTGACGGAAACACAAGTGCTGTATGGTCACGTTTTTCGTAACGCCATGTTGATCATTATTGCCGGTATACCTGCAGCACTGGTATCCATTTTTTTCACTGGCGCATTTCTCATTGAAGTCATATTCTCACTGGATGGGTTGGGTTTACTCGGTTTTGAATCCATCCTTTCCCGTGACTACCCTGTGATTTTTGGCACGCTTTTCATCTTTACACTGATCTCATTGATCGTGGGGCTAATCAGTGATGTGACCTACACGCTGGTTGATCCCAGAATTGATTTTGAATCCAGGGGATAGCTGCATTGTTTAATTTAACCCCTATAAACCAGCGACGTTTCCAACGGTTCAAATCCAACAAGCGAGGGTGGCTATCGCTTTGGCTCTTTCTGTTGTTGTTTTTTGTCACGCTGTTTGCAGAGCTGATTGCCAATGACAAACCCTTGCTGATCAATTACAAAGGACAGTATTACTTTCCTATCGTTAAAACCTATTCAGAGTTGGAATTTGGCGGCGATCTGCCTACCGAAGCCGATTATCGTGACGAGTTTGTGGTGGATCTGATCACCGAACACGGCTGGATGGTTTACCCACCTGTTCGCTTTAGCTATGACACCATAAATTATGATTTATCGACTCCGGCACCCTCTCCTCCGGATCGTGCAAACCTGCTGGGCACAGATGATCAAGGCAGGGATGTATTGGCTCGGTTGATTTATGGCTTCAGAATTTCCGTGTTATTCGGTTTGGCACTGACTATTTTCAGCTCTGTCGCTGGAATAGCGGTAGGCGCAGTACAGGGATACTACGGCGGTAAAACCGACCTCTTCGGCCAGCGCTTTATTGAGATCTGGTCCTCCCTGCCCACGCTGTTTCTACTCATTATCCTATCCAGCATCGTTAAACCCAACTTCTGGTGGTTACTGGGCATCATGTTGTTGTTCAGTTGGATGTCGTTGGTTCCGGTTGTGAGGGCGGAGTTCCTGCGCGGCCGCAACCTGGAATACGTAAAGGCGGCTAAAGCATTGGGGTTGAACGATATCGGCATCATGTACAAGCACATTCTGCCGAATGCCATGGTTGCAACCATCACCTTTATGCCTTTTATTTTAACCGGCTCCATTACCACATTGACTGCACTGGATTTTCTCGGGTTCGGATTACCTCCTGGTTCCCCTTCACTGGGCGAACTGGTGTCGCAGGGGAAATCCAATTTACAGGCACCCTGGTTGGGAATCAGCGCATTCTTTGTGCTGAGTATCATGCTCACCCTGCTGGTTTTTATCGGTGAAGCGTTTCGAGACGCATTTGACCCCCGTGCACATTAACAGGATTGGAAAATGACAAGCGACACCATACTCAGTGTACAGTCGTTATCAGTAGCCTTTCGGCAGGGTGAACAATCAAATCTTGCTGTCGATAACGTAAGCTTCGACCTTAAAAAGGGTGAAACCTTTGCCCTGGTTGGTGAAAGCGGTTCCGGTAAATCAGTTACCGCCATGGCCATTACCAAATTGCTGCCAGAATCCATCACCGAATACAGCTCGGGGAGCGTTATATTTGAAAATGAGAATCTGCTGGACAAAAGCGAATCTCAATTAAGGCAGATTCGAGGCAACCGGATCGGCATGATTTTTCAGGAGCCTTTGACAGCATTAAATCCTCTACACACCGTACAGAAACAGATCGGAGAGATTCTACGAATTCACCGGGGGCTCAACGGCAAGCCGGCAACAACAAGAATCATTGAGCTACTGGGTTTGGTGGGCATACCAGACCCCGCAAGTCGATTGGGTGCCTACCCGCACCAACTGTCCGGTGGTCAACGTCAACGTGTGATGATCGCCATGGCATTGGCGAACGAACCGGATATTCTGATCGCCGACGAACCTACCACCGCCCTGGATGTCACCATTCAGAAGCAGGTGCTTTTGCTGTTGCAGGAATTGCAACAGAAGCTGGGTATGACGGTACTGCTGATTACCCACGACCTGGGTGTAGTACGGCGCTATGCACACCGTGTGGGTGTAATGACCCGGGGTAAACTGGTAGAAGTGGCCGACTCAGAAGTTCTTTTTACAAATCCACAGCATGCTTACACTAGGGCATTACTTGATGCCGAACCCAAAGGGTTACCGGTGAACGCCCGGCAGGACGTTACCGCGATCATGAAAGTGGATTCGCTGAGGGTATGGTTTCCGGTAAAAAAAGGCGTGTTCAAACACACGGTGGGTTACATCAAAGCTGTGGACGATATCAGTTTTACCATCAAAAGAGGGCATACCCTTGGCATCGTCGGGGAAAGTGGCTCAGGTAAAACAACGCTGGTGCAGGCGCTTCTAAAACTCACTGGCAGCAGCGGTTCAATTCTGTTTAACGATCAGGATCTGCAACCTTTGAATTCCACTGAGGTTCGCCCTTTGCGCAAAAAGATGCAAATTGTGTTTCAGGATCCTTTCAGCAGCCTATCTCCGCGGATGAGCATAGAGGAAATCGTCGCGGAAGGTTTGGTCATTCACGATATCGGCACCGCTGCGGAACGGGCCGACAGAGTCAAGCAGGCGCTTGCCGAAGTGGGCCTGGACCCAGAGATGCGCCACCGTTTTCCCCATGAGTTTTCAGGTGGTCAACGGCAGCGAATAGCGGTGGCGCGAGCCCTTATTCTTGACCCTGAGCTCATTGTGCTGGATGAGCCCACTTCCGCCCTTGATCGATCAATTCAGGCGCAACTCATGGATCTATTACGCTCCTTGCAGGACAAGCATGGGTTTTCCTATATTTTCATCAGCCACGATTTAAAGGTCGTTAAGACCATAGCCCACGATGTTTTGGTGCTAAAAGAGGGCAAGGCTCTTGAGTATGGACCCGCGAAATCTGTATTTGAGGCGCCGCAACACCCATATACAGTGGAACTGCTGGAGTCGGCGTTTGCCATATAGAAAAGCCGGCGTAGTGCCGGCTTTTCTATTCAGTCATATCTGAGGTCACTAGCGCATTTCTATCTCTGCGCTGTCTTTTAACGAAGCAACGTAATTATTGAAATCCTGATTTCCAAACTGCTGTGAAGCGGATGATTTCGCCTGCATAATTTCAGTTTCGCTTAGATCAAACTCACCTTCAATTACTTTATTCAGCACTACAATTTCCTGGTCCCCACTGGGAAGCGAAACCTTCTTCGCGCTGATGGTTGATTCCGTTGGCTTTGGCATCTCATAGGCTGTGGAAATTACGGAACGCGACACATCTCCACTCTGCCGTGTAATCTCGACGTTTTCCTTCCACTCCAGATCAAACTCCTCTGCAATTGCAGCAAGCTCTGAGCCGGCCTTCAGCTTCTCAACTATCTGTTCGGCTTTGTCCTGAGCGAGCTGACGCATTTTCTGTTGCAGCAACGCGGAACTGACCTGGGCACGCACCTCTTCCAGAGATTGGTCACGGGCCGGCTGATGCTCAGCCAGACGTAGTACTGCCACTTTATTGTCCGGCAGCTCAACAACTTCACTGTTGTGACCTTCGTTCAACACCGTATCCGAGAAAGCTGCTGCGATAAAGTCACTGTCAGCCGCCACCCCGGATCCACCACGGGCAGTGAAAAAGTCTGTGGTCTCAACAGGCGATTCGTAGTCTTCTGAAATAATCTGCAGATCACCTGATTCATAGGCTTTTCGGCTAATATCATCGATTGCCACATCAAGCTTCTCCCGCGCCAGGTCCTGCTTTAACTCTGCTACCAGTTCCGCTTTCTTTTCATCGAAAGGCACTGCCTCGGGTTTTTCTATTCCGGTTAACTTGATGAGGTGGTAACCGAACTCAGTCTTCACGATATCTGACGTATCACCTTCTGACTGGAGTGCAAACAGAGCATCTTCGAAGGCACCGTCGTAAAGGCCCCGACCGGCAAAATCCAAATCACCGCCTGCAGGGGCTGTTGCGATATCATCAGAGTATTCGTTTGCCAGTGCCTCGAATGACTCCCCGGCCTGCAATTTTTCCTGCACTTCGGTTATGCGTTCCAGCGCTTCCTGCTCTGAGCGATCATCATTAATCTCCACCAGAACATGAGATGCCCTGCGCCGTTCCTGGGCATCCAGTGACTTCACATATTCATCATAGGCAGACACAATGTCTGCCTCTTCCACCTTAATATCAGCAGCAAAGTCATCCAGACCTATAGTCACGTAATGAACCATAACCTTTTCTTCCGTGCGATATTGCCGTTGATTGGCCTGATAATAGTCTTCGATTTCCTCTTCTGTTAACTCAATACTGTCTTTCAACGGGGCCGCTTTTAACGTGGAGAAACTGACAACCCGTTTCTGGTCATTGAGCTTAACCACATGTTCCAATTCAGGCTTGGTAATGAAAGCGGTTTTGCCGATCCCAGACTGCAATTGCTCCAATACCATGCTTTCCTGCACAGCATCAAAGAGCCGTGCCTTGCTGAAGTTGGCCTGCACCAGCAGAGTTTCCAATTTGTCGTTGGAGAATTCACCCGACTCATCCTGGAACTGGGGCAATGAGCGCACGTAGGATTTCACCAGATTGCTGGATACCGCCAGGCCTTCCTTCTCTGACGCCTGACGAATGAGTTCTTTCTGAATCAGGCCTTCCACGACGCGCGGACGCAACATGTCATCGGTCAGGAAAGAGTCATCAATGTTGCCGCCCATCTGTTGTTTCAGGTTACGACGTTGATTCTCAATGCCCCGATTCACTTCGATTTTGGATATTTCCACCCCATTGACTGTAAACGCCACATCCTGGCTGCCGCTGGAATTGAAAATGCCTTCTATTCCGAAGAATGCGAATGGCAGGATGAAGATGACAAGCAAAAGCTTACCCAACCATCCTTTCAGCAAATTACGAAACTGCTGCATGATCTTTTAGCTCCAAAAGGGGTTCCCTGAAAATAAAAAGAGAAGCGTATCATAGATGCGCTTCTCTTCAATCTTAACTTCAGGCAACAACCACAGAAAAAGGACTACTTTGATAATGGCGGAGCGGACGGGACTCGAACCCGCGACCCCCGGCGTGACAGGCCGGTATTCTAACCAACTGAACTACCGCTCCATTGACCTGTAAACAATTAAATAATTTAGCGTAAAAATTAGCCAAACTGAAATGCTCTGGGTGACCTTGCCTGGTCCATTTAATCGTTGTTATTGTGATTCTTCCTGACTACTTTTCCAACAGCCGGACACGCTCATCAGCCGTTGACAGCATCCTTGAGCGCTTTACCTGGTTTGAAAGTAGGAATTTTTGCCGCTGGAATTTCAATCGGCTGACCAGTCTGAGGATTACGTCCACTGCGTGCAGCTCGGTCTTTAACGGCAAAGGTGCCGAAACCAACAAGAACTACCTGATCATTTTGCTGCAGCGCACCGGTTACGGTATCAATTACAGCGTCCAGTGCACGACCAGCTTGAGCTTTAGGAATATCGGCAGAAGCGGCAATAGCGTCGATCAATTCAGATTTGTTCACAAGACTCCCCTTTTAAAAGAATAATGTCTGCGGATTTGACCAAGAATCTTGGCTCTATTTTGGTGAAAACGTTCGGCCTTAGGACCGTCTGAGGCCCCGTCTCTTGTGGCGGAGCAACTTTATACCAACTGCTAAAAAGGGCTGTCAAGCGCGCCTCTCTCGCTGCAGAGAAATAATTTTTTTCAAGTCATTTTTCCGGCATTCTTATCTTATTTTTTTGGGAAAGATAGTGAGTTAATAACCACGTCAAGGGATGAAGTGTTCAGGCTGGAAAAAAATCCAGCCTGAACAAACGCGGCTTAGTGAGTACTCAGCCGATCGTTATCGTCTTCTTCTGTGTCTTCCCGGGTCGCAAGTTCAACCGGTTCGGGCAGCGCTTCCGGCATATTTACCAACGCCAGCTCAAGCACTTCGTCAATCCATTTAACACAATGAATATCGAGATCCTCTTTAATATTATCTGGAATTTCTTTGAGATCCCGCTCATTTTCTTTCGGAATAATGATGGTGGTTATGCCACCCCGGTGGGCCGCCAACAGCTTTTCCTTTAAGCCGCCGATGGGCAGAACCTGGCCCCGTAATGTAATTTCACCGGTCATTGCCACATTGGATCGCACGGGAATATTAGTAAGCACTGACACCAAAGCAGTACACATTCCAATTCCGGCGCTGGGGCCATCTTTGGGTGTCGCCCCTTCGGGAACGTGAATGTGGATGTCATTCTTGTCATGGAACTCCGGCGATATGCCCAGAAGATGCGAGCGGCTGCGCACCACTGTAAGCGCTGCCTGGATGGATTCCTGCATCACATCACCCAGGGATCCGGTACGAATCTGGCGCCCTTTGCCGGGCACCGAGGCCGCTTCTATGGTCAGCAGCTCTCCACCCACCGATGTCCAGGCCAAGCCGGTAACCTGACCGATACGGTCTTCGTCTTCTTTCTTTCCGTAATTGAACTTACGCACACCGCTGTATTCTTCCAGCTGTTCCGGAGAAATGGTAATGGGTTCCAAAGTGGCACTCAAAACGTTCTCTTTCACGTGCTTGCGACAGACTTTTGCGATTTCCCTTTCCAGCCCACGAACACCGGACTCACGGGTGTAATATCGAATGAGGTGACGAATGGAATCATCGCTCATATCAAGCTCTTCTTCTTTCAACCCATTCATCTTGCGCTGTTTCGGCACAAGGTATTTTTGCGCAATGTTCAGCTTTTCATCTTCGGTGTATCCCGGAATGCGGATTACTTCCATACGATCCAGCAAAGGTGCCGGGATGTTCATTGAATTTGATGTACAGATAAACAATACGTCGGAAAGATCGTAATCCACCTCAAGGTAGTGATCGTTAAATGTATTGTTTTGCTCCGGGTCCAGCACTTCAAGCAGTGCCGAAGCGGGATCGCCGCGCATATCCACACCCATTTTGTCGATCTCATCGAGCAGGAACAGTGGATTTTTAACACCCACTTTAGAGATCTTCTGCACCAGCTTGCCGGGCATGGAACCGATATAAGTACGGCGGTGGCCCCGAATTTCAGCTTCGTCACGAACACCACCCAACGCCATGCGCACAAATTTCCGGTTGGTGGCTTTGGCGATGGACTGGCCCAGAGAGGTCTTACCCACACCGGGAGGACCAACCAGGCATAATACAGGGCCGCGGATTTTATTGACCCGCGCTTGCACCGCAAGATACTCAAGAATCCGTTCTTTGACTTCATCCAGACCATAATGATCCTGATCCAGGATCTCTTTGGCTTTCTTCAGATCGTGACGAACCTTGCTCTTTTTCTTCCAGGGCAAGTTCACCATCCAATCCAGATAGCTGCGCACCACCGTCGCTTCCGCCGACATGGGTGACATCATCTTCAGTTTATTCAGTTCAGCCTTGGTTTTTTCTTTGGCTTCCTTGGTCATACCCGAGGATTCAATTTTCTTTTCAAATTCCTCAAGCTCATTACCACCCTCTTCCAGATCACCAAGCTCTTTCTGGATTGCTTTCATCTGTTCGTTCAGGTAGTACTCACGCTGGCTCTTTTCCATCTGCTTTTTAACACGGCCGCGAATTCTTTTTTCGACCTGCAGTAGATCAATCTCACCTTCCATCAGCGCCATCAGATGATCAATTCGCTCACGGATGTCGAATATTTCGAGAATACGTTGCTTGTCTTGAATCTTCAGCGCCAAATGGGCGGCGATGGTATCGGATAAGCGGCCAGGCTCTTCAATATTACTGACCGACGTGAGAATCTCAGAGGCAACTTTCTTGCTCAGTTTTACGTACTGCTCAAACTGAGAAAGAAGCGAACGGGCCAGCACTTCACCTTCCCGCTCATCAACACTGGATAATGGTGTTTCCCGTACTTCAGCCTTGAGATAGCCATTATCAAGAATGACGTTTTTAGTGAACGCACGGTTAGCGCCTTCAACCAGCACCTTGACAGTGCCATCAGGTAATTTCAGTAACTGGAGAATGGTGGCGATGGTTCCCACCTGATACAGGTCACTGGGCGCCGGATCATCGTCCGAAGCATTCACCTGTGCCACAAGCACAATTTGCTTGTCCGTCTCCATGGCCTCTTCCAGCGCCTTAATCGATTTTTCACGGCCCACAAACAAAGGGATAACCATGTGCGGATAGACCACTACGTCCCGAAGCGCCAGGAGGGGAAATTGCTTAGATTCGCTGGGAAATGCCATTGACGGTACCTGCTGCAGAATAGGGTTTGATCATGCTTGATTCAATTATCGTGCCGACCACAGTTCGTATTCAAATACAATGGGGGCATCAGATCTGTTTATCAAGGGCTTATCGTCTTGTGCTGAATAAAAAGGGGCCTTACGGCCCCTTTTTAACTCGATCAGTTGCGTTTTAATCGTCAGGGACGGCTCTGGCCTGATCGTTATTCTCATAGATCATGAGCGGCTCAGATTCGCCCTTGATAACAGCACCGTCAATGACGACTTTCACCAGGTTTTTCATGGACGGTACATCGTACATGGTGTCCAGCAATACCGACTCGAGAATGGAGCGCAAGCCCCGGGCACCGGTTTTACGCTCCATGGCTTTCTTGGCAACCGCCACCAGCGCATCTTCACGAAAATCGAGGTCAACATCATCCAACTCAAACAATTTACTGTATTGTTTGGTCAGTGAGTTCTTGGGCTCAGTCAGAATCTGTACCAGGGCTTCCTCATCCAGCTCTTCCAGGGTGGCAATCACCGGTAGACGGCCAACAAACTCTGGAATCAAGCCATACCTCACCAGATCCTCAGGCTCAACTACTTTCAGCATCTCGCCCACAGTACGTTTATCATCCTTACTTTTCACGGTGGCCGAGAAACCAATTCCGCTCTTTTCCGACCGATCACTGATTACTTTATCCAATCCGGCGAAGGCGCCGCCACAGATAAACAGAATATTGGACGTGTCCACCTGCAGGAACTCCTGCTGCGGATGCTTGCGACCACCCTGCGGCGGTACCGAGGCTACTGTCCCTTCGATCAACTTCAACAGTGCCTGCTGCACGCCCTCGCCAGAAACATCGCGGGTAATGGAGGGGTTGTCGGACTTACGGGAAATCTTATCGATTTCATCGATGTAGACAATGCCCATTTGTGCTTTTTCCACATCGTAGTCACATTTCTGCAGCAGCTTCTGAATAATGTTTTCCACATCCTCGCCCACATAACCGGCTTCGGTTAATGTGGTCGCGTCAGCAATCGTGAATGGGACATTAAGCAAGCGGGCAAGGGTTTCGGCCAGCAACGTTTTCCCGCTGCCGGTGGGGCCGATCAGCAGGATGTTACTCTTACCCAACTCTACTTCGGCATTGTTTCCCTTCGCAGATTTCGCAGATCCTGACCGCAGGCGCTTGTAGTGGTTATAAACAGCAACTGATAGTACCTTTTTCGCCCGTGACTGACCAATAACATAATCATCCAGGATGTTTTTGATTTCGGACGGCGTTGGCAACTTGTCAGATGTGCTGTCGCTGCTTTCTTCCTGCACTTCTTCCCGAATGATGTCGTTGCATAGATCAACGCATTCGTCGCAGATAAATACAGAGGGTCCGGCTATCAGCTTGCGCACTTCGTGTTGGCTTTTGCCACAAAAAGAGCAATACAGGAGCTTTCCGCTGTCCTCGCCTTTGCCGTCTCTTTCGTCAGTCATTTACTTACCTCATCGGACCTGCATCTTTCACATATAGAAAGATGCAGCGAAAACCCGGTTTTTGCAAGTCCGGGATTCCCGCCTTTTTCACATTTAGTCTAAATAGCAACGATAACTCATTGATTTATAAGCTATCGCTTCTCAAGCACCTGATCAACCAAACCATATTCTTTTGCATCATAAGCGCTCATGAAGTTATCCCGGTCTGTGTCCAGTTCAATCTTCTCAATGGGCTGCCCGGTATGGCTGGCCAGAATTTCGTTAAGGCGCTTTTTCATCTGTATGATTTCTCTGGCGTGGATCTCAATATCAGAGGCCTGCCCCTGAAAACCGCCCAGAGGCTGGTGAATCATAACGCGGGAATTGGGCAGGCAGTAACGCTTGCCATTGGCGCCTGCCGTGAGCAGCAGCGAGCCCATTGAACAAGCCTGACCCACACACATGGTGGATACATCGGGTTTGATGAACTGCATGGTGTCGTATATCGCCATGCCGGCAGTCACCGAACCACCCGGTGAGTTAATGTAGAAGTGGATGTCCTTGTCGGGGTTTTCCGATTCCAGAAACAGAAGTTGGGCCACGATCAGATTGGCCATATGGTCTTCCACCTGGCCCACCATGAATATCACGCGCTCTTTCAGCAGGCGGGAGTAGATGTCGAAGGAACGCTCCCCCCGGGCAGTCTGCTCGATAACCATGGGCACAAGGCCGGTATTCAAAATGGGGTTACGGTCTATCAACTCTTCATAGCGGTGAGACATGTGATGATCCTTACAATTCAAACATTGTTGATGGTCTTGTAATAAAAGCCCCGCATCTTCATGTAGATGCGGCCTTTATAAAGCATTTCAATACCTTGGCTCGCTTTTATTTACTATAGCGCCAATATCAAAAGGATCACATGCTTTGGACAAAAAAAAACGCGGCCGAAGGCCGCGTTTTATGTTTCGATTAAAAATTACTCAGCTTCATTCTGAGGTTGTTTAACCGCTTCTTCATAACTCATTTCCTGCTCGGCCACCGTGGCCTGCTCCAGAATCAGGTCAACCACCTGATCTTCCAGCACCATGGCTTCAACCTGTTGCAGCATTTGCTGATTCTCATAGTACCAGGAGACCACCTGCTCCGGGTTCTCATAGGGCTGGGCCATTTCCTCGATGGTGCTGCGCACACGCTCGGCATCGGCTTTCACCTCTTTTTCTTTGATCAGCTCACCCAACACCAGCGCCAGCTTAACGGCTCGGGTAGCCTGGCCTTCAAACAGCTCAGCCGGCAGCATATTCATGTCGAAGTTCTGGCCGCCACCGAATTGCTGCATCATCTGCTGACGCTGACGATCAATTTCAGAATCAATCAGTGCCTTGGGCACTTCAACATCGTTGTTCTCCAGCACGCCATCCATAACCTCTTTCTTAACGCGGTTCTTGATGGCGTTCTTCAGTTCACGCTCCATGTTGTTGCGAATTTCGGCGCGAAACTCATCCATACTGGTTTCTGCTTTCTGGGTAAAGTTCTTGATGAACTCTTCATTAACCTCAGGCAGCGTCTTAGATTCCACCTTGTTCACGGTGATCTTGAACTGAACGGCTTGCCCTTTCAGTTCTTCAGAGTGGTAGTCTTCCGGGAAGGTAACGTCGATCACCTTTTCTTCACCCTTGGACATGCCAATGATGCCGTCTTCAAAACCGGGAATCATCTGGCCGGAACCCAGCACCAGATTCTGTCCGTCAGCAGTGCCGCCTTCGAACGCTTCACCGTCTTTGGTGCCGAGAAAATTAATATTAACCTGATCACCCTGCTCTGCCGCACGATCGACTTCTTCAAAGGCTGCTCTTTGCTCCCGCAAGCGCTCGATCATATTATCAATGTCGGTTTCATTGATTTCAGCAACCGGACGCACCACAGAGATGTTGTCCAGCCCCTGCACGGTGACCTCGGGATAAACCTCGAAAGTTGCCACAAACTCCAGATCCTGACCGGGCTGGTCTTTGGTTCTTTCGATGGAAGGGTAGCCAGCGGGGCTCAGGGATTCTTTGGTGACGGCGTCATAGAACGAGTTGCTGACCACTTCGCCGATGACTTCTTCGCGAATGGATTTGCCAAAGCGACGACGCACCTCTTTCAGAGGCACTTTTCCAGGACGGAAACCATCAATTCGCACCTGCTTGGCGGCATCCTTCAGTTTTTGATCAACGGCAGTATCAATGGTGTCAGCGGGTACGCCAACAGTCAGGCGGCGGCCGAGTCCAGAAGTGGTTTCCACGGAAACTTGCATAATTAAGTCACCTTTCGGTTATCTACTCTTAAAACAAGAAACCGGCAATATCCGCGGGACATTACCGGTCTCGATTTTTGCCCCTAAACACCCTGCCGCGCAGGACGTGGGAAAATGGGGTGGACGATGGGGCTCGAACCCACGACGACCGGAATCACAATCCGGGGCTCTACCAACTGAGCTACGCCCACCAGCAAAACGTTTTACCAAACTCGGCTACTTTACCGGTTTTGATGTTCCAGATGAAGAGGCTGGCGCGCCCGGCAGGACTCGAACCTGCAACCGCCGGCTTAGAAGGCCGATGCTCTATCCGGTTGAGCTACGAGCGCATTAACCCGAGTACACTGCTAATCATCTGTATTGCTTGAACTTTATGGTCGGGGCAGAGGGATTCGAACCCCCGACATCCTGCTCCCAAAGCAGGCGCGCTACCAGACTGCGCTATGCCCCGAATCTCCACCACTCCGATGAAGAGGGCCGCATAATATACATCCCGTGTGCTTGCGTCAAACACTTTCATAAATTTCAATGAGATCAAACCCTTGATGGCAGATCTTTACCCCATTGCCACTATAATGAGACAATACCGCGCCTGAAAACTGACCCCCGAATTTGAACCCAATTTTGCCTGGATTCCGAACCAAACCTATGACTGCACACATCATCAATGGCACTGCCATTGCCGCCAATTTGAAAGCCGACATCAAGCACGCTGTTGAAAAGCGCCAGCAGGAAGGTAAGCGGGCTCCTGGTCTGGCGGTAATTCTGGTGGGCAGTGATCCGGCCTCCTCTGTTTATGTGAACAAAAAGCGTCAATCCTGTGAGGAAGTGGGCTTTGTCTCCAAGTCGTTCGATTTGCCGGCGGATACCACCCAGCAAACCCTGAATGATCTGGTGCAGACACTGAACCAGGATCCGGAAATCGATGGCATACTGGTACAGCTCCCCCTGCCCGCCCACCTGGATGATAAAGAGATCATCAATGCGATTCGCCCCGACAAGGATGTGGACGGTTTCCACCCTTACAATATGGGTCGCCTTGCACAACGCATCCCCTTACTACGCCCCTGCACACCCAAGGGTATCATGCGCCTGATTGAATCCACCGCTGTTCCACTGCACGGCCTGGAAGCGGTAATCGTGGGTGCATCCAATATTGTGGGCCGCCCTATGGCGCTGGAACTGCTGCTGGCCGGGTGCACGGTAACCTCCTGCCACCGTTTCACCCGAAACCTGAAGGATCATGTGGCACGGGCGGATCTGCTGGTGGTGGCGGTGGGCAAACCTGAATTTATTCCCGGCGACTGGGTCAAACCCGGCGCCATTGTGATCGATGTGGGCATTAATCGCTGCGAAGATGGTAAGCTCAGAGGGGATATCGAGTTCAAACCTGCCGCCGAACGTGCTGCCTGGATCACCCCTGTACCCGGTGGTGTGGGCCCGTTGACGGTGGCAACACTGCTGGAAAACACGTTGATCGCGGCGCAAGATCTGCATCAATAGAATCCAATTGAAATACATTACTCAATCAACAGGAAAGAAAAATGGAAGCAATCTTGGTAATTCTTCACACCAGCATGGGCGACATCAAACTTGAGCTGAATAAAGAAAAAGCCCCCGTCACCGTGGAAAATTTTGTGGGCTATGTCAACGACGGCCACTACAACGGCACCGTCTTTCATCGCGTCATCGATGGCTTTATGATTCAGGGCGGTGGTTTCGATAAGGATATGCAACAGAAACCCACCAAGGATCCGATCAAGAACGAAGCGAACAACGGCCTGAAGAATGACCTGGGCACCATCGCCATGGCCCGCACACAGGACCCGCATTCCGCTTCGGCTCAATTTTTCATTAATATCAAAGACAACGATTTTCTGAACTTTTCCGCCGAGTCCACCCAGGGCTGGGGTTATGCGGTATTCGGCAAAGTGGTTGATGGCATGGACGTGGTAAACCAGATTAAAGAAGTCAAAACCGGTCGCCACGGCTTCCATCAGGATGTACCCATGGATCCCGTTATCATCGAAACAGCGGAAGTTGTTACCCAGTAAGCATGACCACACTCTTTATTTCCGACTTGCACCTGGAAGACCAGCGCCCGGACATCACCCGGGCGTTCTTCTATTTTCTGGATCAGTTCGAAGGCAAGGCCGAGCGACTGTTTATACTGGGTGATTTGTTTGAAATCTGGTTGGGTGATGATGCCCTGACCGAAACCGCCCGCCAGGTGTCCACCCGCTTGAAGCAGTTTTCCACTGCCGGTTGCAGGGTGTTTATCATGCACGGTAATCGTGATTTTCTGCTGGGGCCGGACTATGCCCGGGCTTGCGGCGCCCAGTTGATTGATGAACCCTGTATCATCAGAGTTGCAGAACAGGATTGCCTGTTAATGCACGGTGACACCCTCTGCACGGATGACAGGCTGTATATGGATTTTCGCACGATGGTGCGCAACCCTGACTGGCAAAAAGTGTTTCTCGCCAAGCCCATTGCAGAGCGGATTGCATTTGGTCGACAGGCCCGACATCAAAGTCAGGAAGATGCCAAAGACAAAACCTATGAAATCCTGGACGTCAATGAGGACGCGGTAATCAACACCTGCAAACAGCATAACACGCCGCTGTTTGTGCATGGACACACCCACCGGCCTGACCGTCATGTGGTGGATCTGGGGGGCCGGACCTGTGAACGCATTGTGCTGGGGGATTGGCACAGCCAAGGTTGGTACCTTATTGCAGATGAAGACCAACTGGAGTTAAAGAGCTTCAGCTTTCCTTCACAATAAGGGCTGCGCCGGTATACCGCTGTGGAAACGGAATTCCTCATCGGCGCTTTCGATCAGCGCCCGCTCAATCTCTCTGAAGGCGTTCACACGATCATCAATGGGCTCGGATGAATACTCGCGTGCCAGATCCAGATAGTCCTCGAAATGCCGGCTCTCTGATTTGAGCAGAAACTGGTAGTATTTTCCAATATCCTGCGTGGCTTCCAGCTTGAGCAAATGGGGTACCAATGCTTCAAAGCGCTCACAGGAACGGGCTTCAATAAAGGCACCAATGATTAAGGTATCAACCAATTTGTTGGGCTCGGTCTGGCGAATATGCTTGCGCAAACCCATGGCGTAACGTGCCGGGCTCAGGTGATCATAGGTCACACCATGTTTTTCCATGAGTTCCAGCACTTGCTCAAAGTGAAGCAACTCCTCTCTCGCAAGTTGTGACAGTTTGTTCAGTAGATTGCGCCGGTCGACATAGCGGAACAAAAGATTCAGTGCGGTGGATGCTGCTTTTTTCTCGCAATGGGCGTGATCAATCAGCAGCGTGGGAAGATTACTGAGTGCTGCTTCTATCCATTCCGGTGGTGTTGAACACCCCAAAAAGGCTCTGACTTCACTCATTTCTGCCATATCCAAAGTTCCTGCGCTGATTTCAAAGGGCGGATTATACTTACACGATAGTTTGAAATCGATTTTTATCCTATCCTATGTGCTTCATTACCGAATGGATCGCATTACTCAGTGAGCAGCAAGTCACAAACCCATGATGTAAAAGGGGCCGTTTTTGTTCGTATCCTGACCTTGATTGGGAAGCTTCCCCTCCCTACCCTGGGCCTGATCGGTGACATGCTGGGTTACCTGGCCTGGTACATCGCCCCCGGCCCGCGCAACGTCACACTGAAAAATCTTGAGCTTTGCTTCCCAGACATGGACGCAGCGGAACGAACAAGCCTTGCCAAAGCATCCCTGCGGGAAACCTTGCGAACTGCTTTGGAAGTGGCTGCAGCCTGGTCACAAACCAGTGATCGCATGTTGTCTTACATAACCCATGCGGAGAACGAACAGCTGCTGGTCGAGGCCCAAGCGGCAGGTAAAGGTATTGTGTTTATCGTGCCACATTTCGGCAATTGGGAGCTGGCGAATTACTATATGGCCAAGAAGTGTGATCTGCTTGCCATGTACAAGCCGGCTGAATCCGCCGCTTTGGATAAATTAATCCATAAGGCTCGGTCGCAGAATACTCAAATGGTTGCTGCGGACCGACGCGGTGTATTGGCGCTTTACAAAGCGCTTCCCCAAGGCAAGGCGACCGGCGTGCTGCCCGACCAGGAGCCTGAGATCAAAACCGGTGTTTGGGTACCTTTCTTTGGCGTCACCGCCCTGACCCCCAAGCTGGTCAGTAAGCTGAGCAATGACACTGACTCCGTTGCCATCGGTTTTGGTTGTCAACGCAATCCGGATGGAAAAACCTTTCACGTCTTCTATGAGCCGGTGGATGCCGCGTTCTACACATCCGATATCGAAACCTCAGCTGCCGCCATGAATCGCTGTGTGGAGAACATCATCCTGCGGGACCCAAAACAGTACCAATGGGAATACAAGCGCTTTAAGCGACGCCCCAACAAACAACCCAGCCTGTATAAATGACCGATCGGTCCACCTATCAATTTTTATCAAAACTCTGAATTACAATGAGTTACGACAGTTTGTTGCCAAGAGCTCTGAAGTTTTGATTGCTGTAAACTGATTTGAAGTTTGGTATAATTCGCGCGCAAAATTTTCGGTATCGCACGCCCATCTTACATTCGGTGGGCATTCGCTGGCTGGCAAAACCGGCCCACCGCAATCGAAGTCACACTGTAGAGAGGTCATACCGTGCTCGAAGCTTATCGCAAACATGTAGAAGAACGTGCCGCCCAAGGCATCCCACCCAAGCCCTTGGACGAGAAACAAGCCGCCGATCTGGTGGAGTTGCTGAAGAATCCACCCGCCGGAGAAGAAGACTTTCTGGTAGAGCTGTTGACCTATCGTGTTCCTGCCGGTGTTGATCAGGCTGCCTACGTAAAGGCAGGTTTTCTGGCTGCGGTCGCAAAAGGTGAGGCCACCTCTCCGCTGATTGACAAGCGCAAAGCCACTGAATTGCTGGGCACCATGCTCGGTGGCTACAACGTCCAGCCATTGATTGATTTACTGGATGATGCCGAAGTGGGCGATCTGGCCGTTGCCGGCCTGAGTAAAACCCTCCTGGTATTCGACGCATTCCACGATGTGGTCGAAAAGTCCAAGAACAGTGAGAATGCCAAGAAAGTTCTGCAATCCTGGGCTGATGGTGAGTGGTTCACCAGCAAGCCTGAACTGCCGCAAAAAATCACCATCACGGTGTTCAAGGTGACCGGTGAAACCAATACCGATGACCTGTCCCCAGCCCAGGATGCATGGTCGCGACCGGACATCCCGTTGCACGCCAACGCCATGCTGAAAAACGAACGGGAAGGCATCACCCCGGAGAAGCCCGGTGAAATCGGCCCCATCAGCCAGATTGAAGCCCTTAAAGCCAAAGGCCATACCGTTGCCTATGTGGGCGACGTTGTGGGTACCGGATCATCCCGTAAGTCCGCCACCAACTCGGTGCTGTGGTTTACCGGTGATGACATTCCGTATATTCCCAACAAGCGACAAGGCGGTATCTGTATCGGCAGCAAAATCGCACCGATTTTCTTCAATACCATGGAAGATGCCGGCGCCCTGCCCTTCGAAGCGGATGTATCCGATCTGAACATGGGCGATGTGGTGGACATCTATCCCTATGAAGGCAAAATCACAAAGCACGACTCCGATGAAGTGATTTCAGAATTCCAGTTGAAGTCCGACGTTCTGATCGATGAGGTTCGCGCCGGTGGCCGTATCAATATGATCATCGGCCGTGGCCTGACCAACCGGGCCCGGGAAGCACTGGGATTGGGTGCATCCGACCTGTTCCGTTCCCCTGTTGATGTTGCCGCTTCGGATAAGGGCTTCACTCTGGCGCAGAAAATGGTCGGAAAAGCCTGTGGCGTTGAAGGTGTTCGCCCCGGCCAATACTGCGAACCCAGAATGACCACAGTGGGCTCGCAGGACACCACCGGGCCGATGACCCGTGATGAACTGAAGGATCTTGCGTGCCTGGGTTTCTCAGCCGATCTTACCATGCAGTCCTTCTGCCACACAGCGGCCTACCCCAAACCTGTGGATGTGGAAATGCAGCACAGCCTGCCCGACTTTATTATGAATCGCGGCGGCGTATCCCTGCGCCCTGGTGACGGTATTATCCACAGCTGGCTGAACCGTATGTTGCTGCCGGACACGGTGGGCACCGGTGGTGATTCCCACACACGATTCCCCATTGGCATTTCCTTCCCGGCTGGCTCGGGCTTGGTCGCGTTTGCCGCAGCCACCGGCGTCATGCCTCTGGATATGCCCGAATCGGTATTGGTCAAATTCACCGGTAAGCGTCAACCCGGAATCACTCTGCGCGACCTGGTACACGCTATTCCGCTGTACGCCATCAAATCCGGTTTTCTGACCGTTGAGAAAAAAGGCAAAAAGAACATCTTCTCCGGCCGGGTGCTGGAAATTGAAGGGCTGGAAGATCTCACCGTAGAACAGGCTTTCGAACTGTCCGATGCATCCGCGGAACGTTCAGCAGCAGGTTGCACCATTACCCTGTCTGAAGAATCCGTTGCTGAGTACCTGAAATCCAATATCACGCTGCTGAAGTGGATGATTGCCAACGGCTATGGTGCTGCTCGCACTCTGGAACGCCGCATCACCGCCATGGAAGAATGGCTCGCCAATCCATCTCTGATGCGTGCCGATGCGGACGCCGAGTACACCGAAGTTATCGAAATCAATATGGATGAGATCAAAGAGCCCATCCTGTGCTGCCCCAATGACCCAGACGATGCCAAAACCCTGTCTGATGTGGCCGGTGACAAAATCGATGAGGTTTTCATTGGCTCCTGCATGACCAATATCGGCCACTTCCGTGCAGCCGGTAAGCTGTTGGATAAAGTGCCCGGTGGTTCCCTGAGCACACGCCTGTGGCTGGCACCACCCACCAAGATGGACGAGCACCAATTAATGGAAGAAGGTTACTACAACATTTACGGCCGCGCCGGTGCCCGCACTGAGATGCCCGGTTGTTCTCTGTGTATGGGTAACCAGGCTCGCGTCGCACCTGGATCCACAGTGGTTTCCACCTCTACCCGCAACTTCCCCAACCGTTTGGGCCAGGGAGCGAATGTGTATCTGGGGTCTGCTGAATTGGCGTCGGTGGCTGCGGTTCTGGGTAAACTGCCTAGCGCAGAAGAGTACATGACATACGCGCAAGATATTGACAGCATGGCTGCTGACATCTATCGCTACATGAACTTTGATAAGATGCCTGAGTATCAGGAAGTGGCTGACAAAGTGAAGATCCAGGTGGCCCAGGACGCCTAAGATCAGAAGCCAATAAAAAAGCCCCGTTCTGCGGGGCTTTTTTATTGCTCTAGAATGTTCTCGCTATGCCAATATTGATACCGGTACTTCGCACATCGAAAGGCTTGCTGCTGTCATCAAGAAAATCCGAACGTTGTTTGTAGGTAAACTCGGAACGCAGCAGCCACCGGTTCTTCAGATCCCAAAGCACACCCGCACCGACATAAAATCCCCAACCGGAATCGGAAGCAGTGTCGCTACCGGATGGTTTAAGGCCATAGAATGCCTCGTCGAGGGTTATCTCCATACGATAGGCAAGCAGCCCACCGCGACCAAACAATACCAATGAGTCCATCCAATCAGTTTCGGTTTGGTAATGAATACCCGCCAGCAACTCCACACTGTCTAAGGTGAGTTGGTAAGAGCCGGTATTATCCTCCTGTGTGGGAGTGGATGCATCATTGATTCCGGTAACCGCTGCTTCCAGGTAAAAACGCTGCTGCAGAGGCCATAGCACTCCCGCTTCCGCCGACAATGAATTATCAAAGTCTGCGTCTGCCACATCCAACCAATCATAGCTGAGCAACAGGTAAACTTGCCGGGATTCAGCTGAACCGGTGTCTGCGTGACCCACCGCAGAGTACATACCCAAAACCATCACCAACAACCATGGGAGCAATAAAGACTTCAAGGCCGATACTCCACTGTTACGGTGTCACTGGTGCTGCCAATGGCGAATCCGCCGCTGATATCCGCACCCAGATCGTTCCCGACTTCGCGGAACACGGTTAATGACAGGGTGCAATATTCCAAGTCGAAAGTTTCAATTTTTATATCCTGGCGCCCAATCAATCCGAATGAATAGGTCTCCAGTATAGAGCCTACGATAATAACGCTGAGAGCGCTGAGCGTATTGGTGACTTGGTTAACAAAATTGGTGGACGGTATTAATTCACCAACAGATACCGTATGGGAACCCGGATCCGCACTGGATAGAATGTCGGATGTTCCCCATTGCACCTCGCGGGAGCCCGAGAAACAGGTCTGCACACTGGTAAACCGGGTTTGCTCAGTATCGGGTGAAGTCGTCCAACTGAGCACAATCTCCTGACTTCGCGTTGTATAGATCTCGTTTGATAACGGCGAACTCAACACAATGGCCTCCGGAAACGCAACTTGCGTGCGGTAACCCACCAACTCCCCGGGGCCCGGGTCCACCAGCAGCTCATCAACCGGATACCAACGATCAGCTCGCGCGGCGACCGGATCAAAATCCACAGCAAACTCAATCCCCGCCGTGGCGTCTGACAAATCCACAACTGTGGAGTAATCCCCACTCAGATTCTGCAATGAACGTAAAATTGCGGAATCGGTATCACTCTTGGCAACGATGATATCACCAGCAACAAGCGCCGCTTTGCGACCATCCTGAAAATAGGAGGCAGCCACGTTGGCCTGGAGTAAGCCCGCCGGCAGGTTTGCCTGTATCGTGACCGACACACCTTCGTTGGAAACAGGGGCTCGTAAAGAGTCGCTCTCACCCGAGTAGCAGGCGGTCAATGCCGGTAAAAGAACGCATAACAGGGGAATAAAACGCATTTACAGACTCAATCGCTTGAAGACGAATTCAGGGATGTTTTTGATGATCATCATAATCCCCCACCAAAACCAGGGTAAGTAGACTTCATTACGTTTCTTATCGATGGCACTGACAATACCGGCAGCCACCTGGTCCGGCGTTGCCCAAAGCGGTCCACCCTTATCAAATTCCGTGGTCATCGGCGTGTCGACAAATCCGGGTTTCACGGTCAGCACGTGAACCCCGGATGCGAACAACCGGTTACGCAACCCCTGTAGAAACAGGGTTACCATTCCCTTGGCCGCGCCATAAACATAGTTGGACTGTCGCCCCCGATCCCCCGCCACTGAGGAAATAACCGCTATATTCCCCGTCCCCTGCTTCTCAAATTCATTGGCTGCAAGCGTGCAAAGTGAGATCACGCTTAGCGCATTGGTATTGATTTCAGCCAACGCGGTTTCATAGGATGCTTCACATGCTTTCTGGTCGGGCAAGGTACCATGGGCAATCAGGATGCCATCTATCCTGCCCATGGCGTCCAGTGCGGCATCCCAACAGGGCTGATGTGAATCCGTAGCGTTTACATCCAGCAAATGAGTATGAACCTTGGCGGCTCCTCTTACTTGATAATCATTTGCTAAAGTGTCCAGCTTGCTCTGATTTCGAGCCACCAGAAACAGGCTGTAACCACGAACCGCCCAAAGCCGACAAACCGACTCCGCAATGGCGGAGGTCGCTCCAATAATAATCCAATTTTTCATGATGTTGATTCCATTACTCGCTGCCAGAAACTGGAGGTGATATGAGGATCTTTAAAGTGTTGCAACTTGCTGGCATTCGGATAAAACGATTGAAAGTGCTCAGCTTTCATGTGCGCATCCTTGGCGGGATACAGGGCACCGCCCGCCTGCACCACCACTTCATCAAGTTGATCAAACAGGTGCATGGTGAGACTGCCTTTATAGGGAAAATCCAGTGCCAAGGTGGTGCCCGGCCTGGGAAAGGACAGCAGTGCCGGCGTTGGAACATCACCGAATACTTTCAATACTGCAAGAAAAGATCCGTAATTGGCTCTGCCGATGCGCTGTAGAAGCTCTGTTATGGCGGCTTCACTGTTTTCCATGGGAATCACACACTGGTATTGCAGGAAACCTTTTGGACCGTACATTCGATTCCAATTATGAATGTGATCCAGAGGGTAGAAAAACGGATCATAGTGCATCGTCTGATAGGAAACTTTGTCCAATTGACGATTATAATAGAGCCAGTTAAACGCTTTCAAAGACAGGCTGTTCACCAGGGATACCGGCGGATCCACCGGCATGCTCAGTTGCGTACCCGGCCGCGGCGGCCTGGGCTGAACCGGACGGGCATGATTACCCCGGGTAAAATGGCCACGACCAAGCTTGTTGCCAGCGGCCAGGCAATCAACCCAGGCTACCGTGTATTCATAATCCTGTTCCGATTCCTCGGAGAGCCGGAAGAATTCGGCAAGGTTTTCATACTTGATGTTCTCAGCATTGATAGCGGAATTGGCCACTTTTTTCAGCTGCAGTTCCGCCCAGGTAATAAACCCGGTCACGCCCAGTCCGCCAATAGTGGCAGCATACCAGTCAGCGTTTTCAGTGCGGGAACAGACCCGCCTTGAACCGTCGCTGCGCAACAGCTCAAACTGAATCACATGGGAGCCAAAGGTTCCCGCCACATGATGGTTCTTGCCATGAACATCATTGGCGATGGAGCCGCCAACGGTAGCAAATTTGGTACCTGGTGTTACCGGTAAAAACCAGCCCTGTGGCTCCGCCACGGCAAGGATATCCGCTAATGTAGTGCCAGACTCGCAGCGCATCACCCCGGATTCCGTATCAAAGCTGATAAAGCGCCTCATAAACCGGGTAGAAAGCACAGTGCCCTCTTGCAGCATGCAACTATCACCGTAGCTGCGCGCATTGCCCTGTGGCAGAAACGGTGTTTCTGTTGCAGGCAAGGTATCAGGCATCCAGTGCAAGTCTTGACCCATTTGTTGCTGATAGGGGTATCTGCCCCAGGATACGTAAGGTTTAGTCATACACTACACCGCCAACACCATAAATCCGGCAATCAATATTCCACATATCACGCTGGCCTTGTCTTTTAACGCAAAAACGATGGGATCATCATCCATGTTGCCGCGATGAGCAATAATCCAGATACGACTCACCCAATACAACATAATCAAACAAGCGGGCCACATGAGAACCGGATCAGTGTACATGCCTTTTACTTCGGGACTATTGATGTACAACGCAAGTACCAAAACTGAAATGTATCCGCTGGCCCCTCCCAGAGAAGACAAGAGCTCCAGATCCTCCACCTGATAACCCCGGCCCAGTGCCTTGGTTGCACTGGCGGACTTAAGTTTCATCAACTCAGTATACCGTTTGATAATAGCCAGACTTAGAAAAACGAATATGGAAAAGGACAATAGCCAGAAGGAGAGGAAAACACCGATAGCCGCCGCGCCAGCAACAATCCTGACCGTGTACAGTGACGCCAATGTAACAACATCCACCATCACTAAACGCTTTAACTTGAAACTATAGGCCAGGGTCAGCACATAGTAGACCGCCAGCACAATCTGAAAGTCCGTGGGCAGGAACAGGCAGGCAACAATCGCGACCAACAGTAATAGTGGGGTTCCCACAATGCCGAACAGCAACGACAGAGTTCCGGCGGCAAACGGTCTGTTGCGCTTGGTTGCGTGTTGACGATCGTCACTGAGATCGAGCAAATCATTCAGAAAATACACACTGGATGCGCATAGGGAAAACGCAAAAAAACCAAGCACGCTCATCAACAACACGTCCAGGCTTTGCAATTGGTGCGAGGTGATCAAGGGCACAAAAATCAGCGCGTTCTTCACCCATTGATGCACACGCAGGGCTTTTACGATGGTTCGCAACGATGGCGAGGCAACAGCAAAAGAAGCTTCAATGTCGCACAATGCACCGGCTTTTCGTGCCAACCGATCGTTGCCTACGACAACGGCGGAACCGGCATGGCTCCATACCTTCAGATCCACATCCGCATTGCCGGCATAGGCGTATTGCCCCTCACCAAATCGATCAATCAAGGCTTTTCTCTTCGCCATGCCGGAAAGGTTAAGTGTGTCGCTTGATGACAGCACGTCATCGAACAGCTTGAGGTAGTCGGCAATACCGTGGGCATAACGCTGGTGAGAAGCAGTTGCCAGGACAATGGTACGACCTGCCTTCTTTTGTTGCTTAAGATAGTCAACAACGGCCTCGTTGTACGGCAACACCTCAACCAGAATATCAACACGCCGGGCAATCTCTGCTTTAAGATTTGCTTTACCCTTGAGCAGCCAAAGAAAAACAAAAACGAGATTGAGCGGATTTGCCTTAATCAGGAGCATAAACGACTCAAGCAGCAAATCGGTTTTAATCAACGTACCATCAAGGTCCACCACCAATGGTTTTTTGTTATCTGTCATGCATTCAACCTAAATCCGATACTTCTTTACCTGAGAGGGGCACAATGCCCCGAATAGCGAGAATTCCCGCCACTATAAGCCCTATGAATACCGCAAACCAGAGGGTCGCAATTCTGCAAATAAGTGTGGCAGCAATGGCCACAGGTTCCGGCACTCCAGAGGCAATCAGCAACAATCCCATGACAGCTTCAGTGGATCCCAGACCGCCAGGGAGAAAAGAGATAGCGCCGATTAATACCGCGACACCATAGATGCTGATGGCAGCGATTGGACTGATGTCCTGCCCCAATCGTTCCAACAAATACCAGAACCCAATGCCTTCCGCCGTCCAGGCTACTATGCCTATAATGATACCCCCGAACAGCTCCTTATTCTTCAACAAAACCGCCGACGAATTTAACAGGTCCAATACATGGCCCGCCAATTGCGCCGGCTTGTGGGGTAAAGAGTTGGAGGATCGCTGCAGCCAGCCTAAGATCCATTGGCTATGGAGCAAAGGCAGACTACCAAAAATAACGGCGGCCGTGAGCACCACCACCAGCGCATAACCATCAAACAGGACAGCGGCCGCACTGGCCATCAGTACGATGGTCAATAAATCCTGAAAACGCTCCACGAAAAACGTGCTGATGGTATTGTTGAAGCTGATTCCATGTTGCTTTAGATAAAGGGACCTGACAGTTTCACCCGCTTTTCCCGGTGTAGTCGACAGGGCAAATCCGCTCACGTAGTAAGCCAAATGACGGCGGTGAGGAATGGCCATATCCGACAATTTGGTCAGATACCACTCCCAACGCCAGTAACGCAACAAATAGTTGATCAAGGATAACCCCAAGATAACCGCCCAGCCGATCGCTCCCAGTTTCGCAATGGCCGCCCCGGTTTCGTGAAAGTCTCCGAGAAACATAGCGCCAAAGTACAGGCCAATTGCGATGATTACCGACAGAATGATCGGTTTTTGAAACCGCCCCATAGAAATTCAATCCATCAAATTCAAATTTTGAGGCTGGCGACCGCCTGCCCTAGTTGTTGTTCTAGAGCCGCTATGCTATCACTTTTTGTGGCGGATTTGTTGCCCTGGGATTCACTTTCCCCACTTTTGGAGTACTTGATTTCAGAATATATATTACTGATTTTATTAATATTAATTTTCTGTTCAGGGAACTGCTCCTGGGCCCGGCGGGAAAACGCATCAATACCTTCACCAACCACTCTGTAGAGTCCCTTTCGTTCCAGCTTCCTCAAGAAGCTGGCATATTGTTTGTCGGCAAAGCTGGGTTTGGTTCTTAGCCCGGGTAAAAACAGTATCCAGGCCACCAGTAACACCATCACACCCCCAAACCCGATCGATAGCAAGATTATGACTTTAGCAGCCGTTACTTTGTCCATTATCTGGCTCAATAGTTTGTTTTGAGCATCTCGACCATAGGAAACAACATTCTTTATCCACAAGTAGTCGAGATAATCCACCATTAGGCGTAACTTTCCAATTGCCGCAAAGTTCATGACGTTACGAGATGAAAACGGTGAATCCAACAGACCTACTTCAGTCAGTGTATCCCGTAAAGAGCCGGATTCGATGCGATGTGGCGCAATGGCCGCAGTTGGGTCAACTCTCAACCAGCCTTTCCCACTCACCCAATATTCAGCCCAGGCATGAGCGTCATATTGATGAACCAACAAGTAGTTTCCTATTGGGTGAATCTCGCCGCCCTGATATCCACCCACCATGCGGGCAGGAACCCCGGCAGCGCGCATCAGATAGACGAATGCACCGGCATAGTGAGAACAGAACCCCCGCCGTGTGGAAAAGAGAAATTCATCTATCGAATTACTGCCGAGTGTTGGTGGTTGTAATGTGTACACGAACTCTTCATCAAAAAAATGGCGATTGATTAAAGCTGCCATCAATTCAGAATCACCCCTGGCGCGACTGGAGAGCGCTTTTGCCATTTCCTGGGCCCTGGTGTTTCCTGACGGAGGAAGTTTCAGAAACCGCCCCAGCTCCATTTGCCCCAAAGGCTCAGGCTGATACACGTAGTTGGTATAGGATTGGACAGAGAAACGAATTGCTTTATCAATGGTTTCAATGGAATAGTTGACCAAGTGGCTTGATTTTTTGGTTTTGATGCCGCTGATGGTTGACCATGCAATTGTTGGAAGCCAATTCTGACCCGTAGGTTCAAGGTACACCTGATAATGTAAAGCATCTCCCGACGATTCTATCTGTCGCGCATCAAAAGGAGAGAAAACAGCATCATTGGTGGAATACCATGTACGGCCATCAAATCGATCAAAAACCAAGGCGCGCCAATACAGATCCCGGGGTTCTGGCAGCTCACCCTCGAACTCCACTCTAAATGCCAATTCGGAAGACTGGGACAAGTCAGCAATATCACCCGGAGATATTGTATCACTAAGGCCAGTGCGGGAAGAATTGCTTTGCATTTTCAGTTCCCAGATTGGGCCCATTCGGGGAAATAGAAAGAACAGAACCAACAGCAGAGGGATGGTTTGGAGAATGGTAATCAAAGAACTTTTTAATGGCCTCCAAACCGCTATGGATTTATCAGTCATATTCAGCGCTATCAAAGCTGCCGAAATCACAATTAGTACCGAAAATACATAAACTGAAGTTAGCAAAGAGATTGAGAATAAAAATTCGGTCGCTAATACAAAAAAGGAGAGAATTACCACAAGAAAAGCATCTCGCCGAGTATACATCTCCAATAGTTTAAATAGATAGGCTGTCACTAATAGAGCAACGCCTGCATCGGGTCCAAAAATCGTTCCGTAGTGGTAAATTACGCCAAGCGCGCCCCCGACAACCATCAACAGGCGCAACCATTTAGCCGGAAACGTCATCCGTTGTCTGAAGACCTGAATTCTCCAGATACTAACCGCAATAAACACTCCTGCCAACCAGTAAGGTAGCCTTTGCAAATGAGGCAATACGGACATCAAAACACTGAGCATCAATAATACAAATGCCGTCCGCGGTATTGGAAAGATTCCTCGATTTTTATCTTTCATTCTAAGCCAGGGCCAATGCGTCTAAACAGTTCTTCTCATGCTGTTTGCCTGATCCAGGGGTAATTATCGTGCCAGGCAACTCTAAACCGTAGGGATGGTTTGTCTTTGAAAGTTCCAACACCCAAAAACACAGCGCTGACAACTTGCATTCCTTATCTGATACCAACACATCAGACCATCTCAGCAATCGACTCTGTGCCTGATAGCCGTGAAACTGCTTGCTATACAACACGCCCCTTCGGGCATATGCCTTCCAATCGACTGTGTGGAGTGAATCTGATGCATTAAACACCCTTAACCCTGAAAAATCTTCCTGACCGTCTCTTATTATGACATTACCTTTATCACTACTATCGGTTCGATTTGAATCAAGCGGGTATTCTCTTGGTTCAGGATAAACGAGCGTGCTCATATCCAGGTCCAACCACGTCCAGGATTTGCATAAACCAAAGGGAAACTCGGTATAGAGCTTGAAGCGACCTGGTTTGAATTTTCCTCGCTTCGATGTGGGCAACAGTGCGGTTATCGTTACCTGTTGTTGCTCAATCAAATTATGGGGGTTGGATCGGAAACCACTCCAGCTACAATAAATCGAGTGGTGATCTTTATGCTTTGATTTAGAAAGATGAATGATAAACTTCGCCTCTGCTCCAGCGAATGCAGGTTCAGTATGACCTGCGCTCACCACTATTCCGGATAGATTTGAGAAAGTCTGTAAAATACTCACCACAAATAAACTCGCCAGAAAAAAGCTGAAATTTAAAATCATGGTATTGTCATAATTCACTCCCGCAACAAACAATAAAAAGTCTGTCAACAGGTATCCCAATCCCATCCAAGTTGGAAATATAAATATTCTCTTTTGATTCAGCGTTACCCGGTTTCTGGGTGGAATTCTTTTATCCAGCCAAAGTTCCCAGCGCCCCCTAAACATCTCTCGAATGCTGTTCACCTTTACCGCCCTGCCAGCACATCAACCTGTTTTAACACACTGTCCACCAGGCGCTGCCCCTCATGACCGGTCACATCCTGGGAACCGGCCAAGCGATGCTCGGCAACCGCTGGCAGCACTGCCTGTACATCTTCTGGAATGACATGTTCTCGGCCGGAGACAAAGGCATAGGCTTGCGAGCATTGCACCAAGGCCATTCCCGCCCGGGGTGAAAGCCCGAAGTTGAAACGATTGGATTGCCGGGTGAAAGCCAAAATCCGCTGCACGTAATCAAGCAAAGCGTCGGATACAAAAATCCTGGTCACGCTTTGCTGCAGCTGATCAAGCCCTTCCCCATCAATGGCCGCCGGCAGCTTTTCCATATCCTGACGGGGATTGAAGCCGTTGAGCAATTTTCGCTCTACTGATGGATCAGGGTAGCCCAGACTGATTCGCATTAAAAAACGATCCAGTTGTGATTCTGGCAAGGGGTAGGTTCCCATCTGGGAAATGGGGTTTTGGGTGGCAATCACAAAAAACGGTTTTGGCAAGGGATAGGTGTTACCGTCCACCGTTATCTGGCGTTCTTCCATGGCCTCGAGTAAAGCACCCTGTGTTTTTGGTGTGGCGCGGTTGATTTCGTCCGCCAGCAGCACCTGTGAAAAAACAGGGCCGGGGCGAAATTCGAACTCTGTGGTGGTTTGATTGAAGATGGAGGTACCCAGAATATCGGCTGGCAAGAGATCACTGGTGAACTGTATGCGCTGATATTCCAGGCCAAGCACCTTTGCCAGCGCATGGGCCAGCGTTGTCTTTCCCATGCCGGGCAGATCCTCAACCAGCAAGTGCCCTTTCGCCAACAGGCAAGATAACGCCAGTTTGATCTGTTCCTCTTTACCCAGTAGAACGTTTGCCAATGCACGAATCAGTGCTGAAGCGGATGTGGACACAAGGACTCCCTAGGACAACTGCGACCTGATATCACGACCAATAATCAGTCAACCATAAAAAAGGCTGCCGGCTGCAACCCTTAGGTTACAGTCTAGCAGCCTTCTGCCTACTAGCCTGTGTTGTATTGGTTTTAATGTGAATCAGATCAGCTTGTTAAGGCCTCGAGCCAAGTCCGCTTTGATATCATCAATGTGCTCTAAACCGACAGCAACACGAATGAGGTTTTCACTGATGCCTGCTTCGGCTTTGGCCTCATCAGAAAGCCGGCCATGGGTGGTCGTGGCCGGGTGTGTGATCGTGGTTTTGGCGTCACCCAAATTACCGGTTATAGACAGGAAGCGAGTATCGTCGATGACGCCCCAGGCCTGTTCCCGGCCACCTTTCACACGAAATGACAAAACGCCGCCAAATGCGCTCTGCTGCTCTCTGGCCAAAAGATGCTGGGGATGACTGGGCAACCCCGCATAAAACACTTTCTCAACAGCCACATGCTGTTCCAGCCAGTCTGCCAGCCTTAGTGCATTGGCTGAATGCGCCTGCATTCTGAGGCTGAGGGTTTCCAGCCCCTTCAGAAAAACCCAGGCATTAAACGGACTCATGGTAGGGCCGGCACTGCGCAAAAAACCAAAGACCTCTTCCATCAGCTCATTGCGCCCGCATACCGCGCCACCGATACAACGCCCCTGCCCGTCCAAAAACTTGGTAGCCGAGTGCAGCGCGATATCCGCGCCAAACTCCAACGGGCGCTGCAGCGCCGGTGTGCAGAAGCAATTATCCACTACCAGCAAGGCACCGTGATTATGAGCCAGCTCGGCCAGGTGAACCACATTTGCTACTTCACACAGTGGATTGGATGGGGTCTCCAGAAACAGCAACTTGGTTTTACTGGTGATCGCCGCTTCCCATTGCCCCATGTCCGTAAGGGAGACAAAGGTGGTTTTGATACCGAATTTCTGCAGGTATTTTTCAAACAGAACATTGGTGGTACCAAACACACTGCGGGAACTGATGATTTCATCCCCGGCCTCCAGCAAGGCCATTACCGTGCTCAGAATGGCGGCCATACCGGATGCAGTTGCCACGCAGCGCTCCGCCCCTTCCATCGCCGCCAGACGCTGTTCAAACGAGCGCACCGTGGGATTGGTAAAGCGGGAATAGATGTTACCGGGTTCGTCACCGGAAAACCGGGCCGCGGCCTGGGCTGCGCTGTCGAACACGTAGCTGGATGTGGTAAATATAGGTTCACCATGGGCGCCTTCATCGGTGCGCAACTGGCCTTCCCGCAGGGCCAAGGTTTCAAGATGCAATGGCGCTGTATCGTCAAAATGATCCATGGAACTCGTCACCTGCCTGTTTATTCAATCGCACTAGTTCGTGTTATGCAGGTCAATACTTTCACTATTAACCATCAGCTGCGACACTTTTTGACTTTTGGCGTCGTCGCTGCGACTGGCCTCCAGCCGCTCCAAATAGCCTGTATTAATGTCACCGGTAATGTACTCGCCATTAAATACAGAGCAGTCAAAATGCTGGATTTCAGGATTGCCTTCCTGAGAGGCAGCCACCAGATCCTCCAGATCCTGATACACCAACCAATCCGCGCCGATCAGCTTTTGAATCTCTTTCACCGAACGGCCATGGGCGATCAGCTCTCGGGCAGCAGGCATGTCAATGCCATACACGTTGGGATAACAAACCGGCGGTGCAGCGGAAGCAAAATACACGTTCCTGGCGCCAGCATCCCTGGCCATCTCAATAATCTGATTGCACGTGGTACCGCGCACGATGGAATCATCCACCAGTAGTACATTCTTACCCTGAAACTCCAATCCAATCGCATTCAGTTTCTGACGGACGGATTTCTTGCGCTCGTTTTGCCCCGGCATGATAAAGGTACGTCCGATATAACGGTTTTTAATAAACCCTTCCCTGAATTTGACGCCCAGGTTGTATGCCAGCTGCAACGCAGAAGTACGGCTGGTATCCGGAATTGGAATAACGACATCGATATCGTGATCCGGCCAGACCCGTTTGATCTTGTCCGCCAGCTTCTCTCCCATACGCAAACGGGATTTATACACTGAAATCCCATCCATGATGGAGTCCGGGCGCGCCAAATACACGTGTTCAAAAATGCAGGGCCGGTACTCGGGACGCCGAGCACACTGACGGGTGTAGAGTTTGCCATCCATGTTGATGAAGACCGCCTCGCCCGGTGCGATATCCCGCACCAGCTCAAACCCCATGGCCTGCAGGGCAACACTCTCCGATGCGATCATATATTCCATGCCCTCGGCTGTTTCGCGCTCACCGAAACACACTGGGCGAATGCCGTTGGGGTCCCGAAACCCGACGATGCCGTAACCGGTGATCATGGCCACAACGGCGTATGCCCCTTTACACCGTTCATGCACTGCAGAAACGGCGGTAAAGATATCTTCTTCCGTGGGTACCAGCTTGCCCAGGCGTTGCAGTTCATGGGCCAGTATATTCAGCAACACCTCAGAATCGGAATTGGTGTTAATGTGGCGCAAATCGGTTTTATAAAGATCTTCACCGATTTCAGCCGCATTGGTCAGATTGCCGTTATGGGCCAACGTTATGCCGTACGGGCTATTAACGTAGAAAGGCTGTGCTTCGGCAGAGCTGGATGAACCGGCAGTGGGGTAACGGACATGGCCGATGCCCATATTGCCCATCAAGCGGCGCATGTGCCGGGAGCGGAACACATCCCGCACCATGCCATTGTCTTTACGTAAATAAAGCTTATCCTGGTCACAGGTGACAATTCCCGCGGCGTCCTGCCCTCTATGTTGTAATACGGTCAGAGCATCATAAATGGTCTGATTGACATTGGAGCGGCCAACTATGCCGACTATTCCGCACATTCGTTTTACCTCGATACGTCGTGTGCCTGGATTTTCCTATAATAGCGCAAATAGCGATCTCTATTCAGCGCCAATATCCATGATCTTCTCCCAGATCACCTGCCCCGTTTGTGCTGTCCAGTCTTCCACCATCATAAAATGAGGAATCAACATGGACTCTTTCCACCAGGGGTCCAGCGGCATCTGAGTCATGCGGGCAAGCACGGCCAGTGAGATTACTACCAGCAGGCAGCCACGCACTAATCCGAATGCACTGCCCAGAACCCGGTCGGTTCCGGTCAGACCGGTCACTTTAATCACTTCTTTGATCAGGTGCTTGATCAGCGCACCCACTATCATGGTGAGAATAAACAGGGCAATGAACGCCAGTGGTTGTCTGGCCGAAGGCGGATCAACCCAGTCTGACAGAACGATGGCCAACGGCACACTGAACAGCCGGGCAATTACAAAGGCCGCTATCCAGGTCACCAACGAGAGTGCTTCCAAGGTAAATCCGCGGTGCAGACTGAGGGCCATGGAAAGACCTATAATGCCGAGAATGACATAATCAGCAATGCTCATCGATGGGAAATACCTGGGAAATCCGATTGAATGTGGAAAGGGCGCATTCTAACAGAGCCTCTGTTAAATTCCTAATCCACACCCCTCAAGGAATATACTTTAAAATCAGGGTGTTAAGCTTAAAATCCCGTTCCAGTGCCGTTTTTTGCTGCTCCAGACGGTGGCGCCTTATTTCCGGCCCCACATACACCTTATGCAAACCTGCCACTGCCTTGGTGTATGCCTTGTAGCCGGCATCATTGAGCTTGTCACGCAAGCGGTTTGCATTCTCCTGACTGGAAAAGGCCCCAACCTGAATAATCCAGGCCTCCGCCAGATCCACCCTGTTATCCGCAGCATTCTGAATCGCGCGATCCACTTCCTGTTCTTGGGCGATATAGTCTTCCACAGGGAGCGATTCCGGGGTCTTGGGAGCAGCATCGGGCTCGGCGGAAAAGGTTTCCGTGGAGCGGGTTTCCTCTGCTGCTTTGCGGGCTTCGGTTTGTTCTACCTGGGCGATCACCGATCGCGCCTCATCTTCGAGGGTACTGAAATCCTGCGCCTGAATCGTCATCGCGGGTTGCTCCGGATAAGCGTAGTCCGCGGAATTGACCCGTTGTTGCTGCCCATCGAACACCAGAGGCAAAAATATGACCGCTAATGAGATCAGGACAATGGCGCCCACTAACCGCTGCTTCAAGTTTTGATCCAATGATCTAATCCTTATCCGAGTGCATCAAACCGCTGTATTGTATAACGTCTGCAACGGTATAAAAGGACCCAAATACCAGGATCAGATCATTTTTGTCGACCGTTTTCACCAGTTTCCGGCAAATTGTTGAAGGGCTGGGCTGGGGAGCGTCACACAGGGCACCTGCGTCCAGTAGCCGCTGCCGCAAGTCACCGGCCTGCGCAGCTCGCTCCGCCTGCAGTTCAGCCGGATACCAATGGTCCACCACCGGCAACAATTCCAGTACTGTATTGAGAATATCCTTATCCGCCAACATGCCGATTACGCAATGTACCCGGCGCTTTGGAAGCGCCTTCAGATAGTGGGCAAGGGCTTTCGCTGCATGAGGGTTGTGCCCCACATCCAGCATCACCCTGGGGTGATCGTGAATCACCTGACGGCGCCCGGTAACCGACACCCGGGACAAGGCCTGATTATACTGTGACGGCAAAAGCGGGAACGGGGCCAACACCAGTGCCTGCAGCGCGGTGGCTGCGTTCTGCAAGTAGATGGCCGGTGTGGTCAGCTGCTCATACCGGCATTGCCGCCCATCGTTGCCCGTAACCGTGGCCGACCAGCCGGACTCGGTTGCCTGCCAGTCAAAGTGATCGCCCTGCTGGTATAACTGACAGCCCATCTGCCCTGCCCGCTCCGCGACATCCCGCGGTAAATCAGCTTCACCGATCACCAGCGGCCGACCCGCTCGGCCGATGCCAATTTTTTCGTACCCGATCTGGGTGCGGTCAGACCCCAGCCATTCCTGATGATCCAGGTCGATGCTGGTGACCACCGCAATAGAAGGCGCCCACACATTGACCGCATCAAGACGCCCACCCAGGCCCACTTCAAGAATCCAGGTATCCAGGTTTTCCTGCTTGAACAACCAAATGGCAGCCAGGGTGGTAAATTCGAAATAGGTTAGGCTGACATCCCCCCGCTGCGCCTCAACGGCTGCAAACGCCCGCACCAACTGCTCATCATCACACTGACAACCATTGATCATGACTCTTTCGTTGAAACGAACCAGGTGGGGAGAGGTATAAACGCCGGTTGTATGATTGCCGGCGCGTAAAAACTCATTAATCAGGGCAACCGTAGAGCCTTTGCCGTTGGTGCCGGCTACTGTGAATATGAAGGGGGTGTCAGAGAGTAACTGAAGGCGCTCAGCCACCACCCGGATACGCTCCAATCCCATATCGATGGACTTGAAATGGAGTTTCTCCAGGCGGTTCAGCCAATCTTCAAGCTGCATTTTGGGGTAACAGTTTGTCCATCAGCCGATGTAAGGTGTCGCGCAACTCATGGCGATGGACAATCATGTCCAGGGCGCCGTGCTCCAGTAAAAACTCACTGCGCTGAAAGCCTTCCGGCAGTTTTTGGCGTACGGTCTGCTCGATAACCCGCGGCCCGGCAAAACCAATCAACGCATTGGGCTCAGCCAGGTTGATATCGCCCAGCATGGCCAGACTGGCGGACACCCCACCATAAACAGGATCGGTCATCACCGAAAAGAACGGCAGGCGGTTTTCTTTCAGTTTTTCCAGCACCGCACTGGTTTTTGCCATTTGCATCAGTGAGAACAAGGCCTCCTGCATCCGGGCGCCGCCGCTGGCAGAAAAACAGACCAAAGGACAACTGTGCTCGATAGCGGCATTGGCTGCCCGTACGAACTTCTCACCGACGATGGTTCCCATCGAACCACCAAGAAACTCAAACTCGAAAGCCACCGCCACCACCGGGTAGCCTTGAACCGTGCCCCGGAATGCCACCAGGGCGTCTTTTTCGCCGGTGCCTTTCTGGGCGCTGGCCAGGCGATCTTTGTAGCGCTTACTGTCTTTGAACTTCAAGCGGTCCACCGGCTCCAGTTCCGCCGCCAGTTCCTCCCGGCCTTCGGCATCAAGAAACAAATCCAGGCGCCGGCGGGCATTGATACGCATGTGATGGTCGCACTTGGGGCAGACGTCCTGGTTCTTCTCCAGCTCCGGCCGATAAAGGAACGCACCGCACTTTGCGCACTTCTTCCACAAACCTTCAGGTACTTCGGTCTTTTTGGTCGAACTTCTTCCTACACTGGGTAGTATCTTTCCCAGCCAGCTGCTACTCATAACAACGCCACCCTGATTTCATTATGTTTATTATTACTGATCCAGGCCGTGGCGCAGGGATTGAACGAATTCGGATACCTTGGACATCATGGTATCGCGATCATCCTGAAATTCGGCAATCAACTTCACCAGGGCACTGCCAACCACTACCCCATCAGCGTTCTCACCGATCAGGCGCGCGGTTTCAGCGTCCTTGATACCAAAGCCTACCGCAATGGGCAAATCCGTTGTTTTACGAATTGTTTCCAACTTCCTGTTTACCCCCTCCACGTCCAGGTTGCCGGCACCGGTCACACCCTTCAGGGAAACGTAATACAGGTAACCTCGGCCACTGGCAGCAATCCGCGCAATTCGGGCATCACTGGTGGTGGGTGCAATCAGAAAAATCGTGTCCAGGCCCGCCGCGTCAAACAGTTTGATGGGCTCTACCGCTGCTTCCGGCGGTAAATCCACAATGATAAGACCATCCACACCGGCTGCCGCTGCATCTTGGGCGAACTGTTCATAACCATACACTTCCACCGGATTCAGGTATCCCATTAACACGATGGGCGTATCCTGATTGGTTTCGCGAAAGGATTTGACCATCTCCAGTGCATGGGTGGTGGTTACGCCGTTAGCCAGCGCTCGTTCATCGGCCAACTGAATCACCGGGCCGTCCGCCATGGGGTCAGAAAAGGGAATACCCAACTCAATGATGTCTGCACCCTGCTCTGCCAGCCTATGCATTAACGGCACGGTTACCTCCAACTGGGGGTCGCCGGCTGTAATAAAGGGGATCAGGGCTTTCTTGTTCTGTTGCTTCAAATTCTGAAGGCACGCTGTGATGCGGCTCATCTTGTAAACTCCTTAAAACCTTATCAAAAGCACCCTGTCAGAGGCTGATGCCGTCAATCTCGGCAACGGTCAAAATATCTTTGTCACCACGGCCGGATAGATTGACGATAATAATATCGTCTCTGGTCATGGTCGGCGCCAGTTTGGCCGCGTAAGCCAGCGCATGGCTGGACTCCAGGGCAGGCATGATCCCTTCAATGCGGGTCAGGTTGCGGAATGCTGCCAGGGCCTCATCATCGTTGGCCGCAACATAATTCACTCGGCCACAATCTTTGAGCCAGGAGTGTTCAGGCCCGACCCCAGGATAATCAAGGCCGGCGGAAACGGAATGGGTATGCATAATCTGCCCGGCACCATCCTCCATCAGATAGGTGCGGTTGCCATGCAGCACGCCGGGCCGACCAGCACACAATGGCGCGGCATGCTGACCACTGGCCAGACCTAGGCCGCCTGCCTCCACGCCGTACATGGTCACCGACTCATCGGCGAGGAACGGATGGAACAGACCTATGGCATTGGAGCCACCGCCAACACAGGCAATCAACGCATCGGGCAGGCGCCCCGTTTGATCCTGACATTGTTGCCGCGCTTCACGGCCAATCACACACTGAAAATCCCGAACCAGCATGGGATAAGGGTGGGGGCCGGCTACAGTACCAATGATATAAAACGTATCGTCCACATTGGTTACCCAATCCCGGAGCGCTTCGTTCATGGCATCTTTCAGGGTTTTGGTACCGGAAGTAACAGGAGTCACCTTGGCACCCAAAAGCTTCATGCGATAAACGTTAAGGGACTGACGCTTGATGTCCTCCGCCCCCATAAACACCTCGCATTCCAGCCCAAGCCGCGCTGCCACCGTGGCGCTGGCCACGCCGTGCTGCCCGGCACCGGTCTCGGCGATGACCCGCCGCTTACCGGTGTACTTGGCCAGTAAAGCCTGACCAATAGTGTTATTCACTTTATGGGCACCGGTGTGATTTAAATCCTCACGCTTAAGGTAAATCTGTGCTCCACCCAATTGCTCAGACCAACGTTCAGCATGATAAAGAGGGCTGGGACGGCCGACATAATGGGCCAAATCCTTGTCAAAGGCTGCCTGGAATTCAGGGTCTTTTGACAATTTCAGGTAGATCTCTTCCAGTTCATCCAACGCAGACATAAGCGTCTCGGAAACGAAGCGCCCACCATAGGGGCCAAAATTTCCAAGATCATCCGGCGTATTCAGAAAATCACGCTCATTCTGAGACACTGTGTACTCCTGTGATAAAAGCTTTAATCAAAGCATGGTCTTTCTTGCCTTTGGAAGACTCGACGCCTCCACTCACATCGACGGCCCAGGGCTTAACCTGTCGTATCGCTGCAGCCACATTGGAGGGGTCCAGGCCACCGGCCAGAACGATGGGTTTATCGAGGTCGCGGGGCACCTTTTCCCAGTCGAAAACCTGACCGGTTCCGCCTGGTGTGCCTGACATATAGGTGTCGAGAAGAATACCACGACTGCTGTGGTATGTGTGACATTGTGCCACCAAATCAACGCCGTCTTTCATTCTGACCGCTTTGATGTAGGGCTTGTTCCAACGCCGACAGCGGTGTTCGCTTTCGTCACCATGGAATTGCAACAGATCCAACGGCAGTGCATCGAGAACCCCCCCTAAAAACCGGTCATCCGCATTGACAAACAAACCCACACTGGTCACAAACGGGGGCAAATTCGCCAAAATGGTTTTGGCGGTATCCACGCTAACATTTCTGGGGCTTGGCTCGAAGAACACGAAGCCCAGGGCATCGGCACCTGCATCCACCGCCGCCAAAGCGTCTTCGGTATTGGTGATTCCACAAATCTTTACCCGGGTCAAAGCTGGATACTCTCAATTCCGTAAAAGGAACGGGATTTTAACAGATTAATCCGAATCTGCGGAAAGGATTAGGCAAGGTCTAGGTCAGCTCAGGGTATCCGCAAGTGGCATGAAGGGAATATCGCGCTCCGGTTCAGGGATTCCGAACTCTTCCGGATAGCCCACTCTCATAAAGAACAGGCCAAACGGTGGCGCAGTGACACCGCCGAGGGCACGGTTACGGTGGTCGAGCACTTGATTTACCCACTGCAGGGGTTCTTTGCCGCAACCGATGGCCATCAACACGCCGGCGATGTTCCTCACCATATGCTGCAAAAACGCGTTGGCTTGTATATCCATAACGATCAGATGGCCGTGTCGCCTGAGTTTGATGTGATGGATAGTGCGCACCGGGGACTTGGCCTGGCAGCCCTGGGCCTGAAAGGAACTGAAATCATGCTCACCCACCAAGACATCGGCGGCTTGCTGCATCAGAGCGACATCAAGGGGGCGATAGTTCCAGGTCAGATGTTGCATTCCCAATGCCGGCCGCACCGGGTGGTTATAAATCACGTAACGATAGGCACGGGATAGGGCAGAAAATCGGGCGTGAAAATCATCCGCAACCGGTTTGGCCCAGCGTACAGAAATACTATCGGGAAGATTTCGGTTGCTGCCAAATACCCAGCCTTTTTCTGGGCGGTGGGAACGGGTATCGAAATGCACCACCTGGCCCACGCCATGCACCCCGGTGTCGGTTCTGCCGGCGCATATTACCTGCGTGGGATGATCGGCCACTTTGGCGAGCGCGCGTTCCAGATGCTCCTGCACTGAATCGGGATCATGCTTCTGACGCTGCCAGCCACAGTAATGACTGCCATCATATTCCACACCCAACGCCACTCGCATACATTGCCCCTGAAGAAAACGAAAAGAGGGCCTGCAGGCCCTCTTGCGCGAATGTTACGAAGTTGTGTAATACGAATCAAGACTCCAGACGGGTCAACAGATCCTTGGCCTCGCTTTTTTGATTGTCATTACCCTCGATCATGACCTCATCCAGTATGTCCTTGGCGCCATCGCGATCCCCCATGTCAATGTAGGCTCGGGCCAGATCCAGCTTGGTGGATGCTTCATCGGCATCGGACAGAAAATCAAGCTCTTCACCGGAATCGTCCATATCATTGGCCGCCGGAGCCGCGGGTGCAGCAGGGGGCGTCATGTCGGCTATGATCGTTTGATCGTCGTCGGCGGGCACATCCGCATCGGAAGGCTCCCCACTGTCCAGAAAATCCGCATCCAGATCAAGGTCCAGCTCATCGGCCAACTGCGCCGCGGACTGTGAATCCAATTCCAGATCGTCCTCTGATTCGGAGCTTGCCGGTGCTTCTGGCGCAGGCTCAGCCGGGGCCTCTTCTGAATCGGAGAAATCCAGCGATGGTGTCTCATCCAGTTCGGTGGTGGAGCTGTCAAAGTCCAGATCAAAGTCCATGTCGTTGGACTCAGGCACCTCTTCCGCAGGGGCTTCCGGTTCTTCAACATTGAAATCCATGGACAAATCTTTGTTGCTGTCATCCGGGGTTTCGGTGCTTCCGGCGCCGCTTACCTCATCCAGTGAAAAATCGGTATCAAAATCCAGAGACACTTCATCCGATTCATTGGTGGGTTCCGCGGGGGCAGCACTGCTGCTGTCGGAATCAAAGGCGGTATCCAGGTCGAAGTCCAGGGTGCTGGCATCGTCTTCAGTTTTGGGGCTGTCTTCCTCGTCATCCAGATCAAGGTTCAGGTCAAAATCCAGGCCGGCCACTTCAGCGGCACTTTGCTGCTCGGAGGGTTCTTCAGTTCCGGCTTCCGCCTGATCCGCCGGGAAACTGGTTCCGGTGTCTTCCAGGTCACCCAGATCGAAATCCAGACCGGTATCGGATTCCTGCTCCAGCTCACTCTCTATTTCGCTGCCTGTCTCGCTGGCGGGTGTTTCCCCGGGCTCCGACAGTGCTGAATCCAGATCATCAAAATCAAAACTTTCAGCAGCTGAATCCGCTAATATGGTGTCATCGCCATCCTGATCAGCGCCATGGTCTGACGACACACTATCCTCAGGCACGCTGCTCAGTTTGTCACGCAGGCCGTCGGCCCGGCTGACGTCGGCTGAGGTTCCCACATCCTGCAGCACCCGATAGTGATTCATAAAGATCTCGGGTTCGTTGGCTTCAGCGCAGACCTCACAGAGTTTCAGACGGATGTCAGCTCTGTCTGGCTCGCTTTCCGCTGCTTTCTCCAACATCTCGATGGCCTGCGGGAATCGGCCGTAAGCGATATAAATGTCCGCTTCCCCAATCACATCCGATGTCTGTGGAACGGTTTCCTCATCCGCACTGGCTTCAACCGCTTCCTCGAACGCATCGTCTTCTTCCAGGTTGACGGAATCCAGTTCCAACAGGTCATCACCACCATGGGCTTCAGGCAAATCAAACTCTTCGGGGATATCCTCCTCAAGTTCGGCCCCGGCCTGCTTGCGGCGCGCCGCCACCAGCCCCAGTACGATCAACAGTACAATGGCTCCACCACCGGCGGCCAGGTACATGGGGTTGGACAGGATCTGGCTAACCAAATCCTGCTGCGACACCGCAGGTGGTTGCGCGGGTTCAGGTTGCTTGGGCTCCTCCACCTCGACCCCGGCCAAATCGGGCTCTGCATCCATTGCGGGATCTTCAGCATCGGTTGCGGTGGAGGGCATGGCCTCGGTGCCAACCATTTCATCTTCGCTTTCACCCGTGTCTTCGGCAAAGTTATAGTCAACGCCCTCCTCCGATGATTCTTCCGGAGCAATCAGCTCACCGGTGGTGACATCGTCCTCTGCCATTGGGGCTTGTTCGGGCTCTTCGGTGATCAGGTCACCGGCCATCACCGGTTCGGATGTATCGTCTTCCACTGCCGGGGTTGCCTGCATCTCGGCTTGCTGCGCCGCTTCCAGTTCCCGTAGTTTTGCCTGCAAGGCGGCGATTTGCTCATCCTTTAAGGTAAGAACCTTTTCTGAAGTATCCAACTGGTCTTCCAGGTCAGACATACGCAAGCGGAGTTCTTCATTCTCCAGCTTGAACTTGTCGACGGTCTCTTCCGCTACCACCAATTGATCCCGTAACTGACCAGAATCGCCCGCGCCACCCTGCCCTGTATCGCTGCTGTCGGTGCCGGCGGACACCAGTTTCAAGCGGTCCGGTGATTGGCCACTGGCGGGATCCTGTTCGCGGCTAACACTACGACCGCTGAGGTCAATCTGGCGAGCTTCCGTATCTGAAGAACCTGAAATGCGTTCCCGCCATTGACGGTTTTGCTCTGCCGCCATGGCAATCGCATCGCGACTGGACAGCTGCATGACTTCTTCTTCAGTGGGGGCGCGCAATACGGCGCCTTTCTTCAGTAAATTGATGTTGTCGTCAATGAAGGCATCCGGGTTTTTGCGCTGAATCGCCATCATGGTCTGCTGGATGCTGACCCTGTCTGATGGCTTCATGCTTCTGGCGATGCTCCAAAGGCTGTCGTTACTGCCGATGGTATGCGTACCGGCCTGGCTGCCCTGGGCGTATTCGCCACTGCTGTAGGACGGCTGTGGCGAATCCGTTTGGTAGGTGGTGGTAACCGGTTGCACTGAACGGGTGGGCGTTGCAGACGAGGTTGTTGGCGCTGCGACGCTATCGGCCTGCTGGCTGCTGTAGATCGGAGGATCCAGCAATAGCGTGTATTCCCGCAACAGGCGCCCCGCTGGCCAGTTCACTTCCACCAGAAAATTCAGAAACGGCTCTTTTACGGGCTTTCGGGAGCGGATCTTGATGATCGACTTCCCTTGATCATTGACGGTTACCTCGAATTTGAGATCGGTCAAAAAATGGAAGCGCTCTACGTTGGCAGAAGCAAAATCTTCCTGGGAAGCGAGTGCGGGTAAAATCTCATTGGAAGTAAGCTCTCTTACCTGCACCAGTTCGATTTCAGCGTCCAGCGGTTCACTCAAAGCTGAATTGAGCTTGATTTCGCCCAAACCCAGTGCGTTGGCCAACCCAGGGATAAGTACACCCACACCAAGCATTGCAGCGGCAAGTTTACGAACCATTATCTATTCCTTCGCTTATATGACCACCGGACGGCAAAGCCATCCCTTCGTTTTTCTTAAATTTGTCACGTTAGGTCTCGGCGTGGCCTGACGGCAAGCTAGGCGATCCCCTTCATCAACCCGACTGCAACAAATACGAATCCAGCAACCTGCTGATTTACTAAACTATTAACTTGCTTAGGAGAGCCATTCATTTTTTGAAAGCTACCCCTAACAAGGATAGCTTTCAATTTGCGGTTGTCAGGCAAATTCTTGAATAATCGTGACCCAGTTACCTGATTAATCTAGAACCAGCCTGACAAGATTGAGGTAAGTATCAATTATAAATAGTGTTTTATCAACTCTTCGGCGATTTGCACGCTGTTGGTGGCCGCCCCTTTGCGAACATTATCCGCCACCACCCAGAGGTTGATACCCCGGGGATGAGAGATGTCTTCCCGGATACGTCCAACAAAAGTGTCATCCTTATCGGCAGCATCGGTTACCGCCGTGGGGTAGCCACCATCCTGGCGGGTATCCAGCACGGTTATTCCGGGTGCCGCCTGCAGCAGTTCGGTGACCTGCTGGGCACTGATCTTGGCACGGGTTTCGATATGCACGGCTTCGGAATGCCCATAAAAAACCGGTATGCGCACGCAGGTAGGATTGACTTCAATGCTGTCGTCACCAAAGATCTTCTTGGTTTCCCAAACCATTTTCATTTCTTCTTTGGTATAGCCGTTTTCCTGGAACACATCGATGTGTGGCAGCGCATTGAATGCAATCTGCTTGGGGTACACTTCGGCTTTGGTAGGCTGTCCGTTCAACAGATCCCGGGTTTGTACGGCCAGCTCCTCGATCGCCTCTTTACCCGTGCCGGAAACCGCCTGGTAGGTGGCCACATTAATGCGTTCGATACCCACCGCATCATGGATGGGCTTCAATGCCACCAGCATCTGTATGGTTGAGCAGTTGGGATTGGCAATGATGCCGCGGGTCTTGTACTCCGCAATCTTGTCGGGGTTCACTTCCGGCACCACCAGAGGGATATCCTTTTCATAGCGGTAATGGGAGGTATTATCGATAACCACACAGCCCGCAGCAGCGGCTTTGGGTGCAAATTCAGCGGAAATCGACCCGCCGGCGGAGAACAGGCCGATCTGAACCTTGGAGAAATCGAACTCGGCCAGGTTTTGTACCCGAATATTCTTGCCCTTGAACTGGACGATCTTTCCCTCTGAGCGCTCGCTGGCCAGTGGATAAAGAGTGCCGACCGGAAAGTTTCGCTCCTCCAGTACCCGCATCATGGTTTCACCCACCGCACCGGTGGCACCCACTACTGCTACATCGTATGTCTTACTCATAACATCCTTCTTCAACACTTGGTTGCTTGATCGTTGTTTGTGTTCAATCAGCTACTTGATTTCACTGTATTCAAGACGGCTTCACCCATCTGGGCGGTACTTACTTTCTGGCTGCCGTCGGTGCAGATATCCGCAGTCCGGTAGCCCAGATCCAGCACCTTACTGACAGCGGCTTCAAGGCGATCGGCAGTAGCCCCATACCCCAGGGAATATCTCAACATCATGGCGGCAGAGAGAATGGTGGCCAGGGGATTGGCCAAGCCTTTACCGGCAATATCCGGGGCTGAGCCGTGGCAGGGCTCGTACATGCCCTTGTTGTCCTTATCCAGGGAGGCCGACGGCAGCATGCCGATCGACCCGGTCAGCATGGCCGCTGCATCGGAGAGAATATCGCCGAACATATTGCCCGTAACCATGACATCGAACTGTTTGGGAGCCCGGATCAGTTGCATGGCCGCGTTATCCACATACATATGGCTTAACTCGACTTCCGGATACTCTTTACTGAGATCGGTCATAATCTCACGCCACAATTCGGTTACTTCCAGGACATTGGCCTTATCCACAGAACAGAGCTTCTTGCCCCTTTTCATGGCCGCCTCAAAGGCCATGCGACCAATCCGGATGATCTCTGATTCACTGTATACATAGGTGTTGTAGCCCTGGCGCTCGCCGTTTTCCAGCGTGCGTATCCCTCGAGGCTGGCCGAAGTATATGCCACCGGTAAGTTCACGCACTATCAGGATATCCAGCCCGGAAACCAGCTCCGGCTTCAGGCTGGAGGCGCTGGCCAGCTGTGGATAGAGCATGGCTGGCCGCAGATTACCGAACAGTTCCAGCTCCGAACGCAGTCTCAGCAGCCCTTTTTCCGGGCGAATCGCTATCTCCAGGGACTCCCATTTTGGCCCGCCGATGGCACCGAACAGGATGGCATCCGCTGACTTTGCCAAGGCCAGGGCATCTTCCGTCAGGGGTACACCAGCAGCGTCAATGGACGCCCCGCCCACCAGGGCGTGTTCAAACTCCAATCCCAGGCCCTCGTCTTCATTGACGAAACGCAAAACGGCTTCCGCCTGCGCCATGATCTCCGGCCCGATGCCGTCACCGGCCATAATCAAAACATTTTTAGACATCTCAATTCCTACTGCTTGGTTTATTTGATGACATCGAACAACCAGGGCGAATTTGCTTTGCGCCGGGCTTCGTATGCTTTGATCAACTCGGCATCCTGCAAGGTAATCCCGATATCATCAAGCCCCTCCAGCAAACAATGCTTACGGAACGGATCCACATCAAATTCGATACGGCTGCCGTCTGGTTTGATGATGTGCTGGGTTTCCAGGTCAATGGTCAGTGAGTAACCCTCATTGGCAGCAACCTGCTGGAACAACTCATCGATGATTTTTTCATCTAAAACAATGGGTAACAAGCCATTCTTAAAGCTATTGTTAAAGAAAATGTCCGCAAAACTGGGTGCCAATACCGCACGAAAGCCAAAATCGGTCAAAGCCCAGGGCGCATGCTCCCGACTGGAACCACAGCCAAAATTACGGCGCGCCAGTAAAACGCTGGCCCCTTTGTAACGTGGCCTGTTCAATACAAAATCAGGATTGATGGGGCGGTGACTGCAATCCTGGCCCGGCTGCCCTTCATCCAGGTAACGCAGCTCATCAAATAGATTGGGCCCGAAGCCGGTACGCTTGATGGACTTCAAAAACTGTTTGGGAATGATCAGGTCCGTATCCACATTGGCTCGATCCAATGGTGCAACAATACCTTCAAACTGGGTAAATTTTTCCATCTCTCACTCTCCCCTGGGCTCAGGCCATGTCTCGAACATCTATAAAGTGACCGGCAATCGCCGCCGCTGCCGCCATCGCCGGGCTCACCAGATGGGTGCGGCCACCATACCCCTGTCGCCCTTCAAAATTTCGATTGGATGTGGAGGCGCAATGCTCGCCATCACCCAGGCGGTCGGCATTCATTGCCAGGCACATTGAACAACCAGGCTCACGCCACTCAAAACCAGCCTCAACAAAGATTTTATCCAGGCCTTCTTTTTCCGCTTGTGATTTTACCAGGCCCGACCCTGGCACCACCATTGCCTGCTTCACCTTGGGGGACACTTTGCGCCCCCTGGCAATGGCCGCCGCTGCCCGCAAATCTTCTATACGCGAGTTGGTGCAGGAGCCGATAAAGACGCGATCCGGCACTACATCTGACATGGTGATACCCGGTTTGAGCCCCATGTATTCATAAGCACGGCGCATGCCTTCTGCCTTGACCGGGTCCGATTCACGGTCCGGGTCCGGCAAGGCCTCGTCGATGGCCACCACCATCTCCGGTGATGTCCCCCAACTCACCTGGGGTTTAATCTGCGAGCCATCCAATACCACGACAGCATCAAATTCTGCATCGTCGTCGCTCTGCAAGGTCTGCCAGTAGGCAACCGCTTTCTCCCAGTCATCGCCCTGGGGCGAGTAGGGCCGGCCTTCGAAATAGGCAATGGTTTTTTCGTCCACCGCGATCATACCGGCACGTGCGCCAGCTTCAATGGCCATGTTACAGACGGTCATGCGGCCTTCCATCGACAGGCCTCTGATTACGCTGCCGCCGAACTCGATGGCATATCCGGTGCCGCCTGCAGTGCCGATTTTGGCGATGATGGCCAACACCACGTCTTTCGCTGTCACACCGGGGCCCAATTCACCATCCACCCGCACCAGCATGCTTTTCATCTTTTTCTGAATCAGGCACTGGGTTGCCAACACATGCTCAACTTCAGAAGTACCAATACCGTGGGCCAGGGCACCGAACGCACCGTGAGTCGCAGTATGGCTGTCACCGCAGACAATCGTCATACCCGGTAAGGTTGCCCCCTGCTCCGGCCCCACCACATGCACTATACCCTGGCGGTGATCCTGCATTTTGAATTCGAGGATACCGAATTCATCGCAATTATCGTCCAGGGTCTGTACCTGAATTCGGGACACCTCATCTGCTATGGGGCCGCTTCGGTCGGTAGTGGGCACATTGTGATCGGGGGTCGCAATGTTGGCATCGATGCGCCAGGGTTTACGCCCTGCTAAACGCAGACCTTCAAACGCCTGGGGCGAGGTGACTTCATGCAACAACTGGCGGTCGATGTAGATCAATGCCGTTCCATCTTCCCTTTGTTTGACAACGTGGTCATCCCACAACTTGTCATACAATGTCTTGCCTGCCATGGTGGTTCCTCTCAACAGTTACTCTATCAACAATGACACTCTCAATTGGGCCAATCCTAAAGGCAGCCACCCCATAAAACAAATTCATATTTTTTATTCATTGCATTACCATATGGAATACAACGAATAATCGAGGGTGAAATCAATGGAAATCGGGGAACTCAAGGCATTCGTTGCCGTGGCCGAGCTGGGATCATTCTCACTGGCTGCCCAGCAGCTGCACCTGACCCAGCCCGCGGTCAGCAAACGCATCAGCCTTTTGGAAGCCGGATTGAACTGTCAGCTGTTTGACCGCATCGGCCGCCAGATCACCCTGACGGAATCCGGCCGCGATCTGCTGCCGCGGGCCAATCGCATTCTGCTGGAAATGGAGGATTTGCGCAGGGCCATGTCGAGCCTGAGCAATGACGTCAGCGGTACCCTGAAAATTGGAACCTCCCATCATATTGGTTTACACCGCTTACCACCGATATTGAAACAGTTCTCCCGCCTGTATCCGCAGGTAAAGCTGGACATCCAGTTCATTGACTCAGAGATGGCATTTGATCTGGTGATGCACGGCAAATTGGAGGTGGGTATTGTTACCTTACCACCGGACCAAGACCTCACCCTTAAAACCATTCCCATCTGGGAAGATCCACTGGCCTTTATGGTTGCGGTGGATCACCCACTGGCTGCCGCCACCGACATCGATATCCAGAGCCTGGCGCAACATCCCGCCATTTTGCCCAGTATGTCCACGTTCACGCGAAGAATCGTCGAGAGCCTGTTTCAGGAGCGGACACTGAACATTGAAGTGCCGATCTCAACCAATTATCTTGAAACCATCAAGATGATGGCCTCCATCGGCCTGGGCTGGACGGTGCTCCCTGCCACCATGCTGGATTCTGAGGTGGTAGAACTGCCGATCCGGGATGTTTCCCTGAATCGTCATCTGGGCGTGGTGTATCACCCGGGGCACTCTCTTTCCAATGCAGCCAAAGCGATTCTGGATCTATTGGAAGCCCCCGGAATCTGATCCGCTAAGGGGTTTTGTGCGCAAAAGCCAGGCGCAGGAATTCACGGTAAAGTAGCACCTGCTGTACCAACGAGTTGTTACTCATGAATATGCGAGAGAGAATGATTCCACCTTCGACACAGGATGTGAACATATCCGCCAGCGCGATGATGGAAACGTCGGTGTTCATGGGGTATTTATCTGCGATTTTGTCCAGTCGAATCTGAATCAATTTACGCCATACCAGAACCCCCTGCTTGATGAGTTCCCGTATTTCTTCATCGAACTGTTGGCTCTCGTAGGTAAAGCCGGCAACAAGACACCCCGGATGGGTCTCATCCAGATTCTCGAGCATGTCTGCAAACAAACCGAGAAACGCCAGCAACTGCTGAAGCGGGTCATCCGAGGACTGATCTGCAAGCAGGAACAACTCATCGAATATACGGTTGTCCTGTTCCAGGTAACGTTCAATCAATGCCCTGGCGAGATCTTTCTTGCCATTAAAATGGTAAAAAAAACCACCCTTGGTGATGGCCGCATTTTTTATGATGTCGTCGATGGAGGTGGCGGAGAACCCATGGTTCAATATGATCGATTCAGCCACTCCCAGTATCCGCTCACGGGTGCCTACCGCTTTTGTGTTGCTCGCCATGATGACAACCAGGGTCCCCTAGCTGTACCAAAGGTACAGTTATTTTGTGAATTTTAACGGCCAAGTCCTGACCTCTGGTCCACTGCTTTTGAACAGCAGACTCCATACACTTCCTGCCCACACCCTACAGCGTTTGACCACACAGGAAGCGATACCATGTTCGATGAAATACTGAGCAAGCTCAATAACCAACCATACCTTACCGACAGCGGATTGGAAACCACTCTGGTATTCCATGAAGGGTTGGAGCTGCCCTGCTTTGCCGCCTTTACGTTGCTGGACTCGGCAGCCGGCCGCGAAACCTTGAGACACTACTATCGCCGCCATTTAGCCATTGCCGCCCGCAAGGAGGTTGGCTTTATCCTGGACACACCCACCTGGCGGGCCAGCCCAGATTGGGCCCTGCGCATGGACATGAGCCTGTCCGATCTGCAGCGACTGAACAGCAAAGCGGTTGATGAAATGAAACAGCTCCAAAGCGAAGCTGGGGCAACCGCCACCCTGATCAGTGGCTGCATAGGCCCCCGCAGTGATGGCTATCAGCCAGCATTTATTATGAGCAGCGCTGAAGCCAAGGATTATCACCAGCAACAGATTCTCTGGCTGCAGCAAGCGGGAGTGGATCTGATCAGCGCCCTTACCCTGTGTTATACCGATGAAGCCATCGGCATTACGCAGGCCGCACAACAACTGGAAATCCCGGTGGTGATTTCGTTTACCGTGGAGACCGATGGCCGGCTCATCAATGGCATGCCGCTACGGGACGCCATTGAATCCGTGGACCAAGCCACCAATGAGGGGCCCCTGTACTACATGGTGAACTGCGCGCACCCCTCTCATTTTCAGAACCACTTGCAGGGGGAGCACTGGTTGAGCCGTATCAAGGGCATCCGCGCCAATGCCTCCACCAAAAGCCACGCCGAACTGGACAACTCGGTAACCCTGGATGCGGGAGATCCACAGGCGCTTGGTGAATCCTATAAGGAACTGAAGCATCTACTGCCCGATTTAAGGGTCTATGGCGGCTGTTGCGGAACCGATCATCGGCATATCGAGGCCATTTCCCATGCCTGTTGCTGAGCAATAATAGCAAGCTGCTAATAACGGTAAGTCAACCGACCCTTCATGCCCTGTTGCCGATACCACTCGATGGTCCACGGTGTATCGGTAACACGGGCCTGTGCCCAGGCGGCAATCACATAGACCCAGCATTGAATCAGGCTATCCTGCTCACTCAACCTGACCTCGGTCCGCACTCGACGATACAGCTCACCCTCATATCTATCCAGGTGCTCAAGTTCCGCCTGCGTCACACCGTATAATAGCGTGCCGGGGACCCGGCAATGAGGGGCTGCTGTGATGCCGGGAAAATTGGCCCGGGCAACCAGGCCACAACGATAACCATCAAGCCAGGCAGCATCACCCGGCAGCGTCCGCCCAATGATGCGTTCAGTAATCTCCGGTAACTGCAGGGTGCCGTAGGCAAACAGGGCGTGTTGCTTCACGGTCAGGCCAGGTGATCCAGGTCGATTTGCAGGAAACTGGTGACATGAGGATGAGCACCAAAGCCGTCACCGATGCATTCCCTGTCCAAGGCCATGGTAACCAGCCCGGCGCTATGGGCAGCGTCCAGCTCTGCCACTACGTCGGATAAAAACAGTATCTCCGCCCCCGGCAGTTGCAGCGTATTCTTGATCCGCTCATACGAAGCCGCATCGCGCTTGCCACCGATTCTGGTATCGAAAAAATGGTCGAATAGCGCCGTCAGATCACCGGCTTCGCTGTATCCAAAAAGCAGAACCTGTGCCGCTTCAGAACCGGACGAATAGACGTTCAGGGAAAGTCCCTGCTGTTTCCAGCTACGCAGCACCGCTGCCACTTCCTGATACAGGTGGCCTTTTAATTGCCCGCTCTCATAACCGTGCCGCCAAATCATGCCCTGCAAGGTTTTCAGTGGTGTGATTTTGAGATCCTGTTCAATCCAGTTAACCAGTATCTCCCCCACCCGCTCCAGGCTGGCACCGGGCTCCCCGGCCTCCGCCCTGACCGCACTGATTTCCTGCTCAACATCAGGCCGCTCGGCATTATCCAATACAAACTGTTGGATTCGTGCTTTGGCATAGGGGAACAAGGTATCTGCAACGAACGAGATGCTGGTGGTGGTGCCTTCAATATCGGTTACGATGGCTTTGATGCTCACTTCGCCAGGGCCTCATAGCGGGGGAACTCATCGGCAATCTTCTCGCCGGTGAAGTTGGCTACCCAACCATCGGGATTGGTAAACAGGCGTACCGCAGTGAAATTGGGGCTGTCGCCCATATCAAACCAATGCTGAGTGTTTGCCGGCACACTGATCAGATCGTTCTTGCAGCATTGCACCGCATAAACGCCATCACTCAGGTGCAGGTAAAACAACCCATCGCCTTTTACGAAAAAACGAACTTCGTCCTCTGAATGAGTGTGTTCATTGAGGAACTTATTACGCAGTGCAATCTTGTCGGGGTGATCCGGTGTCATGTTGATGACGTCCGCTGTCTGGTAGCCGCCTTCTTGTTTCAGCGTATTAATCGAGTCGGCGTAAGCGGCCAGAATGTCATCGGTTGTGGATTGTGCGGTGATCGGGAAGTTCGCTTCCCACTGCTCGAAGCGCACCCCTTTTTCACCGAGTATCCGTGCAATTTCCTGCAGATCCTGGGTAACCACGTCGGCCTGGGCCGCGCTCTTGTCGTTAAAGACGTACAATGTGCTCATTGTCTTTTCCTCTATTTCAGCAGCAAGCAACTTTTGTATTCACATTCCATAAGGAACTCCATGGCTTCGCTGTGACGTTTGGCATCCGCAACGGTTGTGCCCCAACTGTAGATGCCATGGCCGGCCAGGATAAACGCCGGGCATACCGGGCCTGCACGCAGATAAGCATCCACGTCTTTGGCCAGCTCTACCATATTCTGGCTGTTGGGGATCACCGGCACCACAATTTCCTGCTCATGGCTGGTCACCCCTGCGAACGCCTTTTGCATTTCGTAATTGTTAAAACGAATGTCGCCACTCCAGATCACCCGGCTGAATACCGTACCATAGACCGAATGGGTATGGATGACGTAGCCGGCATCGGGCATGTGACCATAAATCAGGGCGTGCAGCAGGGTTTCCGCCGATGGCCTTTTGTCGCTGTTGTAGGGGTCGCCCTGGGAATTGACCTCCATCAGGTCGTCCTCGGTGAGCGCTCCCTTGGCATTCCCCGACACCGTGATGAGAATACGCTGATCATCAATACGTGCGGACAGATTGCCGCTGGTTGCCGGGCACCAATTGTGGGATTCCACCCAGCGCCCTATTTCCATTACATCTTGTTTAAGCTGATTGAGTTCCGTCATGGGATACCCTGTATGAAGAATGTGTTGCCAGCGCCATGGCTAACAGTCCAGCGGCCAATGCGGCAGTGGCTGCCATAAAGTAAGCCATGGATCCACCCCAGTTTTCAACAATGAAGCCGGAAAGAAAGGCCCCCGAAGCGCCGCCGGCACCGAAACTCAGTGCGCTGTACATGGCCTGCCCCTGCCCCGCCGCCGTGGGGCTGAAGTACTGATGAATCAGATGCATGGCAATGGCGTGGAACACGCCAAATGTGGCGGCATGACTGACCTGGGCAATGAGGATAATCAGTAGATGCTCCGGGTACAGCCCGGTCACCAGCCAACGTGCAGCGGCGATGAACAAACAGGCAATAGTCAGACTGCGCACACTAAAATAACCAAACAGCCGGTGCACCAGCAGAAACACGACAATCTCGGCGATCACACCCAACGCCCATAACCAGCCGATCAGGGACTTGCTGTAACCAAAATCCCCCAGATAGATGGAAAAAAAGGTGTAATAGGGGCCGTGGGATACTTGTAACAGAAAGCAGATGGCGAAAAAAAGAATAGGCTGCGGTGATTTCAATTGCTGCACGAAGGCCTTCAGACTGCCCTGATGACGGACCGAATGTTGCGGGCTGCTGACCGCAAAACTGGATAGCGCGATCAGCAACAACATCACAGCAAGAATAGCCGGCAATGTCTGCAGGGAATGGTTCTCAAAAAACCAACCCAGGCCCACCACCGCGACCACAAATCCAACGGATCCCCACACCCTTATGCGGCTGTATTGATCGGTGGCTGTGTCCAGATGGCGCAGGGTAATGACCTCAAATTGGGGGAGAATCGCATTCCAGAAAAAGCTGAAACCCGCCATCACCAGGGCCATGCCCCAGAATCCGGGTTTTAAAAACATGAAGCCGAAGATAAGCACGGCCAGCAGCGCGCCGCCACGAATGACTTGAAGCCGCTTGCCGGTATGGTCCGCCAGCCAACCCCAGACATTGGGGGCAACCAGTTTGGTGCCCACCAGAACAGCCATTAACTGGCCGATTTCAGCCAGCGTGAAACCTTCTTCACGCAGAAACAGGCCCCAGAAAGGCAGCATGGAACCCAACAAACCGAAATACCAGAAGTAGAAACCGGATAAACGCCAATAGGGAACCCGTTCCGACACCACTTATTCCTGGACGCGGCCCGGGATCACCGGAGTGCCGGAATGAACATCCGCATTCTGCCCCCGATGACGCAACAGGTGATCCATCAGCACAATGGCCATCATGGCTTCGGCAATGGGTGTCGCCCGTACCCCCACACAGGGGTCATGACGCCCGGTGGTCACCACTTCCAGTGCGTTACCGCTGGTATCGATGCTGCGCCCCGGTATACGCAGACTTGAGGTTGGCTTGAGCGCTATATTGGCAACGATGTCCTGACCGGAGGAAATCCCGCCCAGGATGCCCCCGGCGTGGTTGCTGAGGAACCCTTCCGGCGTCAGCTCATCCCGATGCTGTTCACCCCGCTGCGTCACACACTGGAACCCGGCACCGATTTCCACCCCTTTCACCGCATTGATGCTCATCAGGGCATGGGCCAGATCCGCATCCAGGCGGTCAAAGATGGGCTCGCCCAATCCCGGCATGACCCCGGTGGCGACCACCGTGACCTTGGCGCCGATGGAGCTGCCGTCCCGTCTCAGCTGGTCGATTAGCGCTTCCATCTGTGGTACCACCGCCGGATCAGGGCAGAAAAACGGATTCTGTTCCACTGCATCCCAATCGAACGCGGTTGGTGTGATATCACCGATTTGCGAGACATACCCCCGCACATCTATTCCAAACCGGATTTTCAGGTACTTCTTGGCGATGGCGCCGGCGGCAACCCGCATGGCGGTTTCACGGGCGGAAGAACGCCCGCCGCCACGATAATCCCGCACCCCGTATTTCTGCTGATAGGTGTAATCCGCGTGGGCGGGACGGAAAGTATCCTTGATATCCGAATAATCCTTGGACTTCTGATCCTTGTTTCTGATGAGCAGGCCGATGGCCGTGCCGGTGGTCTTGCCTTCGAACACCCCGGACAGGATCTGAACCTCATCATCTTCCCGGCGCTGAGTTGTGTACTTTGAAGTGCCGGGTTTGCGCCGGTCCAGATCCCGTTGCAAGTCCGCCTCAGACAGATCCAGGCCCGGTGGGCAGCCGTCCACGATACAGCCCAGGGCGACACCGTGACTCTCGCCAAAAGTGCTGACGGTAAACAACTTTCCAAAAGAATTTCCTGACATGATGTGCTCTGAATCTGATGAGGTTGAACAGGGCGCCATTATACCTGCCGCCCTGCAAACATGCTAAACCAATTTAGACACGTCTATATTATTTTAAATCAATCAGTTAAGAATCATACCTAAAGTACAAAATCAGCTTGATGATGATCAATTTGCTCCTTGGTCAACAGGAACACACCCATTCCACCCCGCTCAAACTCTAACCAGGTGAAGCCAACCTGGGGGTAAGCGTCTTCCAGTGCCTCCCAGGAATTACCCACCTCGATCACAGCAATCCCACCGGGGTTCAGGTGACGGGACAGTTCGGGCAGCATTTTGCGCACGATATCCAGACCGTCGTTGCCCGCCTCCAGGCCCATCCTCGGCTCATGATGGAATTCATCCGCCAGAGCATCCATATCCTGCTTATCCACATAGGGTGGATTGGATACGATGATGTCATAGGTACGGCCATCCAGAGCCTCAAACAGATCGGAGTAGATCACATTAACCTGTTGCTCAAAGCCCAGATCCAGCACATTACGCTCCGCCACATCCAGGGCGTCTTCGCTGAGATCCGCACAATCCACCAGCGCATCAGGGAAATACTGGGCGCAGGCAATACCGATACAACCACTGCCGGTACACAAATCCAGTATGCTCTCTACTGCCGCGGGATCGATCCAGGGCGCAAATTGCTTTTCTATCAGCTCACCGATGGGCGAGCGCGGAATCAAAACCCGTTGATCCACCTGAAACGGAATGCCGGCAAACCAGCCCACTCCGGTGAGATAGGCGCTGGGCACCCGCTCCAGCACCCGTCGTGCCAACAGGCTGCAGATCACCTTGCGCTCGGCGGGCAATACCCGGGCATCCTGTATTCGAACATCGGTATCCCAGGGTAAATGCAGGGCATGGAGCACCAATGCCACGGCCTCATCCCAGGGATCGTCGAAACCGTGCCCCAGCACCAGCTGATGTTCGTTGAATAGACTCACTGACCAGCGCAGAAAATCCCGGATGGTGGCGAGCTCAGAAATCGCCTCGTCGATGCTGAGTAGGTCCTGACTGGAGTCGGGTATGGCAACCATGTTCTCTCTTCCGTGGCAAAAGCCGGAATTTTACATGGTTGGAGGGAAATCCTCTAACGCCTTGTGCGCATTCGGGACCGAATCAAGGCACGATTCTTCTGACGACGTTGACGGGAGGTAAAGCTGGCTTTGCGGCTGCGCGGCATGGGGGTGGCGTGTTTCACAGTAAGCGCACTCTTGGTCGGACAGTGATCTTAGGAAGATAGGCCAAATCGATCAATTATCAACCAATTTGAGGCGAATCAGCCTTCAACGCGAACCCGATCACATTCTATGGTTCCCAATCCGGCGCCACCCATTCCACCCAGACTCTTCCCGGCGCATCCGGCCTGGGTGCCAGATTGGCCGCATCCAGCACCGGCACGTCAAGCCCCTTTGCTTTCAGCTGAGCCTGTAATACCTCTGCCACAGGCGCTAATGCCTGGGCCTCCCCATGGCGATGAATCACCAGCAGCTCAGGTTTCACATCGCCGGCATGACGGGTCACTTTTTCCACCACCAGTGAAAAATCAGGCATTCCCTCTTTTATAACCAGTTCACCCAGAATCAAATAACCCTGCTCCTCCAGCATGCTTGCAATCACTTGCGCATCCAGCTTCAATTCCGGAACAAACAGGGTTTCACGGTAGAAATACCGGCGGCGGTTAGGCCGTTCAACCAGGTAATAAACATGGTACCGGCGGGCCCCCCTGTCTTTGACCACCCACAGACTCTGCGTACGATCATTGCCATAGAGCATGGGTTCATTGAACTTGGCATTGGCCCAGGCAAAGCTCTCACCGCAATCCCTGCTAAAACAGGAAAACAGAAGTTCATATTGGGCAGACTCCAGAACACTCTGCACCTGATCCCTGGCCTCCTGTATGTTTTCGCCACCGGTTAACTCCCACACCGTGGAAGAAAACTCCCCGTCCATGCGCTTGTAGGTTGCCGGCATGTCCCGGCCCAGTGATCGATCCAGTTTGATTCGGCCCAAGGGCAGAATATAGTGACGGGATTCATCCCGTTGCTCTGAAACCACTTCCGATGACTGAAAAATCGTCTGACCGGATGCAGCCATGGCTGCAAGCGAAGTCAGAAGAAAGCTTAAAACAATGGCCCGTCTACCCAGAATGTCCATTACATTCCCTTTTATGTCAACGGTTTAGAAACTAGCAGACCCCATGCCGGTATTCAAGCTATGTTCAACTGAAGTTAAATTTGGACTACTATCAGGTTTCCAGCAGTTTATTCAACATCAACGTTTTTTATTGAGGGATTTCCATGGATGGGTCGGATTCAAAGCGGGTCTTGATTACCGGCGGGGCCAGTGGTTTGGGCAAGGCTCTGGCAATGAAATACGCGGCAGAACGACATCAGGTTGCCATTGTGGACCTCAATGATGAGCGCGGCGCGGAAACACTCGAGCAATTGCTGAACCATGGCATGGATGCGTTCTACCAGCAATGTGATGTACGAGAGGCCCATAGCGTGCAACGGGCCGTGGCGGCCGTGCAGCAGCGCTGGGGCGGGATCGACATCATGATCAACAACGCCGGGGTGGCCGCCGGTGGCCCGTTTGACTGGGTCAGCAGCGATGACTGGGAATGGGTTATGGACATCAATTTCTTCGGTGTGCTGCGCGGCTGCCAGGCGGCGGTGCCGGCCATGAAACAACAGGGCGGCGGACATCTGGTGAACATTGCGTCCATGGCCGGGTTGCTCAACCCCCCCGGCATGAGCAACTACAATGTTTCGAAAGCAGCGGTTATCTCGCTGTCGGAAACCCTGGTGGCCGAGTTAGAGCCGCACGGCATTGGCGTCACCTGTGTTTGCCCCTCCTTTTTCAAAACCAATTTGGGCGAATCCATGCGCTCACCGGATAAAACCACCGCCGCCAAACTGGACAAGCTGGTGGCGGGTTCCAATGAACTCAGCGCCGATGATATTGCCAGCCTGATCTACGCAGCGGTGGATTCCAAAACCTTTTTGTTAATGCCCCATGCAAAAGCCCGCGCTGCCTGGGATTACAAATGCCAGAGCCTTGAGCGGCATTTGGAAGCCCAGCGCAAGCTGGCACAACAAATAAAGGAACAGGCCAAACCGGCATAGAGCCCAGGCCGCTGAATCGCCCCCGCAGCTCCCGCTGACTCTGCTTTACAGGATCGAAAATGAGTCCTAAGTTTGAGTTAACATGCGGGGATTCAGGGACCAACACCTTTCTCTTGTTGCTGGTGCTCACCGGCGGTCTCATACTGACCGCCAATCATGCGCATGCAGTGGACATTGGTTTCAGCGGTTTTGGTACGGTTGCGGCGGGGAAAGTCACAAGTGAAGCGGACCCTCCAGTGCTGGTTGATCCCGTATCCGGCGCCGAATACGACAACGCCATACGCTTTGAGCCCGAGAGCCTCATCGCCTTGCGGGCGGTTTCAGAGGTAAACGATCAGGTCACTGCCACCATCCAGGTTATTGGCAAAGGTGCCGAAAGCAGTGATGCCGACATTGAATGGGCCTACGCCACGTATCGGCTAAGCGCAGAAACCGTGTTTAATGCGGGCCGTTTCCGCTTACCGCTTTTCTATTATTCCGATTTTCTGGACGCAGCGTATGCCTACCACTGGATTCGACCGCCAGTCGATGTCTATTCCATACCTGCTTCAACCCTCACCGGGGTCAACATCTTCAATACCCACTATTTCCACAACGTAGGTTTGACAACTCAAATCTGGTACGGCGCTGAGGAAAAAGAGGACGATGAGGTGGTGGCCGATATCACCAAGAGCCAGGGCATCAATGTCATACTCGACTATGAGTGGCTCCGGCTGCGGGCTGTGTACCATACCATTCGCATCAGCCTGGATGTTAAACCGATCCTGGTGAGCAGCGCCGGAGGCTTGATCCAGTTGGACCCTGAGCCCTCAGAGGGTAAGGTGGAATACATCGCGCTGGGCTTTATGGCTGACTATGGATCACTGCTCTGGCGCAGCGAATTCACCCATATCGACAGTGTACTTAACGTCGATACAGAGATAACTGGTTACGCATCCCTTGGATATATGATTGGCCGATTCACTCCGCACTATACTTATTCATTCAGAGATGCATCCCCTGATACTGAAACCCACACGGTGGGCGTGCGCTGGGATTTCAAGCAGGCGGCGGCGTTGAAGGTAGAGTATTCCAATTCGTACCAGGATGGCCGTGACGAGACTCCCCCGACCGGGGAGTCCCGTACAGAATTCATATCCATGGCATTGGACTTTGTGTTCTAGAGGCATGACTATGTTACGTCAAGCTGGACCCATCTTCACCCTGCTGGTTGCACTCATGCTCCACGCACCGCCGGTGTTTGCAGAACAATATGCCGTGATCGTTCATCCGAGCAATGCCGCAGACTTTGACAGCAATATCATTGGGCGGATTTTCCTGACCAAACAAAAGACCTTCTCCACCGGGGCAGATGCCATCCCCATCGAGTTAAAACACCCCTCCAAATCGCGCCAACTGTTTCACCAGAAGATCATCAAAAAATCGGACGCACAAATACGCTCCTACTGGACCATGCTGTTGTTCTCCGGTAAGGGAACACCACCGAAAGAGATGCCCTCTGAACAAAAAGTACTGGAGCTGGTGGCTGGCAATCCCAACATGGTGGGTTATGTATCGGCTCAAGCGGTAAACGATCAGGTAAAAGTCGTTTTGCGGTTCTAACCGGAGTACCTGAATCAGGCCTGCTTATCCCGCCGGCTGCACACTTTCAGGAAGGGTTGTAGCCCTGCTCATAGCGAACATCGCAACCCGTGCCTCCGTTATCATAGCCAGGCAGCGATATGGGCAGCTCCGGTTCTGAATTGGTCACCCGCTGCAAAAACTCCCTGGCGGTATACCGGTCAGGATAACGGTTATGCCCCGTTCCCAGCTCCAGAAACAGCCCTATGCCAGCGTTTTCCAGATTTGGTTCCTGTACCGGGCCGGTATTACTCAATGGTGTTAAATCCAGAATCTGGTCGGTATCAAAAAACGATGATTGGCGACTCAAAGGTGCCACCGGTTGAATCAGCCCCGCTCTTGCCAGCCCGAAACCCAAGGCCGCGGAAGCTTCCCGCGGCACACAGCCATCCTGATAACCGGCAGTCTGCAGTAAACTTTTTGTTTGCATATCGCGGACATAATTCGCCGAATCTGCAGGATCGTGCATGGTCTGCAAGACTTGCATCAGGGGGTGGAAATAGTCCACCTCCGACTGCACAAAACCCGGCAGAATGACCGGTATAAGCTCACGAATACTGCCCCGATGGGTTGCCTGATAATAGGCATGGGATGCCGCGGCGCTCAGGATTCCGATGTCGAACACCGGGTCCATGGCCATCGCCAAAGGTGCCACACTGGCCCCCTGACTGTGTGCGCCCAGAACCGCAGTATCGTCACGTACGCTGAATTGCGAAAAATCAAAGTTCAGCGCTTGCTGATCCAAATCAGACCGCTGGAGGATCTCTGGTAACAGCAGGGCGATGCGGCGCAGATAAAGTTGATCGGCGGCACTTTGGATATGGTTTCCAATGTTGGCAGGAGGGTTGAACAGATTGTAAAACGTTAACCCTTCTATTCCGATATCAGGAACATTAAGGCCTATCGCTTTCAGCCATTCCCGATAACTTGCCAAAATCGGGGCGGCACGGTAGCCGGTTTGATGGGGCGCCACTGAGAGGGCGACATGCTCGAATGTTTGGCCATCATAAAAGCCGGGAAACCTGGAGGCAGAGCCGTACGAGGCGCCACTGCCATCGGCATAAATCATCGGAATCCTGGCGGTGTCACCACCTGAGCAGCCAATGAGAATGGTCATCCTGGTGGATTCCCACCCCTGTTGCAGCGCCAGCCCACTCTGCTCATCCACGGCAATCATCCCCCCGGCCAGGGTGTAGGGTGCCACCCCTTGTTGCCACACGGGCAGATCAACATCGGCTTCCATGGGCAGATAAGAATAATAGCCACACATGGGCCCGGCACTTCGGATAGTGACCGATTCCATGATGCTGTCATCATCCAGCCGGGCGATTGCCCGAGCCACAGGATAGGTATAACGGGTGGGATCCATGGTGCTGTAAACGGTAAACGCAGCCACCTGATCCGGGCTCCAGGCGGTGTGATCGGCGGTATAGCTGGCCACCAACCGCCACTGGTCTTGCAGTTGTTGCCAGAGATCCCCCGCCAATGCTTCAGGCGCAGAGCCGGCCGCCAGCGCGGTTAGCAGGGGGGCAGCCAGGATCGGTTCCCCTGTCAGGCTTCGCAGGCCCTTGAAAATAATAGCTGCATAGCGGGTATCCGGTTCCAGGGAATAACCAGGGACCGGCATCATCGTCAACAAGTGACCCGGCTGATAAACCGTCGTGACCGGGTCGAAATTGGAACGTACGGGAATTCGCTGCAGATAGGCCGGATGATCAGGATCAATGTTCACCAACATCATGACCGAATCATCGGCCAGCGTCGCTTTGGCCGGTGGCAAAACGCTTGGGTCGAGCGCACGGTTGAACTGAAACACGACACCTGCATTGGTGCTGAAACCGTTTATGTAGGGAACCCCTTTTGCCAGCACCGTGGCCAGCAGTGGATTGCCGGTTCCCGGGAACCCGGCTAGATCCAGTGTGCCATCCTGCTGTCGCCGCAAATCGTTGGGCCAGGGAAAACTGAAGAAGCCCTCCCCCTGCCAGTCCATCTTCGGTACGGCCGACCCGCCACACCCCGGCAGCGTCCCCAAGACAGCCATTGTCAGCATCAGCAGACTCAACGCGTTCCGTTTTCCCATCCCCATGGCACCCATTCCTTTATTGGCCTGATAAAGTCCGTTTTCTTGGTGTTTTACGTTGTGGAAATACTATCAACATCTTATGCGGATTCACCATCACCCGATCAGGTGACCGGCAAATTACCTGCAACCAGAATGGTCGTGACCGCTCGTCCACTATATAATCTACCTTTCTTTAGTAGGGGCCGGTAAAATGTGTGGCTTCTCGATCTCCACCATTTCACCGTCTAATCGATTAAATACCTTATAAATCAGGTATTAACGATTCACGGCCTGAAATTAAAACGCTTGTTTAAAGGACCTTTATAAGGGCACGGGTAATCCATGAAACTGACATTGACCGATTCTGACACCCAATCCATCCTTGCCAGACTGGCTGAATCCAATCAAAAGCACAGCTCAATGTACCCCGGCGATTCTTCTGAGCGACAGCCGGTGCACACCGTGTACGGTGGTGCCAACCTGTTCAAAGCTGGCGCCGCACAGAAACTCGGTGGACTGGCGCAACGAGCCTTGAATACCTATGCACCGGATTTCTGCGCCCTGGCACGGATTGTTGGGATGACCGGAAGCGAATCACTGCCCGCCACGGCCACAGAGGCCGCCGCGCTGGGAGAAGCCGTCGCGGCCGATCCGGTCAAGATGAAAGACGCCAACCCCGCAGCCTGGTTGGCCTATACCGTATACGATCGTGTCCTGAAAAAACTCTCCAGCGAGCCCATCGAAGACAGCCGCATCGACTTCGAAGATGGTTACGGTAACCGCCCCGATGATGAAGAAGATGCCGATGCGGTGCGTTCCGCGGAGGAAGTTGCCAAAGGTATGGAAGAAGGCACCCTGCCTCCCTTTATCGGTATTCGAATTAAAACCTTCACCGAGGAATGCCGCGAGCGCTCGGTACGCACACTGGATCTGTTCTTAACCCGCCTGGCCGAGGTGACCGGTGGCAAGGTGCCGGAAAACTTTATCATCACCCTGCCCAAAGTAACCCATCCCGAACAAGTGTCGGCGCTGGCAGATCTGCTGGACATTCTGGAAGAAAAGTGTGGCTACGCAGCGGGCAGCCTGAAACTGGAAATCATGATTGAAACCACCCAGGCTATCATCGATGCCGATGGTTCCAACCAGGTTCGACTGCTGGCAGCGGCGGCCCGTGGCCGTTGTCGCTCCGCCATTTTCGGAACATACGATTACACTGCAACCTGCAATATCACTGCTGCGCACCAGACTCACACCCACCCGGCCTCGGATTTTGCCCGCCATGTTCTGCAGGTAGCCTGTGCCGGTACCGGCCTCACCATCAGTGATGGTGCCACCACTGTGATGCCCATCGGCCCCCACAAGGGTGAGCTGACCAACCAGCAGGTGCTGGAAAATACCGCCGTCGTCCACTCCGCCTGGAAACTGCATTATGACAATATCCAGCATTCTCTGCGGCACGCCTATTACCAGGGCTGGGACCTGAATCCCGGCCAGTTGCCGATTCGATATGCAGCCGTGTATGCGTTCTTCCTGGAGGGGTTACCGGATGCCTCCAAGCGCCTGGAGGCCTTCATTAATAAGGCAGCCCAAGCCACCCTGGTGGGCAATACCTTTGACGATGCCGCCACCGGCCAGGGCCTGCTGAATTTCTTCCTGCGCGGAATCGCCTGCGGTGCCATCACCCAGCAGGAGGCCATTGCCACCGGCATTACCATGGATGAACTGAAATCCCGCTCATTCGTTCACATCGTTTCAAATCGTGCTCAGGGTTAATTGGGCTGTCGTCGTTGTTGATCGACGCAAAATAGACGATATTGATTAGATGCTAAGGGTGCGCAATAGTCGCACCTGACTCTTTCAGCTTTAACGGAGATCCCAATGTCTTCAGCTATCGACCAGGCACGCGCCCTCATTGATCAAGCTCAAACCGCTCTCAACGCTGCGCTCAGCCACCTCAAGGCCTACAGTACGTCAACAGGCCGTGTGTCCGGTTCCAAACTGGATGAAAAGCAACTGGCCTGCTACGAGGTCGCCTATTGCGAAGCCGAAATCACCGCCGCGAAAGTCATGCTCGGCTACAGCAGCAACGTGGCGCAAGCCAAAAATGGCGAGGCCAACCGTATTGAGGAACGCCTGGCCCTGCAGTACTCGGCTGAAGCTCTGCAGAATGTGCGCGGGCGGTTTAACGCACGTCGTGCAGATTTTGGTTTTACCCGGCAACAGCTGACGGCAACCCTGGATTCCGATGAGGTGGATGCCTTTATCAATCAGTATCTCTCCACCGAGAGCATGCAGGCTGTGGGCAAAGCTGTACTGGAGAACGCCGGATTCACCGGTGAATACATGCTGGACGAGGAAAAGGAAATGATGCGGGACCAGTTCCGTTCATTTGCCACGGAAGTGGTCATGCCTCTGGCCGAGCATATTCACACCAAGGACCTGGACATTCCCGACGATATCCTGAAGCCTCTGGTCGACCTGGGCTGTTTTGGTTTATCCATACCGATGCAATACGGTGGTATCCAGCCTGACGACAACGAAGATAATCTGGGCATGATTGTTGTGACCGAAGAACTGTCCCGTGGCTCGCTGGGAGCGGCTGGCAGCCTTATTACCCGCCCCGAAATCATGGCCCGCGCGTTGCTGAAAGGGGGCACCGAAGAGCAAAAGCAGTATTGGTTGCCCAAACTCGCGCAAGCTGAACCCCTGAATGCGGTGGCCGTCACTGAACCTAACTTTGGCTCTGATGTGGCCGGAATGAAGCTGAAGGCCACCCAGGTGGAAGGCGGCTGGGTGCTGGATGGCGAGAAAACCTGGTGTACCTTTGCCGGCAAAGCCGGTGTGCTGCTCACCCTGGCCCGTACCAATTCTGATATGAGCTCCGGCCACAAAGGCCTCACCATGTTCCTGGTTGAAAAACCCTCCACCGCGGGCCACGCCTTCGCCCATGAGCAAACCAATGGCGGCACCATCACCGGCAAAGCCATCCCCACCATTGGCTATCGTGGCATGCATTCCTTTACGGTATTCTTTGATAATTACTTTGTGCCCGATTCTCATGTGTTGGGCGGTGCGGAAGGCATCGGTAAAGGCTTTTATTACACCATGGCGGGTTTTGCCGGTGGCCGCATTCAGACCGCCGCCCGCGCCACGGGCGTTATGCAGGCTGCCTTTGAACGGGCACTGGATTATTCCCGCGAGCGGGTGGTCTTCGGCAAAGCCATTGGTGAGTATCAGTTAACCCTGGTCAAAATCGCCCGTATGGCCATGTTGCTGCAAGTCTCCCGGCAGTTTACCTACCATGTCGCGCGGCTGATGGACGAAGGCAAAGGCCAGATGGAAGCCAGCCTGGTGAAACTGTACTCCTGTAAATCCTCAGAATGGCTGTGCCGGGAGGCCATGCAGATTCACGGTGGAATGGGGTACGCTGAAGAATCTTCAGTCAGCCGTTACTTTATCGATTCCCGCGTGCTTTCCATTTTCGAAGGCGCAGAAGAGACACTGGCACTGAAAGTCATCGCCAAAGCACTGGTCGAAAACGCGGCTTAATCAAGAAGGATTTAGTATGCCCATCAAGTTCAGCCCCCAAACCGAATTGGCCCCCGCAACCGAGATTACGCTTGCCAGCGTTCGTCATCCTCAGTACGGACGCTATTTGGAAGAGTACGTACCCGGGCAGATTTTTGTCCATCCGCGGGGATTCTCATTTACCCAGTCCGCTATTGATGCCTTCTCACGTACCTACATGCAGTGTAATCCGCTGTATCTGGATCTTGAGTATGCCAAAGCCCACGGTTTCGAGAAGCTGCCGGCATCGCCGCAAATGGTATTCAACGTGGTGTTGTCCCTGGGTGTGCAGAACGACTCAGAAAAAGTCATCGCCAATCTGGGTTATTACAACGCACAGTTTTTAAATCCTGTGTATCCGGGCGACACGGTACGCGCCATGACCATGGTGGTTGATCGCAAGGAACGGGGCACAGACAAGCCGGGCATTGTCACCATTCGCACTTTGGGTGTAAACCAACGCTGTGAAGTGGTATTGCAGTATGAGCGCAAACTGATGGTGGCCTATCGCGGCGACCGCCTGCCCACCGTGCCCGTGGCCGAGGGGGAAGCACCGGTTTTTCCCTGGCAGGAGGATGCCCGGATCAACCTGCCTGACGCCCTGCCCACTGCATTGCGTCATGTGACCAGGAGCGTCACCGGCTGGAACACCTATGCGGAAGATTTCACCCCTGGCGATATCATTGTTCACAATAATGGCCGTACCATCAGCGATGAACATTTTGCCCTGACCTACCAGGTGGGTAACACTCACCCTCTGCACTACGACAAGGTGTTCAGTCAAAGTCTGAGCGGCCCCATGAGCGGTAATCCCATTGTCTATGGGGGCCTGGTCTACGCCTGGCTGGAGGGCCTGGCCAGCCGCGATCTGTCGGAGAACGCGGTCTGGGAATTGGGCTTCACCGAAGGTTACCACACACAACCGGCGTTCGCCGGCGATACGGTATTCGCCCTCACCCGTATCCTGCGGGTTGACGATGCTCCGGACGAGCTCAAAGATCACGCCAGCGTGGTGAGCCTGCAATTTATCGGCGTGAAGAACATCACGGCAGCCGCTGCCCTTGAGCAGCACGGCGCGGATCTCTTCATCAAGGAGAACGATAAAAAAGCCCTTGGCAAGAGCAAGATCACTGACAAAATATTTGAAATCGAGCGCCGCCTGCTGATCAAAAAACGCGGTTAAGCCCACTGTTTCTGGAATACGGCCATGAGCGATAAAAAACCCCATATTATTTACGATCAGGAAGGCCAAGCCGGCAAAGACCGCCCCTGGATATTCAGGACGTACGCTGGCCACACCAATGTGCGGGCATCCAACGAGCTGTATCGCAGCAATCTTGCCAAGGGGCAAACCGGCCTCAGCATCGCCTTCGACCTGGCCACCCAATGCGGATACAGCTCGGATGAAGACATCGCGCGCCCGGAAATCGGCAAAGTGGGTGTGCCCATCAATACGCTGGATGATTTTGCCATTCTGTTTGATGAGATGGCGATGGATGAAATCAATACGTCCATGACCATCAACGGCACGTCCATGTGGCTGCTGTCACTGTACATTGCCCTGGCGCAAGAGCGCGGCATTGAGTTGGCAAAACTGCAGGGCACCACCCAGAACGATCTCATCAAGGAATTTTTGGCCCGCGGCACCTATGTGTTCCCACCGGATCAGTCCATCAAGCTGATCGTGGATATGTACGAATATTGCTTGAACAATATTCCCAAATGGAACCCGTCCAACGTCTGCTCTTACCATTTGCAGGAAGCAGGCGCGACCCCGGTGCAGGAGCTGGCTTATTCCCTGGTGACCGCCATCACCGTGCTGGACGCCATTAAAGAACGCAACTGCTTCAACGAGGAAGAGTTTGAGCGCTGCGTAGGCCGGGTTTCCTTCTTCGTTAATGCAGGCATGCGCTTCATTGAGGAAATGTGCAAGATGCGCGCGTTTACTGAGCTGTGGGACGAGATCTGCCAGGAGCGCTATGCCGTCAAAAACCCGAAATTCCGCCGCTTTCGGTATGGCGTGCAGGTGAATTCTCTGGGGCTAACCGAAGAACAGCCGGAGAACAACGCCTGGCGCATCCTGATTGAAGCCCTGGGCGTGACCCTGTCCCGCAATGCCCGCTGTCGTGCCCTGCAACTGCCGGCCTGGAACGAAGCCCTGTCCCTGCCCCGCCCTTGGGATCAACAATGGTCACTGCGCCTGCAGCAGATTCTGGCCTACGAAACCGACTTGCTGGAATACCCTGACCTGTTCGACGGTTCACCGGTTGTGCAATCCAAGGTCGATGACCTGAAGGCACAGGCCAAAGAAGAGATTCAGAAAATTCTGGACGCCGGCGGTGGTGTTGAAGCCATTAAAACCGGCTACATGAAATCACAACTGGTGATCTCCCAGGCTGAGCGCATGGCCAAGATCAACACCGGTGAGCAGGTCGTGGTGGGCAAGAACCGCTGGGCCGAAGGTATTGCCTCTCCCCTGCTCTCGGCAGCCGATGGCGGCGTGTTCAAAGTGGATCCGGAATCCGCTGCCGACACCCTGAATGCATTACATGAAACCAAAGCAAAGCGTGATGAAGCCAAAGCCCAGGCCTGCCTCAAACAACTGAAAGATGATGCCGAAGCGGGCAAAAACCTCATGGAGGCGTCCATTGCCTGCGCCCATGCCAGGGTCTCAACCGGCGAATGGGCCGCAACCCTGCGTGAAGTGTTCGGCGAGTATCGCCCCCCCACCGGTGTGGAAGGGCAAACGCTTTCATTGGAAAATGACAAACTGCAAACCGTCCGCGCCAAGGTTAAGCAGTTTATGGAGCAATACGGACATCGACCCCGCATTGTGGTTGGCAAGCCCGGCCTCGATGGCCACTCAAACGGCGCTGAAATGATTTCGGTGGCAGCACGCCATGCGGGCTTTGATGTCATCTATTTCGGAATTCGGTTGAGTGCCGTGGATATTGTGCAGTCGGCTATCGAAGAAGACGTGGATGTTATCGGCATCTCGCTGTTATCCGGTTCACATAATGAAATCATTGACCAGCTTATGGCCGAGCTGGACAAAGAAGGAGCCCGTGACGCCATACCGGTAATTCTGGGTGGCATTATTCCGCAATCGGATATACCCAATTTGGAGCAGAAAGGCATTCAACGGGTATTTACCCCCAAAGATTATGACCTGATGGACATCATGAACACCATTATGGACCTGATCCTCAATGCCAAAAAAACCGCGGCATAGGTGCTCGCAGGTTCTATGTCCCTACCCTCCCGCATGCCTTTAGAACCAGCCTGGTTGGAAAAACTCACCCAGGCCAAAGCACTGAAGAAATGGCCTTTGGCCAAGCTCATTACCCTGTTTGAAAGCCAACTACCGGATAACGCCTGCGTGCGGGAGGCGATCCACCACTACATAGCACAACACCCGCAGAGCTTTAGCAAAGAGGCCACGATTATCGGATTCACCGGCACACCGGGGGCCGGAAAATCCTCCCTCATTGCCGAACTGTGCCGCACCATTCTACAGAAAAGCAAAACCGCCACCATTGCCGTGCTGGCCATAGACCCCTCAAGCCAGGTCTCCGGCGGCTCCATACTGGGTGATCGTACCCGGATGCATTATGGTAAAAAAGAAACGCGGCTTTATTTCCGATCTCAGGCATCAAACCTGGAACTGGGAGGCGTTACAGAGGCCACCTTTCAGGCCTGCCGCCTCCTCCGACATCTGTTTGATTTCATCATTATTGAAACCGTGGGCATTGGTCAAAATGAAATTGATATTCAATTCATGACCGACCATACCTTTCTGGTGATGCAGCCATTGGCGGGGGATCAGATCCAGTTCATGAAATGCGGCATCATGGAAATCCCGGATAGCTTCATCGTCAACAAATGCGACGAAGAGAAGCTGGCCAGAAGCAGCTACCATATGTTGCGCAGCTCATTGAAACAAGCAAGGCTTGTAGAGCTGCATGCGGAAGATGACTATAGGCAGTCGGCCAAAGATCAGATATTCCTCACCAGCGCCGTCAAAAACCGAGGTATTGAAACCCTTTGCGATCACATACTGCAACTGCCTTCGAAAACTCACTGGCATAAAACCGAAGACTTTTATCTGCAGAAGAGCATACAGAAGCGTTTTGGGGAGTTTGGGCTATCGTTGATCAGCGACAACCCAGACAAGGAACTGTTGTCTTCAATAACGTTAAGCTATGAGGAAAAGGAAAGAAAAGTCCTGCAGTTGATCCAGTCTCACATCAAATAAACAGGTTAAGCGTTGATTTCTATTGCGCCAGAAAACGCTCGATCATTTCAACCACAGGTTTAAAGGTTTCGGGCTCCAGATGAAGGTGATGATTGCCATCATACTCCGCCCACTCCAATTGAGGGACCAACTGGATCCTTTGGCTGATCACCGCATTACCCGTCAGAAAACTTTGCTTACCGGTCACCAACATTGCCGGCATGTTCAGCTCCTTCAGGTACGCCGATACCATGCCCTCGGTTAATCGAATAGCCGAAGACATCACCAGCCGTGGGTCGGAACGCCAGGTGAAGCCACCCGATACCGACATTAAACCCCGCGAGCACAAACTCTCCGCTGCCGCTCGGCTGATTCCCCCTATGCCTTTCATGCGGGCCTCAACCGCCTCATCACGGGTTTCATAGATGGGTTTACTCTTGGCTGCAGCCCGTTTCATATCGGAGACCGCCGAGCGCAGCACCCTGGGAGCTTCCTCGGCCTCGCTGGTGTTGCTACCAATGCCTTCGATCAATATCAACTTTTCAACCCGATCGGGGAAGGACCCTGCCAGCATAGTGGAAACGCCGGTGCCCATGGAGTGTCCCATCAAGGTAAAGCGCTCCAGATCAAGAGCATCTGCCAGGCCAATCACATCATCAACGTTGTCGATAAAATGGTAACGAACCCCTTCCGGCCTATGGGAGCTGAAGCCATGCCCCGCAAAATCCAATGCAATGATTCGATAATCCTTTAATCCGGGGGCCAGCCGATCATAGGTGGCCGCATTATCCAACCAACCGTGCAGGGCAATAATGGCCGGTTTATCCGCATCCCCCCACTGTTTAGCAGCCAACTCCCGGCCGGCCAGATTGATCCGAATCTCTTCAGTCAGCATGTTCTACACCCTGTATAAATTGTTGTATCAGTGAAACAGTAGCCTTCGGCTGTTGCAATGGAAACATATGTTGCCCGGGGATCATCTGCCGTTCCAGGTCAAAGTAATCGCAGAACGGAATCACGCATTGCTTGAGGGAAGCATCACTGCGGTCAGCATGGATTACCTTGATGGGAACACCTTCTGGCCGGCGGTAGGATTTCAGATTGACCGGAGTGTTGCGGAAAATTCCAACTTCAACATCAACATCGAAAGTCAGCTCCACCGCACCTTCATTGTGAGTTTCATTACCCGCCGCCACCGGCTTTACCACCACATCACTGAACGCTGCAAAACACGCGGCGTCAAATTGAAACAGCTTTTTGGAGGCGAAATACTGCAACGCTTGTTCCCGGCTGGGCCAGGAACGGCGCCGGAACTTTGATTTGCCGGCGGGTGTCAGATCATCCGATCTGCCCAACAGTTTGGCAATTCTGAAGGCCCAGGCCAACTTACCCCACAACAGCGGCGGGTCCAGCATCAACACGCCTTTAAAACGCTCGGGCTGCTTGCAGGCTGCAATAAAGCTGATGACGGAACCCAATGAATGGCCAACTGCCAGCACCGGTTCGGTTGTCTGCTGAGCCAGAAAATCCAGTAGCTCATCAGCCAGGTACTGCCAACCCCCAGTATAGGGGTAGTCAGGGTTATGACCAAACTGAGGGTTATAGATCACCTGATGGGGAGCCAGAGCGGTAAAAAGCGGCTTGTAACTGGCAGCTGGAATACCATTGGCGTGAGCGAAATGTATCAACATACTATCTTCATCAGATCACACCTGTGACCTGCTATTCCCACTGAACTTTCTCTTTCGAGTCGTACCAGTTTTCAATCCGATCCTCATAGCGTGATTCCAGCACATTACGCTTAATCTTCAGGGTCGGTGTCATGATGCCATTTTCAATAGACCACTCGCCATTGGTTACCACAATGGTTTTCAGCTTTTCGTGGGGATCCAACGTCGCATTCACCTGCTCGTACAACTTGATCAAATCCTGGTGAATGGACTCTCGGCTTGCACCCTCCTGCAAGGCAGCCAGGTCTGATTCAGACAAGGCAACCAGGGCAATGGGTTGCGGCATGGCATTGCCCACTACGCAGACTTGCTCCACATGGGCGTCCGCCAGCAACTTGGATTCGATAGGAAAGGGAGCCACATACTTACCTTTGCTGGTCTTGAAAATCTCCTTAATGCGCCCGGTGATTTTCAGGCTGCCGTCCGGTTCGGTAACCCCCACGTCACCGGTATGCAGAAAACCCTCCTCATTCAAGGTTTCACGGGTTTTCTCCGGCTCTTTGTAATAGCCGATCATATTGGTTGGCGAACGAACCAGCACTTCACCACCCTCACCAATTTTTACTTCCACCGTCGGGTTAGCCTGCCCCACATACCCTACCCGGCCATTTCCCTGCCGTGTACTGTGAGAATAACCCATATTCTCCGTCATCCCATACACTTCCAGAATTTCGATACCCAGTCGCTTGTACCAATCCAGCAGAGAACCGGAAATTGGCGCAGCACCACTGAAGCACAACCGTGCATCATTTAAACCAATGGCTTCTCTCAACTTCTTTTTTATGACTCCCGATACCAGCGGAATACGCAGCAGCAGATTCAGTTTACGTTCATCCATCTTGGAAAAAACCCCAGCCTGAAACTTTGCCCAAATCCTCGGTACCGCAAAAAAGATGGTGGGCCGCGCACGTTGCAAGTCAGAGGCAAAGGTATCCAGCGATTCAGCGAAAAACACATGCATGCCCTGATACAGTTGCATCATCTCCACAACCATTCGCTCAGCAACGTGAGATAGCGGCAAGTAGGACAAGGCACGGTCATCCGGTGACGCCTCATAGATATTGGCAGCCTGACTGGCACCGGACGCAATACTGTTAAAGGTGTGCATTACACCTTTTGGCATACCGGTTGTGCCGGAGGTATAGATAATGGTGGCCAGCTCGGTGTGGCTCCGCGAGGGGCTGGCCTGCATTGGCTCAGATGATTCGACGATTTCATTCCAGGTGGGAAAGGCATTGTCCGGGCTTAAGGGAAAGCTGATGCAGGATACGTCATCGGGAACACCCGCGGCCATTGCGGGCCAGTCATCCAGCTTACCGACAAAAAGGTACTTTGATTCACTGTGCTCCAGAATCTGGCGAACGCTGTCGGCGGTCAGTGTTGGATAAAGCGGTACGGAAACCGCACCCGCCATCCATATTGCCAGATCAGCCATCACCCAGTGAGCACAGTTCTTTGATACCAGCGCAACGTTATCGCCTGGTTTTACCCCTATCTTCTGCAGATAGGAGGCCATTGCCCTCACCTGTTGTCCGGCCTCGTGCCAGGTGATGTCAACCACCACCCCATCGCCCATCGGCTGCGTGAAACAAATTTTGGTAGGGGTGTGTTTCTCCCAGTGATAAAACCGCTCCAGGGGAAGCGGAATCCCGGTGTTGATTTTCACCTCGCGTGTGGGCTGAACTTTTGCGGAAGCGCTCATGGCCTTGTACTCTTTGTTTTTATTTCACAGATATTGGGAAGGTTAAGCGTAGAACTATGGCCGATCGCCCCATAAAGTTCAACTGATTGAAATGGCCTAAATTCCCGGTGTTTTATACCATTCCAGAATCATGGAGCCGGAAGCAAAAACATCACCCTGCAGACAGGCGATGGATGCAGTCGCCATGCCGATGGAAGGTTGTGCATGGCCTTCGGTGAGTACACTCAACAACAGGGACACCAGCGGGTTGTGACTAACCAACAGCAAAGGCCCCTGCGCCTGGTCAGCGCTTTCCTGATACCGTGACAGCAACGCCAGCACTGCCATTGGGTGGTCATCTGGGGTAATACCCTCCACAGTTTCCACCAGCGGATTACACCCGTGCTGCGTAAGGCCGGCCACCACCGCATCTTTGGTTTGCTGCGCCCGCAAATAGGGGCTTACCCAAATCAAGCCCGGTGGTTCCGCCAATAGCGTATCAACCATGCTCTCTGCTTCCGCTATACCCCGTTCAGACAGGGGCCGCTCAGCATCTGTGTTGGCACGGCTCACTGCATCGCCATGGCGCATCACATATACCGTACTCACGGTTTTTTCTCGTTTACCGTAGGCCACTCATTGAATGGGTAGGGTTTGACATCGGATTTCATGGAAATGTAATCAACGATCTGCGCCATGTAACGGCCAAAGCTGGCGCCGAAGCGCTTCAATTCATCCTGGGGTTGCCCCGACAATAAACGCACCGCCACCTGTATCGCGCCCAAGCCGATCAACACATACCCAGCCAAGACGAAAACCAGATAAAACAGAATCATGTAAAGGGCCGTCAAAAACAGCGAATCTTTTTCCTGCGGCTGCGAATCCTGACTCATCGTTTTTACCCTCTCTTTAAATTAGCCAGCTTGTCCGGCCCTGGTAATACAAATTCCACATCGGTATTCTGTTCACCCAACATCAGTTTCTGGATAACATCCTTTAGTTCTTTTTCCTCGAACAAAATCTCATATAGACCATGCACTAACGGCATATAGACTTCCAGTTCTTCAGACTTTCCCTTGACCAGACGGATGGTATTGACCCCTTCTGCGGTGCCCCCCAGATTATCGAGAATCTCATCCAAAGCCCGGCCCTGGGCCAATGCGTGGCCCACCTGATAATTTCGACTTAAAGGCGAAGTACAGGTTACGTACAAGTCACCGACCCCCGCCAGCCCCAGAAAGGTCATGGGATTACCGCCTAATCGGGCCGCAAAGCGGCTCATCTCGGCAAGGCTGCGGGTAATCAGCATACTCTTGGTGTTTTCACCCATCCCCATGGCAGCCGCCATGCCGGAGGCGATGGCATAGATATTTTTTAAGGCGCCCCCCAGTTCAACACCAAAGCGATCGCTATTGGCATAGACACGGAAATAATTGCAGGACAAGGTGTCCTGAACAGTCTGTCTTACCACGCCGTATTCACTGGCAATGACCGACCCGGTCAGGGTGCGCTCGGCAATTTCCTTGGCCAGATTGGGCCCGCTCAATACGCCGATTTTGGAACAGGGGGTGCAATCTTCCAGAATCTGGCTCATCAATCGAAAGCCATCCATCTCGATACCCTTGGTGGTGCTGACCAGCATCTTGCTGTCATCCAGCCACTGCGCAGCCTGAGTCACCACTTGCTTAAACGCTTTACTGGGAATGGCCACAAACAACAGATCGGAACTGGAGACCGCATCTTGCAGGCTGGTGGTGGGTTGTATCGAGGGGTTTAGTTTTTTGCCGGGCAGGTACTGCGTGTTTTCATTTTGAGTGGCGATGTTGCGTACGGTCTCGGCGTTACGCATCCACAGCATGACCCGGTGCCCGTTGTCGGCCAGGATATTGGCAATGGAGGTGCCGAAGCTCCCGCCACCCAACACGGCAACTTGCTTCACTTCGGTTGTCATTCAGTTATCCAACTAAGAGAGAATCCAACGCTTAAGCCCGTATTCGGAATACAGGAATTCCTTGGTTCCGGTGGGGCCAGACATTTCCAATTTGACAGGGCCTTCATTCGATTCAACGATCAACGACATTCTCATGAAGGGGTTCGTTACACGTTCAACCTGCATTAATTGCGCTGCAGGCTCAACCGATTCGGGCACTCGGCCAAACACCAGAACATACCCCTCCTCCGTTTCCTGAACCGCTTTGATATGGTCCAGTACCAACGACAGTAGGGCTTCGCGAATCTCCTCTGCTGCCTCCCGGGTGAACGGGTAAGTTATTGAATAATCGACCACGTTGCCTCCCAAATTTCCTGAACATCATTTCTATGATAACAGGCCTGCAGGCAGATGGAATGGCGAAATGAAATAAATGACACCGGCATTACTGCCGGTGTCAGCTTGATTTTTAACCAAGCGTTTCCATCAACAGCTTGTTGATCCGCTTGACATACTCGGCCGGATCCTCCAAAGAGCGACCTTCCGACAATGCTGCCTGATCAAAGACAATTTGCGCCAACTCCTCAAACCGATCTTCCTGTAGCTCGCCATTCAGACGCTCCATCAGCGGGTGGGCAGGGTTAATCTCCATGGTGGGCTTGCTTTCCGGCATTTTCTGACCCGCCGCCTCCATAATCTGGCGCATCTGTGCCCCCATATCGTAGGCACCCACCACCAGGCAGGCAGGGGAATCAGTAAGACGATGGGAAACCCTCACCTCTGAAACCTTGGCGGTCAACACCTCCTGCAACCGCTTCACCAGATCTTCCGAGGTTTTCTCGACTTCTTCCTGTTGCTTTTTATCTTCCTCGGTTTCAATGTCCCCCAGGTCCAGATCTCCTTTGGCGATATTGATGAAGCTCTTGCCCTTGTAATCAAACAGTTGCCCCATCATCCACTCGTCAATGCGGTCATACATCAACACCACTTCAACCCCTTTCTTGCGGAAGATTTCAAGGTGCGGACTGTTGGCGGCCGCGTTGTAGTTCTCTGCGGTGATGTAGTAGATCTTGTCCTGCCCTTCCTTCATGCGCTCGATGTAATCATCCAGCGACACCACCTGCTCCGCTGTACCCGTGTATGTGGTGGCAAAACGGAACAAACCGGCAATCTTTTCCTTGTTGGCATAATCCTCTGCCGGCCCCTCTTTCAGGACCTGGCCAAACTGCTTCCAGAACTCCTTGTAGTCTTCCGGCTCCAGCTTTCTGATCATATCCAGGGAACGCTTGGTGAGCGCATTCTTGATGCTCTCCACAGTCTTATTGGACTGCAGAATTTCCCGCGACACGTTCAAAGGCAGATCATTGGAATCCAGCACACCCTTCATGAAACGCAGGTACATGGGCATGAACTGATCCGCGTCATCCATAATAAATACACGCTGAACGTAGAGTTTTAACCCCCGGGAAGCTTCACGTTGATACAAGTCAAACGGTGCCCGCTTGGGTACATACAGCAGCGACGTGTACTCCTGCTTACCTTCTACACGGTTGTGGCTCCAGGCCAGCGGCTCTTCGAAGTCGTGGGAAATGTGCTTGTAGAATTCCTTGTATTCGTCGTCGCCGATTTCATTGCGGGAACGGGTCCACAGAGCTGTAGCCTTGTTGACCACCTCGTATTCGGGGGCTTTGTCTTCCGTTTTTTCCTCTTCGGATTCATCGCTGGAAGGCAACTCATTCTTGACCATTTCAATGGGCAGAGATATATGGTCAGAGTATTTCGAGACGATGCTGCGCAGCCTCCAGCCGTCGGCGAACTCTTCTTCCCCTTCGCGCAGATGCAATACAATGGACGTGCCACGGCCTTCCCGGTTCACCTGCTCTACCGTAAAATCACCTTCGCCTTCTGATACCCAGTGCACACCGTTTTCAGCGGGTTCACCGGCTTTGCGGGTGAACACCTCCACCTTGTCTGCCACCACAAAGGCAGAATAAAACCCCACGCCAAACTGGCCGATCAATTGGGAATCCTGCTTTTGATCTCCGGTGAGGTTTTTCAGGAATTCACTGGTTCCGGACTTGGCAATGGTACCCAGGTGGCTGATGACGTCATCCCGGTTCATCCCGATTCCATTATCGGTAATGGTGATGGTTTTGTTATCCTCATCGAACTCGATGCGAATTTTGAGATCACCATCGCCTTCCATGATGTCGGCTTGGGACAGGCTGAGGAATCGTAGCTTGTCGGCAGCGTCAGAAGCATTGGATATCAGCTCCCGCAGAAAGATCTCCTTGTTGCTGTACAAAGAGTGGATCATCAGATGTAACAGCTGTTTTACTTCGGCCTGGAAGCCAAGGGTTTCTTTGTTGGCATCGACTGTCATGGTTGTAACGCGCTCCTCATAACGGTATAGATAAAGCGGCTTGACGCCGCATTGTGGAGAATAGAAATAAACACTCAGGCTAAATGGGGGCTCAAGCGGTGATATCAAGCCCCATGCCGCAAATTTTTACTCATATGCCACCACCATAGGTCTTAAAAAACAACGAGATGCAAGACAGCACCCCCAATAAAACCAAATCGGATAAGGCTGCTCCCAGAGTGGCCCTCTATGTCACCTGTCTGGTCAACACACTACGGCCGCAGATTGGCTTCGCCTGCGTACAACTGATAGAGCGCTTGGGTTTTCGGGTGGAGGTACCCGCCACTCAGACCTGCTGCGGCCAGCCCGGCTACAACGGCGGGCTCCGGCAGCAGGCCATGGCAATAGCCAGACAGCAGATTGCCCTGCTGGAGCCTTTCGACCATGTGGTGGTTCCCTCTGGTTCCTGCGCCGGGATGATGATTAACCACTATCCTGAGTTGCTCAAACAAGACCTCAGTTGGTTGCAGCGGTCCCAGGCACTGGCCGGCAAAACACTGGAGCTTGCGCAGTTTCTGGATCAGCATCACTGGCAACCCGACTCACCACCGCCGCCGCACCATCGCAGAACCTGGGCACACCACACCAGCTGTTCCTGCCGCCGGGAAACCCGATCCCACCAATGCGCTGAATCGATGCTGCAACTCGCCGGCTATGAACTGGCTGAACTCCAGGATCAAGCGGTCTGTTGCGGATTCGGCGGCAGCTTTGCCGCAAAATTTGATGCACTGTCCAGCAGGATGGGGCGCAACAAACTCAACCAAGTGGCAGATTGTAAGGCCACCGGCGTGGTATCCGCTGATCTGGGCTGCCTGCTGCACCTGGAATCATTGGCAGGGATGACAGGGTTGTCGGGATTGGCAGAGAAAGGCACCCAGGATTTTCTGCATGTAGCAGAGCTGCTGGCTGCCTGCCAAGAACCACAACAATCAAGCAGCGATGTGCCGACATCATGAAGGGCCCAACACCGGATTCGTTTAGGGCCAATGCCGAACACGCGCTGCAGGACGCCACACTGCAGCACGCGTTGGGACGCGCACAAAGTGGATTCGTGGCTAAACGCGCCCACGCCATTGCCATGGTGGATGATTTTGAACAACTGAAGCAACGCGCTCAGGCCGCCAAATCGCGTGCCCTTGCCAACCTTGCGCCCCTTTTAGAGCAATTCGAAGCCAGCGTGGTGGCCTCCGGCGGCCAGGTTCATTGGGCATCCACAACCGGCGAGTTGAATCAACAGGTGATTGATATCTGCAACGGGGTCGGGGCGCACCGCATTATCAAAGGCAAATCCATGATCGGCGAAGAAGCCGGCCTAAACGCGGCCATGGAGCACGCCGGATTCGAGCTGGTTGAAAGTGATCTGGGTGAGTACATCATCCAGCTGGCGCAAGAGCCACCAAGTCATATTATCGCCCCCGCCATTCATAAAACCCGGCAGCAGGTAGCGGAGCTGTTTAAGCAATTCCATGAGCTGGGTGATCGCGGCCTGACACAGATTTCCGATCTGGTAAACGAAGCCAGGCAGGTTTTGCGCAGTGCTTTTCTTACTGCCGATGTGGGAATCACCGGGGCTAATTTATTGATCGCCGAGAACGGCTCCATCTGCATTGTGACCAATGAGGGTAATGGAGATTTGAGCGCCAGCCTGCCTGCTGTGCATATCGTTGTGGCCAGTATCGAAAAGGTGGTGGCAACCATGGACGATGCCTCGGATATCCTGGAGGTGCTGGCTCGCAGTGCCACCGGCCAGCATATGAGTGCCTACACCAGCTTTTTTAATGGCCCAAAACGCGAGGCAGATGCCGGTGGGCCGAAACAATTCCATATTGTGTTGTTGGACAATGGGCGCAGCGATCTATTGGGTGGCCCGTTTGAATCCATACTCAGCTGCATAAAATGCGGTGCCTGCCTCAATCACTGCCCGGTGTACACCAACGTGGGCGGCCATGCCTACGGTTGGGTGTATCCAGGCCCCATGGGCTCCGTTCTCACTCCATTATTACAGGGCCTTAAGGCCACCACCCCACTTCCCAACGCGTCCACGTTTTGTGGCCGCTGCGAGGCGGTCTGCCCCATGGGAATCCCCCTGCCCCAAATGCTGAGAACGCTGCGGGAACAGCAGCATGACATGGCCCTTGATAACCTGCCCTGGCGTGCAGGCTTGGGTTTCTACAGCTGGCTGTCGCTCCACCCCAGGCTGTTCAACCGGTTTGCCAGATGGATACGCATGGGACTGAAAATAACACCAAGATGGCTCTGGCCAAGGCACCGGCAAGCGGTTCAACCCCAGGGAACAACCACATTCCTGGCACAGTGGCAACACCGGAAAACGAAAACATGAGCAATAGTGACCGAGCCAGATCCCAGATATTGAACACCCTCAAGCGCCAGGCCAAACCGATGGCCGTTGACCAGCCTGCCCTGCAAGTCGAATTGCAGTGGGGCCAGCAGGAAAGCTTTCAAAACCAGCTGAAAAGCAACGGAGCGGACTGCGAAAGGGTAGCAGATTCGGTGGCAGCGCTGGCGGCAGTGGATGCGCTTATCAAGCGCAATGGCTGGCATCCGTTGCCGGTCATCGCGCCCGGCCTGCTGCAAAAAGTGCAGCTTGCAAACAGGTGGGATTCAATCCATACGGAGGTTACAGAAGCAGGCACTGTCGCTGTCTCTGAAGCCTATTGCGGCATTGCAGATACTGGTAGCCTGGTGTGCCTGTCATCGCCGGATAACCCCACCTCGCTCAATTTTCTGGCGGAACATCATGTTGTGTTTTTACCCGGACATCGCATCGTAGCGGGTAAACGCGATGTCTGGAAACTGATGCAGGCTGAGGGTATTCATACACCAAGGGCCATCAACCTCATCAGTGGACCATCACGCACCGCAGACATCGAACAAACCATACAGCTGGGTGCCCATGGGCCCCGCAGCTTGACTGTGTTTCTTCTGGACCAGCTTAATCCTTGAGCCGCACCGCCTTAACCTCCCGGCGCCGAACCATCATGGCCACCTCTCCGGCATCAAGATACCGCACCAATGACACATTGTAGCGATCCACTGAATCCACCAGCCCTTCACGCACCTTGCCATCATGGGTAATCAATTCAACATTGCGCCCGATCAGCTCATCCAGATCTTTTTCGCCGAAGGTTTCCAGCACCGCTAACATGGGCTCCTGCTTGATAGATGCCGGAGGTGCCTTTTGAATGGTTTGCAAAGCACCAATCAGTTCGCGTACCGGAGAACGCTCAACCACCCATTCTTTTTCGTTTTTGTACAATTGGATCCTGATATCGTGGACACTGCCATCCACCATTACCAATTGAACATCAGTATGACCAGTGAAGGTTTCCAGACTGGTTTGATAGAAGGTGTCATCAAAGCCAACGACTTTGTCCAGTGACGTACCCAGGTTGTTGATTAGATACTGCCGGGCAATGTATTCGATGGTATCGTTTGAATCGTAGGAACGGACCACGTCACCGAATTCCCATATCACATCTTTGGTGGATGCAGTGAAATTTCCCGCAAGAAAGCCATTGCGACCATCCGGTAATTTAAGCAGGATCTCGCCCTGGTACCGATTGTCAGAAACACGGTCCAGATACAGTTCCATCCAATAATCCCGTTCGAAAGATTGAACTGATGGTAACGCTGATTGGGGCCGGTATTGGAGCACATGCACCAATGGAAAGTTGTCCGAATCCGGAGTTAAATCAAGCACCAGGTTTCCGCTGCCTGCAACATCAAAGTCCTGTAACTCGATGGCAATTTCAAGAATCTCATCCTTGCCAAGTTGCTTGAAGCGCAACATGCCATCGGCAAAAACCACTTGCTCAAACCGATAGTCGGCACCCAGGTAGCGACCATAGCCTATGCCCGTTGCGCGCACCCTGCGTTTTATATCGTAATCCGAAGCATAGGTTTCCGAGGACAGTAACAGCGGTGACTGGGCGTAAGCCGGGGCAACATAATCCCGAACAGCGGATAGTGGGTGCCCATCAAACAGAAACGGATTGCTCCTGATAAACAAAGCGCCGAACAACAACACGGCAATCAGGGACACCCCATGCAGCACACCCTGCACCTGTGTGGCATGCCAGCGTGCCCCATAGAACGGTATCCAGCTAGCGGGAAACAGGGTACACGCCAGCCCCCAGGATAAAGATTCCCCAAACGCAAGCCTCAAGCAATTGATGGTCAACGCCCCAAACACCAAAAGGGAGACACCAAGTAAGACTGTTTCCATGATTGTTTCCAGTGTTGCTCGTATTCAACCAGAGCGACTATTTACTATTTAATTATTGTTTTTGTCAGTGCCCCTAAAACTGAACACTTTTAGTACAGCTCCTACATTAACCAAGTGTTACGACAGTAGCAAGTGCGCTCTTGCCGTGGCCACCGGCTCCTCTTTTTTGGCCTGCCACACCACCACCGATACGTTTGCAATGCGGCGCCCCATGCGCAGCACTTTGCACTCGGCAAAACTGTCCCTAAACAGGCCGGCACTCAGGTAATCGATTGATAAATCGACCACTTTTGGGAAGGTTGGGGTTTCCATCATCATCAGCAGGTGCAACTGGGCAGACTGTTCAATAAAGCCCCCCAAGACCCCGCCATGGATGGCCGGTAACGTTGGATTGCCTATGTTCGAGTGGTTGGCGGGCAAGGTGAAGATCACCTCATCCCCTGCTTTCATACAGCCCATACCAATGGTACAGGCATAGGGAATGGCGCTCACCAGGGAGGCATAGTCGTTGGTTTCCCGGCACCGGTGCACGATATCCTTGATGCTCATGAGGCCGCCTCCGCCCCTGGGCCGGCCTGCCAGGGTACTTTACTGAGCCCCATGCGCATAAAGTTGGCAACACAGTGGGCAATGGGTTGATCCCGGCTGTCCTGATAGGCGACGCCACGGGCAAACACCACGCTTCTGGTTTTTCTGTAGGCGGTCACATAGGCGAACACATCGCGGGGCGGTTCTGCCGGTCGCATATAATCAATCCTCAAATCTATGGTTGGGGTAATGTCAAAATCAGGCGACATTGCCTGTGCGACAGCCAGTCCGCAGGCCTGATCCATCAAACTGGTAATGGCTCCACCATGAATGACCCCGGTATCCGGGTTCCCAATGATTTTGTCTGAGTATGGCAGGCGCACAATCAGGCCTTCCGGTGTAATCTCTTCCAGGGTCATACCCAGCACCATGCTGTGTTTGACACCGTTAAGAAACATATTCAAACCATCTTCCAGCGCCAAAGGTTGGGCTGGCGCTTTATCATCGCTCATGGAGACTCTCCACCAAATGTGGCTCTGTTAACCCGAATCAAAGCCTTAAGTGCATTAGAATGAAATTCCCGCCGATACAGCACACCCACCACCCAGGCAGAGGTTGCCATAAAAATCCAGGGGTTTATAAACCATAGCAGGAATGCCAGGCCGAAATAGTAAGAGCGCAACCCCAGATTGAACGCGTAGGCGGCCCGCGAAATGACGCTGCCTGCGCCGAGCGTGAACTCGCCATGATCTGACATCCGATCCGATGATTTTGCCGGTGCCATCCCGATCACAACGGAGGCAAACCCATACTGCCTCAGTGCCCAACTAAACTTGAAAAATGCGTAAACAAAAATGCCCATCAGTAAAAACAGCTTCAGCTCCCAGGCTGCCTTGGACGCGCTCACCGCAAAGGGAAGCTCTTCAGCCAATGAAATCACTCTGTCCGTCGCACCCAGCACAGTCAGAATACCGGCCAGAATGATTAGGGTGGAAGAGGCAAAGAAAGAGACGTTGCGCTCCAGATTGGCAATCAGAGAGGCATCGGCCACTCTGTTTTCCCGCTCCAGCATCTCGGTCATCCAACGGCAACGCTGCTGGTGCAGCACGCTGGACAGGCAATTCTTGCTTCGTGCCTTGCGCTCTGAATACTGGGTATAACCAACCCAACAAAAAAGAAACCAGCTGAATGCCAGCGCATCAACATAAACGAGATCTAAAATAACAAGGTTTTGCAAGGAAGCATGCCCACTCTAGTACAATTTTTTGTAATAATAGCAAATATTTAGAGCAAAAATTCAAGGATTATCGTGCCCGGGCGTCAAACCAATATCCGTACCGCAGCCGTGTTCGCCCTGCTCACTTCATTGGTTGCCAGCATGGCCGCAGCCGCCACCAAGTACCTCACGGCATTAATCGACGCCAGTGTGGTTGTGTGCATTCAATACCTCATTTGCCTGCTGACATTAACCCCCTGGATTATCCAATCTGGCGTCAAGGGCATTGCCACAAAGGTCCCCAGGGCGCACCTGATCCGGGGGCTGGCGGGCTGGGCCTGTTTCTATACCTACTATGTCGCCATCAGCAAAATACCCCTGATGGATGCTTCACTGCTGCGTAACACAGCTCCGCTTTGCGTGCCTTTCTTTGGCTTTCTGCTGTTTCGCAACCGCATCGGAGTGCTGGGTATTGTGGGAATCCTGGTGGGATTTGCCGGCGTGATGTTCATCCTTAAACCGGAAGGCGCCAGTATCAGCCTGTGGCACGGAGTTGGCTTCCTTTCCGGTGTAACACTGGCATTGTCAATGATTTATACCCGGGAGCTGGCCCATACGGAACCTTCCAACCGCATCCTGTTCTACTACTTTCTGATTTCTCTTCTGCTCAGCATTCCCCTCGCCCTGTATAAAGCCGAGCCTATACCATTCACCGCACTGCCCCCACTGCTGTTTGTTGGGCTCTCAATTTTCATCACCATGAAGTTATACAACCATGCCTATGCCAACGCCCCGGCCAGCACCATCGCCCCCCTAACCTATTTCGGTGTTATATTTGCTGGTGTGTTCGGCTGGCTGTTCTGGGATCAGATTCCCGATGCCAAGAGCCTGGTTGGTATGCTGTTGATCGTAACCGGAGGCATCATGGCGATTCTGGCAAGGCCGTTTCACCCGGAGCGTTGAACCAGGTACGAGCCTTGCCTGCGCCCCTATGAATTAGCACTTCACATTCATCACGCTTGTGGTACCATGGTACCACTAACAACAAAAACAAAAATGCATCATGAATTTATACCAGCAGTATTCAAGCGCATTTGAGTCTATCGACAAACCGGCAGCCTGGGTTGATATGGATCGACTTGACGACAACATTGCAACCAATCTGGCGAGAGCGAAAAACCGCTCCATCCGCGTCGCGTCCAAGTCAGTGCGCAGCGTGCACATACTCCGCCACATACTGAACAGCAGCCAGCAGTTTAACGGCATCATGTGTTATCACCCTCGTGAGGCCGCTTACCTGGCGCAGCAAGGTTTTGATGATTTATTAATTGCCTATCCCAGCCTGTGCCGGAGCAGCATTATTGAAGCTCTGCACGCCTCAACCGCTCCGGTTAAGATCTGTTTTATGGTGGATCGCATTGAGCATGTTGCTTTACTGGACGTACTGGCCGCGGAACACAACCTTTGCGCCAATATCTGTCTTGATCTTGATCTATCGGTTCCTTTCCCGGGCCTGCATTTCGGTGTGCACAGGTCATCCATCAAATCAGCCCGGGAGGCCGTGGATTTCTATCGCCGGATCGCCACCTACTGCCACGTGAAGCTGTGCGGACTCATGGGATACGAAGCCCAGATCGCTGGCTTGGGTGATGATATACCCGGCAAGTTCATACAAAACCTGGCGGTACGGCATCTTAAGAAAAAATCCATTCCCGTGATCAACGAACGCCGTACCGAAACCATACTGGCGCTGATCCGCGAAGGCGCGGACCTTAGCATCATCAACGGCGGTGGTACCGGCAGCGTGGAATCCACTCTGGAAGAACCCCTGGTGAACGAAATAACCGTCGGCAGCGGTTTTTTCTGCTCTCACCTGTTTGACTATTATCGCAACTTCAGCCTGAAACCCGCTGCCGGTTTTGTAACGACAGTGGCGCGTAAACCCAGTGCGTCAATTGTCACCTGTAATGGTGGCGGTTATGTCGCCTCCGGCAGCGCTGAGAAAATCAAGATGCCGCTGCCTTATCTGCCATCAGGGTTAAAACTGGATAGCAATGAAGGTACCGGCGAAGTACAAACACCGCTGCATACCAACCATTGCACGCACAGCTTGAAGCCCGGCGATCCGGTTTTCTTTCGTCATGCCAAAGCCGGTGAACTATGCGAACACTTCAACCACCTGCATTTGATGCGTAATGGAGTGATCACCAATAAGGTAAACACCTATCGGGGAGATGGCTGGACATTCATGTGAGTTCAGCGACAAGGATCAATAGCACCATGAAACAACAGGTTCACGAGTACATCATCATAGGCTCCGGAGCATCCGGATCAATCATCGCCCATGAATTAACAAAAGCAGGCGCCGATGTGCTTATGCTTGAGGCAGGCAAACGTTTCTCGGCTGCAACGTTTCCCGACAACGAACTGGATGCCAATGCGCAATTAATGTGGAATGGCGGAATGGATGCCAGTGCCGATGCCAGTACACTGTTCATTCGCGGCAAGGCCGTGGGCGGTGGAACCATCATCAATCAATGTCTGCTGGATCGCTTCGACGCTATGGCTCTGGACAGCTGGCGTGAAAAATCCGGACTGCCATTTTTTAACAGCCACGACCTTGCAACGCATTATGATGCTGTCGAATCCAACCTTTCCCTGCATCATATGGAAGAACGTGACTGGAATACCAATGCCAGATTGTACGTTAAAGGTTTCGAACAAAAAGGCTTTGGATGGGCACCGCTGCGCAGGGGTCAAAGCAACTGTGGTACCGGCAATGATTGCATGACCTGTCTGGGTGGGTGTCCACGCTCTTCAAAACAAAGCATGCTGGAAACCTTTTTGCCCAAAGCCGAAGCTCAGGGGCTTAAGATTCAATCCGAATTTTTGGTGCGCGAGGTGATCCATGGGCCACACCTGGTGAGCATTGCCGGTTATCACAAAAACGTAGCCACCACGCTTTATGCCAAAAAGGTCATATTAGCAAGCGGTGCCCTGGGCACCACTGAACTGCTGCTGAGATCCCGGCTGCAGGATCGCCTCCCGGCACTGGGAAAAGGGTTTTATTGTCATCCACAATGGATGACCATCGCATTGTTTGATGAGCTTATCGATTCCCACAAAGGGGCCTTTCAAACCGTTAAATCGGATGAACCCCGGTTTCGAAAAGCGGGATTCAAACTGGAGAATGTGTTTGCGGGCCCCATAGCAATCGGGTTGCTGAAGCCGGGTTACGGGTTTGAACATCAGCGTTTTATGCGCCGCTACCGTAATATGGCCTGTATTGAAGTGGCGGTGCGGGATCAGGATCCGGGCACAATTTCACTGAATAAACGTGATCGGCTCACAATCAACAAACCGCTGTCTGATGTGGACAGGCAAAAAGCAGAAAATGGCAATCAACTGGTGGCGGACATGTTTCACGATATCGGTGCCAATGAAGTGATGACGTCACCATTACAGATCGGACTGCATCTGATGGGGGGGTGCGCAATCGGCAATGATGAGCGTACCTCCGTGGTCAACGAAGCATTTCAAGTGCATGGAATGAACAACCTCTATATTGCCGATTCTTCTGTATTCCCGGACGCTCCCGGCATTAATCCGTCCCTGACCATTATGGCCCTGTCCCATCAGGCTGCAGCCTCTATTCTACGGCAGAACAGCATGCAATCAGCAACATCCAAGCCCACCAGAGAGGCGGTTTTATGAGTGATTTTACGTCCGGACTGTTTACCCTGAAACAGCTGCGTGGCTTGCAGAAACTGGGGGATATTCTCATGCCCGCTGGCCATGGTTTTCCTTCATTCTCAGAAAGCGGGTGCATACACCAAGTGGACACCGCAATGGGCAGCGCCCACCCGGACGATATCCGTGATTTCGGATTTCTGCTACTGCTGTGTTATTACGCTCCGGTAACCGTCATCAGATGGATTGTCAGTTGCGCAGACCATGCGGAGCGCTTCCCAAATCTGCTGGCGATCCAATTCAGAAAACTCAACATAGGAATAAAAGGCGTTGTTGTCAGCCTCTACTATTCGGGTAAGGTGGGCATTGGCCAGACCGGTTCACCCCTTGACGTGATTGAATTCAAACTCACCTGCAAACCCCTGGACCAATAATCATGCTAGACAACCAGCTCGAATCCAGCTCACTTGCTCAACCACTGGAGCCACTGCTTGATCTGTCCAGTCGCCAGGCAGCCGACATTTTTGCCCGGGCCGGGCGCGCACAGTCAAACCTGTCAAAACTAACGCTGGATATCCGGCTTGCCGGTCTGCGGAAACTATTGGATTACGTGGTTGAAAACCGGGATGACATCATCGATGTGCTGTGTCGGGAAACCAGAAAATGCCGAACCGATGCGCTGGTTTCAGAAGTGCTGGGTGTATTGGACAATTTTGAATGGCTGCTGAAAAATGCCAGAAAGATCCTCAGGGAAAAGCGGGTTTCCACGCCCATCACTCTACTGGGGAAACGATCACGCATCGTGCATGAACCGCTCGGCACGGTTCTCATTATAGCGCCCTGGAATTATCCCCTGCACATTGGGCTGACCTCCATTCTGGCAGCCTACGTTGCCGGTAACGCAGTGATATTCAAACCGTCCGAACTGACCCCCATGCAGGGATTGTTTGAAAAACTATTCGCCGTCGACCCGGTAATGGCAGACAGCATCCAGGTAGTGTACGGTACCGGCAAATCCGCAGAACAATTAATTGAGCAAAAGCCTGCCAAGGTGTTTTTCACCGGCAGCGCCCGTACCGGCCGCAAGATTCTCCATCAATGTGCCGAGCACTTGATTCCCGTTGACCTTGAATTAGGTGGTAAAGATCAGGCTATTGTTTTTGATGACGTGAACCTGGAGCGTTCCGTTAAAGGCGTTATCTGGGGGGCCCTCACCAACGCCGGGCAGTCCTGCAGTTCTGTGGAACGAGTGTATGTGCAGAGCGGGATTTACGAACAGTTCGTTGCCTTGGCTCAGCAGGAAATTGAAAAGCTGGTCCTCAACAGCGGTGATGCAGGTAATGCCGATGTGGGTGGCATGACAGCGGATTTTCAACTGGATATCGTTCATCGACAGGTGATTGATGCCCAAGCCAAAGGTGCCAGGATTCTCACCGGAGGCGCCACCCTGCTGGACAACGAATTATTCTATCGGCCCACACTGATCACCGGCATTGAGGATGATATGGCGCTGATGACGCAAGAGACCTTCGGACCGGTGGTACCCATTCTGCCGTTCAATACGGAAGATGAGGTGGTGGATTGCTGCAACGCGTCAGCCTTTGGGCTCAGCGCCAGTGTGTGGAGCAAAAATCTGGCGCGTGCCAACCGGGTAGCCCGTCGACTTGAGTGCGGTGCCGTCAGCATCAACAACGTTATGCTCACGGAAGGCAATCCCGCCCTGCCCTTTGGTGGCACTAAGCTCAGCGGCTATGGACGCCAGAAAGGTGAGGAAGGTCTGCTGGGCTATACCCGATCCAAATCCATTCTCATTGACAAAGATAGCCAGAAACTGGAGCCGAACTGGTATCCTTATACGCGCTCCAAGTATCTTGCCTTTGATCAGCTGATCAAGACCATGTTTAGCCATAACCCACTGAAATTATTGAAGATGGCGATTATTGGCCTGAAACTGGAGACAATCGCCAAGCGACCAAGATAACCCCTATAAGGAAATTTACTTGATTTTTTCCCTCTGTGGACACCATAATACTCCAGAGACTCGCAGGGGGATCACTCATGCATACCAACACTGCCACCCAACACAGCTACCAGAACCGGGATGACCGTGTCAGTGCGGCCGCACTGCTCAATTTTTTCGGTATAACCGACGAATGGGGGCTCAGCAGCAGGGATCAGATGATCCTGCTGGGCAATCCGGCCAAAAGCAGCTTCTATCGCATGAAAGAGTTTGCCGACGGCAAAATCAATAAACCGATCCGATTGTCGCAGGATACTCTGGAGAGGGTCTCATATGTTATGGGTATCTACAAAGCATTGAACATTCTCTTACCCAACCCTAAAAGAGCTGCTGACTGGATCAAAAAACCGAATGCCGCACCGCTATTCAACGGCCAGTCGGCACTGGACATTATGCTAAACGGGCGAGTTACCGACTTGAGCGATGTACGCCGATTTCTCGATGGTGAACGGGGACATTAATTGCAATGCCAATCAGCGAACACAAGGAAGTCTGGGTTGACGGCCCTCAGTACCGAATTATTCCAACCAAGTTTCCGCCCATTAATTTTTTCGAACGTTTTACTCCACCGGAACTGATGGATGAAGCATTTGAAATAGAATCGTTGACCAACGAACGCCTGCAGGACGAAGTCGGTCAGCTCTCTCATGTTGCCACCTCTGATCGTGTCAGCGGCCCCGGTGCCAGCGTGGTTATGGCCTCATTCACTCACACCGGGTATGCCAGCCGTTTCACCGATGGCAGTTATGGCGTCTATTACGCGGCACGGGATCTGGAAACCGCTATTCACGAAACGGTTTATCATCGGGAGCGGTTTATGAGCTATACCCGGGAGCCGGCCTGCGAGATTGACGTGAGAGTGTATAAGGGTACGGTACAAAAACCATTAATTGACCTCAGAGCGCAACAATACAGCCATCTGATGCAGCCTGATCCCGAACAGTATCATGATGCTCAGCTGTTTGCCGCCACCTTGAGAGCGGAGCAACGCAACGGACTTCTGTACCCCTCGGCCCGCAATCTGGGCGGGGAATGCATTGCCGCCTTCAAACCCACAACGGTTTCCTTACCCGTGCAAAGCAAGTGGCTGGTGTATCATTGGAATGGGCAACACATCAATAAAGTGTTCGAAAAACGGGAAATGCTGATCAAGCTAAAGAGCGGGCAAGAAGAGGAAGAACAACTGCTCTCCCTCTGCTGAGCGTCAAACGCAACGCAAGCCCGTCAGATAAACTCAAGCTTAACCGGGAGTTTGTCCCCGGGCACCGGCAGAGACGTCATATCAATCGGCATTTGGTATCCGGGCTCCACGGACCATTTGAAGCGTAAAAGTATCTGGTGAAGAATTGCCTTCACCTGCACTTCAGCAAAATGCAATCCAATACACATATGAGCACCACCGCCGAAAGGTACCCAAGCGTAAGGGTGAATCTTGTCCTCCCGCCGCTCGTCCGAAAACCGGCCGGGGTCAAATTCAGTGGGATTCTTCCAATACTCCGGCATGTAATGGGTAAAATAAGGCGAAACCGAAACCAGCGATCCCTTGGGAATCAATACATCCTTGTACACCACGTCTTTAACCGTCCGGCGGGGAATAGAAGGAACCGGTGAGCACAGGCGAAGCGACTCCTTCATGACCAGGGTCATACCAGTGAGCTTTTCCAGATCGTCAAATTCCAGATGTGACCTGCCCAGTTGCCGGCTTTCTTCACGTAGCTGGTCCTGCCATTCCGGATTCTTGGCTAAATGATAAAGCATCGTACACAGAGTAATGGTGGACGTATCATGGGCCGCCATCATTAAAAATATCATGTGATTGATGACATCATCATCAGAGAACTTCTGCCCCTCTTCGGTTTCAGCCCGACACAGTTGGCTGAATAAATCCGAACCGTTAGCCGCTCTCTTCTCTGCTATACGGGACTTGAAATACCGATACAACAGCTTGCGGCCATCCAATCCTTTCTTCCAGCGTCCGCCAGGTACCGGGTAGCGAACCAGGGCGGTCCCGGCCCTGACCGTGTCAATAAACGCTTTATTCAGTGCCGACGCTTCCGGGCCCAGCTTTTCACCCATGAAAATTTCGGTGGCCATATCCAGCGTCAGCTTTTTTATGGCCGTAAAAACATGGAAATCATCCTGTGGTAACCACCTCTGGATACCCTGTTCAATGGGCCGCTGCATCTCCCCCAGATACTGTACCAGAACTGGCTTCTTAAACGCGTTCTGCATGATCCGGCGATGATGACGATGCTCCTCAAAATCCAGCAACATAATCCCGCGATGGAAAAACTTGCCGATAAAGAAATCCCATCCCTGGTTGTTGGAAAACATATCGCCGCGGTTCTGGAACACAAATTGATTTGCATCAGGGCCCAACATACTGACCATTCGGGTTCCAAACAGATTACACCAGCTGATTTCCCCCAGTTGGTCGAAGCGCTTGCGTGAAAACTTGATCGGATTGGCCATGGAGTGGAAGGTATAACCCACCAAGGGCAATCCCGGATCACCGGGAATGGGTTTCGCGGTCAACTTTTCCCCTTCCTGCAACGTTACGCCAGAAACAGTCATATTCATCTCCGAACTTATTATTGTCGATAACAGCTAACAGAGCCTGACTCATCAGTCTCTTGATTAATCCAGAATAGAGAGGTACAAATAACAATACAACCCTGTATGTTTTTATTAGGGAATCTCTGCTAATGTCAAAACTATCTAAGCATGATTGGGTATCTGCGGGCATCAACCAATTAAAAGAGCATGGCCCCGCAGGCGTATCCGGGGAAAAAATAGCGCGCCGACTGGACGTCACCCGGGGCTCCTTCTACCACCACTTTCGCTCAGTGGACGAACTGGTCAAGCTGATGCTGGAATTCTGGGAGCAAACGCAAACCACGGACATCCTCAACCGGTCCAATCAGGACTATGAGGATTTGAACGAAAAAATGACCATGTTACTGGAATCGGCCTGGAACACCGATGCTGACCTCGAGATCGCTATACGCCAATGGGCCTTCACCAACGCCACCGTCCGTCAACATGTTGAGAGAATTGATCAAATCCGCCTTGGCTATATATCGGCAATCTATTCGCAGTTGGTTAACGACCCCAAGCGCGGCCCAAAGCTGGGAAAGATCGCATACTACGGCTTGCTGGGGGCTCTTCACGCCTGGCCCCGCTTTACCAAAAACAGGCTGCGGGACACCATCCTGGAGATTCAAGAAATCCTTACCGAATAAAACAACTTAAGCCAATGTAACTCTTTGTATAGTTTGCAAAATATAGGTTAGCAATTAAACTTGAGTTAAGTAGATCGATTAGACAGAGCGAAGTCGCCTGAGTCTGATAGCATACAGGCCTGAGCCCGATAACCGGATGTAATCACTTGAAAAATGGAAACTCATTGGGGCACCGATCATTGCTGCGCGCGCTGCCGATTTTCCTCTGCCTGTTCGCCCCTGCATCCGCTCTCAGCGCAGGGCCCGACGAATACACTTTAAAATTTGTTTACCTTTATAATTTTACCAAATTCATAAATTGGGAAGCAGAATCCACACAATTCCCTGAAGCGCCGTTTCACATTTGTGTTATCGGGCAACTTCCCGGCAATGAACCTCTGGATGTACTGCAAACCAAGCGCTCAAAAAACCGGCCCATTACCACAGGCAGATACAAAAGCAGTAGTGAAACCCAAGACTGTCATATATTGTTCATTACGAAAAGCATACGAAGATCTGAGGTGAATCAAATACTTGCCCAGCCCCATAAAAATACCATTGTAGTTGGTGAAACCAGAGATTTTGCCCGTGATAAAGGTGATATTGGGTTTGTTATTGATGACGAACAACACGTGAGAGTGGAGATAAACCTGGAGAACACGCACCGCAAAAACATAACCATTCGAGCCCCTTTGCTTGAAATCGCCCGCAAGATTTACCGAACAGAGGATAACGGCTGATGAAACTGCTCAGATCGATGTCCCTGCGGGTAAAGACCATCATGATCGCAATGGTTACCAGCTCACTTGCGTTGACGATTTCAGGGATGTTCTTCTCCCTTTATGATTATCAGAACGCTCATCAGAAAGCCGATCAGGAATACAAGGTAATCGCCACCATTCTGGCAGACCGCAGCAAAGTGTCCCTGGAGTTTCTGGATAAGGTCAGCGCCACGGATAACCTGGCCTCCCTTGATGCTCATAAAGCCATCACCCTGGCCTGTCTGTTTGATGTGGACGACACGCTGTTTGCCTCTTATCACCGCAACTCCTATCGCCCCAAGCGATGCCCAACGTCACTACCCAGCCAACCGGTGTTTGATGACAATCTGTTCAAGGAAATAAGGGAACCGGTGATCTTCGAAGATACCGTTATCGGTACTCTCTACTTGCTCGCAGACCTGGGCGACCTGCGCGAAACCATGTTTCTCCATATTGCGACCAGTATCATCATCATTGGTATCACGTTGTTCATTACCTTTTTACTTGCCGTCCGCCTGCAGTCTTTCGTCACCGTTCCCATAAAGAAACTGCAGGACACAGCAATCAAGATACGACAATCCGATAATTATTCCTTGCGCGCAGACAAAACCACGGAAGACGAGTTGGGCAACCTGGTGGACGCATTCAATGGCATGGTAGCCAAGATTGAGCATGATAATGTTGCCTTGCGGGACAGTGAAGAACGTTTTCGCACCTTGACCGCATCCTCTCCAGTGGGCGTCTTTCAAACCGACGAAGAGGGCCAATACACCTACGTGAATGCCCGCTGGCGTGAAATAACCAACATATACGATATACACCTGACGCAGGAATCCTGGATCAAAACATTACATCCCGAGGAACGCTTTCAAGTGTTATCCCGTTGGCGGGAATCGCTGGAAAAAGGTGAAGAATTCCGCATGGAATATCGTATGCTAAGGGACGATGGCGAGGATATTAACGTTATCTGCCACGCCAAACCCCTCTATGAAGGAAACGGTCAGATTGTGGGGTATCTGGGTAGCCTGTCGGATATATCAGAACTGAAATCAGTGCAGTTGCAGCTTGAGCAGCTTGCCTTATACGATCCGCTGACCAAACTGGCCAATCGTCACTTATTCCGTAATCGCCTGGAAAAGGCACTGAAACATGCAGAAAGAGAAGGCAGCATGATCGCTCTTCTCTTTTTGGACATTGATCATTTCAAAAAGATCAATGATACCATGGGCCATGACCAAGGTGACGAACTGTTAAAAGCCATTGCTCACCGGCTGCGTTTCTGTACCCGCCCCGGCGATACGGTTGCCCGAATGGGAGGCGATGAATTTACCATTCTTGTTCCTGAAATAAGCGAAGGCTATGAAGCCGATGCCATCGCCCGCAAAGTGCTTGACGTACTTAAGGTCCCCATTCGTCTGACCGGGTTGGAAGTGATCATTACCACCAGCATTGGGATCAGCGTGGGCCTGAAGGATGCAGAAGATGCCAATGCATTAATGAAAAATGCCGACTTAGCCATGTATCGGGCCAAAGCCAAGGGACGGGACAACTATCAATTTTTCTCTGATGAGATGAACGTTGAGCTTTCCCGACAATTGGCGCTGGAGGCAGAACTGAGAATCGCTCTCCAGCAAGAACAGTTTGAACTTTACTATCAGCCTCAAATCAATCTTAATGATGGTACGTTAATAGGCTATGAGGCCCTGCTGCGTTGGAAGCACCCTGAAAAAGGTTTCATCCCACCGTCTGAATTCATTCCTGTGGCGGAAGATTCCGGTTTGATTCTGCCATTGGGGGAATGGGTGTTACGGCACGCCTGCCGGGATATAAAACAATTCAGAAAAGAAGGCCTGCTACCCAACAGTGGTCATGTGGCCGTTAACATTTCACCCCGCCAGTTCCACGACCCAAACCTGGTCACCGTGATCAAAGATATGATTGATTCTGCAGGCATTGAAAGCAGTCATTTACAGGTAGAGATCACTGAGAACCTGCTGATGGAGAATGTGGAAGCCACCATCGCCACGCTGAACTTGCTCAAGGAACTCGGCATCATACTCGCTATTGACGATTTTGGCACAGGCTACTCATCGTTGAATTATCTAAAGCGCCTGCCAATCCACGTTCTGAAAGTGGATCGCTCTTTTGTTATGGATATTCCGGCAGATAAAGATGACATGGAGATCACCAGTGCAGTGATCGCCATGGCGCACAAACTGGGCCTTACTGTGGTAGCGGAAGGAGTGGAGATCATTGAGCAGGCTGATTTTCTCAAGGAGAACCAGTGTGATTTCGCTCAGGGCTTCTATTATGGCAAGCCCATGAGCGTTGCGGATCTGTATAAACATATTGGAAACGTGGAGCGTTGGCGCTCCAGTGGCTAGTTTTTCAAAGACTGGTGAGCAGTTTCCTGAATAGCCCCTTATCGATGTCGTTTTCCCTGATGGTCAGCAGTTCACCAATGATATCCTGAATCGAAAATGCCACTTCATCCCGCAGTTCAAATAGTGCGTCCTGATCGTTCTCTTTACCCTGATATGGAGACACCTCAATTTCATCACCAATGGCGAAGTAGAATCGCTCTGGGCGAGGCAGTGCCGTTAAACCTAAGCCTCGTGTTAATGGCATGATGATATCGCCTCCCCGCAACAGGCCTTTCTTCTCCAGTAATCCGGCTTTCTTTAGTAACTTACCAACCGGGGATTGCAGGATATCTTCAGCATCCAATACGATGTCATACATATCATCGGGGCCCACAACGGCAAATGGCAGAATGTTGTAACCATGCTGAATCGCCATACTGCAAAAGCCTGTGCGTCGTTTCCATGTCAACTGGTATTGTTCACCCTTGCGTTTGCTGACCTCCCTTGCGCCACCAGGAAATACCAGAACATGCTCCCCTCGTTGCATTAACGCAGAACAGTTCTCCCGCGTGCCCTCCACGCCTCCGGTGCGATCAAGCACATCGCGCCACAACGGAATATCATAGTGCTGATGATCGGCCAGAGCCCGCACCAATACACCGCGTTCCCGATAAATCTGAGCCAGAAACAACGGCACATCAATCACCCCATAGATGGTGTGATTGCCTACCAATAGCGTGGGCTTGTTCGGATCCAGTTTTTCCAAGCCATAGAATTTTGGGCTGAAATAGGCCCTTAAGGGAGCGGTCAATTTCCACAGTTGTTTTGCATCAAACAACTCTGTCTCAAATGGCTTATGCTGATATCCCATAAATGGTCTCGTACTCGATTAAAATGAAATAGGGCGCGACAATCAAAACGCCATTGTCGCAAAAATAACAGGAACAAAAAACCGGCTGACAGTTTCCTGCAGCCGGCTCTTCATTACAATCAGGAATGCACGCAACCGTTTATTACCAGCCCGTCAATTCCTTCAGTGCAACACCCATTTCAGCCGGGTTGCGTACGGTTTTAACGCCAGCTGCCTGCAATGCGGCAAACTTATCATCCGCTGTGCCTTTGCCACCGGCAATGATAGCACCGGCATGCCCCATGCGCTTGCCCGGAGGTGCAGTCACGCCTGCAATGTAGGAAACCACAGGTTTGGTGACGTTATTTTTAATGAACTCAGCGGCTTCTTCTTCTGCTGTGCCGCCGATCTCACCTACCATGATAATCGCTTCAGTTTGCGGATCTTCCTGCAACAGCGCCAAAGCGTCGATAAACGTGGTGCCTGGTATGGGGTCACCGCCGATGCCGATACAGGTGCTTTGACCAAAGCCCAACGCAGTGGTCTGGTTAACCGCTTCATAGGTCAGAGTGCCGGAACGGGACACAATTCCCACCTTGCCCGGCTGATGAATATGGCCCGGCATAATACCGATCTTGCACTCTCCCGGTGTAATGATGCCCGGGCAGTTGGGGCCAATCAGACGCAGGCCTTTCTGTGCTACATATTCCTTCACATACAGCATGTCCAGTACCGGAATGCCTTCGGTAATACAAACGATCAGAGGAATGCCCGCATCCGCTGCTTCCAATATGGAGTCCTTACAAAAGGCAGCCGGCACATAGATAACGGTGGCATCACAGTCAGTTGCCGCTTTGGCCTCTGCCACCGTGTTGAATACCGGCAAACCCAGATGTTCAGTACCACCTTTACCGGGTGTTACACCACCCACCATCTTTGTACCGTACTCAATCGCCTGTGTGCTGTGTAAGGTACCTTGAGCACCAGTAAACCCCTGGCAGATGACTTTTGTGTCTTTGTTAATTAAAACGCTCATGTTTAACCTCTCACTTCACCGCTGCAACGACTTTTTCAGCAGCATCGTTGAAGCCGGTTGCTGCTATTATATTCATACCACTTTCAGACAGGATCTTTGCACCCAGGTCTGCGTTGTTGCCTTCCAGGCGAACCACAACCGGTACCTTCACACCCACTTCCTGCACGGCACCGATTACACCCTCTGCGATCAGGTCGCAACGAACGATCCCACCAAAGATGTTGACCAATACCGCTTCAACACTGTCATCTGACAGGATAATCTTGAACGCTTCGGTGACCCTTTCCTTGGTGGCACCGCCGCCAACATCCAGGAAGTTCGCAGGCTGGCCGCCTTTGAGTTTGATCAAATCCATGGTTGCCATCGCCAAACCAGCTCCGTTCACCATACAGCCGATGTTTCCCTCCAGGGCAACGTAGTTCAGATCCCATTCAGCAGCACGGCGCTCACGTTCATCTTCCTGGGTCGGATCGTACATGTCGGCGACGTCTGGATGACGCAGAACCGCATTACCGTCAATGACCAGTTTGGCGTCCAGGCAGTGCAGATTGCCTTCTGAGGTAATCACCAGGGGATTCACTTCGATCAAAGAGATATCCTTCTCTTCAAATAGCTTGGCCAGGCCCATGAAGATCTTGGTGAACTGTTTAACCTGATCATTGGTCAATCCCAACTGATAACCCAGGTTGCGGGCCTGATAGGGTTGCGCACCAATGAGAGGATCAATTTCTGCTTTGAGGATTTTCTCCGGTGTTTCTTCTGCAACCTTTTCTATTTCCACACCGCCTTCAGTGGAGGCCATGAAAACAACCCGTCGGGTGGCACGATCAACCACTGCACCTAGATACAATTCCTGGTCTATATCGGTACAGGTCTCAACCAGAATTTTATTCACCGGCTGACCATTGGCGTCTGTTTGATAGGTCACCAGATTGGTGCCCAGCTTGGCTTTCGCAAACTCGATAATTTCCTCTTTGGAGCTTACCAGCTTAACCCCACCCGCTTTACCACGCCCCCCAGCGTGGACCTGTGCTTTAACAACCCAGCGATCACCTCCGATCACGTCAGCGGCTTCTGCTGCTTCATGGGGAGTGCTGGCTGCAATCCCCTGAGAAACAGGCAGGCCGTACTGAGCGAACAATTGCTTGGCTTGATACTCATGTAAGTTCATTGGCTCACCATCGATCTGATAATTGTGTGGATCATCCACGTTAAACATACTTGACGCGATTACTTTCCCTCGCACCAGCTTGCGCCACTTGCGCTTAGCAGGCTTTCATTTCGCCTACTGTCTGAACAGTCGTAGTCCAGCAAAAAAGATCGGGTTAGGCTTCCCTAACCCGACCAAAACTGAAATTGCATCTACCTACTTCTTGCGTTTACGTTTGGCAGAGTGAATGGCTTTGCCATCCACATCCAAGCACGCTTCATGGAACACCTCGGAAAGACCGGGGTGGGCAAACACCATCATTTGCAGATCTTCGGTGCTGGCACCGAATTCCATCGCAATAATAGCCTGCATGATAATTTCGGATGCCTGGGGCCCAACGATATGAACACCCAAAACCCGATCAGTGGTTTCATCGGCAACCACTTTCACGAAGCCAGCGGTTTCATTGGCGGCCGCTGCCCGGCCGTTGGCGGCAAATGAAAACATACCGGTCTTGTAGGCATCACCACTGGCTTTAACCTGCTCTTCCGTGACACCTGCCCATGCCACCTCGGGATGGGTATAAATCACCGAAGGAATGCATTCATAGTTAATGGCAGTGTGATGACCCGCGATAATTTCCGCCACCATAACGCCCTCTTCGGTGGCTTTGTGGGCCAATGCCGGGCCCCGAACAATATCACCGATGGCATACACACCCGGAACATCCGTGGCACAACTCTGGTTAACGAAGATAAAGCCACGCTCATCCAAATTAACGCCACTGTCTGCGGAAAAAAGATCTTCGGTATAGGGGCGCCGGCCTACTGCCACTATCAGCTTGTCAACGACGATTTTCTGTTCACCATCAGCATCGCTGTATTCAACCGTAACCTTGTTCTTTTCAACCTTGGTTCCGGTCACCCGGGCAGACAATTTCACATCGATATTCTGCCCTTTCAGGTTTTTAAGCAGCTCTTTTCCGACCTGGCGATCAACCATGGGCAGGAAATTGTCCATAGCCTCCAGCACCGTGACTTCAGAACCCAAGCGGCTCCAGACACTGCCCAATTCCAACCCGATAATACCGCCACCGATTACACCCAGCTTTTTGGGTACTTCCGTAAACTCCAGGGCACCTGAGTTATCCACTACAATGCCGTCCTGCAGCGGTGCCATGGGCAACGCAATTGGCTCTGAACCGGATGCCAGAACCACACTCTCTGCCTGCAACTTCTCAGCCTCACCTTCATGAGGCGTGAACTCAACCTGCTTGCCGGACAGCAGCTTTCCACGCCCCTGCAGCCAGGTCACGCCATTGGCCTTCAACAGCATAGCGACACCATCGGTCTGTTTTTTGACGATGCCATCCTTGCGCTTGATCATTTCGGGCACGTTCATCTTAACGGTCTTCGCCTCGATGCCGTGAACCGCCAGGCCATCTTTTGCTTCGTGGTACTTCCAGGTTGAATCCAATAAGGCTTTTGAAGGAATACAACCCACATTCGCACAAGTACCACCCAGGGCAGGGTTTCCATCTTTATTGATATACATATCGATGCAGGCTGTATTCAAACCTAACTGCGCAGCCTTGATAGCGGCTGCGTAGCCACCGGGGCCACCACCGATTACAACGACATCAAAACTCTTTGCCATGATAAATTCCCATTAATCATTCTGACTCAATAAATTAACACGCCCGGTAAAACAGGCGTCCAGAATACTGCTTACAGATCCAGCAACAGACGAGCAGGATCTTCCAGCAAGTCCTTAATGGTCACCAGAAACTGCACTGCTTCCTTGCCATCGATCAGGCGATGATCGTATGACAGTGCCAGATACATCATAGGCAGAATCTCGACCTGGCCATTGACCGCCATTGGACGTTCCTGAATTTTATGCATTCCCAAAATTGCAGTTTGCGGTGGATTCAATATAGGAGTGGACCACAACGACCCGAACACACCACCATTGGAAATGGTAAAGGTGCCGCCCGTCATCTCCTCAAGGGAGAGCTTTCCGGATTGTGCTTTCTTGCCGTACTCAACGATTTTACCTTCGATTTCCGCAAACCCCATCTTGTCAACATCTCGCAAAATGGGCACCACCAAGCCTCGATCCGTTGATACGGCGACGCCGATATCGTAATAACCGTGGTAGACGATATCGTTATCATCGATTGATGCGTTGACCGCTGGATACTTCTTCAATGCTTCAGTGGCGGCCATCGTAAAGAACGACATAAAGCCCAGCCGGTGGCCATGCACTTTCTCAAACAGATCCTTGTAATTTTTGCGCATCTCCATCACAGGCTTCATGTTCACTTCATTGAATGTTGTGAGCATGGCTGAATTATGCTGTGCCGCCAGCAGGCGCTCCGCCACTCGGGCCCGAAGGCGGG
>TARA_B100000674_G_scaffold498112_1_pt1 | contig 120168 bp, 114 predicted proteins | sample TARA_B100000674 | Tara Oceans TARA_B100000674 (sample SAMEA2622759) | marine metagenome | biome: marine biome (ENVO:00000447); feature: surface water layer (ENVO:00002042); material: "saline water (ENVO:00002010), including plankton (ENVO:xxxxxxxx)" | depth 5 m | reverse complement strand
TGGCTTTCCCAGATTTCTTCTAAACGTGCATGCGCATCTGGATGCATTTCTGACACACGACGTGTTTCCTCCGAAACGTGGAGGGACATGACCTCGCACGTTGCAGCAACATAGTCGTCGTCATTGTTCACCATGATCTGCATGGCATGTATACGCTTCCAGTCAAAGCCTAAGAGCTGTGTACTGACAGTTAGATGTGCCCCTTCATGCACTTCGCGCAAATAAGTGACATGGTTCTGAGCAGAGAATGTTGTAACGGCATGTAAGTCCCGGTGAGCGCGCCCGAGACCAACGAAGTCCATCCAGGATTCGATCGCATCGTCGAAACACACTAAGTAATAGCCAGCGTTGAAATGACCATTGAAGTCAATCCACTCTGGCTTGACTACAGCTGAATATCCCTCAAATGGGCCCTTCACAATACACATTCTCCGATCTTCACTGGGAAGTCCGCCAACACGACAAATAACATCAGACGCCCGCCGATTAAGCAATTTGTTCGTTCAGCAACTTCAAGTGTCCTGCCGTTGGTTGTGGAGTTAGATTGACTTACTCATCGCCTGTGCGGAGAATAAGAATCATGCGCTTTACCCCAACAGAATTGACCGAAGCGGAGCTGCGTCTCCAACAAGAGGTACGAGAGTTTCTTGCCGAAGAGTTACCGCCCGGTTCACACGAACCGTGTCTCGGAATGGCGGCGCGAAAAGACAAAGACTTCTCCTTAAAAATGGCTGAGAGGGGATGGGTAGGGATGGCTCTACCGAAGGAATGGGGCGGCTCAGACCGGACAGCGGTAGACCGCTTCATCGTGGTTGAAGAAATGCTTCGATGGGGCGCGCCGGTAGGCCACCATTGGGTAGCGGATCGCCAGACAGGAAATGTGATTCTTAAATTTGGAACCGAGGAGCAACGGGAACGGTTCCTGCCCTCTATTTGTCGAGGTGAACTCGGCTTTTCTATCGGGATGAGCGAACCTGATAGTGGATCCGATCTCGCTTCTGTCTCCACCAAAGCCGAGCGAGCATCGGACGGCTGGATCATAAATGGCACGAAAATTTGGACTTCCGGTGCACATGAGAATGATTGGTTTGTGTGCCTATTGAGAACCTCGCCGATGGAGGACGGCAACAAACACGCTGGCTTATCGCAGCTCCTCATCGACCTCAAGTCACCCGGTCTGGAGATTAGCCCCATCCCTTTCCTAGACGGTTCACACCACTTCAATGAAGTCACCTTCAACGAGGTTTTTGTACCCGATACCAACGTGGTTGGAGATCTCGGAATGGGTTGGCATCAAAACACGACTGAGATGGCCTATGAGCGAGGCGGACCAGATCGTTGGTTGTCGCCCTTCTCAACCGTTGAGCAACTGCTGCGCGAGGCACATGGAACTGAGCTCGAAAATGCCGTGACCGAACTATTCGGCGAGCTTATTGCGCGCTGGTGGGGCATTCGTAACCTTTCCCTTTCCGTAGCTCGCTTAATCGATACGGGAGAGGCTCCATCGGTCGAGTCATCCCTAGTAAAGGAAATGGGTACCCGATACGAGCAGGAAGTAGTTGAGAAACTTGTTCATCTAATCGATCTCGAATATTCGCCCGACTCGGAGTCTCTGTTTGAGCGACTACTTTCTCAATGTGTCGTCACTTTCCCAGGCAACACGATAAGAGGCGGAACTATCGAAATTCTCAGATCCGTTGCTTCCAAGGGCTTGAAAGGTCTACCGGCATGACAGAAGACAGTTTGGTTGATCCCTTAGTAACCGAAACCGCTCATCGTCTCCTCTCCGAGATCTGCGACCACGAATCGATTCAAGCCGCTGAAGCAACAGGTCAAGCGCCCGAAATCTGGAATGCGTTTGCCGAAACTGGTTTCCCATGGATTTCCATCGATGAAGATGCCGGGGGGTCCGGAGGGTCATTGCTCGACGCGCTTGAGGTATTGCGGCTGGTTGGTTACCACGCTGCACCTATTCCAGCCGCCGAAACTGGGATTCTCGGCGGGTGGCTGCTCGCTAACTCAAGTCAGGAGTTACCCGACGGTATTACTACAGTCGTTCCCAATGGGCGAGAGAATGTAACCGGTTCTGTATCTGGCGACGAAGTAACGGTCACAGGACGTGCGCTACGTGTCCCATGGGCTCGCGTCGCGGAGCGAATTGTGGTTCCTTTGTCTATCGAAGACCAAACGGTAATCGCGTCCATCGACAGCGCTCAATGCGCTATCGAGCCCATGACAAACATGGCTGGCGAACCACGTGACACTGTGACATTTGAAAATGTTCAGGTGCCTCTCGCGATAGCCGCGCCCGGCATAGATCTCGAAGCCTTCCGCTTTCGAGGAGCGCTATCACGCGCCGCTCTAATGGCCGGCGCAATTGAAAAGATGAGCCAACTAACGGTTTCTTACACGAACGACCGCGTTCAATTTGGGCGTCCCGTCGCCAAATTCCAGGCCGTTCAACAGCACCTAGTTTGGGGCGCTCAGGATGCTGCCCTAGCTCGAATGGTTGCGGAAACTGCGGCAAGAGAGGCAGCCCGAGGCACTGCGCAATTCGAAATTGCTGCAGCCAAGTTAGTAGCCAACCAGGCTGCAGCCCGGGCTACAAAGGCTTGTCATCAAGCCCACGGAGCTATGGGAATGACTCAGGAGTACCCACTCCATCATTTGAGTCGACGGTTGTGGTCGTGGCGAAAAGAGTACGGAAGTGATGCCGAGTGGAGTAGTTGGCTCGGCAAAATCGCAGTAGCACAAGGTGCCGACCAGCTCTATCCATTAGTCACCGGCGGTTCAGCTGTTCTGAATTAGAGATAGATCATTAACGCAAAAGACTTCGATCAGATCTAGCATCACAGCATGACTGAATTCGCTGTATACGGAGACCTGCACGTCTCACTTGATAATTATGTCGCCGTCGCGGAAATCCGCCGCCCGCCCAACAATTTCTTCGATCTGGAACTGATAGACGGACTCGTGTCTGCATTCGGGGACTTAGATAACGACGAAAACTGTCGAGCAATAGTTCTGTGTGCGGAAGGTAAGAATTTTTGTGCAGGTGCCCAATTCCACAACGATGGAAGCCGCGGTGGCGAAATTACTGCAAAGAATGCCGACGGTTCCGCAAGGCACCTTTACGACGCTGCATTTGATCTCTTCAGCTGCAAAACACCGGTTGTTGCAGCGGTGCAGGGCGCCGCTGTTGGCGGCGGCTTGGGTGTTGCTTGTTTCGCTGACTTTCGAATCGCTGCCCCGGAAGCTCGTTTCACCGCAAACTTCGCACGGCTCGGTTTTCACCATGGATTCGCGTTAACGGTTACTCTTCCCGCACTAGTCGGGCAACAAAAGGCGTTGGAGCTGCTCTACACAGGTGCTCGCATAAACGGCGATGAGGCAGCGAAGATCGGCCTGGTGGATCACCTAGTACCACTCGCCGATCTTCGTTCTAGCGCAATCCATTTCGCTTCCGAAATAGCAACGTCCGCTCCACTAGCAGTGGAATCAATTCGGCAAACCATGAGGGGACATTTACCTCAGGCCGTTAAAGCTGCCACCGATCGAGAAAAAGAAGAGCAGGACCGATTGCGCGGAACGGACGACTGGAAAGAAGGCGTCGCAGCCATGAACGAGCGTCGCGTTCCTAATTTCTCGCGTAAGTAAGCGCAAACGGGAAACGGAGTGTTCAGACGTGAATGATTTGACCGAAGAGCAAATCCGAACCGAGTTGGCGCTCATACTGGATCGGAGAAGCGCAGACACGAGACTCAGCACCATGGGCGCTGGCTCAGATGACCTTGATGAAGGCCGTCGGTATCTTGCAAATACAGTGCGAGATGGTTGGCATGTTCCCACCTGGCCAAGAGAACACGGAGGCCAAGACGCGTCAGCTCACCAAAATTCTCTTATCGGGCGCGTCCTGAGAGAGTTCGTAGTACCTGACCTATACCCCTTCGCTATCGGCTTAGGGATGGTAGGCCCTGCCCTATTGCAACACGGGACCGAAGTCCAGCAAAGAGATTGGTTGAAACCTATTGCATCGGGCGAGGCGATCTGGTGTCAGATGTTTTCGGAGCCTGAAGCCGGCTCTGACCTGGCAAATGTTGCCCTCACTGCGCAGCAAGACGGCGACGAGTGGATATTGGGAGGCCAAAAGACTTGGACTAGTAGAGCCATGTGGGCCGATTGGGCTATCTGTCTGGCTCGCACAGATCCCACTCAACCCAAACACAAGGGTCTCACGATGTTTGCAATACCGATGTCGCTCTCTGGCGTGGAAATAAGGCCCCTGATGCAAATGAACCGAGATGCTCATTTCAGCGAGGTCTTCGTAGACGGCGCTCGAATTTCCGACCAGTGCCGCATTGGAGACGTCGGTGAAGGTTGGCGGGTGGCTATGACCGTGTTAGCGCACGAACGCGCCGGAGGGGGCAGCCGCGGCGGAGGGGACGGCAACGCTCGAGGCTTGAAACTGCCAAGCTGGGTAGCCGATCTGCAGGTTCTAGTCGGAGAACAAAGCAGTGACTGGCGAAATAAGGTTGCCGCTATTTACGCCCGCGATACCACCAGTCGTTGGACAGCTCAACGAGCGGGCGATGAGGCTAGATCCACCGGATCTCCGGGACCGGCCGGAAGTGGCGCCAAACTCAGAACCGTTAATTCGTACAAGAGCCGCTCGTATCTCGCAAACAGAACAGCGGGAGCCCATGGGATGCTTGAAGACGGCCACGGATACATAGAAACACTTACGGCGCCATCGATGTCGATTCGAGGCGGCACAGACGAGATTCAGAGAAACATCTTGGGAGAACGCGTTCTCGGCCTACCGGGAGAGCCTCGATTGGACCGTGATGTTTCCTGGAGCGAAAGTCGTCGAGGACTGATCTAGGCCTCTCTCCGTTCCCTCAGCAATACTTCCTGGGCAATTGTGGCAACGTGCCGCCCATCAGACGCAAATAGATTGCCCACGGTCATACCTCTTGATCCGGTGAGCCCATGGCAATCCCATTCATAGAGGTGCCACTCATCTGCTCGCGCAGGGCGGTGGAACCACATGGCGTGATCGAGCGACGCCCCCATAAATCGTTGTTGATATTCCTCCCGCGGCGCCTGGATAGGGTGCAACGACCTAGCAGCGTCGAATTGAATTGAGTCAGAAGTGAATGCAAGGCCACACAAATGGAGCCGAGGGTCGTCAGTAATCTGGTCGCGAATCTTTACCCAACCCATTGATCTCCCCGCTCCGGGCGGACTATTCAGAGCGCGACGCTCCAACAACAGATTCATGTGATCATTTTCTCGGGTGCTGCAATCTTGCGGATCCGGGGCAAGAGGCATTCGAGCGGTTTGAATCTCTGCGTCTTCTTCCGCGACGTGAAACGAGCACGAGAGATTAAGAATCGCTCCCCCACTCTGACGAGCCACCACGGCTCTGGTACAAAAAGAGCGTCCATTGCGGAGACGGTCAACCTCGTAGCGAACGGGTTCGTTCAGGGTGCCCCCACGTATGAAATAAGCGTGAACGGAATGGAGCCCGAAGGTTTCGTCGACTGTTGCAAACGCCGCTCTAAGACCTTGAGCGATCACTTGTCCGCCATATATGCGCCCCCATTGATACTCGGGACTTAACCCCACCCAGGTGTCCGGGCCGTGGTGTTCAAGTTCCATTACCTCGCCGAAGGTCATCGACTGTTCACCCATGAGACCAAATCGTACTGAGGTCAACTTATTTTCAACCACTAAATATTTAGGGGGCAGTTGAAAGTTCTTTCCGCAAGTATTTAACAGCTCTTCCAATTCGCACAAACGGGCAAGAAAGCGCAACCCCGACTACCTTCGGTTTGGTGAATTCCCTCAACAGCTCCCAAAAACACGCCGCTAATGTCCTTTGGGATTACTACCAAAGCGACAAAGCCCTTCCCGAGGAAGCCTTCGTTGATCTCGATTTCAATGACGGGCTAGCTATTCAGGCGGAGATTCGAAGAAGAAGAGTCGAGAGCGGGTTAACCCAGGTTGGTTGGAAAGTTGGCCTGACCTCAGATCGGGCAAGAAAGCAAGTCGGAATCGATGATCGGCCATTTGGGCACTTGATGCGAAGCTTCGAGAGCGGGGTCTCAATGCCGGCGGATTCTGTGGCGGGCGCCACAATCGAGCCTGAAATGTGTTTCACCATTGGCGAAAACATCGCAGGCCCCGATGTTGACCCTAAGACGATTCCAGATCGAATCGAGCGGGTGGCTGCTGGCTACGAACTGAATGAACGTCGTGCTGTTGTCGGCGGGAACCTCGCCATGCTGATTGCGGACAATTTGACCAATTGGGCGATTGTCGAGGGATCCGGAATTCCCGTGAGCGAAATCAAAGATATTGACGAGACTGAAATTGTTCTCTACCGGAACGAGGAAGAATGCTTTCGCTGCATTCATAAAGACGAAGTCGATAACCCTTTTGTTTCGATCTCACGACTCGCTGCTACTTTGCATCGCTTTGACTTGAGCCTCGAAGCCGGCCACAAGGTCATAACTGGTGCCTATACCCGACACAAAGTAGAGGCTGGGGAACATTGGGTCGCCGACTATTCGAATATTGGCCGCGTCGAAACGAGTTACACATGAGTTCTGAATTACCTATCCCCGATAAGGCACTCAATGTGTTGGTCACAAAGACCCTCACCTTGCCGGATGTGACTTCGGAGGAAGAAGCGATGATCCAAGAGGCCGCTGGCCCGGACTCAACGGTTGTAATCGTCGACAGCCCCAAGGAGGGCATCGAATTCGCTTCCACTGCTGACGTGATATTGGGAATTACTCCCAAATGGCTTTTCGAGTCAGCACCGAATCTTAAGTGGGTCCATGCGACAGCATCGGGTGTTGACATGTTCATGTTCGACGAATTCGTGAATAGTGATGTCATTCTGACCGGAGAAAAGGGCTTAGTCGGCGGCCACTTGGCGGACACTGCTTTTGGATTGCTCTTGGCTCTAACTCGCAAGATCAAAAAGGCAATTGAGCTAGGACCTCAAGGGTGGAGTCAAGAAAACCGAGAGCTGATGAGGTTTTCTGAGATTGAGTTAGAGGGTCTAACAATGGGAATTGTTGGGTTTGGTGGCACAGGCCGGCACTTAGCTCGAAGGGCAACTGCGTTTGGAATGAAAGTTAGGGCCGTCGATGCGTTCCCAGTCGAACCTAGCGATGGGGTCGCTGAAGTCGAAGACATGAAGTCTTTAGCTGACATAGTGACGACGAGCGACGTGTTAGCAGTAGGCCTGCCTCTCACCGAGGACACCAGGGGAATGTGTAACTACAGCTTTTTTGAACAGATGAAGCCAACAGCCATTTTTCTGAATGTCACCAGGGGCGAGATCATTGATGGTCCCGGTCTCGAAAAAGCACTGCAAGATGGAATTATCGGTGGAGCAGCCCTCGACGTAGCCCCGGTTGAACCCTTACCTGCCGACAGCCTTTTGTGGGGATTCGAAAATTGCGTGATGACACCCCACACTGCCGGAGCGAGCCAGCATCGAGGCCGCCGAAACCTTGAGAGGTTTTGCAGAAATCTCGTAGCGCTTCGCGAGGGACGCCCATTCGAAGGCGTGGTCGATAAACAAGCTGGGTTCTAGCGTCCTTGCAGCGGATTGAAACCCTCTAACAACAACTCCCTACTCGGGGTGAACTTGGATCGCTTCACTCTGGGCTAATCGGTCAATTTCATCTTCTGTAAATCCGAACTCGCTTAGAAGCTCGCGCGAATGTTCTCCCTTTAGCGGGCTCGGCATTCGAATGTCCGATGACACACCTTCTATATTGGTCGCGTTTTTGAGTATCTCAATGTGTCCGGATATCGGATGTTCTACAGGTTTAGCCATCTCAAGGTATTGCACCTGAGGGTCATCGAACACTTCAGCAACAGTATTCACAGGACCACACGGCACACCTACAGCATTGAGGCGAATCACCCAATTTTCAGACGTATCGTCGTGTAACCGTGCCTCAATGAGTTGGTTCAGTTCAGCTTTGTTTGTCCGCCGAGAAGATACGGTTGAAAACCTGGGGTCGTCCAACCAACTATCGACCCCCAATTCGTGACAGAAGGCTTCCCAAAGCCGGCCCCCTGAAGCCGCAAGGTTTATATATCCGTCCCGGGTCTTGTACATTCCCATAGGTCCCAGAGTCGGATGATCATTTCCTTCTTGAGGTGGGTTGTCGCCGGCGACGGTCCACCGGGCCGCTTGGAAGTCGAGCATCCCGATCATCGACTCAAGCAATGACGTGTGAACCCATCGCCCTTTCCCTGTTCTTTGCCGTTCATGAAGAGCTGTCAGAATCCCGATAGCAAGCTGCAAACCAGCTGTTATGTCACTTATGGCCACACCCGCTCGAACCGGTCCCTGCTCGGGAAGCCCAGTTACGCTCATCATGCCCCCCAAGCCCTGGGCAATCTGATCAACCCCGCCGCGTTGACCGTAAGGCCCATCTTGACCGAACCCGGAAATAGAGCCGAGGATAATGCGAGGATTCACTTTCGAAAGACTCTCGAAGTCGAAGCCCAGCTTGTATTTGACCGCGCTGCGCATGTTCTCTACCAACACATCGGCCGACTGGACTAACCGATGAAGCGCAGCCCGGCCATCGGGATGCTTCAGATCGACAATTAGCGACCGCTTATTTCGATGGAGATTCAAGTAGTCAGGTGACGATCGTCCCCCTGCCTCGAAACCGCCTTCTGGTGATTCCACCCGCACAACGTTCGCGCCCCAGTCAGCTAGCTGCCGCACCGCCGTCGGTCCGGCGCGAGCGATGGTTAGATCAATCACAGTTACGTCGGAAAGCGGCAGTGGCTCAGTCATCGGTGTGCTACTTAGGGCTGGCCTGAGCGCCACGAATTAGTCGGCCGGGTCGCTCTCCTGTGGGCTCGCCTCCTTGGGCAACTTCCAAACCGGAAACGAAGGTGTGGCTATATCCCTGCGGACGTTGAACTAGACGCTTCCCACCTGCCGGTAGATCACGAATCAATTCTGGCGTTCCTACCGATAGACGTTCAAAGTCAACGACGTTGAAGTCGGCTTTATACCCTGGCTGCAATAACCCTCTATCTAGAAGCCCATACGTTTCCGCAGTTCTTCGTGTTTGTTTATTGACCAGGAATTCAAGCGGGAGGCGTTCACCCCGGGTCCTGTCGCGGCCCCAATGTGTCAGGAGATAGGTCGGATAGGAAGCGTCACATATCGTTCCCACATGAGCGCCTGCATCCCCGACCCCACATATGGTGTGGGGGTCCGTGAGCATCTCAAAGATTTCATTTAACGATCCTGAACTGTAATTTTCAAACGGATACAAGAGAAGAGTGTCTCCATCGCCTCTAGCTAGAAGGTCCAACAGCACTTGCCAGGGGCTTACACCCAGTTGAGCGGCACGAGCCGCGACCGATGTATCGGGCTCTGGTTCGTAATTCAGTTCAGGGCCTAACTCAAATGCTCGTGTTAAGGCGTAATCCATCCATTCGCTAAATGCATCCTGTGGACGTTCTTCTACTAGTCGGGTTCGCAGCTCTCGGTCATTGCGCAATAACACAGCGCGCTCATCGACAGGAAGCTGAGCAATCGTCTTATAGGCAGGGTGATTACCGAGTGGGTTAACGGTTGCTTCAAGCCCCAACAAAACGCCGATCGGGCGGCAGCCCACCTGGCCGGTTGCCGCCAATCCTTCTTCATTCGCCTTTCCGATTTGTCTTAGGGTCTGTCGCCAGAGATCAGGCTCATGGTCGACTTGGATAATTAACGCCGATAGCGGTCGTTGGGAGATTTCAGCGGCTTGGCGCAAAGCCTCGAATTCGCCGGGCCCAAAATCGCTATTAACCTGCAGAACTCCTGCTTTGGCCTCGCGCATCGCAGTAGCAATAGCGGTCAACTCCGGGTCTCCGGCGCTGAGGGAAGGTGTTAGGCGACCATCGGCGGTCTTATGCTTCGTGGTTCGGCTCGTGCTAAATCCCAACGCTCCCGCATCTAAGGCTTCACATATCAAGACTTCTAATTGAGAAAGCTCACCCTGAGTCGGCACTTCGAGATGGTCGGCGCCTCGCTCACCCATTACGAAAAATCGCAGGGCTCCATGTGGTATTTGGCTGCCAATGTCCATGACACGAGGCATGCTCTCCAAGACATCAAGGTACTCGGGGTAACTTTGCCATGAGAAGTCGATTCCTTCTGCGAGAACGGTCCCAGGAATATCTTCCACTCCCTCCATTAAATTGATGAGGAACCCTTCGGTCCCTTTCCGGACTGGCGCAAAACCGACTCCGCAGTTACCAAAGACCGCCGTCGTCACTCCGTGCCATGATGAAGGTGTCATCTCTGGATCCCAGGTTGCTTGGCCGTCGTAATGAGTGTGGATATCCACCCATCCAGGCAGGAGTAGTTGACCGTCTGCATCCAGTTCTCTTTGGGTTTGCCCATCGACTTTCCCGACGTTTGTGATGCGTCCGTCGGACACAGCCAGGTCGCCCAAAAATTCAGGCGACCCGCTCCCATCGATAATCCGGGCATTTCGTACCACTAGCTCGTGCATGAGGTGCCAGGGTACTAATCATTCTCATGGCGATCTGAAATAGCCGCTTCACTTAGCGACGGCATCAAGGTTCAACCAGGATTATCTGACTAAGTCAGCTGTCGTAACAACCGGGTAGATAACTTCGTAGTTGTGGAAATTCACTGTCGAAAAGATCCCAAAATCAAGGGTCCAAGGTAGAGCAGATGGCTTGGTACGACGGTGTCGCCGAGAGCAGCTTCGAGGTTGATTGCGAAGGGCAACGACATACCATCTGCTGGTCTCGCGGGGAAGTTTCACTTACTCATCACCCCGACATTCACGCAGAGAAAAGTCTCGCTGCCCTCGGTGGCCGCAAACCTAGATGTCTGGAGATATTCGAGCTGTGGGAATTTGCCATTTCCGACGGAGGGTTTATTGAAGAATGGGCACCTTGGCATGAAGCTGACCACCAAAGACGCTGGTGGCTGAAAACTGCTTTAGAACGACTCCGGTCTGAGGGCGTACAGGACTTTCTTTTTGACTTATCAAGAGAACGTGCCGTGCGAATGGGCGAAGTCGTCACAACTTTGCCTCATGAGTTTCTTGATCGCGCAATGGCGACAGTTGTCGATGCAGGTGATCGAAGGGGTTGGGATTTTGCGCCAGCTATCAGTCGTCACCTCTTCGATGCAACAAAGTTACGAGCGCGACGTTCATTCGTGCGCGCCCTGAGCCATCAACGACCCGCTATCCCCAATCCAGCCCTACTTCCGTTTGTGTGTCACGTGGATCTCTCTCGCGAGTCTGCAGTCGAGGGACAGATTGCGGGCAGAGACAGCCGGATCGAAATCCGATTACATCCCCGATGGCTCAGCGAGGTTTGGGCCCGCGGACTTGCGGTGCACTGCGGACGCTTTACGGTCAGCATTTCCGAGGAATTAGGCAACGTCACTTTGACGCAAGTTGAATGGGTTGAGGGGCATAAAAGATTTGAGCCGCGTCTAACTCGAATTCAGCTATGAGACAGGGTCCAATCGATCGCACCTCGACCGGCTTCCTCTAATGCTGCATTCGCTCGAGAGAAGGGTTTGCTACCTAAAAAGCCTCTATGCGCACTTAAAGGCGAAGGATGGGGAGATTCGATTATGAAGTGTTGTGGCTCGTCGATCAGGATCTTTTTTTTCTGAGCAAAGGCCCCCCACAGTAAAAAGACGACACGTTCTTTCTTCTGATTGACCACACGAATAATTTCATCTGTGAAGCTTTCCCAACCATGATTGCGATGGGAGCCGGCATTCCTAGCTCTCACTGTCAGTACTGTGTTCAGGAGCAACACACCCTGTCTCGCCCACTCTTCTAGGTTTCCGTGATCGGGTGGAAGAACACCTAGATCCGAGTGCATTTCCTTATAAATATTCTGTAACGACGGTGGAATCGGAACCCCATGACGAACCGAGAAACACAACCCGTGAGCCTGCCCACGTCCGTGATACGGGTCTTGACCGAGAATGAGAACTTTGATGTCAGCGAAAGAGGTGAGGTGTAGGGCTGCGTAGACATCCGTTTCTGGCGGATAGACCTCGGCAACCTGCCTTTCGTGTTGAATGAAACCTTGCAGTTCCGCCCAGTACGGCTCGGAGAACTGTTGCCGCAGCAAGGGATTCCAATCTGTTAGCAAATCGCAATCCTTAGGAAAGTTCGGAGGCAGCTTGCTTGCTTAACTCGATTGAGACTCCAATGCGAGTTCTGTAGTAGTCAAGATCCACGCCCTCGGTGGATTTCTGCCCCTGCATGTAACGTGCATAAACCCCATGGACAATGCAGGCAGTCTTAAAGTGATTAAAGCTGATGTAGTAAGGCAGATTACTTAAATCACAGCCCGTTCTGGATTCATATCGCTCAATGAGTTCCGACCGTCCCAGAAAGCCTTCTGCCAATGTTGGGGCGTTTTCTTTATTTACTAGTTCATCACTCGGTTCGGCCCAAGTATTGAGGGCATAGGCGAAATCAGCCATTGGGTCGCCGAGAGTTGAGATTTCCCAATCCAAAACAGCGGTCAGCTCGCCCTTGTTGTTTACCAAGCAGTTGTGAAGTCCGTAGTCGCCATGAACAACGCGCGCTGGACCCTGTTCAGGTCGTCTGGCCTCTAAAAATCCGTGCAGTTCGTGCAAGTCGGGATCATCGTATGAGGCTCCCTCGGCCGACGCCTCCCAGCTTCGATACCAAGTTCTGATTTGCCTCCCGACGTAATCCTCTTTCTTCCCGAGTTCACCGAGACCGACTTCGTCGGGGTCGACAGAGTGGAGAGCCGCTAATACATCCATGAAAGAGAGGCCTACCTGGGCGCGAGCCTCGACTTCCAAGTACTCCTCAGCGTCTTCGAGTTCGAAAAGAGCCTTGCCGTCAACTTGGCTCATAACGTAGAAGTGGGCGCCGGTAACGTCGGGGCTTTCACAGTAGCCATAGGCGATAGGCACTGGAACGGCGGTCGGGCCAAGGCCGCTGATAATGGAAAACTCGCGACCCATGTCGTGCGCTTTAGGCAGCAGCTCCCCCATGGGCGGACGTCGCACCACTGCTGCGTTGCCGTTTTGGTCCTTTAAAGAGTACGTGAGGTTGCTATGACCTCCTTCAAGGCGTGTCCATTCGAACGGAGGCTCTAACCCTTGGGTGTTGTCGCGAATCCATTCTTCTACAGCTGCTACTTCGTAGCCGACGATCTCGTCACCTGCACTCATTGGCCCCTCACCTTTTCTGAGACTGTTGTATGACCATACGCGAATTCATCAAGCTGTCGATGATGGAAGGTGCTTGTCGAACTGAGAATTGAAGAAATTTCATTGGGTACTGTCATCCCGGTATAGGAGTGTTCTGCCAGGCAAGAAATCTCCAATCGCCATTCTCGTTCACCCAAACACAGGTGTAGCGACTTCTTAACAGGAACTCTTTGCCGCGAGCGACAACGGTTATTGCTGCGGTTCCATTCACAAGTGCGAGATCTTGAAAACTTTGAATTTCGACGTCAGTGTTGTCCACTTCTCGGTAGTCAAAAAGTCCGGATTCGAGGGCCTGGAGGTACGACTCCTTAGTATCCACCGCAGCGGTGGAATGGGTGTACCTAAGGTTGGGGTGGAGCAAGAGATCGAGAGTGGACAAGTCCACGTCGATCATCGCTTGCCAACGGCGCTGTTCTAAGTCCTGAATAACTTCGCTCATTCCAGAACGCTAGCTACTTTTGCTCTTCAGGTCATCCTCGCTCGGGAGGCGAGTTGAGTCCATCAATGTATTTGTGGCGTTTCATGACGGCTTTTGAGCTACAACGAACTCAATGAGCACTTGAGTTCTGACGCCTATGCCTTCTTCTTCGAGATCAGCTAATTCTTCTCGTAAGGAGTTTTCCACTTCATTAGCTCCGCGCTCTTGGATCGCCATCCACGCTGGGCCTGCGGACATCCAAGCCCTCACCTCATGGTCAAGATCGGCGCCCTCCAGGTCGAACGCGAGGGATTGTCTTTCTCCTGGGATTAGACCAGCCGCTTCACACATTTCTTCTGCGCGACCTTCTAACCCTATTTCGCCTAGTTGCTGAGACCATTCGATTTCATGTTCAGAAATACGTCTAATCGCATGAAAAGCTCTCCCGATCTGGCTCGCCTCGCGACCTGCTGAGAAAAAGCTGAGACCCATCAATCCTCCGGGCTTTAGGACTCGTGCTGCCTCATTCAACGCATCCTGATTAGGTCCCCAAATTCCTCGACAACTAGTCGCTATATCAAAGGTTCCATCCTCCCACGGCAGGTTGTTCATGTCTCCGTGGCGAATATCGGCGGCAGGAGTGCGGCGCTTCGCTAATGAAAGCAACCTCTCTGACGCATCTAAACCATGCACGTTTGCGCCACGGCGCGAGGCCATATTTAGCATTAGGCCAGACCCACACGCTATGTCTAGGTATTGACTTCCTTCGCCAACCCCTGTCGCCCTCAGAACTGCATCAAATTCCGGCCACCACCTCGGCTCCATGACGGCGGCCCAGACTTTCGCTTGGTCTCCCCAACCTTTGTCTACTTCTTTCCAACTCACGGCAGTCACTCTCCCAATGCATGAGGTCAAACACGATTGCAATATTTGTGTTGAACTCTATGACGCCAGAGGAGGTAACGAATGGAACTGACCGGTAATCCGCCGGAATTGCGATCTGTATATGTCGATCCAGACGAGATGGAATGGTGCGTCTCAGATTTTCCTGGTATCCGCCACAAAGTTCTCTGGTCTGATCCGGACTCGGGTCGATCCACCATCCTGTTCAAGCTCGACCCTGGTGCGGTAGTTCCTCCGCATGAACACACTGATGTTGAACAAACTTGGGTGATTTCGGGGTCTTTCGAAGACGCAGAGGGGACGGCTCTGCCAGGCCATTACATCTGGCGTCCCGCCGGGAATAGACACGAGGCTCGAAGCGTAGACGGCGCTGTAATTCTGGGATTCTTCCTCAAGCCCAACAAGTTTGATGTTGAAGCACGGTTCTACACAGAGCAAGGTTCTGGAGAATCTGTGGATAGCTAAGAACCTTCTTGACTACCCTCCAAATGTGGAATTAGATCGCGACACTGATCTGGCAAAAGGCGACGTTGAGGCCATCCAGCGGGCTCGAGACTGGGCTGAAAACGTTGTGGCACCCATGGCCGAAGTCTGGGAGGTGGAACGCCGGTTCGCTGCCGAAGCGTTTCAGAGCGCTGGCCAGAACAATTTGACTGGACTCTTGGTCCCTTCTGAGGACGGTGGCGAACAAATAAGCGTCATTGGTTTAGCTCGCGTATTAGAAGAAATCGCTGCAGTGGACTTCTCAGTTGCTTTCTCCCTCGTTTGTCATAACAACTTGGCAGGAGCAGTTGGGAGACGAGCTGAAGGGTCTCTTCGCGAGAAGGTTCTACCTGGACTCGTAAACGGAACTTCGCTAGGTGCGTTTCTGTTAACCGAACCAAACGTTGGATCTGACGCGGCGGCTATCACCGTGACCGCAACACAAGACGGGGAACAATGGGTCCTTAACGGGGAGAAAGCTTGGGCCACAAACGGGACCGATGCCGATGTTCTATCGGTCTACGCCCAAACAGATTCCTCTCTTGGACATCGAGGCATCGCTACGTTCCTAGTTGACGCTAACGCTCCTGGCATACTCAAAACTCCTGGGTATCAGATGTTGGGAGGTCACGGTTTAGGCGCGAACAGCATCCTGTTTGAGAACTGTCATGTCCCAGCAGAATCTCTATTTGTGCCCACTGGCGAAGGGTTCCGTGCTGCAATGGAGGGAATCGACTTAGCGCGGGTACTTGTCGGCGCTATGTGCTGCGGGATGCTCCGAACGGCACTTACTACGGCTTCCAATTACGTTCGCCAGCGCCTTGCTTTTGGTGGCCGACTTGCCGATCTGCAGGGGGTGCGCTTTAAGCTCGCAGATGTCTCTACAGACCTTGAGGCTTCGCGTCTTCTCACATACCGTGCTGCTCGAACATTCCAAGAAGGCCGTGACGCCGCAGTAGAGGCAGCACATGCAAAAAAGTTCTCTACTCGCGTAACCGAAAGTGGTATCGCCTCGTGCATGCAAGTTATGGGGGCAAATGGCGCACGAAGAGACCACCCGCTTCCTCGCCACCTTGCTGCTTCACGACTAACCCATTACGTGGACGGCGCAACCGAAATTCAAGACGTAGTGATCAGCCGATCATTACTTGATTAATCCATGGGGTTTATTTGTATGCGATGCCAACTGCGATTAGTTGAACCGTGACTGAACCCATCTCCGAGCAGGTAAACGAAGGCCTCGACGAAGAGGAACTGGAAGAACGCCGCAGGATTGCTGCCGTTTTGGCGAACAGCGGACGACATATCGAAATAGACCCCGAAGGTTTGCTAGATCTAGACGAGGAGTCCGAGGACCGGTAGCGGCGATTCGAATTAGTCAGAGAACACGAGACAGGCTTCGGCTGACAAACCTGATGTTCTGGTTCGACATGATTTGTTGTACCGGAGCGGAGGCGTTGGTGGTGTTAGCTGCCTCCATAAACGCATCTAGAGAATCAGTCCAACTGACCAGTGCGTACATTCCCGTAAATTCTCCGCCAGCTATGACCTGATTTATTGCATAACCGTTTGCGCCCCCGCTGAGTCCGCCCCACATGGTGTCGGCATTAGACGAATAGGTTGCTTCATCTGCCATATCGCCGGTGCACATCAAGATCGAGGTGTATCGACCATCTCTTGTTCCGCGTTGCGCCAACAGTTTTGCCATGCTGCGTCGTGTAGGTGTAACACCGGAGCGTTGGTACATCTCCATCACCCGAGAACTGGCATTCAGCTTTGCAATTCCCTCCATTGCCTGGTCAATCGATTCCCATTGAAACGAGGCATTGACTTCGCCAGCGCGGTCTCCACCTACGACTGTTTGAGACAAGGCAACGCCCAATGCGGAGCTTTCGCCAAGGACGTGATCTTTACCCCAGTCACTCCAATCATTCACTAAGCCGTTCAAGTCGGCTACGCGCGAACTCAGCACCGTTGTATATGTCATATCTATTCCACCTTTACCCCTTGAAGATTTCGACTGTTTTAACACTTTTGAGCCTGAACCATCCTTGCGACGGCTTCATAGGTGGGGGTCAGTAATTAGGGGTCGATGGAAAGTCTTAACCTCCTATCCAACCGCCATCGACTCGCAGTTCAGTACCGGTTGTGAAGCTCGCATCGTCTGATGCCAGAAACAGTGCGGCATTAGCGACTTCTTCGGGTTGCCCAAATCGCCCTAAAGGGTGCCTTGAGAGGGAACGTTCGATGTAAGGGGCCGGGTCTTTGAAACGCCCGAAGGATCGGTCAAGAAGTGGTGTTTGCGTTGCGCCGGGCAAAATGCAATTGATACGTATTCCTTCGGAAGCGTGGTCGTTAGCCGCTGTGCGACACAGGCTGACAATTGCGCCTTTGGATGCGATGTACGCAGCGTTCGATAGTCCCCCGGAGATTGCCAATTGTGATGCGAGCGCCACTATGGACCCTGTGCCTTTGGTCATCAAAGGAATGCACGCCCTCATCCATAGGTACGTTCCCTTGACATTAACTGCGAATACTTGATCCCATTCTTCAGGAAGTGTGTCGGGGATTTTCTTGCCCACGGAAGTAGCCGCCGCGGTCACCAGAATATCTATAGTCCCATATCGTTCAATGACCGATTTCGTGACGCTGTCTACTGCTTCGACGTCTGTCACATCGCATTCGAACCAGCAGGCGGTTCCTCCGTCTTTCTCAATCAGCTCGACGGTGGTGGCGGCTCCCTTTGCGTCGATGTCTACAACTACCGCTACTGCTCCTTGTTCGGCAAAGCGAACGGCAGTCGCTCTTCCAATGCCGGAACCTCCTCCGGTTATTACTGCTACACGTTCTGTCAGTCTTCCCATAACAAGATCGTAGATGCATTTGGTCGAGCCAAATCGTTACTCAGCGCCACTACCCGGCGCTACGCTGCGTCGACAGCACCCCGATAGTGAACTCATCAGCTTCGAACTGAGCCCCCTATGACTGAATCAAATTTTCCTCAGCCCCCTAAACATTTGTCAACCGAGGAATTCCGCCAGCATGGCCATACTCTCATCGATTGGATTGCTGACTATTGGGAGCGCGTTGAGGACTTCCGCGTTGTTTCGGACGCGACACCCGGTTCTATCCGTGAACGACTACCTGCTGCCGCCCCCGAGGCTGGTGAACCTTTCGAAGATTTGATTCGAGACTTAGATGACATAGTTATGCCCGGCATCACTCACTGGCAACACCCATCATGGTTTGCTTTTTTCCCAGCCAACGCTTCGCCGCCGTCGGTACTCGCAGAACTAGTTTCAGCTGGGCTAGGGGTCCAGGGGATGCTTTGGTCAACATCGCCCGCCGCTACAGAAATCGAAAGCCACGTACTCGACTGGCTTGTGGATCTGCTTGATTTGCCTTCTTACTGGAAGACCACGGAGCAGGGTGGTGGTGTTCTGCAAATGAGTGCATCGGACTCCACCCATACCGCTTTGGTAGTGGCGCGTCATCAAGCTACAAACAGAGGCGTTCAACCAGGTTCGATGGTTGCTTATGCGTCTACCCAGACCCACAGCTCAATACAAAAGGGGGCCACGGTTGCCGGCTACGGCCATGTCCGACTTGTTGACGTCGACGAACAACAAGCAATGAATGTCGAGGCGCTCCAGAGCGCTATCGAAGAAGACAAAGCCAACGGACTGAGCCCCGTATTTGTCGCTGCGGCCTTGGGGACGACGGGAACTACCGGGGTTGATCCGATTGAAGCTATGGGGGCTATCTGCAAGGAACACGACTTGTGGCTCCACGTAGATGCTGCTTATGCCGGGAACGCAATGATCTGTCCGGAGTTTCGCCACTACCAAGCCGGATTAGAACTAGTGGATAGCTACACCTTTAATCCTCATAAATGGCTCATGGTTAACTTTGACTGCTCAGTCTTCTACGTGGCCGATCGGGGTCCGCTCATCGACTGTCTCAGCATCTTGCCCCCATATCTAAAGAACGAAGCGAGTGCTTCAGGGGCAGTGATCGACTACAGAGACTGGCATGTTCCATTAGGGCGTCGCTTCCGCGCGCTAAAGCTTTGGTGGGTAATACGAAGCTATGGGGCGGAAGGACTCAGAGAGATGATCCGCTACCACGTGGCTCTCACCCAGCAGCTGGCGGACCGTCTATATAGGGACCCTAGGTTTGAGATTGTTGCACCACATCCGTTCGCTCTGGTCTGCTTTAGGTGCACTGAAAGTGATGAGGCTACAAGTCGTTTAATTGAGGCGATTAACAAGGTGGGGAGTGTTGCTTGGACTGGATCTGAGCTAGATGGGCGCCCAATGATTCGAGTTTCGATTGGCCAGCGATCGACTGAACAAAAGCACGTTGATGCCCTCTGGGATCTCATTGATGAACATGCCTGATGCGGACCGTTGGGCACTATCTATATAGCGAAGCCGCCGGTCTTGGTTTCGAGGTATTCGCTGATTCCTTCGTGGCCGCCCTCTCGTCCCACGCCAGAGTCCCCCATGCCACCGAACGGCACAGATGCTGATGTTGGGTTCACGTCGTTGATGCCGATAATTCCGAACCTAAGACCTTCAAACGCTCTCATAGCCACAGAGATGTCGCGGGTGTAGACGTAAGCCGCTAATCCGTAATTGGTGTCGTTTGCCAGTTGGACGACCTGCTCGGGGTCTTCATAGCTAATGACAGGAGCGACCGGCCCAAAGGTTTCCTCTCTGTAAATCGCCATTTCATCGTTAACGTCGGTTAAGACCGTTGGGGCGAAGAAGTGACCATTAGCATGATCGCCTTCTGTTAAACGCGCTCCCCCTATGGGAACCCCAGCTCCTTTTTCGCGGGCATCTTCTACCTGCCTTTCGACCTTTGCAACAGCAGAATCGTTTACTAGAGGTCCGACTCCGACGCCGTCTTCCATGCCATTGCCTGTCTGCAGCTTCTCCACTCGACTGCACAAAGTTTCTTCGAAGGCTGCCCGCAAAGTATCGGGCACGTAGAGCCTGTTGGGACTGATGCATGCCTGCCCGGCGTTTAAGAATTTGAGGGCAGCTGCCCCCTTCGCAGCATGGACAGGGTCAGCATCAGGGAACACGATGAACGGAGCGTGGCCGCCTAGTTCTACAGAAATTCTTTGCAAATTGGCTGCTGATTTGGATGCCAGAATTCTCCCAACCGCTGTGCTGCCGGTGAAAGTTAATTTTGCCACCCGGGGATCTCCGGTAAAGACATCGCCGATTGGTGCGGGGTCTGCAGCTGTGACCAGGTTGATGACACCGTCCGGGAAGCCTGCATCAATGAACACCTCATACGTGGCTCTAGCGCATAGCGGTGTGGCTTCTGCGGGTTTTAGAACGAGCGTGCATCCAGCGGCTAATGCGGGCCCCATCTTTCTCGTGAGCATGGAGATTGGATAGTTCCATGGAGTTATTGCAGCGACAACACCGACTGGGGCTTTCACTGAAAGGAAACGTTGATCTGCTCTTTGAGATGGCAGCCATTCGCCGGTTACTCTCTTGGCTTCTTCAGCAAACCAGATCAAGAAGTCCGCTGCGTATTTGACCTCGGCCCGAGATGCCTTGAGCGGTTTTCCCTGCTCTGATGTCATGAGTTGAGCTAAGTCTTCACTTCTTTCGGTCATCAACTCCCAGGCTCGGTATAGCAGACGCGAGCGTTCGTACGCTGTTGTTCGACTCCATGCCGGAAAGGCTGCGTTTGCAGCATCGATGGCAGCTGTGGCATCCACAGCATCACCCGCGGGGACAGCGCCAAGCACTTCACCTGTCGCCGGGTTCGTTACTTCAAATGTATAACCCGACTGTGCTTCTACCCATGATCCGTCAATAAACACGTCGACCTCCGAGCCGTCGTTAATGCAACTAGTCGTTTGCGCAGCCTAGAAGCTGCCTTATGGTGTGCCGATTTCTTCAAGAAATCGATCGTTTTCTTCAGGTGTACCCACGGTAACTCTCACGCCTTCGTTCTCAAACGGCCTCGTTACTATGCCTTTGCTTTCGAGATGCTGAAAGAGCGAACTAGCTTTATCGCCGACCGGGAGCCACAAGAAATTTGCTTGACTAGGCGTAACTGGCCAGCCCGCTACGCCTAACGCTTCCGCGACTCGGGTTCGTTCCTGTATCACCTCTGCTACGCGCTCGTTCAATTCGGTTTCGGCTGTGGGCTCCAACGACGCGAGCACGGCCGCTTGCGCCAAACCGTTGACGAGGAACGGTAGCGCTACCTTGTCGATTGCCCCGATCACATCGGCGTGTCCGACTGCATAGCCGACCCGCAAATTGGCCAACCCATACGCCTTGGAGAAAGTTCTAAAAACTACTGCGTTGTTGTGCCGGGGCAAGATTTCAGTTATTGGATTTCTTACCGATTCATCAGTGACGAACTCCAGGTATGCCTCGTCAATGATGACCACAACGTCGTCGCTCAACGCGTCAAGCAACTGGAGAAGGTCGTCGGTGCTGCATACGGTGCCCGTCGGGTTGTTCGGCGTTGAAAGGATCACCAGCTTTGTGCGGTCAGTAACTGCTGCTTCGACCGCTCCTAGATCAAATGCCTGTTCTTTGAGTGGGACGGTTACTGGATTCGCTTCGGCGATGGCACTGAATACAGGGTGAACCTCGAAAGAACGCCACGGATACACGACCTCGTCGCCAGGGTCGACGTAAGCCAAGAATGCCTGTTGGAGGAGACCCACTGAACCGCACCCAATGGTTACCTGTTCGCTAGCAACACCCTGCTTTTCGGATATCGCTGCTCGCAAAGCTTCACCCCGATGATCGGGATACCTATTTAGAAGATTCGCGCTATCGGCGACTGCTTCCAGGACCGAAGGCAGCGGGCCATAGGAAGACTCGTTGGAGGCAAGTTTAATTGCTTCGACCAATTGATGGTCAGCCGCTGCTTGGGCAGCTGATTTTCCGGGTTTGTATTGCGGGAGGCCGTCCACTACCGCTCGAGGTCGTCCACTCATTAGAACTCCTTCCCGATTAATCCGTGACAGCCTACGTGTTTATTAGGTGAGCGCTTCAAGAAGTTGCACATGTGGTTCTGCTCCTCCGCCTGGATTCAAGGGAATAACGACTATCTCGGTGGCACCCGCGTCGCGATGTTCGTCCAGACGCGATGCAATTCGTGAAGAATCACCCCACGCCACCAACGAATCAATCAATCTATCGCTACCGCCGTCGGCGAAATCGTCGTTGTTGAATCCGAGTTTGCGCCAAGCACGGTGGTAGTAATCGAGCCCGACATAGAAAGCAAGCGCTCGTCTGCCTAATGCTCTGGCCTCTTGGGGGTCTTGGCTGGGCAGACACATTAAAGTAACATTTAGAGCAGTTGTAGCGGCAATCTGCTTTCTGGTTTGCGCCGTGTGTTCTGGAGTCTGCAGAAAGGTACTCACTCCGTCGACCGAGTCGGCTAATGCTGCGAGCATCTTCGGGCCGTGTGCCGCCACGTGGATTTCCAGTTCATGGTCTCCGGGCACAGCGATTTCGGCGGAGCGAACCGCAGTGACGTAGTCGCTTAACTTTTTCACTGGAGGTTCCCATTGGTGTCCTCGCGCCTGCACTAGACCGGCGTTCGATACGCCAAGCCCCAAAATAAATCGGCCTCCAGAAAACTCCGTCAAAGTTCGCGCTCCAGCTGCGGCTGCGACAGCGTCCCGGGCATAGACGTTCGCTATGCCAGTTGCCACTTTGAGCTCATTGGTCGAGGCCAGAACGTAACCAGCCACGGAAAATGGTTCTCGGCCGAACAACTCCGGCAGCCAGAGTGTGCTCACTCCGAGGGTTTCTATCTCTGCCGCAAAGTCTCGAAGCGCTCTTCCTGACATCCGATCGGTGTTGAACATTACGCCGATTGAAGCTTGTCCGTGGGCCATCTCAGCTCCTTCATGGTCAACAGTTGTTCACTGTGGTGTCGAGAATATCGACATCCTGCTAAAACCTTGCCAGACCATCGGTCGCTATCGACAAGAGAGCTAACCGGTTGTGATCAACTTTCGTCTCACTAGGGAGGGCCAATGCTCAATCGACCCATTGAACCTGCGTGGTTTATGGCTGTTGGAGTAGCCATTTCATGGTTAGGCATACTCATGAAAAGCATCCCAGTGATTTTCACTGGTTTTGGAATGTTTATCGGCTTCGCTTTGTCAACGGCGTTAAACGTTTGGAACGAGACTCGCTTCGGCCCTCCGCAAACTTGGGGTGACGATGACCACCCAACTCAAGAGTGACCGGCGATGCAGGCAGCGCGCGCTCACGGCCGCTCCCTCTCCATCAACTAGCCGCTAAATTCAACTTAAGATTCGAGTCACTCTTACGAGGCTCGAATGGCAATGTGAGGCGGTTCACATAATGAAATTCGGCGCTTTTTTGGCTCCGCACCACCCGGTCGGCGAGAACCCGATGCTCCAGTTTCGGCGCGACCTTGACCTTGTAGTGCAACTAGAGAAACTGGGTTTTGATGAGTTTTGGTGCGGGGAACATCACTCGTCGGGTTGGGAAATGATCGCTAGCCCAGAGATGTTCCTAGCAGCCGCTGGCGAGCGCACATCGCGCATCAAGCTCGGAACCGGCGTCATCTCACTCCCCTATCACCACCCATTTAACGTCGCTCAACGGATCGTGCAGCTTGACCATATGACTGCCGGTCGCGTTATTTTTGGAACAGGACCCGGAGCTCTGCCATCTGATGCTCATACCTTTGACATCGACCCCATGCTCTTACGCGATCGTCAAGATGAAGCACTTGGGGTGATTTTGCGACTTCTTCGTGGCGAGCCTCGCTTTTCGCACGAATCCGATTGGTTCACGATGAAAGACGCTCAGTTGCAGTTACTACCTGTGCAGGAACAAATGCCGGCTGCGACTGCATCAATGGTATCTCCCTCGGGCATGACCTTGGCGGGCAAGTATGGCATTGGTGTTTTGTCGATTGGTTCCATGGCAGCGGAAGGGATCACCGCTCTCGGCACCCAATGGGGCTTCGCCGAAGATGCGGCACTTGAGTTTGGCTCGTCAGTAGACCGTTCTGATTGGCGAGTCCTACTTAACTGGCACCTGGCCGAAAGTAAGGATTTGGCGAGAAGCCAAGCAAGAGAAGGTCTTCAACGGTGGCACAACGAATACATAGTGGGAACCCTCCAAAGACCGGGCACAACCGCTTACAGCGATCCCGACGAAGCCTTAGAAGCAGTTTGCGGCGGAGCCGCTAAGGGCGTCGTTCAATCAGCCGTGGTTGGCACCCCCGACGACTTGGTGGCCTTCATTCAAAACATGTATGAGCTGACGGGAGGCTTTGGCACCGCTATTGGTTTCGTGCATGACTGGGCGAACCCCCGTGATACCGCCAATAGTTGGGATCTTGTCGCTCGTTATGTCATTCCAGAGATCAACGGTTACACGACGAAACTTAGGGAATCTCAGAAGTTTGTCTCGACGGAACGATCTGCTTTCAATCGGGCAGGGGAAGCGATCCTCGACAAGATCATGTCAAACGAAAAGGCAGCTGACGCCTTGAAAGTCACAGCTAAGCAAGGGAAGAACAACGCCGCAGAAAACTCTTAGTTATTGAGCGAAATATTTCCCGGCGCGACATGCTGTACCCATGCCTCAAGCTCCCCTGCACGGCCTTCGTGTCATCGAAACTGCGACAGGAGTGTCGGGTCCATATGCGGGAAGGCTGCTGGCAAGTCTGGGCGCTTGCGTTGTCAAAGTAGAGCCCGAAGGTGGAGACCCCGCCAGAACGCAACCCATTGACGATGTTCCTTTGCTCAGTGGTGAACTTAGCCCTCTCTTCATTCATTTAAATGCCGGTAAGTTGAACGTTGACCCCAACGAAATCGATCCCTCTTGGGCTCATGTAGTTCTTGCGGGAGATGTCCTTGCGGCCCTAGAGGGAACACAATGGGACCCTGAGCGCCTGCGTTCGCACGACACTCGTTTAGTTACTACGACAGCTTGGGGCGCAGATGCTCAAGACCCGGGGTCTATGGCCGATGAACTCTTAGTCCAAACAGCGACTGGTTTTCTCGGCTTCAACGGCGACGATGGTTTACCCCCTCTGAGATTGCCGGGCTGGCAAAGTCAATATGTTGCCGGTGGGCTCGCTGCGGCAATGGTTCAGCTAATCGGAAGGGCTGACGCCTCGCATATTGATGTTTCGTGGTTAGGGGCTTTACTCACTGCCACCGAACTGTGTTACGGCGATGCTTTGCATTGCCAGAGGCCCCGAGAGAAAGTCGGCCCACATCCGCCAACGGCTTTCCCCTCTGGAGCTATCAAATGTAAGGATGGCCACTTTGCTCCTGGTTCAATTCGGCCAATTGACTGGGAAATGCAATGCCTCTTCTACGGTTTACCAGAATGGACAGAGGACCCGGAACTCAAAAATAGGCTTACGAGGCGCCATCACATCCCAATGATTTGGGACTACATAAGCCCTTGGTACCTAGAGCGAGAAAAACGAGAGATTTTTGAATTGGCTCTCAGCTCTCCCTGGGCAGGTGGAATGGTGATGACACCTTTAGACGCTCTTTCCGACCCTCACCTTGCAGCGCGGGAGTACCTGGGCAAGATAGAGACACCAGACGGCCCAGCTGTCGGTCCTATTCGCCCGTTTAGAGCCCCAGGTCTACCTGTCGCTGACCAAGAAGTCCGATCGCAGGGTTCAGATCAAGCGCCCAGCGTCGACCAACGGGTCCCTCTGACCCTTCGAGCGTTTTCAGATATGCGACTCATCGAAATGACTATTTCTTGGGCGGGTCCCTACGTGGGGAATGTTCTTTCGCCTCTCGGAATTGAAGTAATCAAGATCGAGTCCACTGCTCCATTTGACGGTTTTAGAACGCAGAGACCATACGACCATGGCATGCGCCCGGGACAAGAGAGCCTGGTTCATGACAATCGGTTCTATGAGGCAGGCGGGCTATTCAATGCAGTGAATAAAGGCAAGAAAGACTGCGTTATTAATCTCAATGCGCCTGAAGGTAGAGAAGCGTTTCTGTCTTTGGTTGCTAACAGCGATGGACTTGTAGCAAATTTTTCAGCTCATGTGCTTCCCCATCTTGGGTTGGATTTCGACACGATCAAGAAAGCGAATCCTAAATTCGTTGTGGTTCGTATGCCTGCCTTCGGAGTAGATGGCCCCTACAGTGACGCAGTCGGCTACGGCTCGATCATCGAGGCGATGGGCGGAGTCGCGCATCGTCAGGGCTACGACCACGAAGCAGCTCGGGTATCCAACATCTATTTTCCGGATCCGACAGCTGGGATTCATGCGGCGAATGCTTTTCTCGCTGGAGTTTTCCACGCTGATCAGACCGGTGAAGGAATGGAAATCGACCTGAGTCAGCATGAAGCTATGTGGCAGCATTCAGGTGAGGCGATTGTTCTTGCCTCGATACATGGCAGGGACATCGGCCGGCTTGGAAATCGAGAGCCCGGCGAGGTCTTCGCTGAGTTCGTTTCGACTAAAGATGGCTGGGTGGCTGTGGTCACCCCGAACTCTGCTGCAGCCACCGTTAAAGATGCGCTGAGAGATGCTCAGCGTTTGACTGGCCAAGAGGTAGTAGAGGCTGTCAACCTCCGAGGCGGCAAGGCACAAATTTGTTTAGATCCGTGGAGCGCCCCAAACGAATCTCCTGTGTCTTCATACCTTGACGTAGTAGAGCATCCGGTGACCGGACCGATGAGACACCTTGCTTCGCCTTTTGTTGTTGATGGCGCGCGCCCCACCCCAAGAAGTCATGCACCTCTGTTTGATCAGGACACCGATGAAGTGCTGCGCACAGTAGGGCAGTTAGATGAATCTTCCATAAGGTCACTGCGAAAAGATGGACATGTCGGAGGAACTTTGCCTCCTCCAGCGGAGCTTGGGCTCATCTACGAGTAATTGGCCTGGTTAGGTTCGCGCAATCTTTTGAGTAAAGCAGAGTCGAAAACTTGCGCTGAATATAAGTCACCTCGAACACAGAGGTAACTTGTTGCTATGGACATACAGCCTTACGAGATCCACGTCTCTGATGAAACTTTGGATGACCTTCACGAACGTCTCGAAAGGACACGGTGGCCAGAGAAAGAACTTGTAGAAGATTGGTCGCAGGGGATCCCGCTGAGTTACGTGCAAGAAATGTGCGGGTATTGGCTGCACACATACGACTGGCGTGACCGCGAAATGCAGCTAAATCGTTTCGACCAGTTCGTTACAACAATTGACGATTGCGATATTCATTTCATTCATCAGCGATCCCCACACGAACAGGCCACTCCCCTGATTCTCTCTCATGGTTGGCCAGGCTCGATAGTTGAATTTCAAAAGGTCATAGCCCCTCTTTCGGATCCAACCAGCCACGGAGGCAATGCGGAAGATGCGTTCCATGTGGTCTGCCCTTCCCTTCCGGGATACGGATTGAGCGGCAAACCTGCTGTCGCCGGATGGGGCGTGGAGAAAATAGCCGATGTGTTTGCCGAGTTAATGATTGGGCTTGGCTATGAGCGTTTTGGAGCTCAAGGCGGTGATTGGGGGTCTGCCATTACCACTGCGCTCGGTGGACGGCACCCTGACAACTGCCTTGGCATTCACCTCAATATGGTGATGCGCGGCAAGCGACCAAAGGATCAGCCTCCAACAGAAGAGGAAACTGCCGCTTTGGAAGCAGCTGCTTATTACAGAGATTGGGACTCAGGCTATTCAACTCAGCAGGGCACTCGCCCTCAAACTCTGGGCTACGGACTCAGCGATTCGCCTGCCGGTCAGCTCGCTTGGATTGTCGAGAAGTTCTGGTCATGGACCGACAACCAGGGACATCCGGAAGATGCCCTCACGCGAGATGAGATGCTCGACAATGTCATGCTCTATTGGGCTACATGCTCCGCTACCTCTTCGGCTCGACTGTATTGGGAAAGCTTCAAGTCCTTGCGACCTGCCCAAGTCCACGTACCTACAGGAGTTGCGTGTTTTCCCAAGGAGATCATTCCTCCAGTTAGATCCTGGAGCGAAGGCACCTACACAGATATTCGACAGTGGACGAAGATGCCCAAGGGGGGACATTTCGCTGCTTTTGAGCAACCAGAACTATTTGTTGAAGACGTTCGCTCCTTCTTCGCACAGATTCGTTGAGGTTCCTATGCTCCGCGGGCTAAATATGGATCGCCAGCTTTTGATTTCGAGCCTGATTGATTACGCAGGCCGAAATCACTCCAGCACCGAAGTTGTCGCGACGGACTCCTCTGGGGCAGTTCACCGCAGTAACTGGGGAGAGATTCGCTCAAGGTCGATGCAGCTAGCTTCAGCTCTGCTCCAACAGGGAATACACCCAGGCGACAGAGTTGCCACTATTGCCTGGAATGATCATCGTCACCTAGAGCTCTATTACTCGATCACCGGTATCGGCTCTGTGTTACACACCGTAAACCCGCGACTTCGGGAGCAGCAGATTGCATGGATTCTTAACCACGCCGAAGACCAAATAGTGTTTATAGATCCAGACTTTTTGCCTATTGCCGAAGCTATCGACAGCGAGGCTTCGTCTGTCCGCCAGTGGGTCGTTCTAGCTGAGGAACTGCCTGCAACCTCGTTGGAAAATGCAGTCGCCTATGAGGAACTCATCGCAGGGAGCGACCCTCTGCAAGAGTGGCCGCTTTTAGACGAGTGGAGCGCTGCGACACTTTGCTACACGTCAGGCACTACCGGCAATCCCAAGGGTGTGATGCAAAGTCATCGCTCAATTGTTTTGCAGACCTGGGCCACGTGCACGGGTGATGGTCACGACGTCAATTCAAGTCAGTCGATTCTGCTCGCAGTACCCATGTTTCATGTGAACGGCTGGGCAATTCCCTTCGCTGCCGCTATGGCCGGCTCAAAATTAGTTTTGCCAGGACCCGATCTCTCACCAGAAGCATTAATCCAACACATCAATACCGAAAACGTCACGTTCTCCGCAGGCGTGCCAACAATCTGGCTGTCGGTTGTTCAGCACTTAAAAGACACCGACACCGACGTTCCATCTCTCAAGCGTCTCGCTGTCGGAGGATCAGCTGCACCGCGTTCCCTTATGGACACTCTGGAGGACGACTACGGAGTCTTTGTCTCGCACGTTTGGGGTATGACCGAAATGACTCAGGGATCAGCGGGGAGGTTCACTCACAGAGTTCAAGGTCTAGGTCGCGAGGAGCAACGTCGACGACAGGCGATGGCAGGCAGGGAGCTATATGGCGTCGAACTCCGCCTCATCGACGGTGACGGCCACGACGTGGCCCGCGACGGCGCGACGCCTGGCGAACTTCTCGCTCGAGGCCCATGGGTTGCCGCGAATTACTTCAATTTTGAAGACGACTCGACCCATCTAGCTGCCGAAGACGGCCCCTGGTTGCGGACTGGTGATGTGGCGACAATGGACAACGAGGGCTACATATCAATCGTCGACAGGGCGAAAGACGTCATCAAGAGTGGCGGTGAATGGATTAGCTCAATCGAACTAGAAAATGCAGCCGTGGGAGCACCTGGAGTTGTCGAAGCGGCAGCGGTCGGTCTGCCTCACGAACAATGGGGCGAACGCCCACTGCTTCTGGTAGTTCTTGAAGCCGGAGCGGACCTCGACCCGGAAGAAATTTTAGGTTCGATTCGACCGCACGTTGCATCTTGGTGGTTACCTAATGACGTAGTGGCAGTTTCCGAGATCCCACATACCGGCACAGGGAAAATTGACAAGAAGCTCCTCCGTGAACAATTCGCGGACTTCGAATGGTCTCAATAACCATCGATTAAGACCTTTTCTCGCCTACTAGATCTAATCAAGCAACACCAATTTTTGCGATCAGTGTTCTAGACTTATTAATTGGCTGTATTGCTTCCTCATTGCACACGACAGCCAGAATTTGCAGGCGTTCGATTAGCGAGCGCCACATCAGTTTCATTTCTTTGTCCTTAGGAGTCGACATGGCAGGAAGCCGCACAACGTTCGAAAAGCTCCAACGAGACCGAGCCAAAAAAGCCAAGGCCGACGCCAAACGCGCCAAGAGAATGGGCAAAACTCCAGAAAGCGGGCCCCTCGTTTACGAGGATGAGGAAGTGGCCGTGGTCGACGATAACGCCGCCCAATTAGACGGCAATCTCGACCTTGAAATATCAGCTGCTGACCTGCTGCGGCTCGTCGAGGAACTTCAGGCAAAGTTCGACAACGACGAGATCGATTTTGACGAGTATGAAGAACGCAAGATTGAACTGCTGGCCCGCCTACCAATGGAGTAGGTGATCTAGTCGGCTTTTCGATGAGCGGACACAGCGTAGGCTCCGCCCTCAAAAGGATCTCGCTGCCAGGTGCTCCAGCGGCCCGCTAAAGAGAGTCCTACTTCTTCTGCGAGCGAGTCGTAACGCCCAAGTGGGAGAATTTCGGGTCGAATCGAGAAACCTGAAATCAACAGGCCCCCTTTGTCGACGTGATGAGCCATGCGCTCTAACACCTTTAATTCAGAGCCCGGCTCGAGAAAAATCATTACGTTGCCTGCTAGGACAACCGCGTCGAAAGCATTTTGAAGTTCTAGCTTTCGGAGATCTTCTTGGTGCCAACCAATGGTCGGTGCTTTGCGCTTGGCTTCTTCCAACATTTGCGGATCCAAGTCAACCCCGACTGAATGGATGCCTCGCCTGTCGAGTTCAATCGCCACTCGCCCGGTGCCACAGCCTGCGTCGAGCACCGATGCGGGCTGGTAGCTCATTAGAAAGTCAACTTCTCCATGGATATTTTGACCCGAGGACGCCATGAGCTCCCATTGTTGGTCATAGCGCTGTCCTCGTAGGACGTCACTGCGACTGCTCCATCTGCTTTTACTCAATGAAACCTTTACTTGTCCTGCCAGTTTGGAGCTCGTTTTTCAGCGAAGGCGGTTGCGCCCTCGAAGGCATCCGCCGAAGCGAACACTTCCTCAAGCGCTGGCCGCTGAAAGTTCCAAAATTCTTCTTCCGAAACGCCGAGAACATCTTTGATGAGCTGCTTGGAGGCACGCACTCCCATCGGTGCGTTTTGGGCGATTCGTTCAGCCAATTCGATCGCTACTTGAAGAGTCTCACCCTTGGGAACTACTCGATTCACCATCCCATGTTGGTGAGCCATTTCCGCTGTGATCGGATCGGCCGTTAGTGCCATTTCCATAGCGAGGCTGTAGGGCAGCTGGCGCGGCAAGCGAAGGAGGGCTCCCGCTCCGGCGAATAGACCCACTCCAGCTTCAGGGATTCCCAATTTTGCACCTTCGGAAGCCACGATTAGGTCACACGACAAAGCGACCTCGAGGCCTCCCGCCAAAGCGAAGCCCTCAACTGCAGCTACCAATGGCTTTGCGCAACTCTTTTCAGTGATCCCCGCAAAACCTCGATCGCCCACATTTGGCATTGCATCAATTCCCCCGTCGGCGAATTGCTTGAGATCCATGCCTGCGCTGAAGCCACGACCGGCTCCTGTTAACACTCCCACACGTACGTCGGGGTCACCGTCTAAAGCATCAAGAGCCTCACCAAGAGCTGACGCCAAGGCAGTGTTAAAGGCGTTCATATCATCTGGTCGATTCAAAGTCAGAATTCGAATATGGCCGCGGTTTTCTGCTAACACGAGTTCTTCGGACACGTCATCTCCTTTGTGATCAACAACCTCGTTGGATCTTTCTGCGACGCTACAACTGTTAAGCCATCAGATCATCTCGAGTTGGCGTTTAAGTTCAAAAACCACTGTTTGTTGAGCAGTAACCTAGATGCAGGTTGAGGAGGCCCCATGAGTGCGATCAGTGACTTATTGAGTCAGCTAGAGGGGGCAGACCCGGAGACAGCCCCCCTGCTGGTGCAACAAATACTCCAAATGGAAGAACTAGGGCAGCTCCAAGGAATCGATGCTTTGCGCGCCTCGCGCGCCCTCGCAATCTTTGCAGGACCCCAACAGTTACCGATTGCTGGAGAGTTAGCTGGACGCGCCCACCAAGCGGGGGTGCCCGGCGCCGGAGCTCTATTTGCTGAATGCGCTGACAAAGTTTCGCTAATGACAGGTCGACCTCAACGGTTTGGCACGGTAATTCTCGAACATCAGGGCGACATGGTCATGGCACCACTTGATGGTGTAGCTGACGACGAAATGCGCCACGCTTTTGGATTGCCTTCCTTGGCTGAAATGCGCGACAACGTCGAGCGCAGAAACAAAGAGCGGGCGCAAGCACGTTATGAAGACGAAGGCTTGCCACCGGGACAGCGGTTTTGTCGGATTTGGACCAATCCCAGCGCCGAAGAACTTCGTTCAGGTCTAGTGCGTCACCCAGATGGAGCTTGGGCCGACGGCAACGACCTAACGTTTGTTTGCCAGTCCGGCGGGTTTGGAGCCATCCCGGGTCCGGTTTTCGAACTGCCTATGTGGAAGGTATTAGAAAGCAACGGGGCCCCAACTGACCTCTGGTGTGTGCAAGTCCGCATCGATCGACTAGACGAAGCCGTATTCGGCTATGGGTTCTGGCAACTAGACCAAAATGGAATGCCGATTGGCGGGCGGGGGGCCGTAGATCACCGTTACCGCGGCATTAATGCCCCCGATGAGCTTCCTAGCCATGACGATGACAATCTCGACGGCTCCCTAACAACCCACGAATTCAGTAGTTCAGCTTTGCGAGAAAATCGGCGAATCAAGGTCTATCTTCCACCTGGCCACTCACGGGACTCAAACCTTCCTGTGGTCTATTCGACCGACGGCAACATGATTGAGCCGTATATTCGTCGACTCGACGCAGCCATTGCCAACCAAGCGATACCGCCTGTGGTGGTCATCGCACCTCATGCTGCCCCGATGGACCACACCGGGAACGAGCGCGCGTTGGAGTACCTCCCCGGCTTCGACGATCAGCGATTCGATCGACACCAACGATTTTTCGTTGATGAAATTTCGCAATGGGGCGAAGAGGAGTTCGGCGTTTCTGATGCCCGGGAGTTCCGGGCGATCTTCGGTTGCTCCGATGGCGCAGGCCACGCGCTCGCTACTGGTTCTATGCACAGAGAACGTTACGGTCACTGCATCGCATTTTCAGCAGGGATGCCTCCTGGCGAGCAAATTGCTTGGAACGCTGAGGGAGCGCCCTTCGTACACCTCTGCGCCGGAACATTGGAGCAAGGGTTTCACCAAGCTACGGAAGCTTGGGCCGCTTGGCTCCACTTTCACTCCTCCCCGCATCACTTCACAGAGCGGGTGTGTGGACACGATCTGATTCAGTGGATCGAAGAACTGCCAAAAAGTATCGCCCGAGCTTGGGGTCAAAGCCCCACGGGCTAGCCACGCAAAAGATAACGCTTGATTTTGCCGGTAGCCGTCTGAGGGAGCTCATCGACAATCTCTACCCACCGAGGGTATTTAAACGGTGCGAGATGGTTACGAACGTGATCTTGGATCACGTTGGCGATTCCATCTCCCTCAACTGCTGCTTCTAACACGACGAAGGCCTTGGGTTTCACTAACCCTTCATCGTCTTCAGCGCCCACTACTGCAACTTGCGCAATTTCTTGCAACTCAAGGATGCACGACTCAACTTCGGTAGGACTAACCCAAATTCCTCCTACTTTCAGCATGTCATCGGACCGACCTAGACAGGTGTAGGTACCGTCGGAATTGCGCATGTACGAGTCACCTGTGGCAAGAAACTCGCCGACTAATGCTTGTCGGCTACGCGCCGTCCTATTCCAATAACCGACCATGACTGATTCGCCCTTGATGTGAAGCGTTCCCGCCTCCCCATCGGCTACTTCATGACCATTTTCGTCCCTGATCGAAACCTCATAGCCATCAACGACGGTCCCGCTTGTTCCCGCCACTGAATTACCAGGCCGATTGGAAATGGCGATATGAGCCAGTTCAGTAGTGCCAAGCCCATCCAAAATTTCAACGCCAAAACGTTCCTGAAAACGTCGGTGGATGTCGGCTGGGAGCGGTTCGCCTGCTGAAATTGCGATTCGAACTGACTCGAATGTGCCGTCCGGAATTTCAGAACTTAGAAGCTGGCCGTAGGACGTGGGTACGCCAAAAAAAATGGTCGGGCGATATACACGTAAGTGTTCGGCGATGTCTTCTGGTACCGGCCGGCCCGGATTTAGGATCGCAGACGCTCCAGTTCCCGGAGGGAAGTAACCGGCATTACCAAGGCCGTAGGCGAAGAAAAGCTTCGCTACAGAGTAAACAACGTCTTCGCTGTTCATACCAAGAACAGCTTTGGCGTACATATCGGTACAAAACGCAAGATCGGCGTGACGATGCATCGCTCCTTTAGGAAAGCCGGTCGTGCCCGACGTGTACAACCAAAAAGCGATGTCGTCGTCCACAGCCGGGAATGGAGTGCCGAACTCTGCATCCACGTTAAGTTCCGGAACATCATCATCTTTTTGAGTCCACGAAAGAAAAGGTTGATTTTCAGCAGCTTGACCAACCGATTCCTTGAGCGCGTCCGAGATCACGAGTCCCACCGCTCGGGAATCCTCTATAAGAAACTGGTAATCCTTTTCCGTAAGCATGGTCGATACGGGAACGGGGACCGCTCCTATCCACATAGTTCCCCAAAACCAAGCAAGGAATGCTTTGCTGTCGAGACAGCACATGATGATTCGTTGCTCAGGTACAACTCCGCGGCTTAGGAGGAGACGGGCCACACTTCGTGTTGCCTGCAAGAGCTCGGCTCGCGTGGTTCTCTCTCCGGTCGACGCGTCAATGACTGCTATTGCGTCCGGAGAGAGTTGTGCCGGCTCAACAAGAAAGCGGTTCACTGCGTTATCTGACAAAAGATTTCCCTTCGCATAGGCATCGGCTACAGCTTCTCATGTGTTTAGAGTGTGAAACGAAAACGCAAGAAGGCATCCTAGAAGTTGACCGCTAGTTCTCGTAGTGATTCATCTGTAAGGACAACCAGATGACAACTTTCGAAATTCAACCCAACACCTTTCGCCATTGGAAATTGCTGGTTGACGACAATGTGGCGACCTTAGAGCTCGCCGTTGATTCACAATCACCGGCTTTTGGTGACTATGAGCTAAAGCTCAACAGCTACGACATTGATGTAGACATCGAACTCGCTAACGCGATCCGACATATTCGGCTCGTTCACACCAGCGTTAAATGCGTCGTAATTAAAAGTGCCCTCGAAGGCATGTTCTGCGCTGGGGCCAACATACGAATGCTTGCTGCAGCCGACCATTCCCACAAAGTGAACTTTTGTAAGTTCACAAATGAGACGCGTTTAGAGATAGAAGAAGCGAGTGAACTAAGCGGAATTCGCTTTCTTGCAGCGGTGAATGGTGCTTGTTCGGGCGGGGGTTATGAGCTCGCGTTGGCCTGCGACCACATTCTGTTGGTTGACGACAGAAACACTTCCGTTTCTCTGCCCGAAGTGCCGCTATTGGGAGTCCTTCCCGGTACCGGAGGTCTAACTCGACTCACCGACAAGAGGCACGTTCGTCGCGATAGAGCAGATATTTTTGCCACCAAAGCAGAGGGAATCTCCGGTAATGAAGCTTTGGAGTGGGGACTCGTTGACGAGTTAGCACCACCAACTGAATTCAACGATGCCGTGGGTCGCCGAGCCGCAGTTCTTGCTGCTACCAGTACGCGATTAGATGGAGAGCCTGCTTCGTTGTCACCGCTAAGGATTTCCGTCGAGCAAGATTCAATCAACTACACCTCAGTAAGTTTGAAGCTCGCAGATACACATGCGGAGCTAACCGTTTCTGTAGAGCGGACATCGGATTGGTTACTTCAGACCGCACGCGAGCTCGATGACGCACTTTGCCGGTTACGGTTCGACTTTCCGGAAATCGGTTCACTCATTTTGAGAACCGAAGGATTGACCGAAGACGCCGCTGCCTTAGATCAAGAACTTCGACTGTCAGAAGACAACCTCCAACTTGAGACAGCACTGTTGTGGAGACGCTGTTTAAGCAGACTTGATCTGATGTCCAAGACGTTGGTTGCAGCGATTGAACCTGGTTCGTGCTTTGTGGGAGTACTTCTTGAATTGGCACTTGCAGCAGATAGAACCTTCATGCTGGAAGGACGGTTCGAGGAGCAAATGGTTCCGCTAGCGCCTGCCAGCATCCGAGTTACTGAAAGCAATTTGGGTCGATTACCGATGTGGAACGGGCTAAGCCGACTGGCTTCGCGTTTATGGGGAGATGAAGACTCTTTGGGCAGAATTTCCGAGGCCCTCAATAGGGATTTGATGGCTTCTCAGGCTTCGAGTTTCGGACTAGCAACAACAACGCCCGACGATCTCGACTGGGATGATGAGCTGAGGCTATTTATCGAAGAGCGTTCAAGCTTTTCTGCCGATGCCTTAACGGCCATGGAGGCCAATCAGCGATTCTGCGGACCAGAAACTATGGCTACGAAGATTTTTGCGAGGCTTTCAGCCTGGCAGAATTGGGTGTTTACTAGACCAAACGCAAGTGGGCCTGAAGGATCTTTGCAGCGGTACGGGACTGGGTCCCGTCCTAAATTTGATAACCGACGAACCTAACCAATATTCCGATCGCGCTTTTGTTCATGACTCAACAAATCGACTACTCAGAGAAGATCCCAAATAACGTCAATCTTGCCGGTGATCGACGTCTTCAACGGGCTCTTGAGAACTGGCAACCTCGATTTGCCGACTGGTGGTTAGAAATGGGGCCAGTCGGGTTTCAAGATAATGAAATTTACTTGCGCACAGCTGTAGATGTAGGTCGGGAGGGTTGGGCGCATTTCTCGCATGTAAAACTCCCGGACTATCGATGGGGCATATTTCTTTCGGAACCAGAAGCGGACCGGCGGATAGGTTTCGGCGAAATGAAAGGTGAGCCGGTTTGGCAAGAAGTTCCAGGAGAATTTCGAACTGACCTACGTCGGTTGATAGTTGTGCAGGGTGACACCGAGCCCGCTTCAGTAGAACAGCAGCGTTATTTAGGAAAGACTGCACCATCCCTCTACGACTTGCGGAACTTGTTCCAAATAAATGTCGAAGAAGGCCGTCACCTTTGGGCCATGGTCTACTTACTACATGCGCACTTCGGGCGCGACGGGCGAGAAGAAGCAGACGCCCTCCTCCAAAGGAACTCCGGAGACCCTGATCATCCTCGCATTCTCGGGGCCTTCAACGAAAAGACATCCGACTGGCTGTCATTCCTGTTGTTTACTTACTTCACTGACCGGGACGGCAAGTACCAGTTAGGGGCTCTAAAAGAATCAGCGTTCGACCCGCTGAGCAGGACCTGCGACTTCATGTTGAAGGAAGAGGCCCACCACATGTTTGTGGGCGCTTCGGGTATTGCGCGAGTGATTCAAAGAACTTGCGAAGTGATGAAAGAGTGCGACACCGATGACGTGCGGTCCTACGGCGCGATTGACCTTCCTACCCTGCAGAAGTACATCAACTTTCATTTCTCCGTTTCACTTGATCTCTTTGGCTCCGAAACCTCGACCAATGCGGCCAACTACTACTCTGCCGGTCTAAAAGGCAGATTTGCTGAGCCGTCGTATGAAGACGATCACGTTTTGGTTAACGACGAAGACGCCATCAGTGAAATCGTCGACGGCCGTTGGCTAGAAACATCACGTTCAAAGATCACGGTTGTTAACGAACAGTTAAGACGGTCCTACATTGAAGACTGCGCTAAGGGAATGCGCCGCTGGAATCGGATACTTGAAGAACACGGCATCGAATACCGTTTGGATCTACCTAATGAGGCTTTCCACCGACAGGTTGGCATTTACCGGGACGCATTTGTCGCTCCTTCAGGGGAAATCCTCTCAGAGTCGGACTGGGAAAGCAGCGAATCGAATTTCCTGCCGACTGACTCCGATAGGGACTTCGTTATCTCTCTGATGCAACCCGTTTATGCCCCTGGCCAAATGGCAAGTTGGATCGCTCCCCCAATGTCAGGCATTCATACTCAACCCATCGATTACGAATACGTTCGCTTGTAATTCTCAAATCCTCGAATAGCTCCACCCGATAGGCGTATCTCCGTCATATGGCATCGTGCCGTGGAATTGCCGTTGGTCCTCATCGAAGACCATCGGAACAAAGTGACGATCTCCCGCCCACATGGGGAGGTTCGCTTCGGCACGCTTTTCCTCATCGTCGTCGCAGGCCTGTAGTAATCGTTCAAGCTCCACCCAGATGAGTGAGCCCTCGTCATTACCTGCGGCAATCTCACCTTCCCAAGATTCCGCAAGAAATATGAAGCCGAGCCACTCTTCTCGTTTTGGTCCGAAATTTGACCAAGTAACAGTGCCTCTCAAGGAGAAATGTTTTAGCGCCGCCCCTGACTCTTCTTCGAACTCGCGACAGACACCCGCTACAACCGATTCGTCAAGTTCTAACTTTCCACCGAGTCCGTTGAACTTTCCATAATGATCATCCTGCGGGCGCGCATCACGCTTTATAAGCAGAACGCTATTACTCTCGCGGTCTAGGAGGTACACCAACGTGCCAATGATTGGGCGAAACACCATTAACGGCAAAGTACTTGCAAAAACAAGATCAGGTAGTCAATCATCGAGCCTGCCCCATGATTGAATTCGTAAAAGTTTCGGGAGAGCAGATAGCTGTCAAGACTTTAGGTGTCCTTGATGGACGCCCAACCATTGTGATGTTGCATGAAGGCTTGGGGTCAATCACTCAATGGCGTGACCTCCCCGATAGTATCCACGCCCTAACTGGGCTACCCGTGCTTCTCTACGACAGAACCGGCTACGGAAGGTCTTCAGCGAATAACAGCCAGTACGACCCTGACTTCATGCATCTCGAAGCTAGCGAGACGCTGCCAGCTCTATTGAAACAACTGAATATTTCAAAGCCAATTCTTTTTGGTCACAGTGATGGAGGCACAATTTCGTTGATCGCTGCTTCCTCCCCTATGGTCAGTCCGACTGCTGTGGTGACCATCGCTGCGCACATCTATGTCGAAACAGCAGTGATCGAAGGGGTGCAATCTGCTGTCGCTAGACGGAATTTAATTGTTGACGGAATGTCACGTCACCACAGTGATCCTGGAACCACATTTGACCGCTGGGCGAAAATCTGGCTCGATCCAAGGTTTGCCACTTTCGATATTCGCAACCTTCTTTCAAAGATCACTTGTCCGCTTCTCGTACTGCAGGGCGACCGCGATGAATACGCAACTGAGGAAATGGTGCACGGCGTTATCCGTGAGGTCCCTCATGCCACCGGTACCTTTATTCCCGAATGCGGACATATAGCGCATCGAGACCAGCCAAAATTCTTGGTCGAGCAGTTCGTTAAATTCCTCGACGAAAATCAATTGAACGGGTCGACCTAACCCACCCCAAGAGCCCGCAGCGCATCGCCGGCTAATCGGTCGGGCGCTTCAAGCGGCCCAAAGTGGGTTAAGTCTTCGTAGACAATTAGCGACGAATTTTTGAGAGCTTCTGCCGCCGGTATTCCAAGGTTCCCAAATTGCTGTTCCATTCCTTTGCCGATTACAACTTCAGCTGCGCAATCAACAATTTTGTCATTAGTTGAAACCCGCTCGCCGTCGTAAACCTTGGCTTCTTCATCTCCTCGACATCGTAAGCGCACGGACCCACCCTCGATATCTTCAAATGCGTTCGATACGTAGCTAAGAAGCGCATCAGCTCGACAACTCGCGAAAGGCGCTCGACTCGCGAATCTCTCCATTGCCTCGCCTCGAGATTCAAATACTTCTCGCCTCTTCTGCGCGCCAGCTATCAACGGGTTTTCACCAGGAGGAAAGGCTTCACCTGGTCTCCACATAACAGGTTCGTATCCATACATGCGACGGATCAGACCAGGGCGCTGGTAGTCAGCTAGCAGCAAAGTAGCCGCTCCGATCGAGTGACCAACACAATCGAGTTGACCATCACCGATTTTCAGGTGGTCGACTACGTGAAGGAGATCTCTGGCCAAACTCGTCCATTCATAGTCCCCATCGAGAGGCGCCGTACTCCAACCATGGGAACGTAAATCAGGCGCCCAAACGGTGAAATGACGGGCCAGGTTTTTGACAAATGGGCCGTAAGTCCGAGCGTTAAACCCGGTGGCATGGACAAACAGCAGAGGCGGTCCTTCTCCGCCCAAACAGTGGAGAGCGATTTGTCCCCCGCCCTCAGAATCCAACATCTCGGGTTGCGAGACTTCCGTCGCTTCGCTTGGGTTCGCGTTCACCTAGCCGACGATAGGCCGCAACGTGCTAATCATGTCGTTATGAGCAACGAGAAATATGACATCGAATTTTTTTGGGATCCAATTTGCCCTTTCGCTTGGGTTACCTCTAGATGGGTAGAGAAAGTCGCAGAACAAACTAACTACTCGGTTGATTGGCGTTTCATCTCTCTACGCATTCTCAACAAAGACAAGAATTACGAAAAGGACTTTCCCCCCGGTTACGAGCAAGGGCATACATCTGGATTGAGGTTTTTGAGAGTGGCTGCGAAGGTTCGAGAAGACAAGGGCCGTGACTACATGTCATCTCTGTACGCCGCATTCGGTGTCCACTATTGGGACCTTGACCAACAACCTGGTCTCAGAAAACAGCTCGGCACCGTCGAACATGCAGAACGGTGTCTCCAAACTGCTGGTTTGCCTAAAGGTTTCGCCACCGCCGTAGACGATCCAGAGTGGGATGTGGTTATCGAAGAAGAGACCGAGTTAGCGTTGTCGCGCACCGGGCGCGACGTTGGCACACCCATAATCTCCTTTCAGCCACCCTCAGGGTTGTCGTTTTTCGGGCCAGTAATTTCGAGGGTTCCGAGTGACGAGGATGCAGTTCCACTTTGGAACGCGGTAATTGAACTCGCCAGTTTTCCTGGCTTCGCCGAGATGAAACGTTCGCTTCGCGAGGCACCACAGATCAATGTTTTGGGGACACTTGAAGCAGATCCTGTTATGGAGGACTGGGAAGCAGGCTCTCGTAAAGCTCACAAGCCAAAGATCTAACCAAGTGACTGACGCGTAGCCGTCTAGGGTGAGGAGATGACTGAAGAAGCGAGTGACCTATATGGGACAGGAGCGCGAGCCCTGCAGGACCACTTTGATGCTCGACGATTAGCGGACCGTCTCAAAGAGGTAACCGTCAAAGATTCCATAGACGAGAAGACCGCTGCCTACTTTGAGCGCGCCACGTACTTTTTCTTAGCCACCGTTGACCAGAATGGTTTCCCTGATGTCTCATACAAAGGTGGTCGCCCTGGGTTTGTCCGGGTATTAGACAAACAGACAATCCGTTTCCCCTCATACGATGGAAATGGCATGTTCCGATCACTCGGGAACATCCACGAAACAAGCCGAGTCGCTCTTCTCTTTATTCGCCAGAACGAAAAAGCTAACCGGATACGAGTACACGGCAACGCTCAGGTTCTCCTCGACAAACCGTCCTTAGAGCAGTTCGAGGGGTCTGAGGCAGTCGTGGAGGTTCAGGTAAGTCGGGTTTTTCCTAACTGCCCGCGATATATCCACGATTTGGAATCTGGAACTATTTCTGAGTTTGCGCCCGGCGGTGAGATCACTCCCCCTCAGCCAGATTGGAAAGAGTGGGACACCTTCGCTGATGTTCTACCCACACGACCAAGCTCATGAAGGTATTTACGACATTCCCTCAAGCGGACCTCCGAGAGATTCCAGCTGCAATTAAGGGCATCGAAGAGGACGGATACGACGGCATCGTCTCGCTTGAAAATAGACATGATCCCTTTCTTCCTCTCGCTGTAGCGGCGGTTCACTCTCAAAAACTGACATTGGCAACCGGCGTAGCTATAGCGTTTCCTCGAAGCCCAATGATTGCCGCCAACATAGGTTGGGACCTGCAGCGCGCGAGTGGGGGACGGTTTGAGTTGGGTCTCGGCAGTCAAGTACGGGGCCACAACGAACGGCGATTTAGTGTGAAGTGGCTTCCGCCGGCACGAAGAATGCGTGAATATGTTGAGGCTGTAAGAGCCATCTGGGAATCGTGGCGCACTGGTCAGCAGTTGAACTATGAGGGTGAGTTCTACAACTTCACCCTTATGACTCCGAATTTCACCCCTGAGCCTCTCGAAGTCTCAGTGCCGCGAATCACGATGGCAGCGGTGGGTCCTGCGATGCTACGGACAGCCGGTCGCGTCTGCGATGGCGTCCGACTCCACGCTTTTTGCACTCGCTCTTATCTGGAACGTCAGGTAATGCCTGAACTCCTAACCGGCCTCGCCGAAAACTCTAAGACTCGAGAAGAGTTCGAGATAAGCGGAGGGGGTTTCGTCTGCACCGGCCCCGATGATCAATCAGTGCAAGAGATGGTTGACTGGGTTCGCTATCGAATAGGTTTCTACGGAAGCACGAAGGCTTATTGGCCTGTTTTCGAAGAGCACGACCTTCTGGACCTAGGACAAGAGCTGAATTTTCTCTCGAAAAACGATGGGTGGTCCAAGATGGCGTCTTTGGTCAGCGATGACGTCGTTAGAGAATTTGCGGCTGTGGGGCGCCATGATGAAATTACACAGGCAATTTCAGAGAGGTTTGGGGGTCTTACTGATGCGATTGGTGCCAGTGCGTCTCCTGAAATTCCTGCCGATCTCCCCCCAGATGTCATTCAAGATATTCAGGCAATCTAGCTTCCAATGGTCGACCGCTATGACTTGCCAATTGCTGCATAGACCGCCGCTACGAGATTGAAGGCCCGGTCATCTCCAACTAGGCCGCCCGCCATCTTGTTCATCGCGTACGACACCGTGATTCGTTCGTCGAGGTCCATGACGCCCATGGAGCCCCCCCAGCCGAACCAATAGAGCGTCTTCTCGCTCGGGGTCAGAGGTAGTCGTTCGTGATTGATCCCGAACCCGGTGCCATAGGGAACGTTCAACCCGAGAACTAAGTCTTTAGTGAATGTCTGGCGTTCCAGGGCTTCTTCAATCGTCGACGCATCCATCAAAGTAACTCCGTCAACTGTTCCACCACAGGCGATCGCGGAGTGCACTCGCGAAATTGATCGCGCGTTGCCTATCCCCCCTGCGGCTGGGATTTCCGCGCGCCGCCAGTCGCTAGTCCCCGTCTCAGTTCCATTCAATACGCAACTCCGGAAGGTACGCATCGCTATTGAGTCAGGCTCAGCATCGACGATCTTGTCGATGCTCTGCTCCGGGGCGTCTAGGTGAGCAACACGATGATCTTCAGAGGGCGCTAATCCGATATGGAAGTCAGCCCCAAGAGGCTCAGCTATCTCCTCTCGAAAAAAGGTGCCTAACGTTCTTCCATCTACCCGCCGCACCAGCTCACCCTGCATAGTTCCTTGTGTCAATGCGTGGTATCCCGGGGCACTTCCGGCTTCCCACCAAGGTTCCATCCCCGCCAACAACTCAGCAGTAAGTGAATGGTCGTAGAGTTCGGTGGCTGTTATCGGTCTCGGGAAACCCGAGCATCCGGTTTGATGGGTCATGACGTGACGCACCAAGACTTTGTCTTTGTCGTTGGCAGCGAACTCTGGCCAGTAGTGAGCTACCGGGAGGTCAAAATCGATAGCTTGTCTGTCGGCCAACATCAGTAGGCAAATTGAGGCCATCGTTTTGGTTGTCGAGTACACATTGACAATCGTGTCGCTATTCCATGATTCACCGTTTTTGTTACGATCGCCGGCCCATAGGTCGACTACATAACGCCCGTCAACTGTGACAGCGACGCTCGCGCCCAGTTCATCTCCGGCTAAAAAGTTAGCTTCGAACGCATCGCGAACTAACGAGAACTCTTCATCACACATTCCGTTGATCAACACTGTGGACCTCCAAATCCTGCAGGCTTTAAACGGTACTCCGATGTTCGTACGGCGCTCAGCTGATCGCCGGATTTAAGCTAGGTAAGAACCACAAACCGACTTACAGCCAGAGCTACCAGAGCGAGAAGTACCCACGAGATAAGCCCAACCTTTAAAGGCCGTCCACCCATTGTCGCCAGGTTACGGAGCTTGACCAAAGCCCCGACTCCTACCATCGCCGCTGTAAGACAGATCTTTCTCAGCGCGTCCAAAACATCTAACGAGTCAGCCGGAATCAGACCGCTTGAACGAGCAGCCACTGCTGCAATGAATCCAACGACGAATAGCGGAACAAGTCCTAGTATCCCACCCCTAAGGGCGTCATCTTTTCTTTCTCGCAAGCTTAGGAAAATCAAAATCGGCCCAAGGAGCGCCACGCGACCCAATTTCACGACAACAGACGTTTCGAGGGCAACGTCGCCGCGCATGGTTGCAGTCGCGACGACCTGGGCGACATCATGAATCGCTGAACCTGCCCACCAGCCGAACAATTCAGGCGTTACATCCAATAATGCCGCTACCACTGGATACAACACCATCGAGAGTGTTCCAAAGAGAGTGACGAGCCCCACTGCGTAGGCAACCTCTTCGTCATCTGCTTTGGTCAAAGGTTTAACCGCAGCTATCGCAGACACCCCACATACCGCATACCCCACTCCTAGTAGGCGGCCAAAATCTGAAGAAAGGCCTACGAGTCGGGCAATTTTACTTACTCCCCAAAAGGTGAGCAGGACCAGGCTGATCACTGCCAGCACGTCGATCAGCCCCATACTCTGGCGGAGTTCCCCGACGCTCAACCGGAACCCTAAAAGCACAACTCCGACTCGAAGAGCGCGCCTGGAAGCAAATGCCAAACCCGCCTGAGCCCATTCCTGACCCGGAGCCAAATTCCCAAATGCCAAGCCGACACCGAGAGCGATAGCTCCCGCAGAGACGCCACTGACTGCATTGGCCCATAACGCCAGTCCTGTTGCCACCACAACAACCCCGAGCCCCGGCGCCGCGAGGACGAGCCACGTCCCAAACCTTCGAAACACCTCTTTTAAGGTCGTCATAGTTCTCCGCGACACGACACGTTCCGATCTTCCTATCAGAATTCACTGCTTTTTTCGGCTGTTACTTTTCAATTCGTGATGTGAACGCAACTGACGATTCTCGAACTCGAGGCTTCCCCTTTAAGCAATTCAACAATTTGCTGACTTAATGCAAAATGACTCTATTTGGTCGCGCCAATAGGGCTACGGTCAGACAAGTGGCTGTCCCCGAAACAATTTTAATACGCGTTACCGGAAACGACCGACCCGGAATAACGACCGACTTATTGAGCCTTTTGGCCGGCCTCGACGCCGAACTGCAAGATATAGAACAGGTCGTTGTTCGTCGACAGTTGACTCTGGGTCTGGCGGTCGTTGTACCAATTGGGCGAGACTTGGTAAAGGAAGTGCTGTTATTCGGATGGGAAAGAGGCCTCGAGATCGACTTTGAGGTCGTCGATGCCGCGCCAACGCGTCATGCCAGAAGACAGGTAGTAACTATTTTGGCGCCAGAGTTGTCGCCGACTTCGTTAGCTCGAGCAAGCGGAGCTATAGCCTCCAGTGGCGGCAACATACACAGAATTCATCGCCTCTCACGTTTTCCCGTTTGGAGTTACGAGTTCCTGGTCGAAGGAGCCGATCTCGACAAACTACAAGCGTCAGTAATGGACGTCGCCGCTCAGGAAGAAATAGATGTCGCGATTCAACCTCACGACTTATCGCGCCGCTCAAGTCGCCTCGTGGTTCTCGATGTTGACTCAACTTTGATTCGTAACGAAGTTATTGACCTACTTGGTGCAGAAGCAGGACACCAAGAAGAAGTTGCCAATTTGACCGAGAGAGCAATGCTCGGAGAAATCGACTACGTGGATGCACTTAGAAAACGTGTCGCACTCCTGAAGGGAGCAAAGCAAGAGATCATTGAGCGCTCGATATCCAAAATGATTCTCACCGCTGGTGGCCGCACTTTTATTAGGACGCTGAAACGACTTGGTTACAAAGTTGCAATCATCAGCGGCGGATTCGCTCCGTTTACTGACCACCTCGCACGCGAATTAGACCTCGATCATGCCTATTCAAACACCCTTCAAGTAGTTGATGGCGTACTTACTGGCGAAGTCGAAGGTGACATTATTGATGCTGACCGAAAGGCCAGTTTGTTGGAAGACATTGCTCTAAGGGAAGGCATCCCGTTAGAACAAACAGTTGCCATCGGTGATGGCGCTAATGACTTGCCAATGCTCAAGAAAGCTGGTCTGGGTATAGCGTTCAACGCGAAGCCCGCCCTGCGAGAGGCAGCCGACACCGCCCTCAACGTCCCATATTTGGATGCGATTCTTTTCATGTTGGGCGTGTCGCGAGAAGAGGTTGAGGCTGCAGACGCTTTGGACACAAATTTCCAATGATTTACTTCGAGCAGCAATTTCATCGATGTGAAAAAATGGTCTTATGAGCTCCTCCGACAACCATTTGGTCCTCCGGAACGATCACGACGGGATCAGCACTCTTGCCTTCAACCGCCCTGATGCCCTTAACGCCTTAAGTCCGTCGCTCTTCGCGGAACTAGAAGCACACCTCGACGATTTAGCGAAGTCCCAGGAAGAAATTGGGGTGATAGTACTGACGGGCAGAGGCCGCTCTTTTTCGGCTGGCAATGACCTCAAAGCAATCGAGCGAGGTGAGCGTGCTACCCGAGCGCACCAACAGGCAGAATTATTGGACTTTATAGAGACAATGCCCCAGCCTGTAATCGCTTCCGTCAGGGGTCACTGTTACACGGGCGCTTTAGAACTTGCGATTGCGTGCGACCTGTTGATCTGCGCTGACGATGCAAAATTTTGTGACACCCACGGCAAGTGGGGCATGGTACCTACATGGGGAATGACAAACCGGCTACCAGAGCGAGTTGGCCCAGTCGCTGCGCGCGACATGATGTTTAGCGGAAGAATGGTTACGGGAGTCGAGGCAGTGCAAATGGGCCTGGCTAATCGAAGCGTTCCAAGCGATGAGCTAGAAACCGCAACCGCTGAATGGGCGGCAACCATAGCGGCTAACTCTTGGCACACCCTGCGCGAGGAGAAGCGCCAAATGCGCCAACTTCTAAGTTTGGACCGCGACGAGGGGTTGAAATGGGCTAGGGAACACGGTCCCGGCCCTGCATCTGACATGATTGAACGTATTCAAGAAGGCTTCAAACGCTGATACGGTCCTATCCGGTACATCAAGGAGCAACGATGCCTAAAGTCACTATCTTCCACAACCCACATTGAGGCTCGTCCAAGAACGCCTTGGCGGTCGCCGAGCAAGAGAATGTTGAAGTGGAAGTGGTTCTCTACATGAAGAATCCTCCGGACCAAGCAACACTGGAACACATAGTGTCGGTACTTGAGGATCCAGTTGAAGATCTGGTCCGTAAGGATTCAAAATTTAAAGAACTAGGGCTCAACCCGGACGATTACGTCGGGAATCCAGAAGCCGTCGTACAGCTATTGACCGAGCGCAAGGCGCTAATGCAGCGACCGGTTCTCGTCACAGATAAAAAAGCGATCATCGGTCGGCCGAAAGATCGCATTGCTGGCTTTCTCGTCTAGTTCGGGCTCACCTATACCAAATACGGTCTAAATCCCCATTTCGCGTTAACCCGGAGTATTAGAATGTCGTTCGCTGCCAACACCCAGTGGGAGAGTTCATCCAGCAAGTAACACAGCTGGCTGGCGCCGAAGGAGCAACCGCCCCGGGAAACTCTCAGGCCCCAGGACCGCAGGGAAGAAGCAACGCTGGAGAGCGAGTTGTCCTCGGACGGCTCCACCGAAGGGGAAAACTGCAAATCGCGGCCAATCTCTCAGGTTCCACGACAGCGCGGGGCGTCAGATTTGACGCGGGTTGGTGGCTATGGGTGAAGATCCGAACTTACAGAATTTGAGGCGCACTCCCCTCTATCCCCTCTATGCCCAACACGGCGCGAAAGTCGCGCCTTTTGCGGGGTTCGAGCTTCCTCTTAGTTTCGATGGGGTAATCAGCGAACATCTAGCCACTCGCACTTCTGCCGGTTTGTTTGATGTAAGCCACATGGGAATAGTTGATCTAGTTCCCAAAACAGGGCAGTCGCTAGAGACCGTTAGCCGCGCTCTGGAAAAAATCACTCCCGCTGGTATCGCAGATCTCGGAAACGACCAGCTGCAATACGCGCTATTTACAAATGCTCACGGCGGAATCGTTGATGACTTCATTGTCAGTCGCAACGAATCGCGGCTCCGTTTGGTTCTGAATGCCTCACAAACAGATCGGGATCTCGCCTATATCCAGGACGCAATGCATGAGGTCACCGAGATTAATCTTCGGCAGGACCTGGCTCAGGTAGCACTTCAAGGACCAGAGGCCGAAGCCATTCTTGGCCTATTTCATCAAGGTGTCGCAAACCTCAGCTTCATGCAGTCCGTTCGACTTCAGCTCGATGGGGTCGACTGCGAAGTGAGTAGAAGTGGATATACCGGAGAAGATGGATTCGAAATTGTTATGGGCTCGGACGACGCCCCATCTCTCACTAATGCTTTGCTGGAACACGATGGCATCACGTTTTGTGGCTTGGGCGCGCGAGATACTTTGCGACTCGAAGCGGGACTTTGCCTGTACGGGAACGACTTAAACGAAACAACAACACCCATTGAGGCCCGACTCGCTTGGACTATTCCCAAGCGACGTCGCGAGGAAGCTGGGTTTGCTGGTTACGAAATCATCCTTGATCAAATCGCTAACGGGACCCAACGCACAAGAGTGGGCATTTCCTCTATAACGAAGCGGCCCATCCGAGAGGGGTCAGTTCTTTTCGATCGGAAAGGCACCGAGGTGGGGTTCGTTACTAGCGGAGGATTCGGCCCCACTCGTGAGGCGCCTGTTGCCATGGGGTACGTCGATTCGGGCGCCGCCGCAGACAGCTCTCGTCTTATCGCTCACGCCCGAGACAAAGAATTCCCATGCCAAATAGCTGCCATGCCATTTGTTCAACACAAGTACAAAAGGAATTGAGACCTTATGACTACTGTTCCTGCGCCGGAAAATAGTTTTGTTGATCGGCACATCGGTCCTCGCGAAGAGGACATCCAGGCAATGCTGAAGTCGGTTGGCTACTCAGACCTTGAAGCGCTTACTGATGCAGCTCTGCCGGAAACGATTCGAAACACCAAGCCACTCAACCTCCCGACGCCACTCACCGAGGTTGAAGCAATCGACAGAATCCGCGGGATAGCACAAAAAAATAGAACCGTTAAATCTTTGATCGGTCTCGGCTACTACAACACCGTCACCCCAGCCGTAGTCATTCGCCGAGTGTTGGAAAATCCGGCTTGGTATACCGCTTACACCCCATATCAACCTGAAATAAGTCAGGGCCGACTCGAAGCGCTCCTCAATTACCAGACGGTGGTTTGCGAACTGACCGGTATGGAGATTGCTAACAGTTCGTTGCTTGATGAGAGCACGGCGGCGGCTGAAGCAATGACAATGGCACGTCGCTTAACCAAAAGTGGGGCGCAAAAATTTTTCGTTGATTCCGATTGTCACCCCCAAACCATCGACGTGGTTCGAACTCGAGCACAAGCACTTGGGATTCAAATAAAAATTGGGGATGCCTGGAAAGACCTGGACAACAGCGAGTGTTATGGGGCGCTCGTTCAATATCCAGGCTCTTCTGGGGAAATTCGCGATATCCGGCCGGTCGCTGAGAATCTCCACAAAGGTGATGGTCTCTTGTGTGTCGCCTCAGATCTTCTAGCGCTTTGCCTGATCACCCCTCCCGGAGAATTAGGAGCAGATCTGGTTGTTGGCACCTCACAACGCTTCGGAGTGCCTTTGGGCTTCGGAGGGCCTCATGCCGGTTACCTCGCCGCACGGGAGAGCCACAAGCGGGCTCTTCCTGGTCGTTTAGTGGGCGTATCAGTCGACAGTGCAGGGAGGCCAGCCACTCGGCTGGCATTACAAACTCGAGAGCAACATATTCGACGAGAAAAAGCTACGAGCAATATCTGCACCGCTCAGGTACTTTTAGCTGTCATTGCGTCAATGTACGCAGTTTGGCATGGCCCCGATGGGCTGCGGGCGATTGCCACGCGTGTCCACGACCTGACATCAAAGTTGGCGTTGGGCTTACAGGGCGTCGGCTTTCCAGTATTGAACGAATCCTTTTTTGACACCCTGAGGGTGTCGGCGCCTGGCCAAGCATCTGACATCGTCGCCCGTGCCCTCAAGGAGGGCTTCAATCTGCATTTTGTAAATGCAGATGTAGTCGGCATTGCCTTAGATGAGACCTGCGATACAGCGCTCATTGAGGCTCTATTACGATGCTTCTCAGAACACGACCGAGGCCTTAAGGAAATCGTTCCGGATTCAGGGATCAAGGAGCCACTGAGACGATCGTCAGATTTTCTGACTCATGCCGTTTTCAATACCCACAAATCCGAAACCGAAATGCTCAGATATATCCGTCGTTTGTCAGACAAGGACATAGCTCTTGACCGAGGCATGATCCCTCTAGGCAGCTGCACCATGAAGTTGAACGCAACAACTGAAATGGAACCGATCACTTGGGCCGACTTCTCCGATATTCACCCCTTTGCTCCACTTGATCAAGCTCAGGGCTATATGGAATTGATCTCAGATTTAGAAGAATGGCTGCTTGAGTGCACTGGCTACGACGCGATATCTCTCCAACCCAACGCGGGTTCACAAGGGGAATTTGCTGGTCTGCTTGCAATCAAGCGCTACCACGAGGCGCAAGGTGATGAGAGTCGAGATGTATGCCTGATTCCTTCCTCCGCACATGGGACCAATGCTGCTTCGGCCGTCATGGCTGGCCTGAGAGTGGTCGTCGTGGATTGCGCTGAAAATGGTGATATATCGCTGCAAGACCTTCGAGAAAAAATCGCTAATCACAAAAGTGAGCTCGCAGCGATCATGGTTACCTACCCGTCGACACATGGAGTTTTCGAAGTAGGAATCAGTGAAATTTGTCACCTAGTTCATGAGGCCGGCGGTCAGGTTTACGTCGATGGCGCCAATCTCAATGCCTTGGTAGGACTCGCGGCCCCTGGAGCTTTTGGGGCTGATGTAAGTCATCTAAACCTTCACAAGACCTTTTGCATCCCCCATGGTGGCGGCGGCCCCGGCATTGGACCCGTCGCGACGAAAGAGCATCTTGCGGCCTTTTTACCAAACCATCCTCTTATCCCCGAAGCTGGTCCGGCCTCAGGTAGTGGCGCTATAGCTGCGGCTCCTTGGGGCTCAGCTGGAATTCTCCCCATCCCTTGGATGTACATAGCCATGATGGGAGCTGACGGCTTAAGACAGGCGACTTCGGTCGCGATCTTGAACGCTAATTACGTTGCCTCGCGGCTCCAAGACAGCTACCCGGTGCTGTTCCGCGGCCAAAACGGTCTGATAGCCCATGAATGCATCCTGGATTTACGTGCCCATTCCGAATTCGTGAGCGTTGATGATGTTGCTAAGAGACTCATTGACTATGGGTTCCACGCTCCGACAATGTCCTTCCCAGTCGCTGGAACTTTGATGGTGGAACCGACCGAGAGCGAATCCAAAGAAGAAATTGATCGATTCTGTGATGCCATGATCGAAATACGTAAAGAAATATCGAAAATTGAATCGGGCGAATGGACCATGGAAGATAATCCATTGCGCAACTCGCCCCACACAGCAGAGGATGTGACAGCTAGTAATTGGGAGCATCCCTACAGCAGAGAAGAAGCGGCTTACCCATTAAGTTCAATCCGCTTGGATAAATATTGGCCTCCCGTTAGCAGGATCGATGGCGCCCACGGCGACCGGAACCTGGTCTGCAGTTGCCCGGACCCTCGAGCGTTTGAAGATCTGTCGATCTGATCTCTTCGCCGGTTGTGTCACGACTAGCGTTTCAGCATGGCCTTGACTAGATCCGACATTCTCGAAATGCCAACGGAGGAAACTTCGGGGGCTATGCCTTGGTACCCACATATTGCCAGTTGGGTTGAGGCGGAGATTGAAGGCCTAACAAACGATCAGCTCGACTTTCATGATCCATCACCTGAAAGGGAGTGGATGTGGTGGTCGTGTAGACGCCAGGTCTCTCACATCGCCTGGGATGCCCTTGTGTTCACCAAGAGAAGAGCTGGCCACCTGTTGTGGCCCGACGAGGCCACCCCAGATCCAATCAACTGGGGCGAGCATCAAATGGGCCCTAACAATAAGTGGGACCGTTTCCTTGATCCCGAGCTTTTTTGGGAAGTTCCCGACCTGTTAGACAAACTCAACTTGGGAATTAGTTGGCTTACTCGCCTCGTAGAACAGGAAGGTACAGAGACTTTCCGATCTGAGATCAAAACCGTGCGAGGAACACAATTCTGGGAATATGTGATCACCACTTTGCCTCGAGGTGCTGCCGTCAGCCCAGAAGACAACTCGCAGATCGTTTATACCCTGGAAGGCTCTCTATGGATGGTTTTCTACGAAATGCTCAGTCATATTCGAACCATTCAGCGGCTTAAGATTTATCAGGGACTTTCCCCCAATATTGACTTACCTCGAGTTGGCTACCTACGTCTCCCCCATTATTGGGGTGCAACAAACGAGAACGGACCGGGAATGAGGCGTCTATGAGACCCAAAGTAATCATCGATTGTGATCCGGGACACGACGATGCCATAGCAATAATGATGGCAGCTGACTTAACCGAGGTCCTAGGAATCACAACGGTGTCTGGGAATGCTCCCCTCGACCTAACAACCGATAATGCTCTCCTTTTGGCTGAATTAGTGGGACTTAACGTCGAGATACACGCGGGGGCCGAAAAACCTCTGCTGGTTGCGGCTCGCCATGCTGAAGAGGCTCATGGAAAGACCGGGCTAGATGGGCCAGTTCGTCCGGCAGTAACGCGTTCGTCTGCAAGCTCCGACGCAGTGCGTTTTCTCATTGAGACCATCCGAAATAACGACGACGTGTGGCTTGTTCCGATTGGCCCCCTGACCAACATAGCGTTAGCGGTTCAGCAAGCTCCTGACATAGTTCAGCGTGTTGCTGGGATCTCCATTATGGGTGGAAGCGCTGGGGCAGGAAATGTGACGCCTACTGCGGAATTCAACGTTTGGGCCGACCCTCATGCCGCAGCGATAGTTTTCAACGCCGGGTTCGAACGGTTCCTGATGGCTGGACTAAATCTGACACACCAATTTGGTATCGACGAAGACACCATCGTTGGCCTACGCGAGATCAACAATCCAGTGGCAATATTCGCCGCTGACCTTTTCGACTTCTACCTCTCCTCATATCAGAAAAGGACTAGCGGGCAGCGGGTCCCGCTACACGACCCATGCGCAATCCTCGCGGTCACTCACCCAGAAATATTTACTTTCGAGCCTCGAACTGTACGCGTCGAAACCGAAGGAAGGCACACCACTGGTATGACCGTCGTAGACGAGAGAGGCTGGGACAACCAGCCGTTGAACTGTCAGGTTGGTTACGCCATAGATCGCGATCGCGGCATGAATATTTTCTTTGAGACCATGCGCACATATACGGCCGAGTAGCCGGATAGAGCTACCTTGGTGCTGTGACAAGTTTGATCCGACTAACCCAATACAGCCACGGTGCTGGTTGAGCTTGCAAATTAGGCCCTAGCGACCTGGCGCACGTGTTGCGTCATTTACCCACTACCCATCACCCCGACCTCTTAGTTGGAACGGAACATAACGACGATGCCGCCGTCTGGCGACGGCCTGATGGCACTGCTTTAGTTGCGACAGCTGACTTCTTTACACCAATAGTTGACGACCCCAAAATCTGGGGCCAAATCGCAGCGGCTAACGCTGTTAGCGACGTCTACGCAATGGGTGGGAAGCCCTTATTTGCGCTCAATTTGGTCGCATGGCCTCGTGACGAACTTCCGTTAGAGATCTTAAGTGAAGTACTCATCGGTGGCCACGAATCGGCGACCAACGGTGGCTGGGTAGTAGCAGGCGGGCATACCGTTGACGGACCCGAGCCGATGTACGGAATGTCTCTTGTAGGTGAGGTCGACGAAAATTCCGCTCTCACCAATAGTGGTGGGCGCGAGGGACACGCATTGGTTTTGACTAAACCATTAGGAACCGGCTTTCTCGCTACTGCTCTCAAACGTTCCGACCCAGAGGCAACCCAAGAGGGAGGTCGACTACAAGCGATTTATACAGCTGGTGTGCGTGAGATGACACGACTGAATGCAGCCGCCGCTGAAGCTGCCCTGCAAGTTAAAGCGTCGGCCGCTACTGATGTCACCGGTTTCGGCCTCCTTGGACATTTACACGAGTTGCTTTCCGCTAGTGGACTGTCGGCATTCGTTGACATCGAGGCCGTACCTAGGTTGCCCGGTGTTGCCGATCTCGTCGAAGAAGGTTTTGTGGCCGGAGGCACCGAAAGAAATCTCGACCATTTAGAGCCCCACTTATCAGGGGGGTCACGCACTGACCGTTTGATCATGTGCGATGCTCAAACTTCCGGAGGGCTTTTGTTTTCTTGCGATCCGGTTGCAGCTACGGAGGCCGTGACCGAGCTGCGTGATGGTGGTCACATGGCAGAAATTATCGGCGGCCTGCAAAGCGGCACAGCAGGGCAGATAACCCTTAGGAACTGAACCATGACCGACAGTTCATCTATGACCACTAATCAGGGATCGCTGTATGAGCAGTTCGGCGTGGCTTCAACTGTCTCCCAGCAAGAGCTGAAGAGGGCTTACCGAAAGCTTGCATTTAGCTATCACCCCGACCGAAACGCCGGCAACTCGTCAAAAATGCAGCAGCTAAATCGAGCATGGTTCATCCTCTCGGACCCGGATCGAAGATTCAAATACGACCAATCTTTGCGGCGCACTGACACTTCTGATGCGCCACAGAAACCGCGACCGCCTACCGGCGTCCATCGCAGTGCTAAAGCAAAGTGGTTCGAGAGCTTACGTCGCCAGTCAACCCGGCTCGGCTTGGAGTCAGCGAAGAGCGCAACTCGCGCGCTCGCTACACGACACAAGTGCCCCAAAGAAACTTATGCGGATCTCGCTGAATCTATAGTCCGAGGTTTGGGGAGCGACATCAAAAGTAAATCACAACTCGCTCGCAAAGCCGGTTCGGCACCTCTTGATCTGGCCCTAGTAGTCGCCTTGGTCGGGATCAAGCAACACTGCGAGAAACTGTTACGGGCTTGCACCGCCAGAGAGGTGTCACAACGAGATATTCGCGAAGCTCAGCTCTTAGATCGAATGTGGGACAACCTCGCTCACGGAATTAGCAGAGACATTGAGATGCAACTCGGCGGCAACCCCCGTGTTTTGAAAGCCTTGACCGGCAGACGCGTTTGATATGGCAATAGCTGTGTACCCGGGCTCTTTCAACCCCCCAACCATTGCCCATCTAGCCATCTCCGAAGCAGCTATAACACACTGCAACGTTGACACTGTCGTGTGGACGGTTAGTCGTATCGCATTGGCCAAAGAAGAAGTTGTGCGGCCATTATTCGAGCATCGCCTCGCAGTATTGCACGAGGTAGCTAAGGAGTTTGAGTGGCTCAAAGTAAAAGTGACTGAGAAGCAGCTACTCGCAGATATTGCGCTCGGATATGACCTGCTGATCATGGGAGCCGACAAGTGGCACCAAATTCAGGATCCAGTTTTCTACGACAACAACCCAGGCTTGCGAGACTCGGTCCTGTCTACTCTTCCGAAGGTCGCGGTCGCTCCCAGAGAACCGTTCGAAACACCCTCTGAGCTAGAACTGCCCATAGCTTCTGGCCTTGAACTTGTTTCCAGCTCCGAAGCCCGAGGCGGCTCTATTTCATTGATGCTTCAACCCGCTCAGAAATTCGACGTCGCTACGGGCGCATGGACCGATAGCGAGCGTTACGAGCGGTGGTTAAGCGAAAAACTGACTGACAACTGAGCCATTTCCACATACCTTGGCACTTAATGACTGAAATTCTCGACGTTGATCTTCTCGCCTTTGAACGTGGAAGCGCCAAGGACCGTCTCGCCACCATCGACGGAGTCATGCGAAGCTTAAGCACAGGGTTCGTGTACACCAAGCATGATCTTTCCGAAAACATGCTCGACGAAACTTACGATGTGCTCTCAGAATTTTTCGCCCTTCCCACCGAGATAAAAGAAGAATATGTGGCGTCTGGCGCAAGAGGACAAACTGGTTATACCGGCCTTCTGGTTGAAACCGCCGCTATTTCCGACACTCCAGATTGGAAGGAGATGTTGAATTGGGGAACAGCTTTGCCCTCAGGCCACCCCTTAAGAGAGCGTTATCCCCATCGCTACGGTGACCCAGTCTTCCCATCTCGACATATATCTAACGCTGCAGAAATCTTGACTCATTTCCACGAGTGTCTGGTTGAACTGCAGACTCGTTTCTTGAGAATCATTGCCACTGGTGTTGGCGCAAATGAAAACTATTTCGACACAATGCTTCAGCATGGCTCGCACCTGACTCGAGCAATTCAATACCCGCCGATGGGTGAAGCCCCTGGCAGCGGTAACGGCGGGCACGTATGGGCAGAGGAACATGGAGATATCAATCTGATTACTGCCCTTCCCCGCGCTACCGCACGGGGTCTTCAGGTCAAGGTCGAAGACGAGTGGGTTGACGCTGCACCGCCTGATGGGCATGTAATCATCAACACCGGCATCATGCTTGAACGATTGACGAACGGACTCGTGCCGGTTGGATGGCATCGGGTCGTAGCAGACAAGGACCAACTCGAAGGACGGCTGAGCGTTGTTCAGTTCTGCCATCCCACGCCCTGGACGATCCTGTCACCTATTCCCTCAACAGTTTCGCCGGAACGCCCTTGCAACTTTCCGACTATGTCAGCTGGGGATTGCCTTGATCAGGTTCTTTGGGAGATCAATCTGAGCGCCGAGTAGCGACGTAGTTGAAGTCAGACTTCCAACAGGGCATTTTCTACGACCTCAGTCAGAGCTGGATGGATATAGAACTGTTGGGAAGCTAACTGGTCCACGGTTTGTCCGAACTCCATGCCTTGCACTAGCGACTGAATCAAAGACGATGCTTGCGGACCGATGATGTGGGCTCCCAAAAGTTGCCGGCTTTCGGCGTCGACTATCAATTTACAAAAGCCCTCAGAGTCCTCCATGGCCCAACCATAGGCAGTCGCCCCATAGTCCTTGCGTGCCACGACAATGCTAAGCCCCTGCTCCTTTGCATCTCTTTCGGTAAGGCCCACTGAAGCAACTTGAGGGTGACCGAAAACTGCGTGCGGGACAAATTTGTCATCAACGCTAAGCATCGGCCCGTCTCTTTCTCCCTCTGCCTTCAGAAGGTTTTGGCGCAAAGCCCTCACCTCCGCATTCGCGAGATGTTTGAGTTGATGCACGTTAGAGATGTCCCCAAAAGCCCATACCCCTTCGCGAGATGTGCGGAAGTACTCGTCGACTAGAACTCGTCCTTCTTCACAAGAAATGCCTACGTCCGATGCACCAAGTAAATCACCATTGGGTACGCGGCCTGCAGCCACTAGAAGCATGTCTCCTTCAACGATTTCAACAGCCTCATTTCTTTGAGTCTCAACACGAATACCGTTACCGACCTGTTCAACTTTCGTCACCTCACTTCCGCAACGAACATCGATCCGCTGGCTCACTATCTCGGTGAAGCGGACTGATATGTCATCGTCTTCTCGGCGTAACAACCGTTCACCTCGGTTGATGATGGTTACTTCACAACCAAAGGCTTCGAATACGTGGCCCAATTCAGCGGCTATATAGCCTCCACCGAAAATAATCATCCGTTGGGGAAGCGAGTCGATGCGCATAATCGTGTCTGAGGTGTGGAAGGGGACCTGATCAAGGCCGGGGTATGGAGGGATAAAGGGTCGCGCACCTGCGCCCAAAACGATATGTCGTCCGGAGAGTCGAGTTATTTGACCGTCGCTGCCTGAAACTTCGAGCGTTTTTTCATCTACCAGTTGGCCTGTTCCTCTGAAGACGGTGATATTGGGGCATTCACCCCCTAGCCGGTACTCCTCTCCGCCTTGGGCTATCGGATCGATACGGCCAAACACGCGGTCGCGAATCGCGGGCCAGTTAATTTCTTCGATATCGGCCTGAATGCCATATCTAGAGGAGTTGCGGATAGTTTCAGCTACGTCTGCGGCATAGACGAACATCTTTGAAGGGATACAACCGACATTTAGGCACGTGCCTCCAAATAACCCCTTTTCTATGATCGCTATATTCCAGTGATCAAATTCCGGCCCGGGAATACTGTTGCCCGAACCTGTGCCAACTATGACGAGATCAAAGTCGAGTGTCTCTTCGTTGCTCATGAGTTAGGAGAGTAACTTGCAAAAGTTGGTAAAGCCGCACTCAGATTCACCTGAAGCAGCGGGAACCTCATATGTGGACTTTGCTACCGCTTAGTTGGTGAGTGATTTATGCACCTTAGAAGTCAGCCTTTAACGCCAGGTGAACCACGTCAGGGTTAGAGAAGGGATTGGTATATCAAAGCTTTCATTTCGGGCCTTATCGGATGAGTGCTCGACGGCAGCAACTGCGTTAAGAAAATGACCGTCAAGTCCTCTACCGGATCGACCCAGAACGCAGTCGATGCTGCCCCTCCCCAACCGTATTCACCTTCCTGACTTAACACCTTGGCTTTAGTGGGGTCTACGACGACCGAGAATCCGAGCCCAAAGCCAACTCCGTCATAGGTTGTTTCTGAAAACAAAGGTCGACCGTATTGAGTTAGGTCGACCCCTCCGGGCAGGTGGTTCCTAGTCATGAATTGCAGGGTCTTCCTACCAATAATTCTTTGTTCATTTAAGACACCGTTGTTTCGCAGTGCCTGTGTAAAGCGGTGATAATCCGCGAGGGTTGAAACAAGTCCTCCACCACCTGAGAGGCCAATGGGCTCCCTCAAGTATGGCGACCGCTGAGCGTCATCGAGAAGAGCCGCTTGCTTATTTTCGCCTTGCGGGAAGTAACAAGAAGCGAACCGGGACTCTTGACCGTCGGGTACTGAGAATCCAGTATCTACCATTCCCAGGGGCTGAAAGATGTTTTCGTCCATGTAGGAGTCAAGAGTGAGCCCGCTGACTACTTCTACAACCCGCCCTAACACATCGGTGGAATACGAATAGTTCCACTCTGTGCCTGGGTCAAACAACAACGGGAGTGAGGCTAAAACGTTGCACTGGTTCTCTAAATCGCCAGGGCTACTCGTCCAGTCGAATCCTGCTCTTCGATACATTTCATCTACTGCGTTGGCCATATGGAAGTGATAGGTGAGTCCACTGGTGTGGGTCAGCAGGTCGTGAACTGTGATTTCTCGGGTGGCATCGCGCGTCTCTGGATTTATTGCGTCACCACCCACGAAGACTTTGCTGTCGGAAAACCCTGGAATCCAGTTAGATATCGGATCTTTGAGTTGAAGTAAGCCTTTTTCATACAACTGCATCGCTGCTATCGAGGTAATCGGCTTTGTCATTGAATAGAAGCGATAGATGGTGTCTGATTCGACTGGCAGACCTCTTTCGAGATCTCGGGATCCATACATGTAGCGGTACGCGACCTTGCCCGCCCGACTAAGCAACACGTTGACTCCTGGCAAGCGACCATCATCAACATATTTGGCCAGGTGCATCCCTAGGCTTTCGATTCTTACAGGGTCAATTCCGACTTCATACGGATCAACTTCAACTTCTACGTCTGCCATTAATTCCTTCTCGCTCGAAATCAAATAATGGGGAGTAAGCCACCAGCAATATGCTTTGAATTCCCCTAGCGGGCTTTCCCAGCCTAAAGTTCCTCGATGCCCGATGCAGCACCCAACACGAAAAGCACTCGGTTCATTTTGATCCGACACGGTGAATCAAATGTGATGGTTGACGGAGTCGTGGGTGGCCCGAAAACCTGCAGCGGTCTCTCCCCTAAGGGGAAGCAACAAGCACAATTACTCGGAGAACGATTTTCTCAGGGGACCGAGCCTTCAATAGACGTTGTTTATTCATCCCCTCTCCCGAGGGCTTTGGAAACGACCCAGGCTTTGCTCGCATTGTCCTCGCTTGATTTAGAAATAAATATTCATGACGAGCTGGAAGAGTTTCGCTTGGGTGAGGCGGATGGGTTGTCATGGGAGCAAGTTCGAGAGAAATATGATCTTGAGAACTTCGAACAACGCGATCCGTTTCGCTCCATTATTCCTGGTTCCGACAGCAGGGCTGGGTTCCGGCATCGTGTGGGGCAAACATTGAGTGTCATTGCCTCACGGCACGACGAGTCGACTGTTCTAATCGGATGCCATGGCGGTGTAATTTCAGCGGCGATGGCGCTCGCCTTCGGCTTAGGACCTGCGCAATGGCATACGGAATTAGCCCCTTATGTGACTTCCATCACCGAACTCGAAATTCGATCTGACGCCAACCGCGGCCGCCGTTGGATTTGCCACCGCTACAACGATGTAGCTCACCTCCACGGTACAGAGGTCGACCCACGAGAAGCTCTTTAGGAAAAGACTGCCTGGGTATCAGATTCCCGGTCAAACGACTCATAGTGAAGAATCTTGATTGAGGAGCCAACTTCAGTGCTTAACTGGTTGACTGAGACCACTTTTCGGTTAGGAGTTAAGGAGAGAAGATGCTGGTAGAGCGCATTGAAGGAAAATGGATTGACGTATTCGCTCGTGTCTTCGCGATGTGTGCTGTTGACGAGACGCACACAGCTGCGATTCTCTCGGAAACTCAAAGTCGAGCGACAAACGTGAACTTGGCTGAATTAGGTCTCGATCGTTTAGGAATTCGTCCGATTCACATAGTTCTGCCAACCTTGCGTCAAACGGCTCCTGTTCCCGTGAGATCCACCGGCGCTTCCGATGCCATTGCAGGCTCCCCCGCGGTTATCAAAGCTCTGTCATCTGTTGATTTCGTTGTTGATTGCACTGTCGAAGGGCTATTACACGCGCCGGAACTTCCGGAAATTTTAGCTGATGGCACCCGAGTGTTGATGGTGTCGAACGAACACCCTGAAGCTCTGGAAAGGTTGATGCCGACCGAAGACCTTGAACCGAAAGTTAAGTCTGGAATCAAAAAGTTGATCAAGGCGAACGAGATGCATGTCACATCAGCCGCTGGTACTGACGTAGTGGTGAACTTGGCAGATGCTCCGTGTGGAGGCGGTTGGGGCTACACCACTCAACCCGGATCGATATCTCACTGGCCAGGAGGTTTGTGCCTGGCCTTCCCGAAGGCAAATACCGTCAACGGGGTAATAGTGATGGACCGGGGAGACATGAACTTGACTTTCAAGAGGTACGTTGAATCGCCAATTACCCTGACTATCGAGAACGATTACGTAGTAGATGTCGCTGGAGATGGGACGGACGCTGCCTTATTTCGAAGTTATTCCGATGCGTGGGGTGACCGAGATGCATACGCAACGAGCCACATCGGCTGGGGAATGAACCCCGGTGCGCGTTGGGACACCTTGCCTTTGTATGACAGCAGTCAAACCAACGGCACTGAGCAACGCGCGTTCGCCGGAAATTTCTTATATTCCACCGGTGCCAATGAGCACGCGGGGCGACACACACTGGGGCATTTTGATCTACCTATGCGGAACCACAGCGTTGCCTTGGACGGCGAGCTAGTTGTTGTTGAAGGTGTCCTCCAGGGTGACCTCGCTTAATAGTTGCTCTTATGTGGGATGAAGGATCAGATCTCGCTTCGTGGATTGATCGTTGGGCAGGGCATCGGCCAGAAGCATTAGCTATCGAATTCGAGGAATTACGCACTACCTATAGCGAGTTGTCGCTAAGAATTGCTGAGGTGGCAGATTGGCTCCACGAACAAGGTGTCGCCTCCGGTGATCGGGTCGCCTGGTTGGGAACTAATAACCCGGCAGCGATCCACTTGCTACTCGCCTGTTCTCGGCTAGGGGCTATCTTTCTGCCCCTCAATTCTCGACTGGTCGTATCCGAACACCGGTGGATTTTGCAAGATGCTGAGCCACAGATTCTCATCGCCGAGCCCATGTTTTATGACCATGCTCAGGAAGCCGTTCAAAAAAACATTGTTTACCGGCTAGATGAATTAACGGAAGCTAACCACACCTCGACATCCCCTCGCGTGGGTCGACCATCCGATGCCGTTCTTCTGGCGTATACCTCAGGCACGACAGGAACCCCTAAGGGAGCGCTTTTAACTCAGCGCGCCCTTGCCTCTAATGCCGTAAACAGCGCCCACGCTCATGATTTGACTCCACAGGATCGAATTCTTACTTTCTTGCCGTTGTTCCACGTTGGCGGCCTGAACATTCAAACGCTTCCGGCGCTGATGACTGGAGCATCGGTTCTTCTACACAGGGCGTTCGATCCTGGAGAATGGCTCAGAGACGTGGAGAATTGGCAACCCACTTGGTCCTTATTCGTTCCGGCGACTCTGAATGCGGTAGCTAACCACCCTCAATTCGAACATACTGAAATGTCATCCCTCAAGGGTCTCATGGCCGGCTCTTCGACCATTCCTGAGGCTGCCACTCGGCCATTTTTTGAGCGCGGCATTCCGGTCGGTCAGGTATATGGCGCCACCGAAACCGGTCCCACGGCAATCGTGATGCGAATCGATCAAGCACACACAAGGCCTACATCCTGCGGCAAACCCGCGACATTGTGCGAAGTGCGAATAGTTGACGATGACGGGACTGACGTACCATCTGGCACAGCAGGCGAACTATGGGTACGGGGACCAAACGTTCTCAGCGAGTATTGGGGGAACCCGGAGGCGACAGCTGCTTCTATAACAGACGGATGGTTCCATACTGGGGACGTAGGGCATGCGGACAGTGACGGTTGGATCTACATAGATGACCGAAAGAAAGACGTTGTTATTTCGGGCGGCGAAAATATTTATCCTGCCGAACTGGAAAATATTCTGGCCGAAAGTTCACTTTTTGCTGAGTCGACTGTCGTTGGGATGCCTGACGTTCACTGGGGTGAAATACCAGTGGTCGTTGCAGTTGCCACGGGTGACACACAACCCAGTAGCAACGATGTTCTCGACCTTTTCGCAGGCCGGTTAGCAAACTTCAAGCACCCCAAACGGGTGGTCTGGGTTGATGCTCTACCGAGAAATGTCATGGGCAAGATACTGAAACATGAAGTCCGTGAATTACTCAATGACAACGGAATAGTTGACTGAGAAGCAAAGCAGACACTGTCAAAGGGTTACTTTCTCTCAAACGCCAATCGTCACACCAAAGGAGTCCTTAATGACTACTTCTAAGAGGGTCGCATTTATTGGTCTTGGCGTCATGGGCTTTCCCATGGCCCGGCACCTTTCAACAGCCGGTCATGATGTCGTTGTATACAACAGGACAAGCGAGAAGGCCGAGGCATGGGTTGGAGAACATGTGGGTTCGGTAGCGCTCACCCCACATAAAGCAGCAGAACGCGCGGACATCGTTTTTATTTGCGTTGGAAATGACGATGACGTTCGTTCGGTAGTTCTTGGGGATGAGGGCGCCTTAGGCGCTATGGCTCCGGGCAGCATGATTGTCGATCACACAACTGCCTCGGCGACACTAGCAATCGAACTAAGTCAGCTCTGCGCTCAGCGAGATGTGGGATTTATTGACGCTCCTATTTCGGGAGGGCAAGCAGGAGCAGAGAACGGCGCTTTGACGGTGATGTGCGGTGGGGAGGAGAGATGGTTCGAAGTGGCGAAACCAGTTATTGCCGCCTATAGCCAAGCTTGCAACCTGATTGGGTCATCTGGTGCTGGGCAACTGACCAAAATGGTGAATCAGATATGTATCGCTGGGCTCCTACAAGGACTATCGGAAGCATTGGAATTCGGTCGACGCAGTGGACTGAACCTTGATCTCGTGCTCGAGACCATCAGCAAAGGTGCTGCAGGTTCTTGGCAGATGGAGAATCGCGGCTCGACAATGATCCGGGACCAGTTCGATTTTGGATTTGCAGTTGACTGGATGCGAAAGGATCTCGGCATTGTTATCGAAGAAGCGCAACGTCTGGGAACATCGGTGGGAGTGACTGAGATGGTGGACTCCTACTACGAAGAAGTTCAAGCAGCTGGGGGTGGCCGTTGGGACACGAGCAGTTTGATAACGCGACTGCGATAAGAACTCTCTCTTTTAGTTGTGCATTAACTCTTAGTTCTAGCTACGGTTGCTCGGCGTGACTCGAAGCGAACGACTCTTAATGGGCCCTGGGCCAAGTAATCCGTACCCCGAAGTGTTAAAGGCTCTGAGCGAACCAGTTCTCGGACATTTGGACCCTGAATTCATTGCTCTGCTCGATCAAACCAACGAGCATTTGCGGACCGTATGGCAAACCGACAACTCTCTAACTTTTCCAATTAGCGCAACTGGTTCCGCTGGGATGGAAGCAGCTTTTGTGAACTTCGTAAAACCCGGTGATTGCGTTGTGATCGGAGTTAACGGCGTTTTCGGTACAAGAATGTGCGACGTTGCTACTCGGGCTGGAGCGGAAGTAGTAAAGGTGGAGGAAGAGTGGGGTCGCGCAATCGACCCACAGCGTCTACTGGACGCGCACCCTGAGCCGGCATTGATAGCAGTGGTGCACGCTGAAACCTCGACTGGTATTCGAAACGACATTGCACCGTTGGGCGCAAACAAGGGTAATGCGCTGCTACTCGTTGACTGCGTTACTTCTTTGGGCGGCATACCTGTATTGACCGATGATTGGGGTATCGATATTGCTTACAGCGGTAGCCAGAAATGCCTTGGAGTTCCACCGGGGCTGTCTCCTGTCACCATAAGTGAACGGGCAATGGAACACTTAAATCCTAAACCTCAAAGTTGGTATTTGGACCTCAATATGATCAAGGACTATGTCCTAGGGGACGGAGCACGCGCCTACCATCACACTGCTCCGATTTCGATGCTCTATGCACTGCATGCTGGTCTTGAAACAGTTCTAGAAGAGGGTCTTGAGGCGACCTGGGCTCGACACCAAGCTTGCGGTGATTTCCTCCATGAACAGTTACCGCAACTGGGTTTCGAGCTTTGGGCTCAAGAGGGTCATCGACTTCCCGAGCTGACCACTGTGACGCTCCCTGAAGGACTCGATGATGCCCAGGGGCGGAAGATTTTGTTGGAACGGTACGGGATCGAAGTAGGCGGAGGCCTCGGTCCTGTAGCTGGAAAGGTGTGGCGGATCGGCTGTATGGGCCACACGGCACGGATTGAAAACATAAACAGACTGTTGACAGCTCTCAGCGAAGTCAAAAGCGAACTGTGCTAAGCGTGCCGGTCTACGACCGACCTATGTAATACAAACAATGACTCTGACAGATAAGCCTTTAACTAGCTTGGAGGGCTACTACTGTTTGTCTACTTCCCACGGCGCGGGGCCATCCATTGGTGGATCTTCCCTACCCTCTAGCCAGCCGTTAAAACGCGGCTGTCGTTTCTCAATGAACGCCGCTGCGCCTTCGCGGGCGTCGGGAAGATGGTCAGTGACTGCAGTTTTCGCAGCTATCTCGTCTAGAGATTGATCCCACGTTAGATCTGCCGCAAGCAGAATCGAACGTTTGAGCATTCTCATGGCAACTTGTGGTCCGTCGGCAAGCTCTCGAGCGAGCGTCAAAGTTTCCTCCATAAGGTTGTTATCCGAAACAACTTCGTGGACCAATCCGAGTTCGAATGCTGTCTCCCCGTCTACGATTCGTTTGCGCATCATGAAATCCATAGCTTTAGCAACACCGAGGTGCTGCACTAACAGCCATTGACCTCCCTCGTCGGGTAACAGCCCGAATCTAAGGGTCGCGCTCCCAAGCTTTGCGGATCGTGACGCTATGCGAAAATCACACGCCAGAGCTAAAGAGAAGCCTGTTTGTATAGCGAAGCCATTGATCGCAGCGATCGAGATCTTGTCCAAGTTGCGGACCGCTGTATTGACTGCCTGAGATATCGTTCGCAAACCGTTGTAGGTTCCCGATGGATTGTGGTGTCCGTGGTGGATTTGGGGCACCTGGACGCTGTCTCCGCCGTATCCCTTGAGATCGTCGCCCGCCCAAAAGGCTTGTCCACGGCCGGTGAAAACGACGATACGAATGGTGTCGTCCATTTGAGTTTGAGTAAGTAACTCAACTAGGTCTCGCTTCATCGCAGCAGTCGACGCGTTGAGGCTTTCGGGACGATTGAAAGTCACGACAAGAATGCCTGGGTCTTCGATATTTGTCTCAAACCCGCAGTATTCGCCTTCTTGTACTGGCATCTGATACCTCCCCGGAGGTTCGAATAGTTAACGTTAGGAAAGAAGTTAGCTTGCACTCGCCTCTCAGAGCTGTTGATTGGTACGGTCGGGCAGCGTGAGAGCATCTGACAGCCCGCAATTTGAAGCTTTCGTAGATTCGTTGATGCTGCGATTCGATATCAGCGGGTCAGAAGGCCCCAGGACTCACTACATAACGCCTTTTGTCACGGACGGCTTGTTGCTCTACGTGTTTGATGAGCCCAGTCATAATCCAGAGGCGTTTCTGAAAATGCTTTTGGATCAAGAGATCGTTGTCACAAGCCAACGGACCGGAGACCTTCACGTCTCAGCGAGAGGCCGTCTTCCCACATCCGAAGAAGAAAGCTGGGCTCGTTCTGCATGCACCGAAAAGTTTTCCTACGACCAGGCCTTGCAAGACTTGGCCCTTTTGGGGCCATTAGTTGTATTAGAGGCTTCGATTTCAACCTGCGACTAAGACGGGTTGCTCACCAGCCAACGTGATTCGGTACATTTCTCTTCTACTTCCGAAATAGTCGTTGATAGCAAAGTGCTGTGTGGCACGGTTATCCCAGATTGTCAGTGTGCCTGGCTCCCAACGAACTCGACATGTGAAGTCAATTTGTTTGCAGTGTTCAAACAAAAATTTAAGTAGGGAGCTGCTTTCGGCGTTCGTTAGTCCTTCTATCCCTACGGTATATACCTCGTTGACAAACAATGACCGACGCCCGGTCAATGGATGTGATCGCACTAGGGGGTGCACTTGATGAACAACCGCAGTTTCATCTCCGTGGATGTCCATCGACGACTTGGGGTCTGGCCGTCCAAAAGTTCCTTGCGGGCCGTAGCTGCGTTCAGCCGAGTGGACCCCTTTCAAACCGAGAAGTATCGACTTCATGGATTCTGAGAGACTTTCGAAGGCTAGATATTGGCTAGTGAAAGCCGTGTCACCACCAGCCTCGGGGACGTCGACTGCGTATAGCAAAGTTGCACTGGGTGGTTTCAATTGAAAACTCCAGTCGCTGTGCCATCCGCTACCAAACAGCGGGCCTTGTTCGTCAGCTTCGCGAAGGAGTCGCAACACGTTCGGGTGGCCGTCAACCGGTGTTATGAATGGAGTGTCCCCAAATTGACCAATGTTCATCGCAAATTTCTCGAAACCATCGATATCGAAGTCTTGTTCTCGAAAAACCAGCACAGCGTTCTCCGCGAGAGCCATTTGTATAGCCTGAGCCTGCTGGTCTCCGATGTCAGATCCAAGGTCTACACCGAGTACCTCGGCCCCAAAGGCCCCGGTCAGTGGTCGTATCTCCATAATTGCAAACTAGCGCTGCAAGAGACCGTTATGTGCGCTAGGCAAGAGACATGAAGGTTGCTATCGCATATGGGGGCCCAGCGTCTGGCAAAAAACGTGACTGGGACGAGCAGGTTCAGTTTTTACGCGAAGCCGAACAAATGGGTGTGGACATCATTTGGTCAGCTGAAGCGTGGGGCATGGACGGGATAAGTACTCTTGCTTATCTGGCTGCTGTTACCGACCGTGTGCAGTTGGGCACAGGCATCTTGCAAATTTCCGCGCGTACACCTGTCATGACAGCGATGACCGCCCTGTCCATGGCTGCAATCAGTGAGGACAGATTCATTTTAGGACTTGGAGTAAGCGGCCCTCAGGTGGTCGAGGGTCTTCATGGCGTTCCATTCAGGCAACCCCTTCGTCGTCTTCGGGAAACAGTTGACATTATTAGACAGGCGTTTGCAGGCGAAAAGATCGTTTACGAAGGTAATCATCACGTTTTGCCCCTACCTGGAGGCGAAGGGAAGGCTCTACGTTTAGCTCAACCAGCAAATGACCATATTCCAATTTGGTTGGCAACTTTGGGCCCAAAGTCTCTCGCGTACACCGGCGAAGTCGCTGACGGTTGGGTAGGTACTTCGTTCGTGCCATCAGGAGCGTCGGCTACGTTAGAGCGAGTAGTGCAGGGTGCTACTGCAGCCGGTCGGGACCCGAATTCCATTGAATACCAAGCCGGAGGGGCGGTTCAATTCGGAGACGACCTCGAAACGCTCCTCGAACCCAGAAGGCCGGGTGTGGCTTTCACTTTGGGAGCTATGGGTTCACCAAGCACGAACTTTTACAACGATGCCTATAGTCGTGGAGGTTTCGAAGAAGCAGCTCGTCGGGTGCAAGAGCTATGGGTCAACAAAGAGCGCGACCTAGCGATAAAGGCGGTACCCGATGAATTAATTCTGCAAACTAATTTCTTGGGATCTACTTCCGAAGTCACCGATCGAGTGCGCGCATACCGAGATGCTGGGGTAACCGTCCTCCGGGTGCAGCCAGAAGGTGTCGACACTCAAGAGCGACTAGACAGTCTTGGCCAAATTGTTGACATAGTGCGATCGTTAAACAACGACGTGTCTATTTAGAGCGCTGGGAGACCGCCCGCTGATCTCCCGCTTTTCTCCGCACAGCGCTTAAGTCCGTCGTGCGGAAACTAGCGATTCGCGAGGACCAGAAGTCCACATAATTACGGCCATCAGATTGGAAGAACGTGGTCATAGGTCCTTCTTGTTCGTAGCTATCCGCTCCAGCAATAACTTCCGCTCGGCCGTCGACGAAGGTCAGTTCATAGTCCATGCGTGCAGAGTAGGGACTAGGCCTTGTGGGTAACTAGTCCCAAATAGGTGTGGATTTTTAGTGGGAAAGAAAATCAATTTCCACAGAGAAGACTTCTAAGGTACGCCTGGAATACCCTGTTCTTCGTCCACAACTTCATCAAACATTTCTCTGAAAGTAATGCAATGAGCGACAATGTGCAGAATTTTAGCGACGAGGAGCTCCGGGAACGGTTGACGCCTCTTCAGTACCACGTCACGCAAGAGGCCGGCACTGAGCAAGCCTTTACCGGTGACACCTGGGACCTCAAGGCGACGGGTATTTACCAATGTGTGGTTTGTGACGCCGAGCTCTTTTCTAGTGAGACAAAATATGAATCGGGATCAGGTTGGCCGAGCTTCTGGCAACCGCTCTCTGAGACAGCGGTCGAAACCAAGATCGACAACTCTCACGGGATGGTACGTGTAGAAGCTGTGTGTCATGTCTGCGGAGCTCATTTGGGTCACATCTTCCCCGATGGGCCGCAACCTACTGGTGACCGTTATTGCATGAACTCGGCGTCGATGCGTTTCGCCCCGGAGAATTCCTAGATAAGTTCTGCGTTAACCGGTGGCTCTGATTTGGTCCTCAACCGAGGGGAACAAATCGATAATCGCGTTATCCAATTCTTCTTTTACTCCTGCCAGCGGCAATACGTTAAGCACGCCTTGTCCTTTATGGATTAAGTCAATGATCTCCTCGCCAGATACCAGCACTGGAGATGAGCCGTTGATTACCAGATTCGCAGAAGCGACGTCTGTACCAAGGTTTTCTCGGAGATACGAGAACACGTCGCGCACCATCTCAAGCCTGATGCCAGCGTCAAGGAGTGTCTTTACCACTTTCAGCTCTAAAAGATCCTGATACGAATAGGCCCGCCTGCTGCCACTGCCCTGAGCATCAGCTAACGAGGGGCGAATCAGATCTGTTCGTGCCCAATAGTCCAATTGCCGGTAGGTAATTCCCACTAGCTCCGCTGTTCGTTTTCCAGAGAAACCGGATTCCACTACGCCTTCGGTCACCGCTTTGCCTCCGCCCCTGCCAGTCATCACTGCGGTCACATTGATGAAACTACGTCAATGTGATGCCACAGTACGAGCAAAACCCCCGGTAAGCAACCACCCTACGCGCGATATTTCGCGCGTAGTGCGCGAAATGTATTCCGGTTGAGCTGCGATTCAAAAATCGTCCGGGCTAACGTCATCGAGGAACTGCTTGAATTCATCAAGAAGTTCGTCCGGATCGTTGCCTTCTTCATCGGAAGATTGTGTGTCGATGACTTGCCCAGCTTCAGCTAAAACTTCTTCTGATGCATAAATCGGCGTTTCGGTCCGGACCGCTATTGCAATCGCATCACTAGGCCTTGCTGAGATTGAATGACGCTGCCCCGCTACTTCAAGCTCAATCTCGGCAAAAAAAGTACGCTCCCGCAGTTCGGTCACGGTGACTGAGGTAACGGTCGCTTGAAGGTCCTCGAGCATGGTGACTAGCAAATCGTGCGTTAGCGGTCTCGCCAGACGAATCCCTTCTATACCGCGATGAATCGCATGCGCTTCTGGGGTGTCTATAACTACTGGCAGAACACGACCTTGCCCAACCATCTCTCTAAGCAACAGCAGCGGACTATTTGAGGGTAATTCGACCTGAACCCCCAGCAACTCCATTTCAACCATGCTCTGACCCTAGTAGCCAGACGGCCTCTCGACGCTATTCAAATGGTCGAAGAAACCAGGTAAAGCAATTTGAACTTACCTATTTGAAGTTCGTCACCATTTGTGAGTGGCGTTTCACCGTCCGATAAGCGCTCGCCGTTCAAGTAGGTGCCGTTCAGGGAACCGACATCTTTCAAGAGATAGCCGGCGCTCCCCTGCTCCAACTCCACGTGGCGTCGCGAAACCGTGATGTCGTCCAGGAAAATATCGCTATCGGGATGGCGGCCGACGGTCAGGCGAGTAGACGCAATCGCATAGCGGGTTCCTGCTTGATGCCCACTAGCTACTACGAGGGCAGCGCCTGTTGCCGGTGGCTCTAGCGTGACTCCAGATTCGATACCTCCGAGAGTCTCCAGGGCTTCAGTGCTCGCTTCATTCACTGAACTAAGGGCCCGACCACAGCTGGAGCAGAACCTTGAACCCGCACTGTTTGAGTGCCCACATGCGTCACACACTTGAGCCACCCTTTACTCCTGACTCTCTTCGCTGACGAATTTCTCGTAGCTCGCAGCGTCCATTAGAGCGTCAAGTTCATTTCCCGTTGTCGGACGGATTACACACACCCATCCTTCCCCGTACGGATCCTCGTTCACTAATTCTGGTTGATCTTCCAAGGCAGAATTGACCTCGGTGATCTCACCTGAAAGTGGTGCGAAAATATCTGAAACTGACTTTGTAGATTCAATTTCAGCAAATGCGGTGTTGGCGTGAACCTCTAAACCGAGTTCCGGTAATTCGACATAGACCACATCACCCAGAGCGTCTTGTGCGAAGTCGGTGATACCAATTCGAACCACATCGTTCTCGGTTCGAACCCACTCATGATCTGTTGAGTATCGCAGTTCCGTTGGCGTGTTCATACGCCCACGCTATCCCAACAAGTGATCTTTCGGTCTACGCTTTCCTCCCAGCTCGACCCTCAAGAAGGGCATCTCGAGCCGCAGGGACATATGTAAAGCCTGACCAATAGTGGATTGGTAGCCCAGTTACAGCACACACCCAAGCACCCGCGGCGAAAAATGGGGCTAAGAAAACTTCGCTTTCGCCAGCGAGGAAGAACGGGAAGGCAAACATAAGCAAGAATGTGCCTGTTTTCCCCCACCAGGTGACCTCAATTTTTCGAGCTCCAAGGGCTGCCAGCAACAACGCGGCTATGGCGACCAGCGCTTCTCGACACAGAGCTAGCCACGCAACCCACGTCGGTACTGAACCATCGATCCAAATAGCAAAAATGCCCACCAGCAGCATCAGGCGATCGGCCGTCGGATCCAAGATTTTGCCCAGCTCGCTGACCTGGTCAAATCTCCGCGCTATATAGCCGTCGATCCAGTCAGTGGCTCCGAGCGCACCGAGCAGCAAAGCAGCAGCCCAGCGATCTTGAACTGAAAAGAGCAGCCAGAGGAACAATGGGATGCAGGCTAGTCGGCCAACGCTAATCAGATTCGGAACCGTAAATGGTCTCCACGGCAACTGGGCTTCAGTCATTGATTGCATCGTAGGCTTGATTTCATGACATCTGTTTTCACAATGATCATCCGAGGCGATTTGCCCGGGACTTTCATCTGGCAAGACGACCGTTGTGTCGTCTTTATGTCAATAAACCCTATTGAACATGGTCATGCCTTAGTGGTTCCGAGGGACGAAATAGATCAATGGATCGACCTTCCATCTGATCTCCGAGAGCACCTTTTTGGAGTCGCACATAAAGTCGCTCAAGCTCAGAAAATCGCTTTTGATTGCGCTCGTGTCGGCATGGTCATAGCTGGCTTCGAGGTTCCACACACGCACATTCATTTGATTCCGGCGAACACTATGTCAGCCATGGATTTCTCTAGAGCTGCCGCTTCTGTTGAGGTTGAAAGTCTCGAAAGAGCTGCGGAATCCATAAAGTCTGCTTTGAACGGGTGACCTTGACTACTCCCATAACGTTCCGGCAGGGACAGGAGCGATGAGGCCAACACCCTGCTGCCTCGGGTTCCCAACCTTTGGATCTACGTAGTGGGCACCCAGCGCACTATCGCTCTCCGACACCCCTAGTTCCTTAAGGCGTTGCGCATCAAAGTTCTCGTGACTCAACCACTCATCGCAGGCAGCTTCGCTGAGAGTTACCGGCATCCGGTGATGAATGTTCGACATGAAGCTGTTGGCTTTAGTCGTCAAAATAACAAATGACAGGGTGTCGTCGATTCGGCTGCGCTCCCATGCACCAGCCATCAAGAGGAGTCCGCCGTCTGGTCGATATATGTACATCGGTCTCCGCTCATTTTTTTCCCCGCTGCCTTTCCATTCATAAAATCCGTCGGCTGGGATAATGCACCTCCGGTGAATAAACGCTTCGGCAAACATTGGTTTCTCATCGACGGTCTCTAGACGGGCGTTGATGATTATCTGCGCTTTCGGCGCGGGTTGACTCCAATTGGGTCGCAGACCCCATCGCATCACTTGAACGAAGTGACCTTTAGATTCTCTTTGCGCGGCTATTGCGTAAACTTCACCTGAGGGTGCCACGTTGTAACTCGGCTCTACGGTTCTCGTCGGTGTTGACGCCGAAAAGAGGGTCCCTAATTCAGGTAAGGACGCTGTAGATGCAAATCTGCCACACACCTTCTAGGCGACCTTTGTTTGGCTAAACATAGGTGGAGCCCTTCATCTCACCGCGATCTTGACGGATTTCGACATTCACCAATGCTGGTTTCCCTGACTCGAATGCCCTCTTGATAGCGGGCCCGATTTCGTCAGCTGTTACGACATGTTCGCCGTGCCCACCTAAGGCTTCAACCACTTTGTCGTACCTAGTGCGATTTAACTCAACCGCCACTAACCGGTCTTCGCCGTACAGCATTGCTTGTGGTCTCATCATCTGACCCCATGCCGCGTCATTGCCTAGGACTCCTACTATTGGAAGACCGAAACGGACGGCTGTGTCGTATTCGAATCCATTGAGCCCAAACGAGCCGTCGCCGTAGACGATTAAGACTCTCTTGTCTGGGTGAGCTTTCTGAGCAGCAAGAGCGAACGGCATGCCTACTCCAAGAGTCCCAAGAGGTCCTGGGTCCATCCAGGTTCCGTTCTTTGGCACTTGGATCACTTTTGATGCTTGAGCAACAATGTCACCTCCATCTCCTATAACGATCATTTCATCGGTGACGGCCTCGGCAATTTCGCTGCATAAACGCATCGGATCGATAGGAACCTCGTCGCTAACCATCTGACCCAGTCGCGCTGTGTGTAGCTCATCTTCTCGAGCGCGAAGCTGATCCCGGTAAGTAGTGAAGTCGACAGCACGCGCGCCAACTTCTAATTCGGCGGTAAGGGCCTCAAAATTCAAACCAAGGTTTCCGACAAGGCCTATATCGACGAGCCGGTTGTCGCCAATCAAGGTCTCGTCTAGATCCATTTGGATTATCGACGCTGAATCGGGAATCGAATTTCCAAATCGCATTCGGAAATCCAAAGGGGTGCCAGCGAGGATCACTAGATCGGCCATCTCAAGAGCCTCTTTCCGCGTCAGGGAAAGAAAAGAGGGGTGGTCCCAAGCAATCTCGCCTCGAGCCATTCCGTTAACGAAACAGGGAATGCCTGTTTTGTTCAGAAATGCTTCCAAATGTCGACCTCCTTCACTCCACTTAAGCGAAGTACCTGCCATAACCATTGGTTTATGCGACTGAGCCAACAGTTCAAGACTCTCCGATATGAGTGGCCCGGGCGCCACGGCCGTCACTCGGTAATCTCGAAACTTCGGCATCTGGATTTCATCAAGGTCGACTTGTCCGTGGAGAACATCCATTGGGATTTCCAAAAAAGCTGGGCCCGGAACACCGCTAAGCGCGGCCCGAATGCCCGCTTCCATGTATTCACCTATGCGTGAAGTTTGGTAGCAAGCCTCGGCCCACTTAGAGACTGGTCTCATCAGCGATACGTGATCCATTTCCTGAAGCGAACCACGGCGAATATGCCGGAAAGGGCCCTGACCTCCGATAACCAAAATTGGAGAATTGGCTCGCCAGGCATTAGCTACACCAGTCACTCCGTCAGTGACACCGGGACCCGCTGTGAGAATGGCCACGCCTACTTTGCCCGGGTGTAGGCGCGCCCAGGCATCAGCTGCATGAACAGCAGCTTGCTCATGTCTTACATCGACAACCTCAATATTCTCGTCAAGACACCCGTCGTATATCCCCATGACGTGACCGCCAGACAGAGTGAAGACACATTCAACCCCTGCGGACTTCAGAACCTTGGCTACTAGTTTTCCTCCGTGCGTCATAACAATTGCTCTTCCCCGGGTGCGCTCGCAGCCGACTGATACGACTGTACGCTGCCTTGGGTGCGCGTGACTGTTCCAGCTTCCTCCGCCAACATTGGTCCTGGCTTCGATTGCTTGGCCGTAGCTCTCGATTTACCTTTCCATCTTGACGTTGGCGAGTCGCGTGGTGCGGCAGCCAAACTCGAGGAGCAACATCCAGCTTTCACTGCTTTCCGCAAAGCGGGAGGTGCAGGTGATTTATTTTCGGAAACTTCGATCCCTCCGGGCAAGGGTCTCGGGTTTTCGGGTGCGGCTCGGGTCGCGGGGCTAGCGGCAGCATCATTGCAGCGATCAGGATCCATACGCTTTCCAGAGCTGTTGTCCGGCTCGGGGGAGCTTGAGGGACACTTCGATAATGTCGCTGCTTCGATTTATGGCAGCATCACAGCCACGACTGGCACCTCAGTTATCCGACTTCTGTGCCCGCCAACGCTCAATATCGTGGTGTGGGTACCTGAAGGTAAGACATCTACAATTAAATCGCGGACGCGTCTTCCGTCTTCTGTACCGCTCGAAACAGCATCACAGGCCCTCGCTCGAAGCACTGTGTTGGCAGCAGCGATCGCATCATCTGACCTCGCCACTATTCGCGAGTGTTGCGTTGATGACCTCCATCAGCCAACTCGCCTTGCCGCCCAACCAGACTCAGCAGCCGCGATTCAGGCAGCATTAGATAGCGGCGCGTGGGGCGCTTGGTTGAGTGGATCAGGCCCGACGGTTGCTGCATTCGTGGAGAAAGACACCACTGACGCGGTCATAGCATCATTACCTTCTTCTGGACACAGCAAGCTGTTAAAGGTGGCGCAATGCGGGATCACCGTTAGCTAGCCACGATATTTACCATCTTGCCGGGAATCACAATGATTTTCTGTATCTCGTTGCCTTCCAGCAATTCTTGTATGCGCTTGTCAGCGAGCGCTGCTTGCTCCACTGTTTCATTTTCCGCATTTGCTGCCATTGTCACACGACTTCTGACCTTCCCGTTGATCTGAACGGGAATTTCTACGGTCTCGTCGACGAGCAAAGATGTGTCTGCCTCAGGGAAGCTTTCGTGTACTACTGACCCTTGGTTACCTAACCGTTCCCAAAGTTCTTCCGCTATGTGAGGGACCAACGGACCGAGCATCAAGACAAGAGTTTTCGCAACCTCGGCCGGAACCGGCTCACCAGTCTTGGTTAATTCATTATTGAGTTCGGTTATACGCGCTATAGCGGAATTAAACCTGAGCCCTTCCATGGCTTCTGCGACGGCAGCGATCGTTCTATGAGTCAGTCTGGTCAACTCTTGAGAGGGAACGACATCAACAACTGTCGGCATACCTGAATTTTCGTCAATAAGGTTGCGCCACACTCTCTGCAGTAGACGGTGCGAACCAACTACCGACTTTGTTTCCCAAGGCCGGTCTTGGTCCAACGGTCCCATGAACATTTCATAGAGCCTGAGAGTGTCTGCTCCATATGCGGAATACATATCGTCCGGCGTGACCGAATTTTTGAGGGACTTACCCATTTTCCCGAAGCTTCTAGAGACCGGCTGTCCTTCAAACAAGAAGACGCCATCGTTTTCAGTGACCTTCTCCGCATCGACGTAAATACCTCGGTCATCTTGGTACGCGGCCGCTTGAATGTACCCCTGGTTGTAAAGCCTTTGGAAGGGTTCGGGACCGGAGACGTGTCCGAGGTCATACAAGACCTTGTGCCAGAAACGGGAGTAGAGGAGATGAAGCACAGCATGCTCTACTCCACCGACATAGAGATCAACACCGCCGATTCCTCCGTCACCGCTAGTCATCCAGTAACGCTCAACGGCAGAGTCGACAAAGTGTTCTTCGTTTGCAGGGTCTAGGTACCGAAGGTAGTACCAACATGAGCCGGCCCATTGGGGCATGGTGTTGAGTTCTCTTGTGTAGGTGCGAGTCCCATCGCCAAGGTCATAGTCGACATGCACCCAGTCTTCGGCGCGACCTAGAGGCGGCTCGGGTTCGGACTCTTCATCCAATGCGCGAGGAGCCCAATCCATTAACTCAGGAAGTTCAACTGGAAGTTGGTCTTCGGGAACTGCTAACGCCAATCCAGTTTCGTCGAAAACGATAGGGAAAGGTTCGCCCCAGTAACGCTGCCGCGAAAAGAGCCAGTCCCGTAACTTGTAGGTCACTGTCCGGCTTCCATGTGCATTGTCTTCGAGCCACTCAATGATGGAACGCTTGGCTTCGTCTATATGCAGACCGTTAAGGAAGTCACTGTTAATCGCAGGGCCATCTTCAACGTAGGCCTCGCCCGAAAAACCGGCGGGGGGTTCAACTGTTCGCACAATATCGATGCCAAAGGCTGTTGCGAAGTCCCAGTCCCGTTGATCTTGACCGGGAACACTCATTACTGCTCCGGTGCCGTAACCCATCAGGACATAATCCGCGATAAAGATGGGTACTTCTTTCCCATTGACCGGTACCACGCAGTTCGCGCCGAGGTACACCCCTGTTTTTGATTTATTTTCTTGTCGTTCTAAATCTGACAACTCTGCGGCTGATCTGCGATACGCATCCACCGCTTCGCGTGGACTCGGAGCATCACCTGTCCACGCCAGGGGTGTCCCATCCGGCCAATCGTCTGTGACGAGGGAGTCCACTAACGGGTGCTCGGGGGCAAGCACCATGGCTGTGGTGCCAAAAAGGGTGTCCGGTCGGGTGGTGAACACTTTGATGGATTCTCCGCCGGAAGCCGAAAAGCTGACTTCTGCGCCTTCGGAGCGCCCGATCCAATTCCTTTGCATGGTCTTGATGGAATCCGTCCAATCCAAAGTGTCTAAATCTTCGAGCAAACGATCGGCGTAGGCTGTGATTCTCATCATCCACTGCTTCATTGGCCGCCGAAAAACGGGGTGGTTTCCTCTCTCGCTACGACCATCGGCTGTTACCTCTTCATTAGCAAGCACGGTTCCCAGAGCGGGGCACCAATTCACCGGCGCTTCTCCCAGATAGGCCAACCGCCACTCATCTAGCTCACGTCGCCGTTCTACCTCCCCCATCTCTGACCAATGTTGACCGTTCTTGGTTTCGCGTTCTCCGGCGGCAAATAGTTGTTCTAGCTCAGCGATAGGCCTTGCTTTACGACTCGACGAGTCGTACCAGCTTTGAAAAATCTGTAGAAAGATCCACTGGGTCCAGCGGTAAAAGGAAACATCAGTAGTCGCTATAGATCGCTGTTTGTCATGCCCTAAGCCAAGCCTGTCCAACTGGCGCTGCATATTGGCGATGTTTGTTTCTGTATTGACGCGAGGATGTTCCCCCGTTTGGCGAGCATGCTCCTCCGCCGGTAACCCAAAAGCGTCATAGCCCATTGTGTGCAGGACGTGATAGCCCTTCATTCTTTTGTATCGGGCGAATACATCTGTGCCTATGTAGCCGAGAGGGTGACCGACATGCAGACCCGAACCCGAGGGGTAAGGGAACATATCCATAATGAAGAGCTTTGAGGGGGTCTCGCCGCTATCTGCAAGCGATTCAGTCGAGTCCCCGGGATTAGCGACCTGGTAGGTCTTATTAGCCTCCCACCGCTCCTGCCAGGTGGTCTCAATTTGTTCGGCAAGCTGTGCGTCATAGCGGAAGAGAGGACGCGATTCGTCTAATTGGTTGTTGGGGCCGGGAGAAGATGCACTCACGAGGTCTAAGGATGCCACGCCCTAAGGCAAGTAACTCATTAAACGGCAAGGGATTGTTGTCCACTTGGTTATCTGCCCTCTAAGTGGAATACGATTCTGGCATGGCCGACGGCGACTCCGATTACGAATCTTGGGCGACTGCAGCTTCGTCCGCACTTAAAGGTAAAAATCTGGAAGATCTGACCACCAAAACGTTCGATGACATCGAACGTTTTCCTCTCTACACGAGAGATCGCAACGAAAACAGAAGGCGCGAAGACGGACTGCCAGGAGAATCATCCTTCGCTCGGGGAAGTCGAGCTTCCGGCAACCTTCTCGGGTGGGAGGTGCGACAAAGACATTTTGCAGCACGCACAGGAGTTAACGATCACATTCTCGCTGATCTTGAAAACGGTGCAACCGCCATAACTTTGAGTGGGGCACCTGACAAAGCCGAGGAGCTGCGCGCAGTGCTCCAGGGGGTTTATTTGGATTTAGCCCCGATACATCTCAGCTCAGGTAGCTCGATCGCCCAAGCTGAGGCCCTATTAGCGGTTTGCAGTGATGCCGAGAGCAAGTCCGAATCGGTGCGCAACAACCTCGGCCTGGACCCCGTGGGCCGATTAGCGCAAACGGGCCATTCAGCAGCGCCTCTCAGCCAAGAAATAAATCAATGCGCCGAAATGACAGCTGCTCTAAGTGAGAGATTCCCTTGCGTCGTTCCCATATCAGTCGATGGGTCGTCGTGGGCCAACGCCGGTGCGTCGGACTCTCAAGAACTGGGGACCGTTCTCGCTACCGGCGTTATGTGGATAAGAGCCCTAACAGAAGCGGGTATCGACATAAACAGCATTTCGGGCAAAGTCGAATTCACACTTTCCGCAGGGCCAGACCAATTTTTGACGACCGCAAAAATTCGGGCCGCTCGCGTTTGTTGGGCCCGAATTTTGCAAGCGTGTGGCGCAGATCCCTCTCTGTCTCCATTGTTTATTCATGCGGAGACCTCGCAGTCGATGATGACTAAGACCGACTCCTGGGTCAATATGCTCCGCACAACTACAGCTTGTTTCGCCTCTGCGGTTGGAGGAGCTGATGCCATTACAGTGGCGCCGTTCGACAGCGTGGCGGGTCTAGCTAACGAAACAGGCCTACGACTCGCTCGCAACACTCAGTTGATCCTTCAAGAAGAGACAAAGTTGTCCTCGGTGATCGATCCGGCCGGTGGAAGTTGGTACATCGAAGAACTCACAGATCAAGTGGCTATGTCTTCGTGGAAGGTTTTTCAGGAGGTTGAGAGGCTTGGAGGTATTGAGAACGCGCTGCTTTCTGGCCAATTGCAAGCCTCAATAGCAAATACCCGCGAAAAGCGTCGCCAACATCTAGCTGTCCGTTCCACCCCTCTTACCGGCACTAGCGAATTTCCTGATTTGGATGAGGATGAGCTGCTCCGAGAGCCTTTTCCTCAAACCAATGCACCTCAAGGCGAATACAGATGCGAACCTCTCCCCAGTTTTCGCTGGTCGGTTCCCTTTGAACAAATGCGTGAGGCAACCGGGCTCTCTTCTCGACAACCGGTGTTGTTTCTGGCGAATCTTGGCGATGTCGCGACTCACACTGCTCGGTCCACCTTCGCAAAGAGCCTTTTTGAGGCTGGAGGAATTCGGGTGGAGGGCAACGACGGCTTCGATAGTGCTGGCGACTGCGTCGAGGCGTTCTCGGCGAGTGGCTGCATAGTCGCGTGTATCTGCTCATCGAACCAGATCTATAGCGATCTCGGTGCCGAAGTGGCTCGTCAGCTGCGTTCTGCTGGCGCTCAGCACATTTATTTGGCGGGTTCTCCAGATTTGGGTGAGAACCTAGACGGAGAAATTGACGACTATGTCTATCTTGGTTGCAACGTGCTAGATGCTCTAGCCCCTATTCATCAGTTACTGTCGAGGTGAATTTCAACTGTGACTCAAATTCCTGACTTCGCAACTATCGACTTGGATCTACACGACGGGCCAGCTCCCTCTGCGGCTACCTGGGAGCAGAACTTTGCGGAACAAACGGGTGCTTCTGCCGATACGTTCGTTTGGCACACACCTGAGGGCATCGACGTTAAGTGTCTCTATACGCCTGCCGACCTTGAGGGCGACATGGAGCACACGGAAAGTTTCCCCGGATTCGCTCCTTTCTTGCGCGGCCCTTACCCAACGATGTACACCAATCAGCCTTGGACTGTGAGGCAATACGCCGGGTTCTCGACGGCCGAAGATTCCAACGCTTTCTACCGACGAAATCTGGCTGCTGGCCAAAAGGGCCTGTCGGTGGCTTTTGATTTAGCTACCCATCGTGGCTATGACAGCGATCATGAGCGAGTAAGCGGTGACGTAGGTATGGCGGGCGTTGCTATCGATTCCATCTATGACATGCGCACGCTTTTTGACGGGATACCTCTCGACCAAATGAGCGTATCCATGACGATGAACGGCGCGGTCCTTCCAATTCTCGCTCTGTACGTTGTGGCGGCCGAAGAACAAGGTGTTACTCCGGACAAGCTTGCTGGCACTATTCAGAATGACATTCTCAAAGAGTTCATGGTCCGGAATACTTATATTTATCCGCCGAAACCGTCGATGCGGATTATCGGCGACATTTTCGAATTCACAAGCCAACATATGCCACGGTTTAACTCGATTTCGATATCGGGCTATCACATGCAAGAGGCGGGAGCGACAGCCGACCTTGAGTTGGCTTACACCCTGGCAGACGGCCTGGAGTATCTGAGAACAGGACAGCAAGCAGGACTAAAGGTTGATGACTTCGCTCCTCGCTTGAGTTTCTTTTGGGCCATTGGGATGAATTTCTTCATGGAAGTAGCGAAGCTTCGGGCTGCGCGAATCATTTGGGCTGACTTAGTCCAGGGCTTTCAACCCGCTAACCCAAAATCGCGCTCTTTACGCACACACAGCCAAACATCGGGCTGGAGCCTCACAGCTCAAGATGTCTACAACAACGTGGTCCGAACATGTGTCGAAGCTATGGCTGCGACGCAAGGACACACTCAGAGCCTTCACACCAACGCTTTCGACGAAGCGTTGGCACTCCCTACTGACTTCAGCGCTCGAATAGCCCGCAACACTCAGCTGTTCCTTCAACAAGAGTCGGGCACAACGAAGGTCATAGACCCTTGGGGGGGCAGTTATTTTGTTGAACGGCTTACCCGTGACCTTGCCGACCGCGCCTTGCAGCACATTGATGAGATCGAACAAATGGGTGGGATGGCAGCGGCCATTGAAGCCGGAATACCCAAGATGCGGATAGAGGAAGCAGCTGCAAGAACTCAGGCAAGGATCGACTCAGGTCGACAAGTTGTTGTTGGTGTCAACAAATACCGACCAGAACATGAAGAAGCTGTAGACGTTTTGCGAATCGACAATGCTGAAGTTAAGGCTGCGCAAATCGCCAAACTGGAGCGCCTCAAAGCGGAACGAGATCCTGAGCAGGTCGAAAAAGCTCTCGCTGCCTTGACTAAATCAGCAGACACTGGTGATGGAAACCTCCTAGCGTTAGCCATAGACGCCGGACGGGCTAAAGCCACAGTTGGAGAAATCAGCCTTGCCCTTGAGATGGCGTATGGTCGACACAAAGCGGAAATTCGATCAATCAGTGGGGTGTACAGCAGCGAAGTGGGAGACGAAACTGGACCCGTGAACTCGGTGCGAGGCTTGGTAGAGCAATTCTCAGTTAAGGAGGGAAGGCGTCCCCGCATTCTCATAGCCAAGATGGGCCAGGACGGTCATGATCGAGGCCAAAAAGTAATCGCCACGGCCTTCGCCGATCTGGGTTTCGACGTGGATATAGGTCCGCTGTTTTCAACACCCGCAGAAGCAGCTCGTCAGGCGGTAGAAAATGATGCGCACATAGTCGGTGCTTCATCGCTTGCCGCAGGCCACTTGACACTTATACCCGAGCTGCGCGACGCACTGGCGGCAGAAGGTCGGGAAGACATCATGATTGTTGTCGGTGGGGTCATTCCACCTCAGGACTTTGAAGCTCTTATGGAGGCAGGTGCTACAGCGATCTTTCCTCCAGGCACTGTTATCGCCGAAGCAGCTAAGGAACTGTTAGAGAAGTTGCTCAGCTAAGACTTATCGTTTCCGACGAACGTGTTTGATTTTCTTTTTAGCTCTGTTGGCCCTGTAGGCGGCGCTTGACGCATTCTTGCGAGTTCCTCTGCCCAATGTTGAGTCCGCCTCGTCTAACTTCGCTTGAAAACGCTTATGAACCCAGAGCTTCTCTCCCGCTATTTCGATTTGAGACCAGAACTGTCCTCGTACTTCAAATTTTGAAGTGCGCGGCGTGCGACTAATGAAGTCAACTGGTTTACCCGGACGCCAACCTCTTGCCTTCAAGAGCACGACATCATCAGCGGTGATGGCGATGACTCTGTATCGGGCGGTCGTCAGCACGGCTACTACGGCAAATACAACTACTGAAATCGTCATGCCCATTAGAAATGAGCTGGGATCGAACACTAAGACCGCTAACAGAATGAACACGGCGAAAAACAGCATCGTGAATGGATGCAGTCCGCCTTGTGCGGGCAGGATCCACTTCACCTGTTCATTCGGTTCAAGAAACTTTTCTACTGGATGTGGCCGACTTCCTCTTAGCTGCGACATCTGTTTCGCCAGGCCCATGAGCTCCCACTTTGTCGACTCCCTCGTCAATTTACTAACAGGAACGCGCGAATTCAGAATTGATTGACAGATAAATCATCTGAGATCCACCGTCTCGGGGACCTGTACCCTCAAAGTTGTGGATCCGATACCTCCTATTGCGAGCCTCGTCGAAGGCGTGCGTTCGGCTGATCGAGCGTCGATAGGTCGCGCTATAACGCTGGTTGAGAGCAACTTGGCTGAGCATCGCGAAATGGCACAGGATCTCTTGACGGAGTTGCTGCCCTTCACAGGAGGTTCTCACCGCATCGGAATCACCGGCGTGCCGGGAGTCGGGAAAAGCACTTTTATTGAAACGCTGGGCAGCACGCTGACGGGTCGGGGGCGTCGGGTAGCTGTATTAGCGGTAGATCCCACTTCGTCTCGGACGGGGGGATCAATTTTGGGTGACAAGACCCGGATGACGACATTGGCCAACGATCCGTCTGCATTTGTTCGCCCTTCGCCGACTTCGGGCGAACTGGGTGGAGTAACCCGCATGACTCGCGAAACGATGCTGATTTGTGAGGCAGCTGGGTATGACGTCGTGTTGGTGGAAACAGTCGGTGTAGGCCAGAGCGAAACCGTCGTCGCTGACATGGTCGATTTCTTTTTGGTTCTGATGCTGCCAGGTGCCGGGGACGAGCTTCAAGGAATCAAGAAGGGAATATTGGAGCTAGCGGACATGATTGCGGTTAATAAAGCCGACGGGGCGAACGTGAACGCGGCCGAGGCAGCTGCGCGGGAGTATGAGATCGCGTTGCACTTGACGGCGCCAGCGTCGCCTCTCTGGAGCCCCCCAGTCCTCACCTGCGCCGGTCTAACAGGCGCAGGCGTCGACGACCTCTGGGACAGGGTTGAGGAGCATAGGAGCATTCTGAGTCAGGCTGGTGAGCTTGAGGGGCGCAGAGAGCAACAGAACGTACGTTGGATGTGGTCAATGCTTGATGATCGGTTGAATGATGGATTGAGAAGCCACCCATCTGTGAAAACCCTGCTTCCAGAGTTAGAAGCTCAGGTCCGCGCCGGCTCGACAACGCCTGTCTCGGCTGTGGATCAACTACTTGACGCCTTCTTGGACAACTGAGGTCGGCTCTTTGCACCTCAGCGGGCTGGACTTGACCTAGGTATATGTGAGCAGAAGCCGCTGTCGCCTAAACACCGACTGTCGGTAAAGCCGGCTTTGTTCTGTTAGAAATCCTCATCAAACGCAACGTCACCCTCGACGCCGTGTTGATAAGCCGCAACGGTTCTTTCGAAAAAGTTCGTCAACTCTTGCACGTCTTGCAGTTCCATGAAGTCAAAAGGATTTTGGGCGCCATAACGTTTGGGTAATCCAAGTTGAGCCAATCGCTGGTCTGCCACGAACTCCAAGTAGGTACGGGTATCGGCGGTTGACATTCCCGCAACTCCGCCCGACAACACGTCCTCAGCAAATTGACTCTCGACTTCAATTGCTTCTTCGATCATCTCAACGATCCGAATAGATAAGTCCTCATCAAACAACTCGGGTTCTTCTTTACGAATCGTTCTGACGACCTCAAAAGCGAAGTTCATGTGACAGGACTCATCTCGAAATACCCAGTTGGTCCCAGCAGCCAAACCGTTTAGTAAACCTTTACTCCTCAGGAAATACACGTATGCGAAGGCAGCGAAGAAAAATAAGCCTTCTATGCACGCTGCAAAGCAAATGAGATTCAAAAGGAACTGTTTACGATCTTCTTGGGTGCGGAGTTCCGTGAGCTCGTCGATACTGCCCATCCACTTAAAACAGAAGTCAGCTTTGTGTCGAATCGATGGAATGTTCTCTATGGCAGCGAAAGCTTCGGCCCGCTCGTTGTGGTCCGGAATGTAGTTGTCCAACAGAGTCAGATAGAACTGAACATGCAGTGCCTCTTCGTAGAGTTGGCGACTCAGATACATCCGAGCTTCGGGGCTATTGATGTGTTGGTAGAGATTGAGCACCAAATTGTTAGCGACAATGGAGTCACCGGTTGCGAAGAATGCCACCAGTCGATTGATCAGGTGTCGTTCGGCTGGCATCAGCTTGCGATCTAGGTCTACGACATCATCGGAGAAGTCGATCTCTTCTACCGTCCAAGTGTTCTTGATGGCGTCGCGATACATGTCGTAGAACTCTGGATACCTCATTGGTCGCAAAGTCAGATTGAAGCCCGGGTCCAAGATATTGCCGGGCGTTCCGTACCCTGTGTCGATTTGAGTTGGGGACTCTTCTAACGGCTCTGGAGAGGCAAGGTTGTGATCTGGTTCAGTGAGTGCCATTTAATGTCATTCCTAATTCTTCTATTAATCGCAGGCTTCGCAAGCTTCGGGGTTCTCCAGTGAACAAGCGATCGCCTCTTCGTCAGTGAATGGCGAGGCTTCAGTGGGGTTGCCTTCGGGTGGTTGGCCAGATGGGCCATTGGCCTCTGTTGCGGTTGTCGTTTGGTTGATTCGGGTGGCCGGCCTTGAACGCAGGTAGTACGTGGTCTTAAGTCCGCTCTTCCAGGCATGCATGTACATAGACGACAACTTGCCGATGCTTGGACTCTCCATGAAGAGGTTTAGCGATTGGCTCTGGTCGATGTATGCGCCTCTGCTGGCAGCTAGGTCAATTAAAGCCCTTTGGGGTAGCTCCCAAGCGGTCCTATATATCTCTCGCAGATCTTCGGGGATCTCGTCTATTTCTTGTATCGAACCTTCCGCTCTTTTGATTTTCTGGGCCATATCGCTATTCCAGAGACCTCGTGCTTGCAGTTCATTGACGAGATAACGGTTGATCTGGAGGAACTCACCAGAAAGTGTTTCGCGTTTAAAGAGATTGGAAACTTGCGGTTCAATGCATTCATAGCAGCCCGCTATGGAGGCGATTGTGGCTGTAGGAGCAATCGCGATCATTAAGGAGTTACGCAGACCATGTTGGCTTATGCGGTCTTTCAGTGCCGCCCACCGAGTCGTGTCGCTCGGCTCGATACCCCATAGATCAAACTGGAGGTCTCCTTGGGCTGCGCGTGTCTCAGCAAAACTGTCATGTGCACCGTTTTCAGCCGCCAAGTCGCAGCTAGCTGACAGCGCCCAGAAGTAGATTTCCTCGCTGATCCTTGTCGACAGTTGGAGAGCTTCCGGCGAGTCGAACGCTATGCCCAGCTGGAAGAAAACATCCTGCAGGCCCATGAGTCCTAAGCCAACCGGGCGCCATTTGCTATTGGAGGTTCCCGCCTCGCTCGTTGGGTAGAAGTTGATATCTATGACCCGGTCTAGGAACGGAACGGCTGTTCGCACGACCTCTCCCAAACGGTCGAAGTCAAAGGACCCGTCTCGAACAAGGCGACCTAGATTGACCGAACCCAGGTTGCAAACAGCTGTCTCTTCCTGGTTGGTGACCTCCAAGATCTCCGTGCACAGATTAGAGAGGTGTACGACATTTCCGGGTTCGCCAGTTTGGTTGCACTTCAGGTTTGATGCGTCTTTGAATGTGACCCATCCGTTGCCGGTTTGAGCAAGGGTGCGCATCATCTGGCTGTAAAGCTGTCGTGCGGGAACCTGGCGTTCATAAAGACCTTGTTGTTCGGCAGCAAGGTAGGCCTGTCGGAACTCCTCACCGTAAAGATCTGTGAGGTGTGGGACGGCTTTGGGGTCGAACATTGACCATTGCCAGTCGTTTTCGACTCGCTCCATAAACAGGTCTGGGATCCAGTTAGCGAGGTTAAGATTGTGAGCCCGTCGGGCCGTATCGCCTGTGTTGTCCTTTAATTCGAGAAAGTCGTCTAGGTCGGCGTGCCAGGTCTCGAGATATACGCAAGCCGCGCCTTTACGTTTGCCACCTTGGTTGACCGCTGCTACTGAAGAGTCGAGGGTTTTAAGCCAAGGGACTATCCCATTGGAGAGCCCATTGGTCCCGCCGATCAATGATCCTTTAGACCGGATTCGGTGCCACGCGACACCGATACCACCCGCGAACTTAGAAAGTTGCGCTATGTCGGTGTAGCGCTTGTATATGCCCTCTAGAGAGTCTTCGGGGCTGTCCAGCAGGTAGCACGATGACATTTGTGGATGTGCCGTTCCCGAGTTAAATAAAGTTGGGCTTGAGGTCAGATATTCAAGGCTCGACATCAACTCGTATAGCGTGATCGCCTCGTCTGGAGTGCGAGCTAATCCACAGGCAACTCTTAGTAAGAAATATTGGGGAGTTTCGATAACTGTTCGCTCGGTGGGATGCCTGAGCAGATAGCGATCGTAAATAGTGCGTAAGCCAAAGAACTCGAAGAGGTTGTTGCGTTCCTCAAGAACGGAGTTATTGAGTTTCCGAGCATGTACTTGCACGAACTCGAGGACTCCATCGTGGATGAGACCACATTGAGCACCCAATTCGATGGACTGGCTAAACGAGTAGACGTTTTGGTTCTGGACTTCTTTGTCTATGAACGTTCCCAGGAGCCTGGCGGCTAGCCGAGAGTAATTCGGCTCTTCAACTATAAGAGCCGCCGCCGTACGTATAGAAAGCTCGTCTAGTTCGGTGGTAGTAGCCCCGTCATGTAAGCCCGAAATGGTTCGTGTAGCGATACGCATTGGGTCGACACCTGGTAACTCAGTGGCGCAACGTTCAACTGCCCGGACGATCTTGTTGACGTCAACCGTCTGTTTGCTGCCGTCGCGCTTTTGTACCTGCATCCCGGTTGCGGCGCTGCCTCCAGCTACTTCCTCATCTGTCTTGGACTCCGCCTGATCCGTGATCGCCACTTCCGCTCCTCATCTGCCACTTCCGGCTCATTCAATTTGGCTGCCCGCCGATCAAACGATTCCTTCCCTAACTTGCCCGACCCTGTGTGGGGCTCGGGGTTCGTCAAGGGACTGAATCAGATCATCGACCCAAATCAATTAAGTTCCGGACTTGTGATTACACCCGTGTAGTTACAACGTTGTCAAGCATCTGTACCGGTCTCTTTGCTCGCGCGCAAGCCCAATTATTGAATGATTTATGTTTCTTAAGCCGCAGGGGCGTCAGTGGTCGTCACCCTACGTGGTCATTTTCTCGTCTTTTGGAGCTTTCATCTGTACGGCTCAACTGGCGGGTATCGTTTCACCACGAGGTGATGGGCGTGAAGGAAATAGTGGTCGTCGGCGCATCGCTGGCTGGTCTTCGTATCTGTCAAAATCTTCGCCGAGCGAACTTCGAGGGCAACTTGACCCTTGTGGGTGCAGAAAAGCATCTCCCATATGATCGTCCGCCATTATCGAAAACAATGCTCAGCAGTGAACAGGACCCGGGCGAACTCACCCTGGTTTCTGATTCTGAGTTAGCGGAACTGAATCTAAATCTCATTCTTGGGTCGCCAGCGACGCGACTCGACACTGCTGCACGCGCGGTCACGGTGGGTGACGAGAAAATTTTTTATGACGGGCTCATAATCGCTACTGGGGCCCGCGCAAGAAAATTGTTAAAAACTGATGACATGGATGGGATTCACACTCTCCGGACCATCGAAGATTCACTAGCCATTCGGTCCGCTCTTCACTCGAGTTCGTCGGTGGTCATCGTAGGTGCGGGGTTCATCGGATCCGAGGTGGCAGCAGCAGCTCGACATCATGGATGCGAGGTTTCGATCATCGAAGCTGGTGGGGCTCCTCTAATGCGCGGGTTGGGCCTTGAGGTTGGCTCTGCTTGCGGACAGCTTCACGAATCCCACGGAGTCAACTTGCGGGTCGGCGTTCAGGTCCAAGATTTTTATGGAAGTCAAACTGTGGAGGAGGTTCAGCTGTCTGACGGCAGCCGGATCGCAGCAGATTTAGTAGTGGTTGGTGTTGGCGCCACTCCCAACACAGAATGGCTGAACGACTCTGGCCTAACGATCGACGATGGGGTTGTCTGCGATGCGAGCCTCAATGCAGGAATTCCTGGAGTTTACGCCGCAGGTGATGTAGCTCGAGTTCCTAATCAGTGGATGGGCGGTGGGCCTTTAAGAACCGAGCACTGGACCACGGCTACTGAGCACGCCGCTCTCGCTGCTAAGAACTTGCTGCAACCCGCCGATAGCACTCCTTACGACTCAGTCCCCTTTGTTTGGTCGGACCAATACGAAGATCGCATTCAAATTGCAGGCGACACTGGTGGCTTCGACGAAGTTTCTTTTCTAATAGGTTCGGGAGACGAAGAAGCTTTCGTAGTCGGCTATAGGAAAGGTGAGCACCTTGCAGGAGTGATGGCGCTGAACAGTATGCGGCCGTTCGTCCAATACCGGCGCTTGCTGATGGCGCGTGGCCAGTGGAGTCAGGCTCTTGATTTAGCTCAAGAAATGGACGGTTAGTTCAAAATGAGAACGCTTCAATTTTCGATCTTACGCAGGGACCCTCAGGAACTGGAAAGCAACTACTTTCAGACCGCGGAGCTAATTGCCCTGTCTTCTTCAAGCAGGTGACCGCCGTGCCGAAGGAAAACTCATCAGTGACATCAGTCGCTGTGTTTTGTGCGTCCTCTTTGGGAGCAGTAAACGAATTTGCCGACCTTGCTAATGCACTCGGCGAACATCTAGCGGAACAACAAGTAACGCTTGTGTTCGGTGGGAGTGATTCGGGCCTTATGGGCGTTCTGGCAGATGCTGCAATCTCCAAGGGCGGGAGGGTGATCGGGGTCTACCCTGAGGGCACCTTTTCGCGAGACGTTCGGCATCGAGGCGAAATCGACCTGAGGTTAGTTTCGTCAATGCACGAGAGAAAGCTAGAGATGTTCCGCTTGTCCGACGCCGCTGTCGCCCTACCGGGCGGTCTCGGAACCCTTGACGAGGTGGTGGAGCTCTTACTTTGGACGCAGCTAGGCATTCATCAGTTGCCGTTAGCGCTGTTAGACCAAGGGCTGTTCTGGAACAAGTTCGAAGAGTTTTTAGGTGAAGTCGAATCGAGCGGGGTTTTGAACTCCACGTGGCGCAAGCATGTCCTCAGAACTTCGGAGCCGGAATCAGTTTTGGGCATTCTTGAAGATCTCAAATTTCAGATGAAATGACTCTTTGGGTTTAGCTTCGAACAATCTCCACAGACACAGCAATGTGACCCCCCTCCAAGAGGAGACGGATCACATTGGTGTCGGGCTGAGAGGATTTGAACCTCCGACCCCTGGTCCCCCAGACCAGTGCGCTAACCAAACTGCGCCACAGCCCGCGACGACGTCACGATACAGGGGCTATGCCACCGATCCGCAACTCGTGGGCACCTCAACCTATCTGTTGTAGTCCCCAGTAAATTCCTTGCAAAGCTCGCCATCCCAGGTAGATCACTGCGCCCACCAACACAAGCCAGAAATGCCAAGGGACCGATCCGGCTCCTTTGGGGTCAGCCAGCCAGTTTCCGCAAGCTGGACAATCGCCGTTCTCGGTCAAGAGACCTAAGTCAACATCACGGTCGCAGGCCTCGCACCAGGTCATGGCCGATATTCGATCATCGAATCGGCCCCATAGCCAAACTGTTGCGGCAAGAGTTTATCCCCGTCTACGAAGTCGGATCTTTATGGGTGTGGCACCCAACGAGAACTCTTCTCGTAATCTTCGCTCAAGGTACCGCACGTAGCTCGAAGGTAACTCTTTATTGGTGAAGAGAGTGAAGGTTGGCGGGTGCGCTGCTCCTTGCGTTGCGTACAAAACACGACCTCCGTGAGGAGCCGGTTGCGCAGACTGCGCTAGCTGGATTACCTCGTTGACTTTACGAGTGGGCACGCGCGTTTCATAAGCATCAATCGCGGCTTCCAGCGCTGAAACAAGACGGTGAACCCCGCGACCGGTAAGCGCGCTAATTCTCAGAACTGGAGATTCACCTAAAAAGTGAAGGCGTCGGCCAATCTGGTACATCAATTCGTCTTTTTCTTCCTGTTCGACCATCTCCCATTTGTTGAGGAGGACCACTATGGGGCAGCCTGCTGCGTCAACACGTTCTGCCAAACGTTGATCCTGAGTAGTAACCCCTTCGGTCGCATCAATTACGAGTAATGCCACATCCGCTTTATCAATCGCTCGTAGGGCCCTCAGATTGGAGTAGTACTCAGTGTCGTCGTCAACGCGAGCTTTTCTTCGCATTCCTGCCGTATCGATAAATCGCAGCGGACCAAGTTCTGTCTCGACCACTGTGTCTATTGCATCACGAGTCGTGCCTGGCATGTCATGCACAACCGAACGGTCGTCTCCAATGAGGCGATTAAACAAGGTCGACTTTCCGACGTTGGGTCGGCCTACGATTGCCACTCCGGGAATTTCGTCGACATTCGAAACTTCTTCCTCTTCAACATCATCTGGCGACTCAGGTTCCGCAGCAGGCAACGCGCCAATAATTTGATCGAGGAGATCCCCAGTGTTGCGACTATGCAAGGCCGAAACGCCCAGAGGGTCTCCCAACCCGAGGGATAAGAATTCCCAAATATCGACATCTCGAAGGGGGCTGTCGATTTTGTTGACCACGAGGAGAACCGCCACATCGGCACGCCTCAGGAGTGACGCGACACGACCATCTTCTTCGGTCATTCCTGTCGTGCCGTCGACCACTAGAACAATCAGGTCAGAGTCCTCGATAGCTTTTTCGCTCTGAGCAGAAACTTTGTCGTCAAGCTCATTGCCCGATGGCATCCAGCCGCCGGTATCCACTAGTTCGAAATGGGTTCCGAGCCATTCAGCTTCGAGGGCCTTTCTGTCTCGAGTAACGCCTGGCCGCTCTTCTACAATCGCCTCTCGTCTACCAAGAATGCGATTAAACAACGTTGACTTTCCTACGTTGGGCCGCCCCACGATAGATACGACCGGTAACGCCGTGTTAGCTGTCATAACGCCACTCCAGGTAATTCGTTTGTTCGTCGACCCTCTAGCGCGAGTCGTAAGTCAGCGCCGTTAGTCGGGACAATTTCAACGAGTTTCGGTAGCTCCTCAACGCTTACTCCGTCTAGAAACTTGCCGTTGTTGAGGCAAACATCAGGAAGTAAGTATCGATGACCTTCGGGTTCTAAACCCAGAGCGGTTTGCACATCTACGCCCGCCATGAGCCCTGTGACCTTTATGTTGCCACCGAAGAATTTGTTCTTAACTTCGATAATGCGAACATCACTTCTATCTAGGTCTGCGATCAGCGGGTTTAGGACTTGTGCCCCGTATTCACCAGTAAGAATTGCAATCGGAGCATTCCTCTTCGGCTTTATGCCGAGCAGGTTGATTTCGGTCGTTACACGATTCGAATTAGTCGGTACTTCCCCTGAGCGATTAGAACCCTGAGAAGAGCGAAGGCTCCGATAGCCCTCTGGCGGAGCGCCATCTACCCATTGAAAGAAACCGGACCGGGTCCCTATCGTCGAATCAGACTCAGACGTGAACTCCAATTCGAAGGCCCTCGCCATTCCTATGCCGTCTTCATGCATAGCGAAGTCTCCATAGCTTTCAGCTTTGGGGAATGCCTCACCTGCTAACAGGTAGTACTCGTCGGCCGCATAAACGAGTCTGCGATCCAAGGTTTTGGTGTAACGCTCCTGCCAAAGGTGGACAATCTCAAGAACTCTGCGCGCTTCTTGTTCGCTGTGAGGTCGCATTGCCGGTTCGGTGTTGTAGTCACTTACTCCCAGTGGCACCACCGCCAGAGATTGAAGTTCAGGAAATTGGTCTAGGACTCCCAAGAGCGTGTCATCGAGTTCGTTGCCGTCATTAATTCCCGGACAAACGACGACTTGACCATGAATTTCGATGCCGAAGTCAAGCAATGCTCGTAACCATCGCAAACTGTACCCGCCTCGAGGGTTCTTCAATATTCGACTCCGGAGAGCCGGATCGGTCGAATGAATGGACACGTAGAGCGGAGAGAGGCGTTCAGAAACAACGCGTTCTAGATCAGCTTCGGTGAATCGGGTGAGGGTGGTGAAATTGCCATACAGAAACGACAGTCGGTAATCGTCATCTTTTAGGTAGAGACTTCGTCGCATCCCTTTTGGCAGCTGGTAAATAAAACAGAATTCGCAGTGGTTGTCACAAGTCCTGACGCGATCGAAAATTGAAGCCTCCACTTGAGCGCCTAGCGGCTCGCCGGCGCCCTTCTGAACTTCGATTTCCAGCTCTAAGCCACCTCGCTGCAAGCTAAGAATTGGGTCTGCCTCGTCGACAAGTACTTGCCAGCGAATGACATCGGTGGGTACCTCTCCATCAATCGCGACAATCTCATCACCCGGCAATAAGCCAGCGATATCTGCTGCGCTACCGGGGATCACCTCAGCGATTAGGGGAAACGACATGTTCTTTAGGATACGGGTGCGCCGGGCAGACGCCCGGCAACCAAGCTCAAGCAGATAACCTCAGTTTCGTGAGCGTTGAGCAGGTTCTGTTGGCTTCTCCAAGGGGTTTTTGTGCTGGGGTCGAGATGGCAATCAAAGCTCTTGCTTGGATGGTGAGGGCGTTCGATCCACCGGTGTACTGCTACCACGAAATTGTTCATAACCGCTTAGTCGTAGATCGTTTTCGGCGACTGGGAGTTGTATTCGTCGATGACGTGACAGAAGTACCAGAAGGCCGGCCTCTGATGCTTTCCGCTCATGGTTCAGCACCTGAAGTGGTCTTGGAGGCAAAAAACCGCGGTGGGTATGTGGTGGATGCTGTCTGCCCGCTCGTAACTAAGGTTCATCACGAGGTTCGCGTTCGTTCATCGAAGGGATATCAGATTGTTTATGTCGGCCATGAAGGACATGAGGAAGCTGCGGGGACAGTGGCCGTCGCCCCCGATCACATACACCTTGTTGAAGATACGACTCAGGTTGACGAACTACCTGAGTTTGATGCGCCTATAGCTATGTTGGCTCAAACCACGCTTAGCCATAGAGATTGGCAAGGTGTTTTGGAAGCGACTAGGGAAAGATTCCCTGATGTGTGGATGCCCGGGAGAAGCGACCTATGTTTCGCAACAACAAACCGGCAGTCGGCTCTCTCAGCGATAGCCGAGCGGTGTGATGCAGTAATAGTCATCGGGTCAGCTAACTCGTCCAACACTATGGCCCTCGCACAATTAGCCGAGAGCTCGGGATGCTCTCATGTGTATCGCATTAATTCTGCTGACGAACTCCCATCCGACCTTCAAGGGATTGTGGGAGTGACCGCTGGTGCTTCTGCCCCAGAGGAGCTTGTCGAAGCCGTAATTGAGAAATTGTCGCCTCGAGCGGGTGTCGAGGAACTCAAGATCACTGATGAAGACGAGTACTTTCCGCCACCCAGGGAACTTCGCGAACTGCTGTCCGCTTTGGAGACTGCCGTATATGCACTACTTGCGGTGCCCCACGACGCTCGGATGGCGCCTCTTGACCGAGAGACCGCCGCCAGTGAAGTGCTGGCCTCTCTCTCTAACTAGAGCCTGTGTTTCAATCCCCTTCTTTTTCGCTCTCTAACTTCATATCGGGGTCGTAGACGTTTGGGTCCCCGCATACAACTTGAGCTCGATCGAATAGGGTCTGGATTTCCTCGCGCAGCGTTTCAGTCGTAGCTCTCACTTCGTTGCGGGAGAGCCGACCCTTGTCATTCAAGGGTGGAGGGGGTATCGGCTTCCCAATGATGACGTGGATGCGTCTGGGATATAAGAACTTGGAACCTCTGGGCATCGCCTTAGCTGTTCCGCCGATTCCCACAGGCACGATGGGAACTTGAGTTTTGGTAGCCAAATACGCAGCACCGTCAAATAATGGAAAGACTCGAGGCCCGTCTTTTCGCTCGCCTTCAGGGAAGGCGACTACCGCATCGGTTCCACTTTCCAGAACTCCTAGCGCCGTGACCAGAGCGGCTCGATCAGCGCTACCCCGACTTACGGGGAAACATCCGATCGTTGTGAACAGCCACCCAAAAAAGCGATTTTTCCACATGGACTCCTTACCCATAAATCTCAATCGGCGAGGTACGCACGCCTGCAGCGGGGTATCGATGTAGCTACGGTGATTAGGGGCCCAAACACAAGCTCCCGCCGGAATGTTTTCGACGCCCTCGATCGTGATTCGGTTCCACAATTTGAAGACACCCCAGAGCAAATATTTGAGGAGTCGGTACATGAAACGGTTGTACCAGTGGGTTCTTTGGTCTTCGTTCATATTGGTGGTTCCCATTAGCCAGCTACCAAACCGCGGAAAATTGTTGCGAGATCAGACACCACGTCTTCAATACTCAAGCCACTTGAGTCGAAGATAATGGCGCCTGGAGCTACCAATAACGGAGAGTCTTGTCGCGTAGAGTCGATCTGGTCTCTGCGTTTCAGGTCCTCTAAGACAGATTCCAAGGTTTGTTCTGAGCTTTCGTTGAAACGCCGCTCCGCTCTTATCGATAAATCGGCGGTAAGGAACACCTTGAGTAGGGCATCCGGGAAGACCTCTGTCCCTATATCCCTACCTTCCATGACTCCTCCTCCAAGACTGGTTGCCCACTCCCTTTGTCTTGGCACCAACACTTGTCTCACCTGGGTATTTGCTGCGACGACGCTAACCATTTGGTTGGCATCCGCGCTTCTGATGTCTTCTGTTGCGTCGACGCCGTCGATAAGGATTCGCTCGTGAATTTCGATGTTCGTCTCTCTCGCCAATTTGGTAACTGCGTCAGCGTCCTCTATGTCGACCCCTGCCCTCACTGCTGCAACTGCTACGGCTCGATACATCGCCCCAGTGTCAAAATGTGGCAAATGAAGCTCTGCGGCTAAGCGCTGCGCCACCGTCGATTTACCCGAACCCGCAGGGCCGTCTATAGCTATGACAGACGTAACGCCTGAACGTTCTTGCGCTCTTGGTCGAAGTTCTTCAAGCCGGTCAAAAAACTCAGGAAAGGTTTTGTTTACACAATCGGGGTCGAGAACCTCCATTCGGGGTACACGAAGCCCGAGAAGAGACATGGACATAGCCATTCGGTGATCGTCGTATGTATTGATGGTTGCGCCCCTGAGAAGCCATTTGTTTGGACGCACCAGCAAACCATCGGGCTTTTCGATTATTTCGACACCGCACTTAGAAAGCTCAGTGGTCATAGCCGTTAGCCGGTTTGTTTCCTTAGCTCGAATGAAACCGATGCCAGTGATCTCGACCTCTGAATCAGCGAACGCTGCGACTGCCGCCAGTGTCTGTGCCGTGTCAGAGAAATGTCGCAAGTCAAAACTTCCGCCGCCTATATGGTCCCCTTCAACTTCGATGAATCTGTCGCCCCAAGTTACTTTTGCTCCGAGATCTTCGAGCACGCTCACGAATTGAATGTCGCCTTGAATACTTCGTTCATCAAGCCCGTCGACGCGGACTTTGCCTTGGGTGATCACTGCGGCACCAAAGAAATAGGACGCTGCCGTCGCATCTGGTTCAATTTCAAGCGCAGTAGCCCTATATCCGCTGGGTGGAACAACATATGTCGATTCATCCAGATTGGTTACTTCAATCCCGAAATCTCTCATCACCTCGATGGTCATGTCGATGTAAGGGCGGCTGACAGGTGTGCCCAACAGCTTCAGCGTTAAACCCTCGTCACATAGGGGGGCTGCCATCAAGAGGCCACTAACGAATTGGCTGCTGGTGTCTGCAGTTATCTCAACCTCGCCGCCCGCGAGACCGTCAGCTTGAATCTTGATTGGTAGGCCGCCCTGTGCTGCTGTTTCCTCCAGACTGCATCCGAGCGACCTTAAAGCTGCTATCTGCTCCGCAAAGGGTCGAGAGCGTAATTGTTGACTTCCGTCTAGCGTGGCCGGACCGTGACCGGTGGCGAGAACCGGCAGGAGGAACCGTGAGGTTGTTCCCGAGGATCTACAGTCGATAACCGATTCATTTAAGCGAGGTCGCCCACCCAACCCAGTTATTTCCAGAGTCAACTCCGAAGGGTTTTCTTCGACTTCGACTCCTAAGGATTTGATAGCACCCAGCATCGCTTTGGTGTCGTCAGCAAAAAGCACTCCTGACAATCGGCTGGTTCCTTCTGCTAGCGCTGCGCATAGCAATGCCCGATTGGTGTGGCTTTTAGAGCCAGGCACTTGCACGGAGCCAGTACCTGCGGCGCCGAAAGGAGTCATAACCGCGCTCTTACTCATGCAAGCTCTCTAGTGGTTGGTTTATAGCCTTGGCCTGCCAGAACGGCTAGGAATCTCTGAACTTCTGCCCTCGCTACGATTAGGACCAGCACTCCTTGAGCGCCTTCGGTTGAGTGAGCAACTTCGATATCCGCAACGTTCACGTCACAATCCGCTGCGAGCATGGTGATATTAGCAATTTGTCCCTTCCGGTCCGGAATGGGGATCCTCACTTCGATCAGGTCCTGGGGTCGCACGTATCTAGATGGAAGATTGGTGCGCGCTCGCCGGGCTTGCGTCAAGACGTCTGTCAGTCCATTGCGATCCGAGTCTGCGACGATGGAGCGAATTTGCTGAATGCGTTGGGAGAATTCGTCCAAGACAGCGACGATCGCTTCTCTATTTTCTTCGCAAATGTCGAGCCATATTTCGGGGTGACCGGCCGCTATTCGAGTCATGTCTCGGAATCCACCTGCCGCCAACCGCAACAACGGGGCGTCATCTAGCGCACGGTCGTCGGCGAGGCACATCAGGCTGGCGGCGGTCAAGTGCGGGACGTGAGACACGATCGCGACCAGCGCATCATGACGTTCGGGAGCCATGGTGACAACATCGCACCCCATTGAGCTCACTATGGTTTGAAGATCGCGAAGGCCTAGATCATCGGTTCCTTCGGTGGGTGTCAGCACCCATACAGCCCCATCAAAAATTCTTGGGTCTGCTCCGTCCACCCCTTCTTGCTCAGACCCGGCCATGGGATGGCCCGGAATAAAGCGCGAGTTGCGAATGTTTTGCGAAACAGCTGTCTTGACGCTCCCTGTATCGGTCACTATTCCTGTTGTCTGTTCCAATGCATTAGTGACTTCAGCTTCAAGCGCACTCGCAGGAACGGCTACAACTGTTAGCTCGGCGTTGCTGTCTATGCCTATATCGTCGATGACACCCAGTTCGCGGGCGCGTTGGACTCGACTCTCCTGTATGTCTTTGCCGGTTACATGCCACCCAGCGTTCTTGAGCGCTAACGCGACAGATCCGCCTATTAGACCAGTCCCCACGATTTGAGCATGGCGAGTCTTGCTGTTCATGATCGTGTCAGACCTATCCATTCTAGGTGATGTCGTCTTCTGAAGATGGTACCGAAGCCTTCCCGAAAGCCTGAAGTGAGATTAAGAATTGGCTGAGGCTTGATATAGGGATCGAACTTCTTCGCTGCTGAGTTCTCGCCACGATCCAGCCGCAAGACTCGAGTCTGTTACCGGACCAATACGTACGCGAACGAGTCGAATAACAGGGTGACCAACGGCGGCGCACATTCGACGTACTTGCCTGTTGCGGCCCTCGTGGATAGTCATTCTCAAGAGTCCCTTTTCTGGCATGGAGACTTGAGCGGGAGCAGTCATTCCATCTTCTAATTGAAGGCCTTCCCGTAACTTTCTCAATGCTGAGCGTTGCGGGACGCCTTCAACATGAACCAAATATTCTTTTGGCACACCAAAGCTAGGGTGAGTTAGGCGGTGAGTTAAGTCACCGTCATTTGTCAAGATTATGAGACCTTCACTATCTGCATCGAGTCGCCCCACCGGGTAAACCCTGGTTGCAGACGGAACCAAGTTGACGACAGTTTGCCTATTCGCTGTATCGCTAGCTGTGGATACGACGTCACGCGGCTTATGCAGTAGGTAGTGGACGAGGTTTGGGTCTCTCAAAACTGGAATTCGGTCTAATTCAATATGGTCGGAGTCAGCTACTTTGTCGCCCAGCGCTGCTACTTGACCATTGACAGTCACCCGTCCAGCCTGAATCATTTCCTCGCTGGCGCGCCGGCTTGCAATACCCGCTCGCGCTAGAACCTTCTGGAGTCGCTCGCGCGACTCCTCGCTGCTCACTTCGGGGGGCTCGCGTCTTGAGCGTCAGTGGCCGTCTCATCTTCAAGTTCGGTTTCTTCGCCGAGCAAGACGGCCTCAAGGGTTTCAACGACCTCAGCTTCTGGGACGAAGTCGCTGAGGTTGGGTAACTCGTTGAGGCTGTCGATGCCTATTCCTTCAAGGAATAATGCAGTTGTTCCGTACATCGCTGCGTTTCCCGGTCCGGGGTCTCGGGCTACCTCTTTGATATAGCCGCGTTGTTGAAGGGTTCGGGTTACTCCATCCACATTTACGCCACGTATTGAAGCTATCTGTGCCCGCGAAACAGGCTGTTTGTATGCGACTATGGCCAAGGTTTCCAGCGCTGCGCTCGACAGTCGAGTCGATTGTCCTTCAAGAACGAAGCGTTCTACGTATGGAGCCTGCGCATCAGATGTCTGATATCGGTATCCCCCGGCTATGCGCGAGATCGTAAATCCACGCTCTTCTTGTGCATAACTGTCCGCCAAGTAGTCGCAGAGAGCTTCAATTGTTTCCACGCTTACCTCTAAGAGCTGCGCAAGAACAGTTGGTGGCACGGGGTCGGTGGCGACGAGAAGGATGGCTTCCAGAGCGGCTCGAACGTCGGCGGGGACCAATGTGGGATCAAGGTCGGGGAACTCGCGGTTGGTTACATCTGAGTCCATTAGTGAACCTTCGTTTTCTAGTTGCGCTGCCAGAACCTCGAAGGCATCAGCATCGTCATCAGCCGTCATAAGACTCACCGCCACTGGGGACTAGTAACTCTTCTTCGTTGCCGGTCCAGGTGAGCGTTATATCTCCGAACCGCTCTTTTTGTTCTAGGTCGATGTGTCCTTGTTTGTAGAGCTCAAGGATCGCCAGGAAGCGAACCACTACCTCGATCCGGTCGACCAGCCCTCCAGTGAGTTGTCTAAAACTGGCTGTCCCCAGTCGGGGAAGTTCGTCGATGATTTCAAACATTGCGTCTGTCACTGACGCCGTGACTGAATTGACGTGGCCTAAATCGACTTTTTCCACCGCTGTTGGAGTGAGCGCGCTCACTAAAGCCATCGTTAGGTGGCTCGGCTCGATGCCATCGAGTAGGTCTGGCGCAAGGGCTAGGAAATGCTGGTCAGGGCCGGTTGTTCGTGGGTAGCTGGCTGAAGCGTCGTTGCTCATTTGACGTAAAGCAGAAGCTGCGCTTTTGAAGGTTTGACATTCGAGGAGTCGGGCAAGTAAGAGGTCTCGTTCCTCCCATAGAGCAAGTTCTTCGTCGAGGTCTCCATCGTTTTGGTCGGGTAATAGACGACGCGTCTTCAGTTCAACAAGAGTTGCTGCGATCAATAGAAATTCTGTCGCTAATTCGAGATCGACCCTGGAGGCAGAGGGATTCGTTTCTTGGGAGGCGCCTAATATTTTGTCCATTTCAGTCAGATACGCGTCGACTATCGCTGTGAGCGATACCTCATAGATGTCGACTTCTTGGTCAAGAATAAGTCGCAGCAGAACGTCGAATGGGCCCTCAAAGACCTCTGTCTGAACCGCATAGGGCATTGCATAACGATAGCGGAGCAAATCACATTGATGTAACACGCTTAGCCTATCTTTTCGGGCTCCCTGGTCTCTCTGGCCGTCTTCTGCGGTTTCATGCTCTGGCTCGGGTACTGTCAAGTCCATGACGAGAGTCCTGTCTGGTATCCAACCCACTGGAGATATTCATCTCGGCAATTATCTTGGGGCCCTTCGCCAATGGGCGGTTGATCAACACGAGCATGACAGCTTCTATTGCGCTGTCGATCTGCATGCAGTGACAGTTCAACAGGACCCCGAAGAGTTACGAGCAAAGACCTTGGAGACAATGGCGACATTGGTCGCAGTCGGCTTAGACCCTGAGGTGTGCACGTTATTTGTTCAGAGCCATGTGCCTTACCACACAGAACTATCGTGGCTACTTGAGTGCACCGTCTCGTTCGGGGAACTTCGTCGGATGACGCAGTTCAAGGACAAGTCCACGAAGCAGGGCGATGGAGGTCAGGAGCATGTCTCAGCTGGTCTTTTCACTTATCCGGCACTCATGGCAGCTGACATTCTGATTTACGATGCCGACCGGGTACCCGTCGGAGATGACCAGCGACAACATTTGGAGTTAACCCGCGATATCGCGGAGAGGTTCAACTCTCGCTACGGAGATACCTTTGTGTTGCCATCTGCTGCTATTCCCAAGATCGCGGCGCGTGTGATGGACCTCCAGGAACCAACTAACAAAATGTCGAAGTCAGCCGATTCAAGTTTGGGCACCGTGGGTATCTTTGAGGACGTCTCGTCGATTGCAAAGAAATTTAAACGTGCCGTTACGGACTCAAGTAGCGAAGTGCGTTTCGATTTCGAAACGAAACCTGGTGTCTCGAATCTTTTGTCAATTCTGGGGGCGGCAACGGAAAAAGACCCTGAAGAACTCGCTGAGGAATACACCCAATATGGCCCACTTAAGGCCGATGCAGCAGAGGCTGTAGTCGACGTTCTTAAACCGGTGCAGTTGCGGCGGTCTGAACTTCTTGCTGACCCTGCTGAACTTGACCGGATTATTGCCCGCGGCGCAGAGAAAGCGTCGGAAGTGGCGGCGGTAACGGTCCGCCGAGCTAAAGAAGCAATGGGATTCTTATCTCCCAGCTAACTACGCTGTGTTGCAAATTAGAGTTGCGTTTCGCCGTTTCTCTTAATTTTGCCGCCCCTAAACACTGAGACGTCGGGCACGTTTGATGTTGTTTCATCAGAACGCCATTTCCGAAAGCCAAAGACAAAGATTGCGATGCCGGCGACGTTTACGAGAGTTCCTACTTCACTTGCCAGAGTTGCTACCCCTGCTCCCAGGACTATGACTCCTAGGCCCCACGCCATGGTTCTGACGTGCCTGTTCTTAAGGCGAATTGGCGGGCGGCGTCTTTGATTTCGTTCCTCGATTGTCTCGATGCGGCCATTTTCTAGGCGAGCCTCGAGGAGGGCTACTTCTTCATCGGTGATATCAGGAGCCAACTGTGCTACCGCATGATCTTCTGCCGCGTGACAGGCTGTCTCTATGTCTTGAGGCGCTGGCGCCCCGGTTGCTACTCGTTCAGCAGCTTCGGGATCTCTATCGATTAACCAGTCTCGAAACGGCACCAGTGCTCGGTCGACCAACAATCTTTCTTCTTTGGATAATTGGGACCGGGCGCGTTGTCTGGCTTTCGACGTCGCCTCATCCACCGAGGTTAATTTGAATGTCCCAACTCGATCCCCGTAAGTCTGCCGAATCACGTTCTTTAATCGCTCTGTGATTTCTGCCGCTTCCATACAACCTTCTTACACCGCGAATTGGTCCGCGCGCTGCAAGACCTCCGCTCTTGTGCGCTCCACGGTCCACTCGGTTGAGGGCAAATGATGTTCGGTAGCCCACATAACGGTGAAGTCATCGCTGCCAACTTCTCGAAGCATGCTGGCGCCGAGTTGCGGGTATGACATGAATGCGCCGAGACTTGCCAGTGGTCCCTTACCTTGCGACCAACGGTTAACTCTGTCTTCAGTGGCCAACGGCTTACTGATCGCTGCAGCGACACGGGTTATTAACCCTGAGGGAACTCCTATTTTCCCAATGTCGTGAAGCAGGCCCGCCCTCATAGTCGTGACGTCATTGGGCAATTCAGAGCGTGCCATTTGGGCTACCGCAATTGAATGCCTTTGATCTGGGGGGGACATCTTCTCCCAAAGCTCAAACTCGGCCTGAAGTAGAGTCTCTTTGACCCAAACTACATCTGAGGGGTCCGGGGATCGCTGTCCGAGACTTGCGAAAAAGCGCCGCACGAGGTGAGCTAGCTGACTGCTGTTCCCAGTATTTGACTTAGACATCTTCGTTGTCGAGCGCTAACTCGACCTCCGCTCGAGGGTGTGCTTGTAGATGCCTCTTCCGAAGATCTTCCTCCCTCAAAGCGGTATATCGCTGAGTGTTTCGGATAGATGCATGGCCTAATAGTTCTTGCACGTAACGAATATCCGCACCGTTCAGCAACATGTGTGTTGCACATGAGTGTCGCAGCACGTGAGGCGTCAGTTCTCGACCGAGCCCGGCTTTGTCCCCATGGCGCCTGACGATTTTCCAAGCACCCATACGCGAGAGACGGGTTCCTGGTCGTTTCCCTGCCAAACTCAAAAAAACTGCTGATTCAGCCTTTCTCTGCGCTGATCCATTGCGGAGAGTTAATGCTGTATTGCGGCCAGCCCCGCTCATCCACTGTGACAGTGCGAGGTGAGCTTCTCCGCCGAGAGGAACCACGCGTTCTTTCTGCCCCTTACCGAATACGCGTAGTAGCGGTACTTCGCCGTCTAGGTCGACGTCATCAGCGTTAAGGCCTACAAGTTCTCCGACCCGCAAACCACATCCATACAACACTTCAAGCATTGCCCGATCTCTATGGGCAGCGGGGTCGTCGCCTGCTGGAGATTCCAGAAGTGATTCTATTTGTTCGACGGTCAAGGCTTTCGGGGGACCATCACGGATAGTCGGAACAGCGATAGATTCGCTGGGGTCCACGGCGAGGACCTCAGCTTCAATCACCAAATAAGCGAAAAACTGTCTGATCGCCACGACGGCTCTAGCCACCGTCGAAAGCCGGTATTCGGAATCATGCAAATGTTCTATATAGGAAGCAATGCAATCTTCATCGACCGATGTCACTCGCTGGTCTCTGAGGTCTAGCCACTCTAGGAAGGTTTTCAGATCTCGTTCGTAAGCCTCTTTCGTCGCGGACGTCAGTCCCTTGTTGGCGACTTTCCACTTCAAGAATTGGTCTAGCCAGGGTGCTTCTCGCGTGTTCATCTGGCTAGTTGGCCATTCTCTGGTGCGCAATGAGTAAACCTGCAACTGTTTTCGCGTCGACGATTGTTCCATCAGCGATCATCGATGGCACATCCACTAGTGCAACGTGCTCAACCGTCATAGCCTTTTCTTCGACGCCGTCTGCTTTTCGTTGTGTCCAAGATAGACCGCGGGCAAGGTAGACAGATATGGACTCGTCAGCAAATCCAACTGCAGTGGCTAGCGTTATCAAGTGTTCCATGCTGTCTGCGATGCAGCCCACTTCTTCTTCTAGTTCTCGGTGCGCTGTGTCTATGTCGGACTCGCCTTCTTTGTCTCGTAACCCCGCTGGCAATTCTAAAAGCCAATCATTTAGTGGAGTGCGGAACTGGCGAACCAGCAACACGCTGCGGCCGTCATTGGTGATGGGAACAATCGCGACCGCTCCTCGGTGGCGCACTATGTCTCGAACGAAGGTCTCGCCTTCTGGGTCAACCCAACTTGTGGCGTACAGGTCAAATGCATAACCCGAATGAAGGAGCTCTTCACCGACTAATAGATACTCCGGGTCGGGTAAGCCGACCATCAATCAGTCCACCGACTCGGCACTCGACTCGATGAGTTTTGGATTTCTACCTTCTGCTCGGCCAAGGGCCGCCTCCACAAGGCCTCTAAAGAGCGGCGCCGGGCGATCGGGCCGGCTCATGAATTCAGGGTGCGCTTGGGTGCCAACCCAGAACGGATGGGAGTCAAGTTCAATAAATTCCACCAAACGGCCGTCTGGTGAAATCCCACTGCATTGCAGACCTTGGTCCTCCATTTGAGCGCGATAATCGTTATTCACCTCATAGCGGTGCCGGTGGCGTTCATAGACGAGAGCTTCTCCGTAAAGTTGCGCTACCGAGCTTCCTTCCGCGAGCCGCGCTGGGTACAGACCAAGCCTCATAGTCCCCCCTAAGTCTGACACCTCACGTTGCGAATCCATCAAATCGACCACTGGGTGGAGAGTCGTTGGATCGAACTCGCGACTGTTCGCTCCCGTCAAGCCCAACTGGTTCCGACAAAACTCGGTCACCATTACCTGCAATCCGAGACATATTCCCAGACAGGGAATCTCGTGTTCTCGGGCGAATTGCGCTGCGGCTATTTTGCCTTCGATTCCTCTCTCTCCGAATCCTCCCGGGATAATCATGCCGTCGAGATGACTAAGCCGCCCCTCAGCTAAAAGACCTTCAACATCTTCCGCCTGAATCCAGTCGATGTCTATTTCCGCGCCATGGTGGTAGCCACCGTGGCGTAGAGCTTCTACTACCGACATGTAGGCGTCTGGAAGGCTCACGTACTTACCGATAATGCCTATTCGCACTGTTGAGGTTGCTTGTTCGATCCGATCGACTAAGGCTGACCATGAACGAAGGTCTGGCTCGAGGTTGGCTAGGCCTAGGATTTCGCACACGTAGCGGTCTAGCCCTTCATCGTGAAGAACTAGAGGCACCTCGTAGAGGTTTGACGCATCGGGAGCGTTCACTACACCAGAAAGCTCGACATCGCATAGGCGGGATATTTTTTCTCGAAGCGCTGTGTCGATTGGTTCTTCGCTTCGCAACACGACTGCGTCAGGTTGGATTCCTCGACTGCGTAACTCAGTTACGGAGTGTTGGGTGGGTTTGGTTTTTTGCTCTCCCGAGGGCCCGATAAAGGGCACCAGAGTTACGTGCACATAGCAGACATTCCCACGTCCGGCATCAAGTCGCATCTGCCTGATTGCTTCTAGGAATGGCAGAATTTCAATGTCGCCGGCTGTGCCTCCCACTTCGGTGATCACTACGTCGGTATCGGCGGTGGCCAAGCGGCGAATACGTCTTTTGATCTCATCGGTGATGTGTGGAATTACTTGCACGGTCTTTCCCAGGTAGTCCCCGCGCCGTTCTGCTGCCAAGACTGCTTGATAAATGGATCCCGTTGTCGCGTTTGAGTCTTTGGTCAACGGTTCATCGATAAACCGTTCGTAGTGACCAAGATCTAGATCTGTTTCACCGCCGTCATCGGTAACAAAGACTTCGCCGTGTTCAAAGGGATTCATCGTGCCAGGATCCACATTGATGTAGGGGTCGAACTTTTGCATCGTGACTCGAAGACCTCGAGCTTTGAGAAGGCGGCCGAGGGAGGAGCCAGTAATCCCTTTGCCGAGGCCGCTTGCGACCCCACCGGTTACAAAGATGTGTTTAGTCATGGATGAGATCCCAAGGCACTTGAAGTGAATTTAGCGGCTCAACTCCCCCATGGTGATGACCGTCACGAACACTTTTGGCATACGTACGCGTTTCGGTATCTGCCCTGGCTATCAACTCATGCCTTTGTTTGCCTCACGCCTGCTTCGTCAATTCGACTGAGCAGAGGATTAGATGCGATCACTTCGCTAAAGGACATGCGCTCACTGGCGAGGTTAAGCGACGCAAGAACCGCCAGCACTACCCACTGAACAACGGGCGCGCTAACCATGAATGTGGAAAAACCCAGCAAAGCGCCTGTGACGTTGACCCCGGTATCGCCCTGCATATGACGTTCCAGTAGTTCCGACGGCGCCAGGCCTGTTGCCGCCCCTACAGCTCCTGCGGCCCATACAAGTTGTAGGGCTGTGTGGGAGTCGCTCCATATGAACACCGATGCGACCAGCAGCACAAACCACAAAAATGAGACCTTGGTTGACCTGGCTGGTGCCCTATCGAAAAGGTTGAGCAGGTTTGCACTTAAGGCGACAATTGCCGCTCCCCGAATGAGAGCTACCAGGCCGTCAGTTGTATCGGCGACGAATACGGCGCCTATTGAGACTGCAATGCCTCCTACAAGCTTGAGTAGTCCGGTGGTAACAACGCGGTCCGAATAAACAGAGCCCAGGTGACCTCCAAAGCCTCCTCCGCTTTCTTTGGCTTTGGTGTCGTCGATCCACCCTAGAAATCCAAATACCACTACGAGCATCAAAACTGCGACGAAGTGCGCTCCTCGTAACGAGTCGTTAAAGCCCAAATAGAGGTTCAGAACAACGAGAATTTGAACCGTGACGACGATGATCCCGGAAACAGCGAAGATGCTTTGACCTCGATAGTTCTCTTTTTGTAACCCCCAACTCGACAAGAAGGGTCCCATGCGACCCCATGCAAGTAAAGCCGCAATGAACGCGATGAAGAAGGTCCCTACTGCGAAAATCAAGTGCTCGTTCTCCTCAACAATGCTCGACTCGTTGACTCTAGAGTGCCTCGCCATCCGCGTCGGGACGCGGACGCTTGCATGACATCGCGAAATTGTTTCGCCCTGTGAAGGATTCCTTTGGGTCCACGCCCGCTAGGTAGATGTGAGAAGTCTCCTGCAACCTCTTGTATACGTCCGCCAGCTTCGTCGACGTCAATCGTCAATCCGACCTCCAGTCCGAAACGAGGAGCAAGAGTCAGTGAACGCATCAAAGAGCCTTCAACCGCTCTTTGGCCAGATAGGGGTTCTGCGAATTTTTGGCCGGTGGCATCCAAAAGTATTTGGCTAGCGACTCGTTTCAACAAGCCGAACCCTCTAGATCGTCCAGCCTTAGGGAAAACTCCGATCACCATCTCTGCTGTGTCATCGCTCAATGGCTTCAATAACTCTGCGGCGTGTATAGCTGACTCGCCGAGATCCGCATCGATCAAAAGGTAGCTTTGAGGGGCCCCTGAGGCTGCGATACCTGCCAGGACAGCATCGCCCTTCCCGACATTGGCATTCAGAGACAGTAGTCGCGCTCCAGCTTTCTCTGCGGTTTCGGCAGTGCCATCAATTGACCCATCGTCAACGACTAACACCTCTACGACATCGGGAATCTGCGCAAGAGCTGTCACGGTTGCTGCCACGGAGTCGACCCTATTGTTGGCGGGGACTATCGCTACGACATGCATCACCGCGGGTATCGCTCCTCTGCGGTTGGAAGGTCACCGTAGTGGCCAACAATCGGCAGCCGGTCAAGGCCTACTAGTAAACCGACGCGAGCTTCGAAGGAGTCAACATCGTCAAACGTTGACCATGTCTTTGCAAGCCCAGAATCATTCCGAATTCTGTCGACAACTTCACCTCTAGGAGTGTTCGGCTTCTTTAGCTCCAAGATCGCTCCAACGCCTCTCGCTCCACGGTCGGAAATTTCCTGGATTAGTGGAACAAACAGCTGTTGATGAAGAGTGATGTGGGCTGGGTCATTCACGATGAGGATGCTGTTCACGGCGTTGGATAGTTCATCAATTGTTGATGTGGCTTGATAGCGGTCGTAACGAACCAGACCCATTTCGATTAATCGCTCGATGAATTCCTGCACTTCGACGTTCGCAGCGTTTCCTCGCTCTCGAGCAGCTGAAAGGGCTGTCGCCAGGTTGGAGATGGTGGCGCTAGCGACTTTTTCTCGAGGTACTTGTTCCCCATACATTTCGGACAGTCCCTGAACCGTTTCTTCATCTTCGAAGTCCATGCTTGGGCGAATCCATAACGTCCCGAGATATTCGCCGTCCGATCGGGTCAAGAGTTTTCGGATTTCAGCGATAACCGAGCGTTCGGCCGCGGTAGGTGCCAAGAGAACCCAGGACGTTCCTGAAAGCCGACCCCTCGGCGCTAATGTTGCGACCGAATTCAACAGCAATTTTGTGCTTTCGCTCTCTAGCTCTGCTTGTTTTATGAGAGCTTGCCGCTCTTGATCATTTGCTTCTTGTAATTCAGCAAGTTTTGCCAGGTGGTCGTCCTCTAAAGCCACTATTTGGGTACGTAATGCCTGGTTATTCTGTAATTCTAAATCTCTTTCAACTACCGCTTGGTTCTTAAGTTCAACCGCTTCTTCTTGCGCTAAGTCAAGTTGGTTTACTTGGTCTTCTAATTCATTAACAAGAATTGAATCGACGAACGTCGACCCCAAAGCCAGACCGATGCCTAACGCTAGAAAGACTGCGACGACACTGACAATGTGGTAGCGGAGGTTAATCACCGAGCATCACATTCCTAAATTCAGCCAAAGCGTCCGCAAAAGTAGACGGACCGGGTCAGTCACCAAGGCGATCACAACCAGCGTGAACATTGCGGAGAGTATAAGAAGTGCAAGATCTCGTTTACGGACTTGCGTTCTGTATAGCCTGCCCACTCCTTTGGCGTCTACAAGCACCGAAGAGACCTTCATGCGGGTCAAAAAAGTTGAGGCCATACCTCTTCGGCCCTTATCGAAGAAATCAGCCATGGAGGTATGCGAACCGACTAACACAATGAGTTCTGCGCGGTTTTCGAAAGCTATGCGCATCGCTATGTCTTCGCTCGTTCCTAATCCCTCGACCACTCCATAATCGACTCCGAGTCGATCTAGTCTGTTTGCGCCTGGTGCTTCACCGCCAGGGTAGGCGTGAACCAGCAGTTGGGCTCCTGAGTGCAACGCCTCGCGGGATACGGAATCAAAGTCGCCAACAATTAGGTCGGGGGTCAGACCTACTTCCAGCAGCGCGTCAGCCCCACCATCTACGCCTATCAGGATGGGGCGCATTTCGCTGACGTAGCCAGATCTTTTCAATGTTGAAAGGTCTTCGCGGTAGTCAATGCCTCGAATAACTACCAAGACTTGCCGCTGAGCAAGTTCGACAGACATCTCGGGGAGTTCAAGATCGTCGGTGACTAGTTCAGGTTCAGTCGCTAAATAATGCAAGGTGTTCGCTGCGAATTCGCCGAGTTCACTGCGAATGGCTTCCCGCGCCATCTCCAGTTTCTCCTCGACTTCTCCGAGTTCTAAGAGATTGCCGTTGCAAAGGACCTCGTCGTTGAGGAGAACCCTGCTTTGGGCAACTGCTACTTGGTCACCTTCTCGAATCCTGTTGAACGCACTTGTTCCTACACCATCAATTACCGGAATTCCTGATTTGAGCAGAGCTAGTGCACCTTGAGCAGGGTATTTTCCTGACAAGCTTTGGGCACCATTAATCACCGCTGCTACTCGGGCTGCTACCAACCCCTCAGCAGCAACTCGATCAAGGTCTTCATGGTGAATGACTGCTATCTCACCGGGTTGGAGCCTTGGAATTAAGTTTTTTGTCCGACGGTCAACACGAACCTTGGCTCTAAGCGTTTCATCTCGATCAGCTATATTTCGGCGTCTCAGTCTCACGGCTAACCCCTGCTCTTCAGGGCTTCCTGCAGGAGTTCTGCGGCATGGTCCTGACCCGTTTCCGAATCAGGCTGTCCGGCCAGCATACGAGCTAGTTCACGTATGCGGATATCTCCCTCAACCTCATGAACGGTAGACACGACTCGGGAACCGTCATCAAACTTGTCTACAACAAGATGCTGGTCGCCGAATGCTGCTACTTGCGGTAAGTGAGTGACTACCAAAACCTGGTGGCTCATTCCCAAACGGCTCAGTGCTTTGCCTACAGCGATGGCCGCGGCTCCACCTATGCCAGCATCAACTTCGTCAAAGACGAGGGTTGGTGGACCGGAAGTAAGGACCAATCGTAATGCCAGCATCACCCTTGCTAGTTCTCCGCCCGACGCGACTTTTGAGAGGGCGTGCCAATTGGTACCGCTATTGGCGCGGAACATGATCTCTATCTCGTCAGCCGGGTCCTCGCCCTCGACGGTCACTGAAACGCTTGCGTGGTCGAGAGCCAAGGCCGGAAGGTATTGATTAACTTCTCGAGCAAGGTTCGGGGCGCTCTTTCGCCTCTGATCAGCGACAATTTTCGCTTCTTCTGCCAGGTGCGTTTTAGCTGTTGCGAGTTCTGTTTCGAGCTGCGCTGCCAGGGCTTCGTGGTTTTGTAGATCTTCGAGGCGCTGGATTCCTTCAACGTGGTAGTCGATCACGTCGCCGATCGTGTCGCCGTATTTTCTTTGCAAGTCGACCAACAGCTGGCGACGCGCTCGAACTTCCGAAAGTCGTTGGGGGTCATCTTCGATCGAATCCACTTTGTCTCTAATGGCAATACCGACGTCGGAAAGTTCCGCTTCGAAACTCCTAAGTCGTGCCGTTAGGTCTCGATATGGTGGTCGATCGGCGAGACCAGAGATAACAGTTCCTAAAATGTCCATCAATCCGTTCTCACCGTTGATGGTTTCTAGGGCTCGACTTCCCTGTTCGATGTGCTCAGAGGCGTCTGCCAAAACTTCTTCAAGGTCTTCCAGCGTTTCCGATTCTGAAGGGTCCGCTAGCTGGGCTTGCGTGAGTTCTGCAATCTGAAACTGCAGTAAGTCTATTTCTCGGGCCCTTGCTTTGGAGTCACCTCCCATTTGGTCAAGTTGATCCAATCGCTGTCTGATGGCACTTCGCGCTTCGTTAAGTGGGGTGAGGTCAATTTGGGCATAGTTATCGAGAGCGAGTTTTTGCACCTTCGTCTGAAGAAGAGATTGGTGCTGGTGTTGTCCGTGCAGATCAACCAATGTAGAGCCGGCCTCGGCCAGTTGGGAGGCGCCCGCGAGAGCGTTGTTAACGTAAGCGCGGCTCCTGCCTTCAGCCGGGATGACACGTCGCAAAATAAGTTCGTCGCCGTCTGACGTTTCGAAACGACCCTCGATAGTCGCCTCTTTCGCCCCAGTTCTTACCATCGAGGGGTCGGCCTTCCCTCCGGTTAAAAGCTGAATAGCTTGAACGACCATTGTTTTCCCCGCACCCGTCTCACCAGTGAGAACACTGACTCCTGGGCGCAGCACCAGCGAAGAAGACTCAATTACTCCAAGGTTCTGGACAGAAAGCTCCAGAAGCATCAGCGATCCTTCAAACCAAACTTTTGTTTCAGTACTTGGTGAAACCCACCAGATCCGGAGGTGACTAATCGAGCGATAACGTCCGAGCGCGTAGCCACGAGCACATCTCCGTTGCCTAGGACTGCGACGCTTCTACCGTCGACGGACAGATTTGCTTCTCGTTCTCCCAACACCGCTATTCGAATTTCGGTGTCGGGGCGCAACACCAGTGACCGGTCGAACAACATGTGGGGTGCTACAGGTGTGAGTTGGAGCGACGAATGGGTTGGTGCAACGATTGAGCCGCGGGCGGAGAGGTTGTAGGCAGTTGAGCCGGTCGGTGTGGAGACAATGAGTCCGTCCCCTGCGTAGGTAGCGAATGCAGAACCATCGATGGTTACTTCAAGCCGGACTGTGTGGCCTTGGGACTTCTTCTCCAACACGGCTTCGTTCAGACCTGTCCATGTTCCATCGTTTTGGCCGTTTGCTCGTTCAATTCGGCTTTCAACCATTAGCCGTTCTTCGACGGGTAAAGCACTATTCAAAGCAGCTTCGATTGCTTCTTTAGCTTCATCAGCTTCGAATTCGGTCAAATATCCGAGATCGCCGACGTTAACTCCCAGCACCGGAATACCTTGTCGAGCTACTCGTTCGAAAGTTCGCAGCATTGTTCCGTCGCCGCCAATGCTCACCGCCAGGTCTACTGAGTCAGCGAGCATCTCTAGGGCGCACCCGAGTTCTGGTTTTTTGATGGCTGTAGCTTCAGGTTCGCTCAAACGAACGTCGTTACCTTCGCTTATTAGATGGTCCGCTAGTTCTGCTGCTAGTCGATGGGAGTCAGCACGTTCTGGATGCAACATCATGGAAATAACGCTCATGACAGCACCAGGTCTCGGGCCTCATTGACGATTTCTTTTATCGCGGTGTCGTGAAGGGTCGATTCGGTGCCTGGTCGGCAATGAATGAAGAACTCTACGTTTCCGTTAGCACCGCGAAGCGGCGACACCATAAGGCCCATAACCCCAAACTCCGCTTTCACTGCACATTCCCTAATTTCTTCCAGAACTCGCTGCCAAACTTCGGGATTGCGGATAATTCCTTGACCCCGAGCCGCTTCTACTCGTCCTGCCTCGAATTGAGGCTTTATCAGGATAAGTAGATCGCCATAGGGTTCACACAATGCCGCAAGCCTGCTGAAGACAACTTTTAACGAAATGAACGATAGGTCAGCCACTACTAGATTGGCAGGTCCGCCAACTTCGTCGACTTCGAGAAATCTTACGTTGGTTCTTTCGAAGACTTCGACGCGAGGGTGAGTGCGTAGGGTGTGGTCTAGTTGTCCGTGCCCTACGTCAATCGCCACGACGTGCGCCGCTCCCCGCTGAATGACGCAATCTGAGAAACCGCCGGTGGATGCGCCGACGTCAGCGACTCGCTTCCCTTGTGGTTCGATTCCAAATCGCGTGAGCGCCGCATCAAGCTTCTCTCCGCCACGCGAAACGAACCTGGGTCCCGGGCCGGTTAGGACGATTGGCTCTCCTGGGTTGACTAAGCGTGCGGCTTTGGTCGCTACAGTGCCGCCAACAAGTACCTGCCCTAGGTCGATTAATTCTTGAGCTTGGCTACGGGTTGGGGCTAGTTCGCGTCGGATCATTTCGCGATCGAGTCGCCTGCGACTCACTTCGCCTGTCCCCTGAAGCTAAGTATTAGCGTCCGCACATAAATTGAAGCTACCAGCAGAGCTGCACCAGAGATGAGACTTGGCTGCTCCGACTTTCACGCTGAAGACAATGCGGCTTCCACCATTTGTTCTAGATCTGGGGCAACTACGTTTGGTGTCGGGTCGCATGTATCGACCTGGTCAGCTGAGGTCACCCCTGACAGCACTAAGCCGAAGTCGAAATCTAGCTCGGCGGCCAGTAGGCCGTCGGTGGCAGGCAGATCGCCGACCACGATATTGCCTGGAGTTCCGCGCTCTAATCCCAATCGTTCGAGAACAAGGTTCGCTATTGGAGCGTGGGGCTTTCCGGCAACTATGGGTTCGACTTTGCCCGCTACAGCAACTGCCGCTGTCAAGGAACCATTGCCCGGAAGTAGGCCGTGTGGCGTTGGGTACGTGGGATCGCTGTTCGTGGAGATAAGTCTCGCTCCGTTATGCAGAGCATGCGCAGAAGCTGCCAGGCGATCAAAGCTGAACTCGCGGTGGAACCCGACGATGACCGCGTCTATCGATCTAACTGGAACGCTGTTTTGTAGCGGGTCGAGTGGCGTAGCGCCGCGCTCTTTCACTGCTTCATTAATACCTTCGCCGCCACACACGATGACCTGTTCCCCTGGCTTCACCAACGAAGCCGCTGCCATCGCCGATGTCACAACTCGTCCCTCGGCTTCTATCCCGCAACCTTCGAGTTTCAGTTCGGCCTGCCTGCGGGTCAACGCTGAGAAATTAGTAACGAAGAGCACCTGATGTTCTGCCGCGTCTAGCAGTTGTATCGCCCTAGCCGAACCGGATATCGGTTCATCTGCGAGCCATATGACTCCATCAAGGTCGAGTATCCAAGCGATGTCGTTCAGACCTGCCAAGTTCCTCTTGATCGCAACAACGCCGCTAGGTCGCCTGACCCTTGGTTGTCATGGGCCATGGCAAGTTGAGATGTGGACGAAGAGGCGTACTCAATACGTTCGGTAGCTCGGAACACACCAATTGGGGTTGGTTCGAAAGGTCCCCTTGCAAGGCGACTTAGCATGAAGGCGGTTGACGGATCAGGTTTGTGCTCGTCATGAACGAGAAGTGCGTCCACCCCGACATCTGCAACCGAGACGACTTTGGCGGCTCCCCCATCAACTACGACTCCAAATTCGCCGTCGGCACCAAACCTAATGGGTTGACCATGTTCAAGGGTGATGAGGTTGGCGTCGCGGTTTTGCTTCTTCGTAATGCCTTCCCAGGCGCCATCGTTGAACACATTGCAGTTTTGGAAAACTTCAACGATGGCTGCGCCTTTGTGCTCGTGCGCACGCCGGAACATATCCATCATGTGTTGACGGTCCATGTCGTGTGTACGTGCCACAAAGGAGGCTTCAGCTCCTAGCGCTACTGAGATGGGGTTGAAGGGAGAATCCAAAGATCCCATTGGCGAACTCTTGGTGACTTTGCCCACTTCACTTGTGGGTGAGAACTGGCCTTTGGTTAGACCGTAAATCATGTTGTTGAAGAGGAGGATTTTGATGTTGACGTTTCTCCTCAGAGCGTGGATCAAGTGGTTACCACCAATTGACATCATGTCGCCATCGCCGCCAATAACCCAGATATCGAGGTCGGGTCTCGCCATTGCCAGCCCTGTCGCGATCGCTGGTGCTCGTCCATGAATTCCGTGCATGCCATAGGTGTTCATGTAGTACGGAAAGCGAGCGGCACATCCGATACCCGAGATGAAGACGGTGTTCTCTCGGTCAACATCAAGCTCGGGCATAAGCATGCGCATTGCAGTGAGAATGGAGTAATCGCCGCATCCTGGGCACCAACGGACCTCTTGGTCCGTCGCCCAGTCTGCTGGTTCTGTGCGTGGTGAAGTATCAGTCATTTTGATTGATCCTGCTATCTCTTATGAGGCGTCCATGGCTTGAAGGGCCGCGGACTCTATTTCTGCAGTTGTGAACGGCACGCCGTTCATTTTGTTTACCGGTTTGACGTCGAGCAGATATTTTGCCCTCACTAGGTTGACGAGTTGTCCGTCATTCATTTCGGGGCAAATTACCTTGTCGAAAGTAGCTAGTACCTCGCCCAGATTCTTGGGTAATGGATTGAGGTGAGTTAGGTGGACGTGGGCAACTTTTTTGCCAGCCTGTTGCAGGCGATCTACAGCTGCGTCAATTGCTCCCCAAGTTGAGCCCCATCCCAACATGCAGAATGTTGCGTCCTGGTCTCCTGCGATCTCAATATCAGGGACATCAATTGCTGCGATCTTTGCCGCACGCAGATCGACCATCTTTTGGTGATTTTCAGGGTCGTAACTGATGTTTCCTGAGCCGTCTTCTTTTTCGATTCCGCCTATTCGATGCATCAGATCAGGCGTCCCGGGAATTGCCCATGGACGTGCAAGAGTTTCAGGGTCCCTGAGGTATGGGAGGAAGATTCCTTCGCCGTCTTCATTGGTGCCATTGAATCCTGTGTGGAACTCAACGCCGATGTCCGGAAGAGAGTCAATCTCGGGGAGTAGCCATGGCTCCGAACTGGTTGCCAAATAGCCGTCGCTTAGCAACATAACGGGGGTTCGGTAGCGAAGAGCGATACGGCAGGCTTCTATTGCTGCATTAAAGCAATCTGCTGGGCTCTTAGGCGCAACAATTGGCATCGGCGATTCAGAGTGGCGCCCATACATGGCCATCATTAGATCTGCTTGTTCTGGCTTGGTAGGTAGACCCGTGGAGGGTCCTCCTCTCTGTATGTCTATAACAATTAGGGGCAATTCAAGACTGACGGCTAATCCGAGAGTTTCGCCTTTGAGCGCAACGCCGGGCCCTGAGGTCGTTGTGAAAGACAACGCTCCTCCGAATGCTGCTCCAACTGCTGATGCGGCTGCCGCTATTTCATCTTCGGCTTGGAACGTTCGCACTCCGAAGTTCTTCAGGGCTGATAGGTCGTGCAGAATGTCTGAGGCTGGGGTGATTGGGTACGAGCCGAGAAACACTGGTAGTCGAGCTAGCTGACCTGCAGCAACACAGCCCCAAGCCAAAGCCGTATTTCCATTGACATTGGTGTATTCCCCTGACGGCAGTGCCGCTGGTTTTATTTCGTAGTGCGACTCAAAGAGTTCAGCCGTTTCTCCGAAGTTGTATCCGGCGTGGAACGCTGCTTCGTTAGCTTTGATGACTAGTTCTTTGCCGCTGAACTTGGTGTTGATGAACTCCATCGTTGGTTCGACCGGGCGGGTGTACATCCACGAAATGAGGCCTAGAGCGAAAAAGTTTTTGGACCTTTCTGCATCTCGTGGCTTGACGCCATGTTCGGCGACTGCGTCTCTGGTGATTTGGCTCATCGGCACTGGGTAGGTTCTGTATCCCTCGAGCGAGCCATCCTCGAGGGGATTACTCTCATAGCCCGCTTTCTCCAGGTTGCGTTCGTTGAACGCATCGGTGTTGATAATTATTGCTCCGCCTTGAACCACGTTATGTAGTTGCGCTTTGAGCGCTGCTGGGTTCATAGCGACTAGCACCGTTGGAGCGTCGCCTGGGGTTGTGATAGCGAAATCCGATATGCGAACTTGGAATGCCGACACTCCCGCCAGGGTTCCTTGGGGAGCTCGGATCTCTGCTGGGAACTCTGGCAACGTAGCTAAGTCGTTGCCTAAGGCTGCGGAGATGCTGGTGAACTGGTCGCCAGTTAGTTGCATGCCGTCGCCGGAGTCACCGGCGAATCGGATGATTACTTCATCTAGTTCTTGAAGTGGAAGTTCTCGAGGTGCTGTATCAGTCACAGACCCTCCCGGGGGGTGGTGGTGGTCCGACTTCGAAGAATATACGCGCCGAGAGTCAAATACTCACTTAATGCGTAGCTCTTCATATTCTCGGCTCATGCGATGGTAATTGATTCATTGAGATAGACATCCTGAATTGCGTTAAGTAACTCGACTCCTTCTTGCATCGGACGCTGAAAGGCTTTGCGTCCTGATATCAGCCCGAGGCCGCCGGCCCTCTTATTGACAACGGCTGTAGTTACGGCTTCGGCCAAGTCGGTTGCTCCAGAGCTGGCGCCGCCGCTGTTGATTAGTCCTACTCGTCCCATATAGCAATTGGCTACTTGCCAGCGGCAGAGATCGATTGGGTGATCTGAAGTCAACTTCTCGTATACGTCTGCGTGGGTCTTGCCGAACCCTTTAATCAGATTAAATGCCCCATTGTTCTCGGGGAGTTTTTGTTTGATGATGTCCGCCTCAATCGTGACTCCGATGTGGTTCGCTTGGCCGGTTGCGTCGGCTGCGACGTGGTTGTCCTGATCGTCGGTATCAATTTCGCTGTTGCGCAGGTAGCACCACAAGACCGTGAACATTCCTAGCTGATGTGCTTTTTCGAATGCTTCAGCAGTCTCTTGGATTTGACGTCCACTTTCATCACTGCCGAAATAGATCGTGGCACCAACTCCAGCCGCTCCGAGGTCGTAGGCCTGTTCAACCGAGCCAAACATGATTTGGTCGTAGGTCGCTGGATAGGTGAGCAGTTCGTTGTGGTTTAACTTGACGATGAATGGAATTCGGTGGGCGTACTTGCGGCTCACTGACCCCAACACACCAAAGGTTGTCGCAACCGCGTTGCAGCCGCCCTCTATAGCAAGTTCAACAATGTTGGCAGGGTCGAAGTAGATGGGATTCGGAGCAAACGAAGCAGCCGCCGAGTGTTCTATTCCTTGGTCTACGGGGAGGATGGAAACATACCCTGATCCGGCGAGTCTGCCGTTGCTGAACAACGCTTGCATGTTGCGCATCACTTGGGGTGAGCGGTCCGTTCCCGACATTACGTCGGTCACAAAATCGGGGCTTGGAAGTGTGAGTAAGTTTTGCGGGATGGTCTCGCATTTGTGCTCTAAGAGATAGGTTCCCTGATCTCCTAGTAATCGTTCAATGTCGAGGCTCACGAGACGACTCCTTGGGTAGCGAGTATGTGGGTCAATTCGCGGCCGACGGGCCGAAGAAGATCGTAGCCGCGCGTTCTGAAGAAAAGGTTGAGGCAATAGGGAGAATCTGAAGTTACATCCTGGCCCGCGTTAGGAGAGCGATTCAAGGCGGTCAGATACGTCTGCGTAGCCCGGCTCAACTTGTTGGATTCGTTCAAATCCTCGACGGGCTTTTTGGTGATCTCCACCCCGTTCGTAAAGATCCGCTAACGCATACCAGAGCCTGACGTGGTAGTCGCGGGCCCGCTTCGTCCTTATCGGCCCCTTCTCCAGTAAACGGATTCCAGCTGGAACATCGCCGGTGTCGGCTAGAGCTCCAGCCATTACTATCCGGCCTTCAGTCAAGATGGACGGCTCGGGGCCGGCTAATCGCAACTCGTTCCAAAGTCTTCGAACAGATTCGATCTCTCCGAGCGCTCGATGACAGTCGGCCATCACCGGGAATTGGTCAACGTCTCCGGTTAGCCGGGTGAAGTGTTCGAGCCGTTCCAACGCGTCGCTCCACTTTCCAAGGCGGTACAGAGTCAGGCCATGCAGTTCATGAATTTCGGCGATGGCCGGATGTTTTTTCAGGAGTTGTTTCGTGATTCTTTCCACCTCCCCGAATCGCTCCGCGAGAAAATGGTCTCCTGCAGTTGCGATGTTTCGAGCTAGGCGTTCACGTTCTACCTTCGAAAGGTCCTTCGTCTGGCTGGGATCAAGTTCTGGGGAGGGAACATTTTGGTTTCGGCGTCGAGGTTGCGCGGCTTGCGACTTCTTGTCGACACGTCGCCAAACATCATCATCTCGTTTCGGCGGTGGGGAGGCGTCATCGCTGGGTGGACGAGGGCCCCCTTGGTCAATGCTGGCGTTATGTGCTCCACGTCGCGCTACCCCACCCCAACGAGATCCGCGGGCATTTTCTCCGAAGTGGCGTTCTGGTTTCTCGACTCCGTGTCCTGGACGGTGGTTAGTTCCGCCCCGCTCATTTGATGTTCTTCGACGGTCGCGGTTTTGGTTGTCGCTGCGAGAGCGCGGAGGGCCGCTTCGGTTACCCTTTTTGTTCCCTTGTGGCTGTCTTTGGTCTCTGCGACCAGGGCTTCGCGGACGACCGCTCCGATTATTCACAGAGGACCATGGTACGGGCTAGACCTGCAAACAATTGAGAGATACTGCGTCTATTGCTGAGGAGTATGCACGAAGGGCCCCTTTCAACCCTGCTGTCAGAATCTGACGAGGGAGAAAGAGGCCCTTCTTAGAGAAAATCTGGCGGCGTCCTACTCTCCCAGGGGGTCTTCCCCCAAGTACCATCGGCGCTGGCAGGCTTAACTTCCGTGTTCGGAATGGAAACGGGTGTATCCCTGCCGCCATAACCACCAGAAATATGTTGCGCTTACCTCGCAGAGAGGAAGCACGTTCTTGATTCGCTCCGGATGACCAGAGTCGAGATGTGCGAGGGACTGCTGTCCCTGAGCACTTCATAGCGATGCACGATCTTTTGTTTTCAAGGGTTTGTTTTCTCGAAGCTGAGTATCGAGCCCAAGCCCTCGGCCGATTAGTACCGGTCTGCTGAACACGTTACCGTGCTTACACATCCGGCCTATCAACGTGGTGGTCTGCCACGGGCCTTACCTGGTTATCCAGTGGGAGATCTCATCTCGAAACAGGTTTCGCGCTTAGATGCTTTCAGCGCTTATCCTTTCCGCAGGTCGCCAACCAGCCATGCTCCTGGCGGAACAACTGGCACACGAGAGCTGCGTCCATCCCGGTCCTCTCGTACTAGGGACAGCCTTTCTCAAATCTCCTACGGCTACAGAGGATAGGGACCGAACTGTCTCACGACGTTCTAAAC